>Ga0247725_1000009_pt1 | contig 338884 bp, 269 predicted proteins | sample OKSTACKMCFT3sol_FD_183021 | JGI IMG/M metagenome (GOLD analysis project Ga0247725, IMG submission 183021) | Subsurface sediment microbial communities from gas well in Oklahoma, United States - OK STACK MC-FT3-sol | ecosystem: Environmental > Terrestrial > Deep subsurface > Rock core/Sediment...
TGCGAAGGTCTGAGTAACGCACCAGCGTTTCCCTTGGTCGCACCAATTCCTGCATTGCTGCCACCAACTCTTTGGGTAATACAGTGGTGGTGTAGTCTTTAATGCGTTTTAGCTCGTTTTGCACTGTCGTAATAGTGGTTTTGTACAACTTGCCTTCAACATCTTCAAAGAAATCTGTCACGCGGGCAAAGCGGGTTGGAGCTAAGCGGAATTCAAAAGCAGCTTGTTCCGGAGCGCACAGCACTATGCCGACGTTGGCGAACTCGCCCGTCTCTGCATGAGGTAAAAACCTTACTATTGCATACTGATATAAAGTCTTCATATCAGAGCCTCCCAAAACTCGTCTGTTCTGAACAATGCCAAAGTGGCTGAAATATGAGCCAGATAATCAGGCTCCGCAGCTAACCATTCTTCTTGCAGACTGGCAGCATACTGGGCTAAACCGTCGAGCGCAATCTCTAGCTTAGGACTGTAATAGTCGCGCCAGAGTTGATCGTGCTGCTGGTTAAACCAAAACGGGTAACCCAAGTGTAATACCGCATTTTGTGCAAAGTTGTAGTTTGGGTCAAAAGCCATATTATGATCCACCACTACATAACTGTTCGAGCGCCCGTCCAGGAATAAGTTCGGATTCCCACCGCTTTGGCCCATAGTTCTGTCTTCGTTTTTGATCCAATAATCAAACAAAAATAAATCTTTTGCGAATTGTGTGGGCAGGCTTCGCTGTGATGAAGGCGAGAGTTCAATCATGCCTTTCACTTGCTGCGATGCAAAAACTACAGAGTTGCCTTCACCCAGTATTTGACGTGCTGTGTCATTATAAGTCAGCATTTGTGCAGGCAGGTAAGCCGGATAATGTGCTGGCACATTCAGGCCAAAAGCTTTGCCTAAGAACGCACACCGCTTCGTTAATTAAACCTTTGGTGGTGGCTTGCGGGCCTTTAATGTAATACAGCTGATCGTCAGACAAACGACAAAGCCAGGGTTGTGTGCGGCCCTGAGTTGCCTTTTCCTGCAGTTCTTCCACTTCAAGCAAAGTTAAACCCCGCAAGTGTCTGTTATCGCTGTTGCATAAAACCAAGTTAAAACAGCGAAGTGGGAAGTACAAGTGTTTTTCGGGACTGGTAGATACTCAGTTAATTAAGACCTGACTAGACCGCCTCAACGAAACCCATCAAAGCTAAAAATCTGCTCTACCGGTACTTCGAAGTAACGTGCCATTTGCAAGGCTATCACTACCGAAGGAGTAAAACGGCTGGTTTCTACTGTGCTGATGGTTTTACGGGATACGCCTATGGCGTCGGCCAGTTGCTGCTGCGACAGCCCTCTGGCCGCGCGCAGTTGTGCAATTCTGTTGTACAGGGTTTGCTCTTCCATCAATTGGTTTCCTGCGCTGGCTCGTTTTGCTCATCCAGCACTGTGCGCAAACTTAGATAAAAGCTTATGGATCCGATAAATATCGTCAGTAATAAAAAGGGCTGGAATGCAAGCCACTGCGGGTCGCCGTCTTTGTTGATTAAGAGGGTTATGACATAACCCGAAAACGCCACCACTATAGTTAAGTGGTATGCCATCGTAGTAGCGCGCTGAAAGCGGCTGCGTAAATACTCGTCCTGAAAATCACCGCATATCTCGCGGATTTTCCAGCCGTACGACAGCAGCTTAGGTTGTTTGTGCACTTTGACCAGAAAATAAATCACCGAAAACAGTCCGCCAAAGCCAAAAGCATCACTCACTGCTTTTAGTTCAAACCAAAACAAGCTGATGTCTTTTAACAATTGAAAGCCTGTCAGCAGCGCAAAAAACAGTGCGCCGAGGATTGCCGCTTTGACACAATTTTCCTGATCTTCGATAGTCCATGTAGCCATAATAAGTGTTCCTTTTTTTATCAAGTTTAGATACCTTCAGGTATCAATATGAAACCTTAAGGTTTCAATGTCAAGTTTTTTGATACCGAAAGGTTACATTTTGTGTGGTAAGACAAAGCATCAGTATCAGGTTTTGCGCGCAGGTTCGAATCTATCATTTTTAGCTGATATTAAAATTGACGAATGAAGCCTAAAAGGCTGCATTCGTAGCTTATTTGGCTTCATTTGGTGCTGCTGTGTTTGTTCCTGCGGATTGGCTTTTTACCGGTTACCGCCGTCAGGTGTTGGGTTTGCTATCGCTGAAACCCGATCAAGCCTGGCATCTGAGTGAAATTGTCCGTTTAACTGATACGCAGCCCGGCACTTTGCATAAAGAGCTAACGAAATTGGCACAGGCTGGCATTTTGAAAAAAACACAGCAAGGGAACCAGCTGTGTTATCAGGCCGATACCAGCTGTGTGGTGTATGAAGAACTTGCCAGTATTCTGCGTAAAACTACAGGTTTGGCTGATGTATTGCGGCAGGCTTTGTTACCTGTATCGGATCAACTGCAGTGTGCTGCAGTCTTTGGTTCAGTCGCCAGCGGCAAAGCGACAGCCAGCAGTGATATCGACCTGCTGCTGGTGGGGGAACTGAGTTTTGGTGATGCAGTAAAAAGCCTGTATCCAGCGCAGCAACAGCTTGGCCGTGAGATCAATCCTAAACTATATTCAGTAGCTGAATGGCAGAAAGCTCTGGCTGAAGGCTCCGGTTTTATCCGTGAACTGTTGGCTAATCCGCTACTGATGATCGCCGGAGACAAGGATGACCTTAGACAATCTGATAGGCAAACTGCTGGAATGCATTAACCCCGATAGCTCCGCTATACAGCGGCTGCTAGAAGCGGCACAACGTAATATTAAAGATGCAGAGTTGGCTGGGCTGAGTAATGAAAACCGCTTTGATGCTGCTTACAAAGCCATCATGCTGTAACGGCAGTTAGTCAGATTTCACTGTTATCTTTTACTACCTCGATCTCCACACCATTAATATCTGCAAGGCTGGACACAAACTCATCCATGCTTTTACCTGAGGTGAAACCCGATGGTGAACTCCAAAATATATTGCTCCTGAACGAAAGGCAGATTTTGTAAGAACTCCCTTTAAATTTAATAATTATTTTATCTAAAGAGTGGCGTTCTCCGTTAACCAGCGCTTTTCGGCCATTGATCGAAACATTGATCACAGAGGCTCTGCTCAGAAAAATAATAAAATTTATGAGTAAATAGGCTGTAGCGCACAATGAGGCCATAAACATAAATTGGTCCATTCTATAAAGGCTGACGCCCCAGATGAACATTCTGTGGTAGGTATACCAAAGCACGAAAGGGAAAATTAAAAAAATACCTTTGTGGCTTAACCAGCAGCTAAATTTCTTTTGAAGACTAAAACCCATATCACATCCCTGTATGAATAGCAGAGTACAAAAAGCCACTATGCTTTTGTTTTGCCTTTTGTGCTTGTTGGCCTTAATTAACCTTCAAAACTACTTTCATCGACTAGTGGTTTCACTTGCTTAACAACCACTGTGCCAGCTAGTTTGTCGTGCCAGCCTTGTTTTCTTTTATCAAAGATGATCCAGAGGAAACCAACAAAAAACGGGATAGCGGCGACGAAGTAGCCAAGGTAGCGCCAGATATACTGGCTGGTGCTGGGTTTACTGCCGGTGCGGGCATCAACAATTATGGCCGACACCATTTGTTTGCCTGGAGTGCTTTGGGTTTTTATCCAGAACAGCACTACAGCTAAAGCAGGAAATATCCAGGATAGTAAAAAATCAACAGGCCCCTGAATTACCTCGTCGCTACTCCAGTAGCCTTTGCCGTAGGCCATTAATAATGGCGGTGCTGTGACAAGAAATATAAGCAGAGAGTCAAAGAGTGAGGCGCCAAGGCGGGGCCATGAGCCCAGATAAGTTGGTTTTTCGTTTTGCATAGGTTCCTTGTTTGCAAAATAGGGTAACAGCGCTGTTGCGCCAAATTAAATCACCTTTTCAGAAACGGCAAGGGCTTTTCGGCTCTGTTTTACTGCTTCACTCTTAAGGTACTAATCAAGGTACTATTCAAGGCACCAATTGGGATACTAACTGCGCCAGCAGTTCGTCGGGCTGGGCTGCGGTTAAAACGGAGCGCAGGCTGGAGTAGCGGATTAACTCTTCGCTTGGTTGGGTCAGCTGCTGAAAGGCGGCAAAAACCTCTGGCGCTTTTTGTTGTTCTGCCAGCTGTTGAATTTTGTTTAACTCTTCAGTTAAAGCTTTGATGGTGAGTGGGAATAAAGCTTCGTTGATTTGTGGAAAAAATCGTGGCGCCCGCTCCGCATGTTCAGACACCAGTTGAAAGGCAAAAATGCTGCCAGCAGGGGCACATAACACTATGCCTATATTGGCAAATTCGCCTGTCTCGGCGAAAGGTAAAAATCGGACTATGGCGAATTGGTAGAGGGTTTTCATAGAAGTGTACTGCCTTGGTAACTTAAATTACTCTCACTAAAACAGCTGGGGTTTAGCTTAATGTGCTCTGTTGCTGTTTGTCGTAGGACCCTGATAATTAAAGTTTAGCTTGGCTTTTTGCGATAGAGCCGAATTTTTTGTTTGAGGTGAAGGGCTGGATCATTCACGTCACTTCATACTGTTTTAACTATTGCAGCTATTGGGCTGGGATTGTCTGTAGGTGCGGGGATATCCCCACCAGTTGTGAGCTAGCTTGATGCTACGTTGCGTGCGGGTGCAAGACCCGCCCCTAGGGTATGACCTAATTTGGGTGTATCTGTAGGGGCTGGGTTTACCCCAGCCCGCGGGTCTCTCAATGATCATGGGCGAAAACTAATGCTAAAAAACAGAACCACGAGGTATCACTATGTTGTTTGAAGCCACCACCTTGCCGAATGGCGTGGTGTTGAAAAACCGGCTGGTTAAAGCTGCTATGGAAGAGAATATGGCTGCTGCCGGGCAAAATCCTTCGGCACAGCTAATTGAATTGTATAAACGCTGGGCTTTAGGCGGCACTGGCTTATTAATTTCCGGTAATGTGATGGTGAGCCGCAAAGCCTTAACAGGGCCTGGTGGTGTGGTGCTGGATGCCAAATCGGATTTAAAGTTATTCCAAAGCTGGGCCGATGCAGGTCAGCAAAACGGCACTAAGCTGATTGTGCAGCTGAATCATCCCGGACGACAAATGCCAGTTAGTTTAGGGCAAGAGGCGATAGCGCCTTCTGCTGTAGCTTTGGATTTAGGCCAGTTTTCTAAGATGTTTGCCAGCCCAAGAGCCATGACGCTGGCTGATATCAGCGAATTTAAACAGCAATTTTTACAAAGCAGTCAACTGGCGTTACAGGCAGGTTTTGCCGGAGTACAAATTCATGCGGCCCATGGTTATTTACTCAGCCAGTTTTTATCGCCGCTGGTGAATCAGCGGCAGGATCAGTACGGCGGTAGCTTAGAAAACCGCGCTCGTTTAGTGCTGGAGCTGGTGAGTCTGTTGCGTGCTGAATTGCCCGCCAGTTTTATTATTAGCCTGAAACTCAACTCAGCCGATTTTCAACGTGGTGGTTTTTCGGCAGAGGATGCCAAACAAGTCTTGTTATGGCTCAACCCGCTGGCGCTGGATTTTGTCGAGTTATCGGGCGGCAGCTATGAAGCTCCTGCTATGCAGGGCGATAGCCGGGATGGCTCAACACTGGCGCGTGAGGCTTATTTCCTGGACTTTGCCAAAGAGCTACAGCAAGTAGCGCAAATGCCATTGATGCTGACGGGCGGTATTCAAAGGTTAGAGGTGGCAGAGCAGGTGCTGCACAGTGGTGTCGCTTTAGTGGGTATAGCTACAGCTTTGGCTTTGGTGCCCGATTTACCGCAGCGTTGGCAACAAGGTGAAACATTAAGCCCAGCGTTACCCGCTTTTCGTTTTGCCAAAAAGCCGCTGCAAGCTCTGGCAAAAATGTCGTACACAAGATTGATGCTGAGGCGTTTTGGTCAGGCTTTGCCTTTTTGGTCTATCCGCCGCTGGCCTTTGGCTATGTTGCTGCTGGAACAGCTGCGGCTGTCAGCTTTAGCCCGTCGTTATAAAAAACAGATGGGGTTGTAACAGCTGTGCTTTTGTAACAGCGGCGCTGCTGGCGTCAGCAGAGTAAAAGCAGTAGTGAGGTCTTTTGTCGAAAGCTCGCTTTAGCGCAGTGTTGCGCTGCACTAAAGCGAGGCTCTTGTGTTATTTCACTTGCAGCATCAGTTTAAGCGGCGCCGAAGCTTTGCCCTGATTGTCTGTTACCACCAGCATCAGGTAATACTCACCCACCAGATTGGCACTAAAGTCTGTGCTGGCCTGGGTTGGCTGGCTCAGATTGACCTGAGCTCCGTTTGGTGCTTTGTCCACAGTCCAGAGATAGCTCAGCGGACTACCTTCGAAATCTGTAGCCACAGCCGTTAAGCTGCGCGCTTCTCCCACAGCCACCAGAGGTTGAAAAGGTTGTATCGTCACTTCTGGCGCAAAGTTCAGATAAGCTTCAATTTTTACCCCTCTTGGAAAGGATTTTTTCTCGCCATCTGCAGCTTGCAGCCAAATCACATACTCGCCTTCCAGATCTGTGGTTAAGTCAGTTTCAATGGCTGTGGCAGCTGTTAACTTCGCCTGACTGTCTCTTGGTTTAATGCCCAGTTTCCATTGGTAGGTCAGTGGGTCGCCTTCAGGATCTGTAGCTTTGGCCGTCAACCTTACAGTATCACCAGGTCTGACTTTTTTAGCGCTGCTAATCACTTCGGCGCGTGGTGGCTGATTGTTGGTTTCTGCTGTGATATTCAGCTGTTTTTGCGCTGATTTTTCGCCATCAGATACCGTTAGTTGCAGCAGATAAGTACCAGCGTTGTTGGTGATAAAGTCTGTGTCTACCGCTTTAGGTGCTGACAGGCTAAAGACTGAACCTGCAGGAGACTGCAGTATTTCCCATTGATAGCTCAGTGGTGCTCTTTCCGGATCTGAGCTTTTACTGGCAGAAAGCTGAAGCTTTTCATTGATTTTAATAAAGTTTTTCTCTACTTCAATGATAGCTGTAGGAGCAGCATTTATGGTTAATGCACTGACATTGAGTGTGAGCTTAGCGGTCAGAGATTTTCCAAGGCTGTCTGTCAGCGTAAGTTTCAACACATACTCGCCTGGTACATCAGGTTGCAGTGTGGTGGTTAAACCTTGCGGTTGCCCCGGAGTGGTCTGGCTTAGCTCTGGTTTTTTCTCCAGTTGCCACTGGTAGTGCGGCTGCTCAAGCTCCAGCGAACTTAGCACAGCGCTGTAACTTAACAGCTGGCCCTGTTGTGCTGAGGTAACACCAACAATTTCCATGCTGATCACAGGAGCAGGGCTGATGCTGATGCTTTGCTGCGTGGTATTGCTCAGTCCTTTGCTGTCTGTGACTTTAAGTTCTGCTTTGTAAACGCCGGCCTGGGTCGTAGTGACTTCGGTTTTGACTGCAGTGTTGTTACTCAGTGGCACTGCTGCGCCATCAGGGCCCAGCAACTGCCAGTTGTAACTCAGAGTATCTTTTTCCGGATCTGTGCTTTCGGACGCATCCAGTTTCAGTATGCCACCGGTGTTGTTGTTACTGTGGCTGAGTACAGCTTTAGCCACTGGAGCACTGTTGACTGGGGTGACAGGATCTGGGGTAGGTGCACTATCTGAAGAGCCACCACCGCAGCCATAAAGAAAAAAACCGCATAACGAGGCGAGAGCCATAAAATAGCTTTTGGATTTTAACATCCTTGTATGTCCTTCTGATGCTTTGTAACAGAGTTTCACATTTGACTTACACTGGCCTCCAGGCCAGAGCTGCAGTGTAGAGGGGACAGGCTGATAAAAGCAATATGGATGTTTATTTATTGTGAATTATGTGTATTTTTGTGTGGTTTTGGCGTGGTGTTTAGTTAATCAGACGCCCCTCAGCCAGACAGGACGACAGCACAGTACGGTCTTAAATAACCTAAATCTTAGTGACTGAACCTTTGCGGGTTCAGCCTCAGCGGCTGATTTAAGCCGCTGTCATCGCTTTGAGTTCTTTGGTCAAAATATCAATGGCGGTTTTCACTTTGGCTGGCTGCGAGTTTCTGCTGCTGGTGATGGCGCAGATATCAATGCTTGGCAGTTGCCAATCTGGCAGCAAGTGAATGAGCGCGCCCTGCTGTAAATAATCCTGAATTTCCAGCTCCGGCAAGATGGCGAACCCCAAGCCGTCATGCACCAGCGTGACGAGAGTTTGCATATTGTTCACCCGCATTTTTATCGGCGCTGTCAGAGTGCTTGGACCTTCAGGGTGCTGCAATACCAGATGTCCAGCTTTTACCTTGCTATGCATCAGCCAATCCAGATTGTGCAGATCTTCTGGTTGTTGCGGTACACGGCCATTGCGAAAACCTTGCTGTTCGAGATAAGAAGGCGCTGCCACCAGAATCATATTGATGGTGAGCAGATGACGTACGATCAGGCTGGAATCGGGCAGGGCACCCACGCGCACACTTAGCGCTAAATCGATGCGATTGGCTATTAAATCCAGTTCGTCGTCTGTGACAAATAATCTCAAACTTAATTGCTCATGTGATTGCAAAAGCTGCTTCAGCGGCTGGCTTAATAAGCCTGAACTGACAAAACCTGCTGGTACCGAAATGCGTAGCTCGCCCTGAGGTTGCTCCCGCAATTCACTTAACTGCTGTTCTGTGTGTTGCCACAGGCCGATACTTTGTTTGCAGCTTTGGTAATAGAGTTGGCCTGCTTCCGTCAGGGTGATTTGTCTGGTGTTTCTGTGTAACAAGCTAATACTAAGTTGTTGTTCCAGCTTCTGAATTTGTTGAGTTACAGCGGAGCTGCTCAGGTCCAGTAAACGGGCTGCTGCCGCCATAGAACCAGATTCGGCCACTGCCACAAAGACTCTCATACTACGGATCATGGTATCCACAATTCAGTTTCTCTTAATTCTGTATTCAGCTTAGGGCGCTGTTTCGAAGTCAATCAGGCCTGTATCATCGCGGTATTGATAATGATTTGCAATTAGAAAGCGTTGTAAATTGGTCCTGCCCTACCTAAAGGAAACTACAGATCATGTTTGTTCACCGCCGTACCTGCCTGAGTTTAGCTATTGCCTCTGCTTTAACTACTACTGCTGTTTATGCCGAAGAAGAAGCCGTTAATCCTATCGAAGTTATAGTGGTTACGGCCTCAGGTTATGAGCAAAACCTGCTGGAAGCGCCAGCTACTATTTCTGTGATTAGTGCAGAAGAGCTGAAGAAAAAGTCTTATACAGATGTTACTGATGCGCTGAAACACATAGCGGGCGTACAAATTAGCGGCGGCGGTATTGAGCAATCTATTATGGTGCGTGGTATGTCGTCGGACTACACCTTGTTTCTGATAGATGGCAAACCAGCACAAAGCAACGAGGCTTTTGGTTTGAACGGTTCGCAGGGTGGAACCCCGATTCACTTTTTACCCCCCATTGAAGCTATTGAACGGATTGAAGTGATCCGTGGCCCGGCTTCATCGCTGTATGGCTCTGATGCTATGGGCGGCGTGATCAATATCATCACCAAAAAAGTGCACAACGAATTTAACGGCAGTATTACCTCTGAGTACAGCAAGGCCGACAGCTCCAACAAGGTCAATGAAGACGGCAATACCACCAGCCTGTATCTGAATGCTCCTTTGATTAAGGATGTACTGTCGTTGCAACTGACTGGCGCAGTGCAGAACCAGCAGGAAAGTTTGTATTTAGGTGGCAGCGACAGCGGCGCTTCAGATCCGGATTACAGCAAAAAGAACGTCGGTTCTAAGTTAGGCTGGCAGTTGGATAAAAACAATCTGCTGACTTTAGGTCAGGCCTATACTGAACAGGAGCGTACGGCCACTCCAGGCAAAAGTATAGCGGCGAGCAGTGCGGCCACTTACAACAAGTCTATTAAAAACAACTATTTCCTGACGCACGACGGCAGCTATGGCGGCTTGTTGTTAAAAAGTTATCTGAACTACGACACCACAAAAAACCCAACCAGAATCAATGCCACCACAGGCAATGGCATCAGTTTTGATGTACTGACGGTCAATAGCCAGGCCACTTATTTTATGGACAAACACAGTCTGTCGGCTGGGGTCACTTATGAAAACGAAAACCTGAAGGATGGCGCAACTAACGGCTTACGCCCACCTGTGGTGCCGGACGCTAACGCTGTGGTGAAAATGGAGCGTTATCAGTATTCGCTCTATCTGGAAGATCAGTGGCAGGCGTTGGACGATCTGACCTTAACTTTGAGCGGGCGTTATGATGACAATGAAAAGTTTGGCAATGAAATCAGCCCTAAAGCTTATGCGGTGTACAGCCTGAATGATGAGTTTGTGATTAAAGGCGGCGTCACTTCTGGCTTTAAAGCTCCAAGCCTGCGCCAAAGCGCGACAGATTTTGGTTCCACTTCTATGGGCGGCGTGATTATTGGTAACCCTGAGCTGATGCCTGAAACCAGTCTGAACTATGAGATAGGTGTGGGCTATCACAATGCTGAACAGGAGTTGAGCGGTTCATTAACGGCTTATCAAACGGATTACAACGACAAAATCAACAGAACAGGCCGTGTCTGTCTGCAAAACGCTGAGTGTTATTACAACGGTACTTATTATCCTGCTCACCAGTTTGGTTACACCGCCTACGAAAACGTCGATAAGGCAGAACTTCGTGGTGTGGAAATGACTCTGGATTATCAGCTGTTAGACAATCTGAGCTACAGACACAGCTACACCTACACAGCTACAGAGCAAAAGTCAGGTACTTATGCCGGAGAGCCATTAAATGATGTTGCCAAACATATGTTTAACGCTTCGTTAGACTGGCAGGCTTTGGATAAGTTAAACCTTTGGGTTCAAACCAATTTCCGCAGCAAAACCACAGGCCGCTGGCAGACCGGCACCAGTGGCTCGTCCAGCAATGGTATTCAGTACCCGGCCTATGCCTTTACCGATCTGGGCGCTGTGTACAAACCGCAGGATGATTTAAGCCTCAAAGCCGGTATATATAACATCGGCAATAAGGAAGTGACGTCGGAAGAAAACTACGCCTATATCCTTGATGGTCGCAAGCTGGTGTTGTCTTTTACTTATAGTTTTTAACTGAACACTGAATCAACACAAAGCTCTGCAGCGCCTTTTGGACTGCAGAGCTTTTGCCGTTCAGAGCACAAGCTAAGGATCAACACAGTGATGCAAAAACAGCAGGGTTATGTGGTGGACTTACCCTATTCCTTCTCTTTTTATCAGGAGATGCAACCGCTTTGGTTAACCAGTGCCGCTCATTTTATTGGGGTGCAACCTCCGGATCTGAGTGAGCCATTTCGGTATTGTGAGCTGGGTTGTGGTTTGGCTGTTAATTTGCTGGTCGCCGCCGCTTTGTATCCGCAGGGCCATTTTGTTGGGGTCGATTTTAATGCCGAACAACTAGAGCTGGCGCGTCGTGGCGCTGCAGCTGCTGGCCTAAGTAACATTGAACTGGTCCATGCTGACTTCGCCAGTTTTGCGGCGCAGCAGCATCAGCCTTTTGATTTTATAGTCTGCCATGGCACCTGGTCCTGGATTTCTGCCCAAAACCAGCAGCAGATTTTGCGTACTGTGCAGCGGTATTTAAACAACGGTGCATTGTTGTATTTGCACTATATGTGTCAGCCAGGTTCAGAGCGGATGCGACCAGTGCAACAGCTGATCCGGCAAGTGGACGCTAGTCTTGCCGGGCCATCGTCGGCACAGAGCATTGAGCAGGCAAAACACTTGCTCATGCAGTTGAATCAGTCTGGCGTATTTAACCATCAGCCTGGTATGACAGAACATGTGGCGGCCTTGTGTGAACGGGATGCCAACTATCTGGCCCATGAATTTCTAACCGATTATTGGCAACCAGAGCACAGTGCAGATCTGCATCAACGCGTGGCTCAGGCGGGCCTGAGTTATCTTTGCAGTGCTAACTTGTTTGATAATCTGGAGAGTTTATCTGTACCTGCTGAAGTTCAGCCCATTCTGGCTTCCGTTAAAACTCCGGCACTACGGGAAACATTAAAAGATCTGTCCAGAAATCAGCATCAGCGCCAGGATTTGTTTCAGTATCAGCCCAAGCCATTAAACCCGGCTTTGCAGCTAAGTGCTGTGCAGGCCATGCAGTTTCAGCTGCTGCCCCATGCTCCTGAAGCCGGTGCTTTGCGATTTCAAACCCCTATAGGTGAAATTCCGGCGCCAGAAGCTTTATTTTCACCTTTGCTGACTCGCTTGCAACAAGGCAAAACCAGCTTTAAAGACTTACAACAACTGCCGGTATTTCAACAGCAGACAGCAGTCTTGCTACAGGCATTGCAGATGCTGATTTGGGCTAAGTATCTGCACCCTGTACTCAGTGTTCAGCACAGTGATTCAACGCAGCAGCAGTTATTAAGCCGCTGGTTCAGGCAGCAAGGCATAGCTTTACAGCTTATTCCGCAGTGCGGCACTGCAGTTCATTTTCCTTTGACGACAGAGTTCACATCATGAGCAAACTACTACAATTTTTTACCGCCACTGAGCTGGCGCGCTATCGCTGGACTGTGGGCTGGCGTGCTTTGCTTGCCAGTGTCGGCGGTTTTTTGATCGCTAATCTAAGCGTGCCTGTGCTGGCTGTTTTTTCTGATGAACAGCGGGCTTTAACGACCTATAGCGCCACTATGCTGAGTTTTGTTATATGGCTGCTGGTCATTATGATAGTGTTTTCGCTGGCTAAAACCTGGCATGCCACGCTGATGGTGCTGGGGGCAGTGCTGCTGATGACGTTCGTGGTGCTGATGCAGCAGGGAGGAGCCGCACTATGAAACAAAGTTTTCGCCAGTCTATGACCTGGCTTCATACCTGGACAGGTTTAGTGGTCGGTTGGGTGCTGTTTTTTGTTTTTGTCACAGGCACCGCAAGTTACGCTACTCAGGAAATTACCCGCTGGATGCAACCAGAACGGCCTATGCAACCTCTGGTCGTGCCTGATGCTGCCACTCAGTTTGAGATGGCATACCAGCAACTGCTTATGACGCCGCAAAGCCACCAAGCCCAGAACTGGACTGTCAATCTGGCCAGCGATGCCCGCAACAGCAGTGCGCTAAGCGCCAGTTGGACAGCAGCACCAGAGCCTGGCGAGCGCCGTGGCCGCACTGAAACTTTGTATATAGACACCAGCACAGGACAACCAGTTGAGCTTGCTGAGCCAGTAAGAGAAACCGCAGGTGGCCGTGCTTTACTGCGGATGCATTATGCGCTGCACTATATTCCTGCAGACACAGCCATTTTAATAGTGGGACTATGTACCATGTTTATGCTGGTGGCTATAGTGACAGGTGTGGTGGCGCACAAGAAGATTATTCAGGATTTTTTCACCTACCGTCAGCAGAAAGGCCTGCGTTCCTGGCTGGATGCACACAACCTGATCAGTGTGTCTGCTTTACCCTTCTATTTAATGATCACCTACAGCGGTCTGTTATTTTTCCTCTATTCCTACATGCCACTGGCTGTGCCTTTAACCTACGGATTTGAACCAGAACATCGTGATGCTTATTACAGCGAGCTGATGACTCAAACCGGCAGTGGCAGAGTATTAGGCATGGGCGGTGGTGGCGGTGGTCCGCGTCAGGCTGGGCAACCACAAGGCGGACGTGATTCTGGCGCTATGCAAGGCAAGGCGGGCGAAGGACGAGGCGGACGTGTAGCTGAGTCAGAGCGAGCTGAGCATCAGCAGGGAATCACAGCAGCTAGCGGTCGTGAAGATCAGGGTGAGCATCAAGGCCGTGGTGATGCTGGTGGGCAGCAAGGTGAGCCACGTCGCCAGGCAAGGCAGCCATCTTTAGCGCAGCAAGCTGAACATTTTACCGATCTGAAGGCTTTAGTGGCTCAAACGGAAGCCGACTGGGGTGAGGGGCAAATCCGTTCTGTCAGTATTACGGCTGCCGCCAGAGGGCAGGCCGCTCAGCTACAAATAGCACCTGCTTATTCGAACACCATACGCCGCAACCGTGGTGCTGGTACTGTCAGTTTTGATGCGGTTACAGGTCAGCCACTACAGGCTCAGAGCAATGAGCTGGCAGCGCCAGAGGTATTTGGCAGTTCTATGCTGGGCCTGCATGAAGGTTTATATGCCGGTTCCTGGTTACGTTGGTTGTATTTACTCTCTGGCTTGCTGGGCTGCGCCATGATTGCCACGGGTCTGGTACTTTGGACTGTGAAACGTCGGCCTAAGCTGGCTAAAACCGGTGAATACGAAACGGGCCATCAACTGGTGGAGCGACTGAATGTTGCCACTATCGCAGGTTTATCTTTTGGGTTAGCGGCTTATTTCTGGGCAAACCGGCTGATCCCTGCCGATTTAGCTGGACGGCAACAGTGGGAAATTCACACTATGTTTTTGGCCTGGGGCGCTTTGGCGTTGTACAGCTTTAGTCGTCCTGTATTTATGGCCTGGCGCGATAGCCTGAGCTTAGCTGCAGCTGCGTTTTTACTTTTGCCTTTGCTTAATGCCTTGACCACAGAACGCCATCTTGGCCTGACTTTATGGCAAAGGGATTGGGCACTGGCCAGCGTGGATTTGGTGTTTATTTTGTTGGGCTTGATGTTGGGCTGGGCTGCTTTTAAAGTGCAGCGCAAACTCAGGCAGGCCAAACCTAATCTGGCCACAGCACGCAGAGCTAGCGCAGTGCCACAGCAGGAGGCGCACTAATGGATATGCAGTTGTTCAGTATTCTGACATCAGGTTATGCGGCTATGGCGGCAATAGGTTTGTCGATGGATAAACATTTTGAAAAGGTGTTTGGCAAAGAGCCTCACGCAACGCAGCAGCGACTCTTATACCTTACAGGCTGGTTGTATCTGCTGCTTAGCTTATGGCTTTGTATTCAGGGCTGGCAGACCGCTGTGGGTGTTGTTGTCTGGATTGGTACTTTAACGCTGCTACAGGGCAGCTTTGCTCTACTGCTGGCTTATCAGCAAAAACTGGCGACCTGGCTAGTGCTGGCTGCAGTTCCTTTGGCTGCTATAAGCGCACTGCTGTTATAACTCAGTGGTTTAATCTGCATTGCCTGGCCAGAGCCTTATGTAGCCTGGCAATGCATAAACAATTACAGCGCGACCTTACCCGCCAACTTCACGCTTAACTGCCAGCGTAATAATGAGAAGCTCATCAGTCCTTGCACTATGACGCTGGCAGCCGAAGCGTACCAGACCATAGCAGGTGAAAAATCACTGCCTATGGATAACCACAACACCGGCAAAATAAAAGCGAAGATCCGCACTGCAGAACTGGCAAGCGAAGGCCAGGTATTGCCAAGGCCCTGAAAAACACCGGAGCAACTGAAAACCAGCACTATGGTTATAAAGTTCAGGCTGATGATATGCAGAAACAATTCGCCTTCTGCAGCTACCTTGAGATCGTCGGTAAAAGCCAGCATCAGAGGGTGGGCCAGCCATTGAGTCAGTAAAAACAGCGGCAACATCACCAGCGCCATTTGTTTCAGGCTGATGCTAAAACATTGCCTGACCCGTTCAGTCTGACCTGCGCCATAGTTCTGGCCGACAATAGCGGGCAAAGCAAAGGACAAAGCCATAGCTGGCATCATCATCGCCTGCAGTATTCTGTTGCCTATGCCAAAAGCGGCTTGCGTGGCTGTGCCAAAATCTTTAATCACCCAATAGACAAAAGCGGTAAAAACAAACATCAGGGCAAATTCTCCCCCTGCTGGTATGCCAATAGCTGAGATTTGACGCCAGACCTGAGCGTTAAAGCGCCATTGTTTTGGTGTTTGCAGCACAGAGTGGTCACTTTTCAGAAAGTAGATCCATAACAAAATCACACCCAGAGCCACAGCAATACTAGTGGCCAAGCCGGCGCCAAATACGCCCAAGGCATAGCCTGTGCCCCAACCGGCGATCAACACAGGCGCCAGCACTATATTCAGCAGCACTGTGATCAGTTGCACCATCATGGCTGGTTTTACAATGCCAACAGCCCTTAATGCAGCGGCGATCGCGGTAGAGACAAACATCAGTGACAGGCCCGGCAGATAGGCATATAAAAACTGTTGCGCCTGCTGTTGTACTTCCGGATCTGCAGTGAGCAGATACATATAGCTATCGCTCAGCGAAAATCCAAGCACTAAGGTCAGCAGCGCTAAAGCTGCGCCCATCAGCATGGCCTGCTGAAATACTATATTGGCTTGCTGGTGCTGTTTTGCGCCAGTGTAGCGGGCGATCAGCGCCACACAGCCTACGTTTAGCATTTGAGTTAATGCCATGATCAGCAGAGTAAGATTCGCGGCAGCGCTGACACCAGCAATAGCTGCAGCGCCAAGTGCAGAGATAAAATACAGATCGACGAATAAATAAAGTGACTGAACAAACATGCCAACCATCATAGGCAATGCCATAGTCCAGACATGGCGTAACAAGGAACCCTGAGTTAAATCTGTCATGTTGTGCTGCTTAGAGTCGGGCTAATAATTCGGCCAGCGTTTCCTGCTGACGCACTGTTAAAGGCGAGGTGAACTGACTGGCAAAAGCGCTGCAGCTTTGATTCGCGTCCAGATAGATCTGCAAGCCAGTGTCCGAGAGTTTCACCAGACTAACCCTGGCATCGCGGGCATTTTGTTCTTTTTCCACCAGCTGAATTTTTTCCATGGGTTGGAGCAATCGGGTGATACCTGAGGCACTAAGCCCAACAGAGTTTGCCAGTTCAATGCGGCTTAATCGTTGCTGCGGTGCCTGAAACAACCTATGCAAGATACAAAACTCACTAAAACTAATGCCATGCACACTCAGTTGCTGATCGGCTTTTTTTACCATAGTTGACCAGAGTAAAGCACTTTGCAACACCAGATCCAGTGCTGAATTTGTAGTGTTCATAGGCAGACCTTTTTACTGTAATAATGTGAAATTACCAGCGTTTAAACTTGATAAATGCTTGAGTTTGCAAGTATATGTTGTCTGGTTTTGTTGAGCATTACAAGAGATTTTATTCGTTTGTCATCCGATTTCAGGCTTTGTTGATTCTGTGTAGATCCTATTCAGAGCTGACTTAGCTCATCTTTTATCATCAGTTCACGCCGCGCGATTTTGCACTACATGCGCGTTTTCGCGCCTTAAATCAAATGGCGCTTTGTTTATGTTGTTGATTTTTATATGAATAAATTTTGGCACGTCTTTTCCATTGTGATGCTATCTGTCACTTAGAGAAAACGCATGGACATCCTTTTACCACAACGCAGGCCATGGCGAATCTATCTGCTGGCCTTAGGTTTTAGTCTGTTATTTTGTTATGGGCTGTATCAACTGGCCAGTCCTGCTATTCCAGCTGTTTCATTGAAGCAGTACCCCCTTGTTGAAGTGCAACAGAGTGATATAGCGCTGTACACAGACGCTTTGGGTGAATTGTTTGCCAGTCAGCAGTTACTGCTCACAGCTCCGGCTCAGGGCGCTGTGATTGAGGTGCTGCAAAGGCCCGGCGCTTTGGTTCAGGCGGATACTGTTATTTTACGGCTGGATAATCCGGAGCTCGATTTCAAGGTCAGGGCTGCTGAGAGTAATGTGAAGAAAATGCAGGCTGAGCTCAGTGCTTTTCATGCTCAGCAGCAAAGTCAATTGCTTGAGCAGCAAGGACGTCTTGCTGAGCTTGCTGCTTTGTTAGAGCAAGCTGAACTGGAGACCAACCTGAATATGGAGTTGGTCGAGCGTGGAATTGCCGCCAATATTGAGTTGCAGCGCGCTAAATTAAGGCTGCGGCAACAACAGCACAAGCTGGACTTTGAGCAACAAAAGTTCGTTCAGTTCAGTGGCCTGCAACAGGCTGAACTTGAGCAAAAACAAGTGCAGTTAAAGCAACTGGATGAAGAGCTTGGCCTTTTGCAAAAACAACAACAAAAGATGTTGGTCACAGCTGGTATTGCCGGTTATCTGCAGCAATTGGATGTGGAACTTGGCCAAAACGTAGCGCAAGGGGCTGCGCTAGCCAGAGTGGGCAGTCAACAGAAACTCAGCGCCCGCGTTTACATTAATCAACGCCAGGCGGATCGGGTTGTTATAGGCAGCCCTGTGATTATCGATAGCAGAAAGGGACTGATTGAAGGCCGTATTCACCGGATTGAAGCCTTGGTTGAAAATGGCACTGTGGCTGCTGAAGTTAGCCTGCCAGATGAATTGCCCCCGGGCTTACGACCTTCTTTGGATATCACCGCCAGTGTGTTAGTGGGCGAGCGCAGTGACGCGCTATACATCACTCAACAAGCGGGTTTACGACCAAATAGTACGGAAAGAGTTTTTGTACAAGGTTCAACAGGCATAGCCCATGCCCGTCAGGTTCGTTTTGGTGAACTCAGTAATAAACAACTTTTGATTGAAGCTGGCCTTGAGGCGGGTGAGCGCTTTATCGCAGTGCCATCTGATCTCTGGCCGGATCAACCTTTACTTCAGCTTAAACAGCCGAAATAATCAGCCTCGAGGAAAAAAACATGACAGAACAATTAATACCTCTGGTCCAGGTCGGAGATCTCCACAAAGAGTTTCGCCAGGGAAATATTGCTACGCTGGCTTTGCAGGGCATTAGTCTGCAGATCCAACGTGGTGACTTTGTGGCTATCACAGGCCCGTCGGGTTGCGGCAAATCTACCTTGCTGAATGTGCTCGGGTTGCTGGATAGCTTTGATAGCGGCAGTTACCAACTATCAGGTATAGACACATCAACTCTGACTGTGGATCAACGCAGCAAGATTCGCAATAAACATATAGGTTTTGTATTTCAGTCTTTTAATCTGATTGATTCCATGACCGTATTTGACAATGTGGCTTTGCCCTTACTGCACAGAGGCTGTGGCAAAGCCGAAGTGACAGAAAAAGTGGAGCACGCTTTGACTGCAGTGGACATGGCGCACCGTTCGGCTTTTTATCCAAATCAGCTCTCTGGCGGACAACAACAACGTATCGCCATAGCCAGAGCTTTGGTTGGCTCTCCGGATTTATTATTGGTGGATGAACCCACTGGTAACCTCGACAGTAAAAACGGCGATGCTGTGATGCAGATGCTGCAAAAGTTGCATCAGCAGGGTACCACTATAGTGATGGTCACACACGACCACCGCTACAGTCGCTGTGCCAGCAGGCAAATTCAATTGTTGGACGGCCAGATTATTGCCAGTGGTCAGAAGCTGGAGGTGGCCTGATGCTGTACTTGCAACGATTCCGTTTTGGGCTGAAGCGCTTGTTTTTACAACCAGCGCTGAGTGTACCTATGGTCCTGAGCTTAGGTCTGACTTTGGCTGCTTTACTGACCGTACTGTCTATTTACTATGCGCTGATGGTCAGGCCTTTACCGGAAATTAAGGCACCGGAACAACTCAGTATTCACAACGCCGAGGTAAAATTCGGGCTTATGAGCATTAGTTTGATGAACAAACCAATGTTTATCAATTTCAGCCAACATATGCAAAGCTATGGCCAGTGGGCTTATATTGTGTCGCAGCCGGCAAGAACAGTGCAGATACAACAGCAGGATCACCAACTGACACTGCTGGATGCCAGTGCTGGGGCTCCGGAATTATTAGGAATAGAGTTATTGCTTGGCGAGAGTAGTGCAAAAGCGAACGAACAGAGTGGAGTCTGGATTTCTGAAACTGTGTGGCAGCAGTTGTACCAGAGAGATACTGCTGTGATAGGTAAAACGCTGAGTTATAACGGCCACCTGTATAAGATCGCTGGCGTGTACAAAGATACGCTGGCGCTGCCAACATCACAGGCTCCTGCTGCATTGCAATTCTGGCAATTTTTTGATGAAAACATCCTGAAAACAGCAGATCCTAATTCATTTGGGATGCAGGGTATTGTCGTGCTGCGAGGTCAGCAACAGCCGAACGAAGAAGCAATGAAGCAGTGGCTTGAACTGACAAAGCAAGAGTCTCAAACTGTTCGTAATCTGACGTCTCAAGAGGCGATAGTCTTTACGCAACAGGACTACAGGACTGCTCTATTGGCGGACGGTGCAAAACTTATTTGGTTGTTGCTGGCTGTGACTTTTACTTTGTTGGTGATTGCAGCCCTGAATTTGACCAATTTATTGCTAGCGCATTATCAGAGCAGACGGCAGGAGTTTGCGGTGCAGATACTGACCGGATGTTCAGCGTTGAGGTTAAGGCTGCTGGTTGCAATTGAGAATTTAGCTCTGGTTAAACCAGCGCTGATTTTAGGCGTATTGGTTAGTTTGTGGTTAATCAAAAGCTTACCGCTCTTGGCTGAAAACAGTTTGCCTTTGCTTAGCAGTATTCATCTGGACATCAGCGTAGTGGGGATTTTGCTCCTATTAGCTGTGTTGTTATTGGTTCTGTTCAGTTGGCCTGTGCAGATCCCTGCTCAGTTGGCTGAATCGCTCAGTGGAAGTGGTAAAGGCCAGCTTAAACAACAAAAAGCTATGCTAGTGAATTGTCTTTTTGTTGGACAGTTAGTGCTTTCAAGCATACTGATTTGTGGCAGTGCTTTGCTCGCCTATCAGGGGTATCGTGAAATTTATACCGACTACGGTTTTGAGCGGGCGAATAGTTACCTGATCAACACAGCTCCAACCAATATCAGGAGTCATAACCCAGGACCTAATCCGAATAAAGCCAGTCAGCAGCAGTATCAGCAACGAAATGAGTTACTACAGCAGAAAATTAGTCAGCACTGGCCGCACGCTATAGTGATGAATAGCAGGCAGCAGCCTATTAACTCGTCGATGTCAGTCACCAGACTTACGGATACAGAAAACAATATTTCTGTGAATGTTAATTTTGCCCTGATAGATAGCCAGTATTTGGCTACTTATAGTATTCCGCTCATCTATGGCCGTAACTTCATTGCCGAAGATTCAGATAAGCAATTGATTATTGATCTGGCAACGGCAAGTGCATTTTCGCAAGATGATCCAGCATCGATGATTGGTCGCAGACTGGGAGAAAAGCAGATTGTTGGCATTGTGGGTAACACTAAAATGCTAAACAAAATGCCAACGGCCTATTTTCTGAGCAAGCCCTTAGCTGATCAATCACAGAATCTGGTGGTTGTGTTGCCGGATGGTGACTCTTTGACCATAACAGAGGTGAAAGATGCTTTGGCTGAATTAGCTGCGGAATACCCTGAACTCAGTTTGGAAAGCATGCAGCAAAACTGGCTGGATTACACCAAGCAGCAACGCATTCACTTTTATTTGATTTCCGCTGTAGCGGCTACAAGTTTAGTGCTGGCGCTGTTAGGTATAGCAGGCATTAGCCAGCAACAAAGCCGGCAAAAAGCTTATGAAATTGCGGTTCGTATGGCAACAGGTGCCAGTCGGCGACAGTTATTGTGGTTTGCGACCTATAGCAGTACTTTGTTATTACTCTTTGGGGTAATGGTTGGTGCTGGCCTTACATTATTGATTTTCAACTACTTATCTAGCTATTTCAGCTTGCTTGGTGCGATGAACTGGCGCGCTTTACTGATACTGGAATTGTTATTAATGTGGGTTGCCCTATCGGCTATGCTGTGGCCATGCTGGCAAGTGATCCGCAAAGACCCGATCCAGACTTTACGAAACCAGTAACCACAATAACCAGGCAGCGGTAAATCTGCTGCTGGGTACAAGGATAGAACTATTGATGAGTGCACTGATTGTAGTTGCCGATGATGATGAGGATATTTGTCTGGCGCTGGATTTGCTTTTAAGCAGTGCTGGCTTTCGGGTGGTCACAGTACAAGATCCAAAGCTGCTGATGCAGACCTGTTTGCAAAAGCCGGATCTGGTAATGCTGGACATGAATTTTCGCAAAGACACCACTTCAGGTCAGGAAGGTTTGGCTTTGCTGGAGCAGTTAAATGCGGCGCACATTCCGGTGATCCTGATGACGGCCTGGGCCAGTGTTGAACTGGCAGTGCAAGGCATGTTGCAAGGAGCCAGGCACTTTATTCAAAAACCCTGGCACAATCGTCAGTTGCTTCAATTGGTCAAACAGCAGTTAGAGCATCAGCAGTTGCAGCAGGAAAATCAGCAGTTAAAGCAATTGTTGTTACCTGAACAGGCAGCATGGATAGCGGTAAGTCCTGTGATGCAGCAATTGGAACAGCTGGTATGGCAAGTGGCCGCCACGGACGCCAATATTCTGATTTTGGGAGAAAACGGCACAGGTAAATCTCAGCTGGCACAACGGCTTCATCAATTGTCGGATCGTCAGCAGGCTAGTTTTATCAGTGTGAATATGGCCGCTATACCTGACACTTTATTTGAGGCTGAGCTGTTTGGCCACGAAAAAGGCGCCTTTACTGACGCGAAGCAGCGTCGTGTTGGACGCTTTGCTTTGGCGCATCAGGGCACTTTGTTTTTGGATGAAATAGGCTGTCTACCGCTGTATTTGCAGCCTAAATTGCTGCGTGTGTTGGAAAGTGGTGCTTATGAGGCCATAGGCGCCAGTCAAAGTCAGCACAGTAATGCCCGCATTATCAGTGCAACCAATGCAGATTTGTCGCAGATGGTGCAAAAGGGGCTGTTTCGTCAGGATTTGCTGTACCGGCTTAATACGCTTGTGTTGCAGATGCCCGCCTTGCGCCAACGCTTGGCTGATATTCCTGCATTAGCCGACCTTGCTATCACGCATTGTTGCCAGAAGTACCGTAAACCTCAGATGAAGTTGACTAAAGACGCTATAACACTGCTGCAAAGTTACAGTTGGCCAGGCAATGTCAGGGAACTCAATCATGTGATCGAGCGGGCTGTGTTGTTAAATAACAGTGATATCCTGGATAGTGCAGAGTTAGCTATGCAGGGCATGATGGGCACTGAGCAGACTGAGCTTCAGGCTCTGGATTTAGCTGCAATGGAGCAGCAATTAATCCGTAGAGCTCTGCTTCAAACCGGTCATCAGTTGACTGAAGCAGCAGCTTTGTTGGGGATCACTCGTCATGCACTGGCAAGGCGGCTGGAAAAACACCAGATGCAGGGAGCTTGATTGTGTCCCGGCTGAATACCAGCTTTGTTTTGCTGTTTACTATAGCGCTGTTATTTTTACTGCTGGCTTTGTATTTGTTTCAGCTGGGCTGGCCGCTGTTGGCGCTTATCACTTTGTTGTACATAGCCTGCTGGCCTGCTTTCGGCTTTTGGTATTGGCTACACAGGCGCGAACAACTGCAATGGCAGCAAATGAGTAGTTACGTCATGGCATTGCAGGAAGGCGAAAGCAACTACAGATTGAGATCGCATTATCTATCGGCACCAGCTCAACAACTCTGCCAACAACTGATGTTATTCACTCAATCAAAACAACAGGATGACAGTCAGCAAAATGTGTTATTCAGTGCTTTGTGGCAGCATTTCCCTTATCCGGTTTGTGTGTTTGACGCCACTCAACATTTACTCTATGCCAATACGGCTGCAAGTCAGAGTTTGCAGCGCCCTCTGTTGAGAGGAAGCGAGGCAGGTCAACTTGGATTTACCGAAGTTAAGGGCGATTGGTTTCATCCCGATCTGCAAACCGGCTGGCAACAGTACTCAGTGCGATTTCTATTGCAGGGACAGCAATGCGTCATTTATTACGCTTCGGATCTTCGTCATCCGTTGTATCAGCAACAAAAAGCCAGTCAACAACAACTGATCAAAGTGCTGAGTCATGAGTTACGTAATTCCCTTACTCCTATGGCCTCAATGTCAGAGACCTTACTTGCTGCCAGCGAATTGCCCCAAGCACAAACCCGGCAAGTTTTAAGTAGGATCCGCCAGCGTAGCCAGCGTTTATTGGGGTTTATCGAAAATTATGTGCAGCTGCAGCAATTGCCAGCTGCACAACCACAATGGCAGAATTTGACTGAACTGCTAAACGAAATGCCACAGGCTGACTATGTGCAGTTCAGTGGAGAGATACATTGTTATGCCGATCCAGAGCAACTGGCGCAGCTGCTGCTGAATATTCTGAAAAATGCAGTAGAGGCGTGCAGTGCGGACACAGAGAAAACACCAGAAATTAACCTGAGTTTTTATTATTTAGGGGATCAGCAGTTGTTAACCCTGACCGACAATGGTCCAGGTTTTGCCAATATGGACAACTTATTTACGCCTTTTTATACCACTAAGCAGGCGGGGTCTGGTGTGGGTTTGATGCTATGTCAGGAAATTATGCATTTGCATGATGGCACTATTAGAGCCAGTAATACCAGTGCTGGCCATGGTTGCATTGAGTTGCGTTGGCCTCTGCCTGCAGCAGCCAAAGCTTAAATATAAAAAAGCTGGGGCAAGCCCAGCCTTTTATGATGAGCTGCAATGCGGCCTGGTTCGCCATTGCCGACTTTGTGTTCTTTGCCTTGACCGAGCAATTGCAGTGAGCGAGTTTAGCCCGTCGGTATAAAAAGCAAATGGGGTTGCCCTAATGTATATCCACAAAGTAGTAGGTTCTGCTTTGTGATTTGCAGTAAGACCTAACCCAAAACACTATCGTTACGGCTGTTTTCACGGGCGGTAAAACTGACTTTTTGTGCGGCAACATAGCAGAGTGTTTTTAGGCCACTGCCATAAAGCAATGTCAGTAAGCAGACTGCGGTGGCCGGACCAAAGCTGGCGGCAAAATTTTCTGCTGTCATGGCATTGGCTATCGCCACAACGCCTATTAAGGTACTGAAAAAACCTAGCAGCAAGCCACTTTGGCCCATCACATCGAAAAAGTGGCGGATTTGTTGATACACAACAGGCTCTGCACCTAAGGCCGGGTTCATTAAAAACGCCACGGCTTGTTGCAGGGTGCGGCGTGAGGTGGCGCCTACTGCAAATAACAAGGCGGAAGGAAAAATCAGTACCAGAGAGACAAAGTCATAGTAGGTCCATGGATCTGTTGGATTGGATACCAACATGGCCCATAAAGATATACCAATAAAAAATACCATACTTAAAACCAACATCAGCCAATCTCCTTTGGTTTGATGCAAAAAATGCCAGCAGGTTGAAACAGTCTGCCCCAGGTACCACCAGCAGGCACTGCTGCGGCTCTGTTGTTGTCGTTCTATAAATTCTTCCTGCAAATCGCCTAAAACAGGTTCTTGCAGCGCATCAGGTAAAACCCATTCCAGTAAAAGCTGACATAACAAAGGCGGCTGCAGCGCAGGTGGTAGCGGCCCTGATGGTAAACCCTCCGGGTAACGTGGGGGCTTTGCTGAGGTTGGGTTAATGTACTGATCTGACCCAGATTGCTTCATGCCGGAAACTCCATTCCATTCTGTGGGGCTGCACCTGGTGCGCCCTGCTTCAGTGCCAGTCCTTGCCACAATCTGTCCAACGCTTGTTTGCTGCGGTGCAAAGCCTGCTGCCCTTCGGCTGTTATTGCAAAGTACTTTTTGGCGCGGCCACCCCGTTCGGCTGTTGCTTCACCTAAGCGGCTTTTTAGCAGGCCTTTTTGCTCCAACCGTTCCAGTGTGGTGTACAAGGCGCCAATACTGAGATCACGTCCAGCCGTATCGGCCAGGCACTGGCGTATTTGGCTGCCATAGGCCTGCTCGTTCAGCCGAACTACGGCCAGCAGAACCATATGTTCCATCTCGCCAATAAATTTGTCCTGAGCCATAGCTAGTCCGTGAATAAATATATTCTACAAAGTAGATGAAATAAAAAGGAAAGGCAAGAGTCTTGCAGTCTGAGAAATGAACAGAATGTGAAGCAGACAAAATGCGCTCTTTGTTAACCAAAGAGCGCCAGTAAAAATTAAACCTTAGTCAACCAGCCGTGTGTATCTGCAGCTTTGCCCCACTGAATATCGTTCAGCGTCTGGCGCAGTTTGGCTGTAGTGCTGCCTGGTTCGCCATTGCCTACTTTGTACTCTTTGCCCTGGTGGATCAGAGTACTAACAGGAGCTAATACTGCTGCTGTGCCTGACAAAGCTGCTTCTGTACCTGGTTTTGCCGCGCGTTCCAACAGCTCATCCACAGTCAGTTCACGTTCTGATACTTTCATACCTAAATCGCGGGCCAGCGTCAGAATAGTGTCGCGGGTAACACCGTGCAGGAAAGAAGCGTCCAGTGCTTTGGTGATGATTTCGTTACCGTCAATCAACAGGAAGTTGGCTGCGCCTGTCTCCTGCACGTCACCGTTCGGGCAGAACAGCACCTGATCGGCCTGGTATTGAGCTTTAGCCTGCATAGTTGGATACAAAGCGCTGGCGTAGTTACCACCACTTTTAATCATGCCCATATGAGGAGCACAACGGGCATTGTCTTCCATCAGTAGGCGTAAACCACGGCTACCACCGGCAAAATAATCGCCGACCGGAGACAACAATACATAGAGCATCGACGTCAGAGTTGGAGTTGCTGCTTTACCAATAGCAGGTTCAGTGCCTATATGAGTAGGACGAATATACATAGAACCAGGTGGAGTTGGCACGTCGGCGGCATAATGGCGCACCACGTCGATAATCATCTGGCTGAGTAAAGCTGCGTCAAACTTTGGTAAAGACAATAATTCCGAGCTTTGTTGCATACGGGCGATGTTTTTGTCCATACGGAAAATAGCCACTGAACCATCTTCATGACGGAAGGCCTTCAAGCCTTCAAAACAGGTGCTGGCGTAATGCAACACATGAGCGCCCGGATGCAGGCTGATGCTGTTAGACGAAACAATTGCCGATTGTTCCCAGGCTGTGCCATCAAAACGGGCCATTGCCATTTCAGGCATAAATACACTACCAAAAGCTGCCATTTTTTCTTTCCTGCTGATGTTCAAGGGCCAGTATTGGCTGGCCCGATTAAAATAGGGTGCGCTTTGTTATATGGGTTGGGGCTTTATAGCGGCTGTCAGCTTAGTGCTGCGCCACGGGCCTTGGTGAGAAACTTAACCCTGAGAATTATTAACGCCAAGCTATTGTACTCAGCCTTGCTGTTTTCGGCATCAATTAATTGGCAGGGACAGTCTTGATTTCAGCACTTTTAATCTGGTGTTGGTCTCAGGCTCTAACAGGCCGAATTTTGTAGAAGCTGGTCTGAATTTCAGAGAAGTGGAGCTAGCCGAAATCCAGGACCTGCCATAACGCTGGTTTAGCTTTCAGGTGCCAACAAAACCTTTGTTTGTTGATTGCCCTTTCGCCAATGCATCCAAAGCGTTTTCAAGTAACGGAGTTCTCTATAGAGGTGCAAAAGACGTGAATGAATACTCAGATCGAGCCGAGAGCCATATTCTTCGATAAGAGGAGAAGCTAGGTTGACCGTCTGAGCTAAATCAACATCAGCTTCGGCAGAGATCCCAAAAAAACGTCTCAGCCATATATCCTCTGTTGGCAGAACTGCTCTCACCTTTACAAACTGAGGTAAATTGATTCTGTCATTTTCAAAGTCTTTAGGTTGAATAGATAACTTTAAGACCCGGCGTTTTACAGGGCTTTGATTCGGACTTGCCCTGTGCACAAAAACTCTATTAAACAAAAAACTTGTACCAGCTTTACCTGTAACTTTTAAGGGATGTTGTCCATGTAGACTCAGTGGTATCAGTTTCAGTGGCGTTGGACATATCTCAAAAGCACCACCATTTTCAGCGACATCAGTCAGGTAGATAAAAAGTGAGACAAATTCTGACTTTTTATTGAATCCGCTTGGGCGGCAATCATAATCTCTGTGCCATCCGTCTAGACTGTTGTCACTTTGGATATGAGATTGTGAATTTTCGGCGTCAATTTCATAAGCATGAAGATGAAATACTCTGGCATCAGGAATCAGAGTATCAATCAAAGCACGCACTGATGGCTGGAATAAATCTGCTAACAAGCCTCCTTGCATCAAATCTTCTGCTGTTGCATAACGTCTGGCCTTTGTTTGACTGGCAAATATTGGGTCCAGGACCTGATTCCAGCGTTGTAACTGTTCTGCATCGAGTAATGGGGGAAGCCGCACCAAACCCGTTTGACTAAGTTGAGTCTTAAGCATAAGAAAAATCACCAAAAAATTCAGTTTGTGCCGGATAACGTTTTTGCAAAGTGATTACGGATGTACACGAGTTCATTGCTTAAACAAAACTGGCGGAATATAACAGTGATGAGTCTCAAAGGCATGGAAAAGCAACCTTCGGTTTTAGACATGATTACATGACTTTTATCCTTGTCATTATCGCAATGCCTTTGCTCAATCTTGTGCAGAATAAAATACGGGTACAGGAACCGCAAGTCCTTTAAGGTACAAGGCTGAAAAAGCGTGTTGAACATCTAGCGCGCTCTTGGACTTGTTTTAAGCTAGGACACGACCTATATCTGCTGCAGGAAGTTCGGACAGATACTTTATGCAACTCAAAGCACACACAAGGCTGTTTCAATCGCTGCATTTACTGCTGGCAAGCTGTGCTTTGGTATGGCTATTGGCTTTTTTGCCTGCTGAGCCCGAGGTGGCTTGGTACGGACCAGCTTATGAACAGCTCTGGACTGCGCCTGCGGAAAAAGCTGAAGCACCATTGTTACAACAACTTCAGCGCAGCCCTGCCTTATTGTTTTTACATCAAAAACAACAAGCGGATTACCAGCTCGTGCTGGAGTTTGGCAAACTGGCTTTGGTGTTCATTCCGCTGATACTTCCTTTGTGTTTTCTGCTATTGCTTTGGTTTATTCGCGCTGGCCCGGGCCGGCGTTTTCGGTTGTCGTTATGGCACGACGCTAATCTGCATAAAAAACGGCTTTATTATCATCTTCCACTCAAATCACTGAATTTATGGGTTTTATAGAGCTTTTATCAGTTATTTGAGGTAGTTATGATTTCATTATTAAAAAGGCAGCGCCTTGCTTTGGCGCTGCTTATCACTATTATTTTCCCATCTGTTGTGCAAGCCGCCACCACTCTTACTGCTGCCGAGAGGCAAGCCAGTCTTAATGGCGTGATCCGCATACTGAACGAGCAGTACGTATTCCCCGAAACCGCGCTAAAGGTCAGCGAGGTTTTGCTGCAACAAGAGCAAAGTGGTGCTTTGGCTGATGTAACCACTCATGAGCTTTTTGCCGAAAAAGTTGGGGCTTTACTGCGTCAACATAGCGGTGACGGCCATTTGAATCTGGCGTTAATAGCTGAACAAGGCGGCGTGTCGCATCGTTTAAAAGAGACTGATCCTCTTAGAATCAATAACTTTGCTTTTGAGCAGGCGCGTATTCTGCCGGGTAATGTGGGTTATTTAAAACTGCATAAATTCTGGCAAGCCGCAGAAGCGCATAAAGTGGGCCACGCCGCATTAGTGTTTTTAAGCCACAGCGATCATATAGTCATAGACCTGCGTGACAGCGGTGGCGGTTCACCGCAATTGGTGCAGTATCTGATCAGCCATTTTGTGCCTGAAGGTACCTTGTTATGGGATCTGCTCGATCGCAATGGCAAAAGTACAGAGCAAATACGAAGCCTGGCCGTGCCGGATTCAGAACTGTTAAAAACCAAGCCGCTGTATATTTTGCAAAGTGAAGACCTGGTCAGTGCTGGCGAGTTTTTTAGCTATACGCTGCAGCAACTTGGCCGTGCTGTGGTGATAGGTGAAACCAGCGCTGGTCTGGCGCATTACACTGGCGCAGCTCAAGTTAATGATTGGCTTTTTGTCCGTATCCCAATGTTCAGGCCTATTAATCCGGTCACAGGCATTAACTTTGAAGGAGTAGGTGTGGAGCCGAATATAAAAGTGCCAGCTGAAATGGCGCTGTATCGGGCTTTGAGGATTGCAAATAAAGGCAGTTAGCACTGAGCAGCCTGCAATTGTCCGGGTGATTGCAGGCTTTTTAGCGTGATATAGTTTGAACTTCTTCTTTTTGTTGCCCTCGAATCCACAGCTTAATTTCAAGAGATGGCCATGACCAAAGCATTGTTTTTAACCTGCTGCTTTTTCTGTGTGCTGTTACAAAGTACTGATAGTAGAGCTGAGGCCGTACTGAAATATCAACTGGAATTATCAGAACACCCAACCAAAGCCCTGTTGAGTATTAGGACTGAGCAGCTGGGTGCTTTTCAGCTCAGCGCTGCGCGCAGTATGAATTCGGAGGTGGCTCCCCCAACTGAGCTAGTTTGTCTGCGGCAAGGTGTAGCTATTAAAGCAACTTTAGATACTGATTTAATTTGCGAAGAGGTGCGCTGGCCTGTGTATTTTATCGGGTTAAAGCAGCAGGATTATGATGTATCGCAGCAGCAAAATTTATATTCAGACCAAGGCTGGTGGTTGCTGACGGAATGGGATCATTTGCTGCGGGTCAAAGGTGCAGCCGCCGCAGAGCTTTGCCTGAAGCAAAAAGATCAGTTGAGTGACTGTAAAAGCATTCCGTCGCACGACCAGCCGCCTTTGTTTTATCTATTTGGTAAAGCGTTAAATTCAGTCAACATATCGGACCAACGCTTTGATATTTATAGCAATACTGATATTGCAGCTTTACTAGGCCCGACACAGTTAAAGTTACAACAAGCTCAGTTTGAGTATTTGTTAAAGTTAACTGCGGCTACACCCTCTCAGGCTATTAGCTTGCTGTGGTTGGGTGTCAGCCCAGAGCAGCTTAACTTAGGTGGCGCTGCAGGTTTTAATGCTTATCTAGCGAATTTTCACTATGACGCTTCGGGTATCAGTGCAAAAAGCCAACAACGTTTATGGTGGATTACCGGTCATGAGCTTTTTCATATGCTGTATAACAAACCATTGCCTTTGTGGCAAAGCGAGAGTCTGGCGCACTATTTTGGTTATAAATCGTTGCTAAAAGCTGGAGTTCAACCTGAGCATACGCCTCTGTATTATGCAGAAAAATCAGTTTCAGGACCCAATGCAACTGCTGGTTTGTATCTGGCCCAGCAGAAAGTGGCAGAGCAGCAGGATTATAGTTACTACGCTTTGTTTTACGATAAAGGTGCCGCGTTTTGGTATGAGCTGGACCAGTTATTACAGCAACAAGGCAAATCACTGGATCTATATTTGCCGCTATTGCACCCGCAGAAACAGAGCAGTTATGAGTTACCGCCGGACTTTAGTGATGCAGTAAGTCAGTTTGTTGGGAAGCAAAACTTTGAACTGTTGCAGCAGCGTTACTTAACCGCTGCACCCAGCCAATAAACGACGTTTATTCATTCACAACCTCAATCTGAGGTGCATGCTCCCGGAAAAAGTGTCGTACTTGTTGCAGCTCATTGAGCTGAAATATCCATTGATGTCCTTGATTCCAGGCTAGCTGTAAAAAGGCTGGTCCTTGAATATCTGTTCGGCCAATCACAACTTTACGCACTGTCTCCGGCAACTGAAAGTCGCCAATCCAAATAGTGCCGTTTTCGACTTTCAATATTTCCATCAGGCTACCGAGAGATTCTTTTGGAAAGCCTTTTGCTTGTAGGATAAACAGGGGTATAGAAAACGAAGTTAAAATCCCGGAGATGAGCTCGAATTCACTGCCTGTTTGGCTGTATCTGTACAAGGTAAAGGTAAGCACTAGCAGGTAGAACAGGGTGAGCCAGAGTTTGGAATTCAAGCTCAGGTTGTGCCAGCCAAGTTTTATCGAAGTATGAGTTGGAGTTTGATGTCTCCAGAGGATTTGGGGTTTGTGCATAGTTCTTCCTTGAATAACCCTGTTTTGCCGTGTTGTGTCTGCTAAGTATAAGATTTGTAAGTTTATTAGACTCATTTATTAACTTTTAGGCAATAAGGTTTTCTGGTGGTTTTTGCGGCTGAACGCTGTTTGGTATTGGTTAGCGTTAGGTTTGCTGTCGTATCTGCTTTATTCCGGTTTAGTAACCCAGTTGTGGGTCAAACCAAAGGGCTTTGTTCTTTAACGGGGTTTCGGCAGGAAGAATCGGGTTTGTTAACTGAATTACAGTTCTGGATTTTAAATCAGCCTGTTGTATGGCGCTGCTAAAGTGTTGTGAAAACAGCTGCTGCATACTGCCGTCTTCGATAGCTCTTAATAAGCCAATTTCTAGCGCGTTGGCCAGTTCAATATTGTCTTTTTGTACAAAAAAGTACAAAGCGGCAGGGTAATGCAATACCCACTTGGGTGCTACAGCCAAAGACATACCTGGTCTTTGTTGCAGCTCGGGCCAGACTTCAGTCAAAGAGCGGGGAAAATAATCAATGCGTTTGGCCTGCAGCATTTTAAACATGGCGTCAAAGTCGCCTCCAGCCAGTACCCGAAAATTGTTAGCCTTTAAAATAGGATAATCAGGCCAATCGTTGCCTTGTACTGAAGGGCTGGTTTTCAGATGTTTTTCATCCAGTTGCAGAATTTTTTCTTCATTATCCTGATGAATCAGCAATAAACGCCAGCCAATTAAACCCCTGTCAATTGGAATACGGATTGGCCGCAGCTCTTTTTCCCGTTCTGGCGATGTCATAGTCCACACCACATCCAATCCACTGCTAGAACCCAACTGACGTAAGGTTCTGTGTTGCGACATGACCTGTCCACTAGGCACCAACTGATAGTCTGCGCCAGATTTTTCTATTGCCAGATGCAACAAGGCGATTGGATAGCTGCCACGCGCATCACTTAACATGGACATGGGCCATGAATAAATCACTTGTTTTGGTTCAGCTCTGCCATGTAGCGGAAATAGCAGACTCAGACAGAGCAGCAGGAGACACAACCTCGTGTTTATTACAGACATTTTATGCACTCCATGGCGTTGATTCAGAAACTATAGAACATTTCTAGCTTTGGGTTGGGGTGTCGGTTTTTTACCCGAGTTATTTTGTCTGTTGTTTGTCGTTATAATCAGCGGAAAAATTATGTCGGGTGAACCTATGACGGCTGAGTTAAAAATTGAAGATGTGTTGGTAGGCCATGGCAAAGCAGCCGAGCGGGGCGCTTTAATTACTGCCCATTATCGAGGTTGGCTGGAAGATGGCACAGAGTTTGATTCCTCCTATAGAAGAGGCGAAGCATTTCAGTGCATTTTAAGCAACAATCGTGTGATTCAAGGCTGGATTTTAGGCTTAAAAGGCATGCAGGTTGGCGGCAAACGTAAATTATGGGTACCCGCCCATTTGGCTTACGGTGAGCGTCAGATTGGCAGCATGATACCGCCACACTCTAACCTGATGTTTGAGATCGAACTATTGGAAGTGCTGACCAGAGATGATTGATAGCCGCAGCTGAATGACTTCAGGTGCACTTTAGTATTGTTAGCCACAGCTTATAAATTTGAAAGCACGCGACGCAGGCTGGGATCTGGTGATCTCAGCGGCCTGTTGTTTATCTTAATCTAGTTGATAATAATTCGTATTAGTGTATTATTCGCCCAATTTTATTGGGGGGTAATCATGGCGTTACAACAAAAATTCAGAAAGCTGCCGGTGGTTGTGGCAGTGCAATTGGCTTGTATGGTGAGTGTGGTTCAGGCCGCAGACGATAAAGCTGAAAAAGACATTGAAAAGATTTCGGTCAAAGGTCATTACACTGTCAATGAAAACATAGATACGGCCACAGGTTTAGGCTTATCTTTGTTTGAAACCCCTCAGTCAGTAAGTGTTATTACTTCACAACGTATTATCGATCAGGGTTTCAGCGGTATTAACGAAGTCATTAGTCAGACTGTAGGCGTGTCTGCTAAACAGTTGGATACTACCCGTAATACCTTCAGTTCCCGTGGTTTTGAGATTGATAAATATCAGATTGATGGCGTGCCTTTGGCCTGGAGTTTAGCCGGTGATTCAGGTGAAACCATCGCTGACGTGTCTATTTATGAGCGTATTGAAGTTGTACGTGGCGCTACGGGTTTATTAACTGGCGCTGGTGATCCTTCGGCTTCTATCAACTTAGTGCGTAAACATGCGAACTCAGCTGAATTAAAGGGTTATGTTAACGCTGGTGTAGGGCGCTGGAACAACAAATTTGCCACTGCGGATCTGTCGACAGGTTTAGATAGTCAGGGTGATTTGCGGGTGCGTTTTGTTGCTAAAAAGGAAGTCGGCGACAGCTTTATGGATATTCCTGAAGACGATAAAACCGTACTTTATGGAGTAGTAGATGCGGATTTAACTGAACAAACTTCAGTGAGTTTTGGTACCAGCTATCAGGACAATGATCCTAAAGGCTCTACCTGGGGTGGTTTAGCCGCCTGGTTTAGCGATGGCACTCCAACCAACTGGGACAGAAGTATTACTTCTGCGGCGGATTGGACTTATTGGGCTTCTACCAACGAAAATAGTTTTGCCAATCTGGTGCACAACTTTGCCAACGGCTGGCAAGCTAAAGCGAGTTTTAATAGCACCAAGAATACTGCAGATACTCAATTACTTTATGTTTACGGTTCGCCGGATAAGGCCACAGGTTTAGGTTTATCGCCATGGCCTTATAAAAGCTCAGGTACCAGCACACAAGACAGCCTGGATCTGCAGTTAAAAGGCGATTACCAACTCGCAGGCCGTAGCCATGAGTTTGTAGTGGGTATGCTCAACAGTGATCAACAAGCGAAAACTGTGACCTTTGCTCAGACGTCAGCTTTTGTACCTGTGGGCAACTTCTACCAATGGACTGGCGCTACTTATCCTGAGCCAACCTTCTCCGGCACTTCTGATGTAGCTGTAGATTTAGACACAGAGCAGGATGGTTATTACGCCGCCACACGTGTATCTCTGACGGATGAGTTAAAGCTGATTGCTGGTGGTCGTTTATCGAAGTGGGAACGCACTGGTGTGAATTACGGTGTCATCGAGAATTACGGTGATGACAGTGTGTTTGTGCCTTATGCAGGTTTAATGTATCAGCTGAATGCGAACCACAATGCCTACATCAGTCAGACCGAAATTTTTAAACCACAAAATGCCCGTGTTGAATCCGGTGCATTTATTGATCCGCTGGAAGGCACTAACACAGAGCTGGGTTTAAAGAGCTCTTTCTTGGACGGTGCAGTACAGACAGCTGTTGCAGTATTTAAGATTGACCAGGACAATCTGGCTCAGCCTATAGGTACTTTCCCTCCTGTAGGTAACAACCTGCCTGAAACTATGTATCGAGCGGCTCAGGGCGTTGAGAGTAAAGGTTTTGAAGTGGAAGTGATAGGGCAGTTGACGGACAACTGGAACATCTCCGCTGGTTATTCGCAGTTTAAAGCTGAAGATGCTGCAGGGGTCGAAGTGAATACTGACCATCCGCGCAAAAAGCTGAATCTGTTCACCACTTATGATTTTGCCAATCAGCTAGCGGGTTTGGTCGTAGGTGGTGGCATCAGCTGGGAAGATGAGCAATACAGCGGTACAGCGCCAAAAATCCTTTGGCAGGATGCTTACAGCCTGGTCAGTTTAATGGCTCGTTATGAAGTGACAGAGCAATTGTCCGTGCAGTTGAACGTCGACAACCTGTTTGACGAAACTTACTACAGCCAGATTGGTTTCTTTGACCAATACGGCTATGGCACGCCTCGCAACTTCACTTTAGGCGCGACTTATTCCTTCTGATGTGTTGCAGGGGGTTGGCATGGCTTGCCAGCCCCCAAGCTGCTCACTTCTGCCGCACTTCTCCTTCCTCTGTATTTATTTTCGGCCAGACCAGATGTTGTCATCTCAGTTTTTGTGTTGAGAGCGCTTAGCAGTGACAGCGTCATGCGCTGTCGGCAAATAATTTTTCTTCTGATTCCATGGGGTTGTTGCTGAAAATTTCAGATGAAATTGATAAATGTGAAACACTGGCCTATGCTCTGAGCAGATGAATTCAGCAGGAGAATACTGATGCAAGGTATGGTTTTTACTGCATTGTCCGAAATGGTAGTCGACAACTTTGGTATGGCTCGCTGGAACTCTGTGCTGCAATAGGCCAATTTATCTTCAGAAGGTGTTTTTACCAGTGCTCAGCAATATCCCGATGGGGAATTGTTAAAGCTCGTCTCTATCTTGTCTGTAGAATTAGGTGTGCCTATACCTGATTTAGTCCGATCTTTTGGTGTGTATTTATTCCCTGTTTTATATGCCCGTAGACCCAAGCAGTTGGACGAGGTCAAAGGCGTCATTGAATTTCTTACCTTTGTTGAAAACACCATTCATTACGAAGTGAAGCGGCTTTATCCTGATACCTATCTGCCGACTTTTGAGCATGAACTCTTACCTGACGGCCAGTTAAAGTTAATTTATCGGTCTAAACGTAAGATGTGTACTTTGGCCGAAGGGCTGATAGAAGGTGCTGCGACTCAGTTTAATCAGACTGTTCAGATCGATCACCCAGTCTGTGTGCACAAAGGGGGTGAACACTGTGAGTTTTTTATCAGAGTAACAGACAAAACATGAGTGATGACAGTTATCAGTCTGCTTATCTGCGTGAGCGCAAAGCCAGACAGCTGGCTGAGCAGTTATTGGAAGATAAATCACGGGATTTATACGATAAGGTGCTGGAATTAGAAAGCACAGTAGTGCAGTTAAAAGCTACGCAAGGCCAGTTGTTGCATGCGGAGAAAATGGCGTCAGTAGGGCAACTGGTTGCAGGTATCGCCCATGAGCTGAATTCTCCACTCGGCTTTTGTAGCAGTAATCTGGAAACCTTAATGCTGTACAGTAAAAAGCTTGAGCAGTTAGATAAGTGGGTGCTGCATGCGCTTTCTGATGGTGCACTACAATCCGCGCATTATCAGATGTGCCGTCAGCAGCTACAGCTGGATTTTGTGCTGGCGGATACCCCAGAGTTGATGTCCGACATGGTGTATGGGATCAATAGGATCGCGTCCATTGTGTCTGGCCTGAAGTTGTTTTCTGACGAGCAGACCACTGGCAGCCAGTTGGTTAATCTGAGTCAGTTGGTGGAGCAGGCAGTCACTTTATGTCTGGCCTCTCAGCACGATGAATGTAGCGTTTCATTAGAGTTGCCGGATCCCATGCTGATTATGGGCTCCGCCGCTGAATTGCTTCAAATGCTGGTGAATATACTGACGAATGCGGCACAGGCCTGTGGCTCCCAGGGGCAAATTCGTTTAACAGGCAGGGTTGAACCTGCTGCTGTAACCCTCCGTATCCACAATGATGGTCCCTGCATAGACCCAGCGCACCTACCGAAGATTTTTGATCCATTTTTTACTACCAAAGATGTTGGGCAAGGCACAGGACTGGGGTTGTCTGTCGTTGCGGGTATAGTGAAGAGGCACAGAGGCAGTATTTCAGTTTCTTCTACAGCTGACACTGGTACCGAATTTACACTGCAGTTTCCAACAGAATAGGCTGGTTAGCACTATTTAAACAGCAAGGGGCAGAAAGAACTCTGCCCCTCAGAGTTAAGCTTAAGCTAAAGCGTAATCGACACCGGCACAAATCACTGCAACCTGAGCTGCATTACATTGCTCCGGGCTGGCTTTAGGGCTATCCGGATACACTTCAGTGGTGGTGACAAACTTGGCGTCTGTCATACCACCACATAATCCCAAAGCACGTTTTGAGTAATTCACCACACCAAACTGGGCAAGCTTCTCACCAATCAGGCAGCCGCTTTCGTCGGCTTCGGCTATATGAGTGATTTTTTGTACTGCTTCGATAATAGCGCGCTGAAAACCTGGCTCTGGCTTGTTGGTGTCACCCACCAGATAAAAACCATCCGGAATATTCCAGTTGTGATTTACAGTGCCGTCGCGGGCCGCTTTGGCTGGACGGAATTCGCTGTTATCTGAATCTGTGGTTTCGTGCAGGTCGATATGCACCAAGACTTCACCACTGTGCTGGCGGACAAAAGCCATAGCCAGGCTGGCTTCATCGGACTGACTTTCTGCACCAAAAGACCGGTTCGGGTCTACAGCTTTTGGGTTCCAGCGGTTGATGGTTTCGTAACCCCAAGGGCTGATACAAGGCAAAACCAGCAGGTTGACTTTATCAGTGTAACGACTGAATTCTTCTTTAATAAACTTAAGCGCACCTTGCACACCACTGGTTTCATAACCATGCACACCACCAGTGACCAGCACTATAGGTTTATCGGCTTGCCAGTTTTTACTACGTACCGCAAAAAGCTGGTAAACAGGTAAATCAACAGCGCTGTAATCCAGAGTGCCGTAATTGAGCAGTTCTGCACTATCAGGCAAATGTTGCTGCAGTGGTGTGAGGACCTGATCCTGGTAGCTGCGTTTTATCTGTTGTTCACTCAACCACTGTTGTTTTTCAGCGTCACCCCAAGGTGTGCCTACAGTACCTATGTGATAAATAAAATCTTTCATTGGGTTGCTCATTCCGTACCTTTTGGCTTGATTAGAGTGGTTATTCTGCAGACATTTCATCGGCAATTTGCTGCAAGCTGGCCGCTAAAGTCGCAGGGTCTTGCGCGCCGGAAATCAAATAACGCTGATTAATGACAAAAGCTGGCACTGAACTGATCCCCGCTTGCTGATACTGGGCTTCTTCAGTACGTACTTCGTCAATAAACTGGTCTGATTGCAGCACCTTTAACGCTTGCGCTGCATCAAGCCCAGCTTTTTCCGCGCATTTTTGCAGAATATCAGCTTTGGACACATCCTCGGCAAAACCGAAATACGCTTCAAACAAGGCCTGTTTCATCGCCGTTTGTTTATCAAAGGCTGCAGCCCATTTCACCAGACGGTGTGCGTCGAAGGTATTGCAGGTAAAACGTTGCTGCATTTTGTCGAAGTTCAGCCCAAGATCGCTGGCAACCTTGATCATCGACTCCTGATTGGCGCGCATTTCGTCTTCGCTGCGGCCATACTTTTTGCTTAGAGCAGGCAAAATTGCTTCCGGGACCAGGTTAGGGTCCGGATTCAGTTCAAAAGCACGCCATTGAATGCTGACGCTGACTTGATCTTTTATACTGGCCATTGCCTGTTCTAACCTGGCATAACCTATGGCACACCATGGACAGGCAATATCTGAAACTAAATCTATATGCAGGTTTTTCATCTTCGATCCTGAACAGTGAATTTTTATTTGATCTGGTTACGTTGAGGCCGAATATCAAGACACCTAATTCGGGTCAGAGTAAAATTAAATACGGGCTTAATTTTACTCTGACCCGAATTATGGTGGCGATTATATCGATACCAGTTTGTTTAACCATAAGGGGCGGGCCTGGACGCTAAGCGCCAATTATCAGTTCTAAATCATTGCGTAAAACTATAGGGGCTGTATGATGCAGCCCTTTTTTATTGCATCAGACCTGTTCAGTTGTGGTTCAAGCCCTGAGCTTTACTATTAGATTTATTTATCCATTCTATTTTTCAACCCATTAATGCATTGAGGGAATTTTATGTTTGAAGACGAATTCAACAACTTAGAGCAGCTAATTCAGAAGTTAATTGCTGATAATCAACAGCTCAAAGCGCAAGTACAGCAATTCAACCTGAAGGAACAGCAGTTGCAACAGGAGCTGAAAACAAGTGCCGACCAGCTGGAAACCTTGCAGCTGCATGCGATGGAATCTGATGATCAGAAGCAGCGGGCGCAGCAAAAATTACAACAGCTGACGCAGTTGTTTGAACAGCAATTGTCTGCCTGATCATGTTTAAGCAGCCTTTGGTCGTTGAGCAAAAAGTAGTGATAGCAGGCCGGGAATACTGGCTTCGCTGTCCTTTGCAAGAACAAGCCGGGTTGCAGCAAGCAGCGCTGCTGTTGAATAATCATATCGCTCAGGTACGGCAGGGCTCAGGTCATTTGTCGATGGAACAAAGCATAGTACTGGCTGCATTAAGTTTAAGTCAGCAGCTGGTGACACAACAAAGTCCACAACTCACTGAATTTAAACAGCGGTTGGCTGGGTTACAGGCTTTGCTTGAACAAGCCAACAGCTAGTTTATTTGTGCTCAAGATCACACAATGTCTGACAATTAGACTGACTATGTGACGACATGATTTTTTGAGAGATGTTGTCCTGGATTCAGTTTCTGTTTAGTTAAGCTCTGCCAGACTGATACTCATCAGAGATCTGTTGAGTTTAGGAACTGCAATGGCAATAACACGACCGCTCGTCATAGGCTTTTTGGCTGCACTGCTGAGCGCTTGTGCCGCAGATTCTGGTTATCATTGGGCTAATTATTCAGAGCAAGCCTACCGTTATAAAAACAATCCTACCGAACAAAACAGAGCCAGCTATCAAACCGCCTTGACCGCTGTAGTTAATCATGCGGCCTTAAAGAATCTGCGGGTTCCGCCTGGTGTTTATGCTGAATTAGCTTTTCTGGCACTTGAAGAGAAGAATCGTGCACAGGCAGCTTGGTATCTGCGTCAGGAGCAACAGCTTTATCCAGAATCTGCAGCCCTGACTCAAGCCTGGCTGAATCGTATCGAAGCAGGAGCTGCGCAATGAAAATACTGAGATGGATGATGGTTTTTGCGGTGGTCAGTATTTCTGGCTGTACTGCTATGGCGGAAAAAGACTGGAAAGCCTGGTCTGCTATGCAGCGTGAAAAACCTGTTGCTCTGTTGTTGGTGGTCGATAGCGAGGCTGGTGTGCCACAGCATGCCAGTGAGTTTTTTTTCACCACTTTGCCTGAGTTAATGGCAAACTCCGGTTATTACGCCTTACCTCCTTCCTTTAGTTACCAGTTGTTACGTGATTCTGGCTATAAGCAAGTCGCCTCTGTACTGAATGCCGAGCCAGGAGCTATACAGAAATTAACCGGAGCTGATGCAGTGCTTTATGTCAGGGTGAAAGAGTGGCAAGCCAGCACCTCAATTTTTGCGACAGGCTCGGTTCGGGTTGCCGCCAGTTATCAGTTAATTTCAACCAAGACTGGTACTTTGATGTGGCATGCAGATTCTTACCATGAAATGGACACTAGTGTGGATGAAGGCAGTTGGCTGGAGGATATGGTGTTAACTGAGTTGGAAACTTCATCGGTAGACATCTCACAGGTGGCTCAGCAGTTGAATGAGTCTGTTTTATATCTATTGCCACCAGGTAAATACCACCCTTTTTACCAGAACTGGCAGCAGCCCTAGTGTATGTTTTTTAAGCTTTATTAAGGGCCGGTTCAGCCACAGAGGTCAGACTGAGATCGAAGCTCAAGTTATCCAGCGCAAAGCTTGCACAAAATTTTTATGATCCAGAGGGAGACCAGGATGAAACAAATTACAATCTGGCTGACAGCGGCTCTGACTTTACTGCTGCTCAGTGGCTGTAGTTCAAAAATGGCTCAGTCAGAGCACTACAGTCAGCTGTACAAAGAAACGCCGAAGAAAGTGATGGTTGTGGTACATGGCCAAGACGCAGTTCCGGCTGAGCTGGTGCAGGCTTTTGATAAAGAAGTACCAGCTGTTGTGGCAGAGCTTGGCTTTGATATTGTCGATGTGCAGCATCGTCAATTGACGGAAGTGCCTGCAATCACAGAGGTGGACGCCGTGCTTTATGTCGATATTCAGCGATGGAACAAAGATTACTCCTCTGTCATTGCGGCTCGCTCTGCTGTGGAGCTGGAATTTAAACTGATGTCAGCCAAGTCCGATCAGGAATTATGGAGTCACAAAGACAAGTACGAGAGGAAACATCTGTATCTGGGCTGGGATCTGATGTCGGAACTGGTTGAACGCACTTTTTTCGAAGCTTCAAACCAATACGAAAACCGCGCCAGTGCTGTGACAAAACAAGCCTTCTTAGACTTCCCTGAAGTACTGGCTGCTCATCACTGATCGAAAGATGGGGTCAGAACAGCTAAGTTATGCATCACTGCATGCTCTGACTCCGTTTTTGAATTTAGTGACAAGAGGCATTTTTGCTGCTGTCGCAAACATGAATTTGGTTGGCGTAGTTCAGCCATAAGTCCCATTCAGTTTGCAAAGGCAGGCTGCGCCAGACTTTGTTAAAGACATACAGCGACTCTTTACCTGCGATAGATTTATGCAGAATTTTGGAGTAAGCGCCGCTTTTACTTTTACATTCCGACACCCAGACTAAAGCCGGATAGCCGTTCACAGGCGCGTTGCTCAACACTTGACTGTCAAAGAGTTCATCGCAGTTACGCTGACCTTGTTGATCATCAATGGTTTTGGTTTTCATCAGGTCGCTGTTCGGTTGTTGTTCAAAGACAAAACTCTGCACATAGTTGTCAGAATCCAAAGCTTGCCAGCGTATTTCTGTGACGTTATCCATATCATTGGGGTGACTTTGAGTCACAGTCCACTCGCCTTCAGGCAAAGGCATTGGCTGTTGCAGCCGTTCTGAATAACGTGGCACAGCACAAGCTGTGAGTAACAAACTGCTGAGCAGAATAAAGAAGGAATAGGTTTTCATAAGACTCAAATTATTCATCGTTAAGCGGAGCAGATGACTCCATCTGCTCCCAGACTAATTAAATGCTACAGGTATTTTTGTAAAAAGGCTAAATAAGCCTCCTGAGCTTTAATGCGGTTTTCCTTTTTCAAAAAGCCGTGGCCTTCGTCCGGGAATAACACGTACTCGACAGGCACGTTTTGGGCACGAATAGCGGCCACCATTTCATCACTTTCTACCTGCAGTACACGAGGATCATTGGCGCCTTGCACTACCAACACAGGTTTTTTCACCTTATCGCCGTGGAACACCAGAGAAATGCGGCGTAAACGTTCGCCATCTTTCGCTGGATCGCCCAATTCGGCATACAGAGACTCGCGGAAAGACTCCCACCAGGCAGGGATGCTTTCTAAAGTGCGGACCCAGTTAGTTACACCAAAAATATTGATGCCCACTTTAAACTCATCAGTAAAAGCCATAGCAGCCATAGTCAGATAACCACCGTAGCTGCCGCCCATCACTCCGATACGATCTGCTGCTACCCAGTCCAGCGACTGCAGGTATTTTTTGCCATAGACTATGTCCTGCAAATCGTGTTCGCCGTGTTTTAAATCATCCAAATGGAAGAAGGTTTTACCATAGCCGCTGGAACCTCTGTTATTGACAGCTAACACTGCGTAACCCTGATTGACCAGATGCTGAATAGCTGGACTGTAACCTGTACGTGACTGACCACCTGGGCCACCATGGATCCAGATTAAAGCCGGCACTTTTGCAGAGCTGCTGGCTTGTTTGGGTTTATACAGCAGCGCTGGTATAGCTAAATCGTCAAAGCTCGGGTAACGCACTACGTCGCTTTTCACCAGCACGCTTTCGTCTATGGCTTGATCCAGTGCCTGAGTTAAGCGCTGTGCTTTGGCTTCAGATAATTTCCAGACAAATAAATTCGAAGGGCTGTTATCAGCGTTGACGTAAAAGCTCAAATACTGACTATCATCCGAAAAACCTACGTCCCTCAAGTCGCCAGCAGGCAATTGGGGGAGCTGTATCGCTTTGCCAGTGCTTTGTTCTGTGATGCTGATTTTAGTCGATGCGTCAGCGTTCACTGCTTCGACTTTGTATTTGTTATCTTTGCTAAAGCCAATGTACATAATGTCCCAATCAGCCTTGCTGTAAGGCTGTACTGCTTTTTCGCTGATGTTGTAGGCAAAAGCTTCGCTGAATTCTGACTTTTCATCACTACCAAAAATCAGTTGGTTATTATCGCGACTAAAGCCAAACACCGCATGGGAAACATTGCCCTGATGAGGTGTGACATGCACAGGGGTCTTATCAGCACTTTGCAAGTCCACCAGATACAGGTCGTTATCTGCATTAGTGCGCTCTTTGGATAAAGCCAGATAGCGGCCATTATCGCTTAAGGCGCCAATCTCGTAGCCCTGATCATTCTGATACACCAAAGTACGTTGGTAGGTGCTGCTGTCGTAGCTGTATAAGTCGAAGAACTTAGGCTCACGTTCGTTACTCATTAGCCAAAATTTATTGTCCAGAGTCCAGCCAACAAACTCAGCTTTATGTTTATCACCCGGGGTTAAATCTTTGACTGAACCATCCAGTTCCCGCACGTACAAATGATGCAGTTCGTTACCGCCCTGATCGGCACGGTACAGCACCCTGTCATCCTGAGGGAACCAGCCCACAGGCAAAATGGATTCAGTGGTGGAGTTGGTCAGAGCTGTCCAGTTTTTCCCATCCAGACTGACTTTGTACAGGTTAAATACACCAGTCTCATCGGAAGCAACCAGCAGCGCATCCGCTTTGTGATTAATGTCATTGCCCATATAGGACTTAGTGGCATAAAACTGAGTAGGGCTATAGCTTGGGACTGAAACTGATGTAGCTTCGGTTGGTTTTGCTGCAACTGCTGCAGTTGCTTCAGTCTTAGGTGTTTTATCGCAGGCGCTAAGCAGTAAAGTACTGGTCAGTAGCGCCAGATAAAGGCTGGCGTGCTTCATACAAAATCCTTGTTATTGATTAGGTTTTCTCTGTGCTCTGCCTTTACTGCCTGTAGGTCAGAACGCTAAAGCGCTTAGCCCAACATCAGGCCTGCGCTTTGCTGTTATTAATGCTTAGCCGCATAGTCCTCTACAGCGCGCCATACTCTAAGCGTATTGCCGGACAAAACTTTTTCAATCTCCTGTTGTGTGTAACCACGCTCTAACAGGCCACGGATCAAGTTAGGGTACATAGACACATCTTTGAGCTGTTCGGGTAACGAATCACCTACACCGTCAAAGTCAGAACCTATGCCAACATAGTCGATACCGACCAGCTTTTTCACATAGTCGATATGATCCAGCACCTTCTCCAGTGAGGCAAATGGGTAAGGATTTTGCTTTTTATATTCGGCGGTAAAAGCATCTTTATCAGTCTGGCCTGAGGCTTTAAAAGCGCCATCCCGTTGCAGGCCCCATTGATTGGCTGCTGAAACGACAAAAGCCGAGCCAAAGTTAATCTGGATCACGCCGCCGTTTTTCGCCAAAGCTTTGATCATCTTGTCATCCATATTGCGCTCAAAGCCAGGTACAAAAGCCCGTAAAGAGGAGTGGGAGGCGATGACAGGGACTTTACTGATGGCTACAGCCTGATAAAAGGCTTCATCAGAGACATGAGAAATATCGACCATAATGCCAGTTTCATTCATGGCTTTGACCAGCTCTTTACCAAAAGGACTTAAGCCTTTCCACTGCCGGCGTAAGTCGTAGCTGGAGTCTGCTATATGGTTGCTTTCAGAGTGAGCCAGCGTAATGTATCTAATACCTCTGTCATAAAAATGCTGCAGGTTTTCCAGCTTGCCTTCGATAGGCGTGCCGTTTTCCATACCTAAGGCTAGCGATATTTTGCCTTCTTTAAAGTGTTTGGCTAAATCAGAGCTGTGATAAGCCATAGCAAATTTATCAGGGGCGCGGCCGACCAGTGCTTCCATATTGTCGATCAGTTGGTTTGCTAATAAAAAACCGCCGCCTTTTTTCTCATAAGAAGAGGGGATGTAAATCGACATAAAAGGTGCATTTAAACCACCGGCTTTGGCTCTTGGGTAATCAAATTCCCCTCTTTTGGTGGCTTTGGTCACATCTTCCCAATCGTCATGTAAACGGTATGGCACGTCGATATGAGTGTCGATAATCAACTGGCTTTGAGCGATTTTATTTGCCTGCTGACTGAAGTCTGCAGCTTGAGTCTGCAGACCCAAAGCGGCGATTACACTGATAGTAAGTAGAGTTAAGCGCATAGATCCCTCGATAGTTTGAACTGCAACGCAGTTGTCTTTTTTTCTTAATCTATCGCGCTTTGAGCTTTGGGTATAGAGCCAGCCCTGTTTCTGGTCGCAGTATTTACCCTTATGGCAGCAACCAGCCTGATAGCCAGAGGCTATAACAGACTGCAGCGTTGATCAGTACGGTCAGCCAGAACAGCAACTGAAAACTGACTTTGCGGTTTTTGTGCCTGAACCAGTGTTGTGCGACAAAAGCCGCTGGCCAGCCACCTGCTAGCCCCAACAATAACAAGGTACTTTCCTGAGTGCGCCATGCCTGCTGCTCCGCCGCTTTTTTATCACGCCAGTAGCCAAACAGAGTAACAAGATTGATTAGCAGCAGGCCATATTTTAGCCAGCCTGGTACTAAGAGTTGCCAGTCCAGATACAACAAGCACAAGCTGAGCAGCACAAAAACACCGATACTGAATTTTAAGCTGAAGCGAAAAGAACGAGGGGCTGCCTGCATATTGGGATCCTTTGAAGCTATGAGAATTTATTTCAGAACAAAGATGACATTAAACTGACTTACTTTACAGAATACTAGCTGAAATGCGGCTGAACCAGAGGGCTTTCTTGTTGTCTATTCTGGCAGATCAATCAGATGTGTCTCGTGATTCTATTCATCTGTAAAGCACTCTGGCAGCTGATTTGTTAGTTGAAGCAAAAGTTAAATAATGGTAAATACTATGTCTATGAAACAGCTTGGCTTGTAGTTCAAGCTCAGTGCAACTTGCAAAGCGAAGGAAACTAAATGCGGCAAAACATAACCTTTCTTAGTCTTTTGGCTGCAATTTTGTTCGTTACAGCTTGTGGCACAGTCAGAACTATTGCTCCGGATCAAGGTAAAGTGACGATCAGCTATAACGACAAAAAAAGCTATTGTCAGTCCATACCTCGTGTCTATAGCGGGGTCGCGCACAACTTCTGTCTGATGTATGGTGAGCCCAGTAAAACCAGTTACACAGCGGCAGCAGACCTACCAGTCTGGGCCATAGATACCATGCTCTGTGCTGTCACTGACACTCTGGCTCTGCCATACACCATCAGCCGTCAGGTGAAAGACGGATCACTTAAAGTGGTGCGCTAAGTCGCTGCTTTCTCTGCTGCAGATACAAGACTGGCCACAGCAGCACTATCAGCAGCAGCGCGTACAGCATATGTTCCGCGATCGCCAGAGCCAGCAGCAGGCACAAAGCTAAACTGACCAGGCTTAAGGCTTTATAGCGGCCAGGTAGCAATTGATAAGCGGCCGCCATACTCACCAGATAAATCACTACAAAAACACCATTCACCCAACTGATTAAATCTTCCAGTTGTTGACCGCTGTACCAGGTCAGCAGCAGGACTGCGGCCATAGCCGCAATAATGGCGCTGAGCGCCCGCTGCGGCATCTGGTGGCGGTTTTTCTGCTGAAAATAAGCTGGGGTGATGCCTTGCTCACTAAAACTGGCCAAAGATCGGGCCACACTGGCCGTATAAACATTCACTGTAGCTATGCCACTGCAAAAGCCTAAAATGCCTAGTACCAGTTCGCCATAGCCCCCTAACAACTGATTAAAAACGCTGATCATGGCAAGAGCTTCTCCCGTGCCCATCACCAGCACCAGATAACTGCAGGCCACATAAATGGCACCGACCACCAGACAACCGCGAATCAGAGCAGGTAATAAATCTTTGCTGGCATCGCGGAAGTCATGGGCAAGGTGGGTCATGGCTTCGACTCCTAAGAAGCTCCAAAAAGCGATAGCACAAGCGGCAGCTAAAGCACTGCTGCTAAAAGCCGGCAAAGAAGGTTGCTGTATCTGTTGAGGTTGCAGCAAACCAAAGGCCAGCAACAACAACAGGACCAGAGCAATAATCAGCAGGGTTAAGCCGAACTGTAAGCGGGCTGACAGCTGTAAACCGCGGTAATTCAGCAACCACAGTAAGCCAAGCAGGCTTAATTCCACCGGTAATCGCCAGTGCTGGGCTTGGGGCAACAAAGGCGCAATAAACTCAAAGGTGATCATCAAGGCGGCAGAAGCGCCAAGGGGCACCACCAGTAAAAACATCAGGCCAAGCACTCGTCCTGTCAGTTCACCAAAAGCCAGAGCTGCAAAATGAGCTGGTCCTGTAGCATGAGGAAAACGGCTGGCCAGTAAACCAAAAGTAAAGGCTAGCGGTAACACTGCAAGGGTGAGTAACAACCAGGCCAGCAAAGCCCAGGGGCCCGCTACTTCTACCGTCATTTGCGGCAGAATAAATACGCCTGTGCCAAGTAAAGTGGTGGCCATTAATGCGGCGCCTTGCCAGCGGCCAATTCCTTTGTGTGACATAGTTTTTCTCTTCGATAAGGGCTGGTGATATTCTAATAAGATTCGAAGCGGCAATCTGTGGTTTTATGCCGTGAAAATGCAGCCGTAGTGCGAATAACAGCGGCAAAATGCCGGAGTGCGTATACCCAAGTGACTTCACGATGTAGAATTCAGCGGGAGATAAAAGCGCTTTAGGTAAGGCAGCTGTTGGAAGCTTTAGTGGTTCTAAAGCAACAACAGTTAACGCGGCATAAAGCGCTTTTAGCCCCGCCCGAAGGGAGTCGCTGGGCGATTGCACTGCGGTGTTAGCCTGTCTCACAAGGTAGTCGACATTGCTTCGCCAGGCCGCCTTGCATTGCAAGCGCCCAGCGGCTCTGAAACTCACATCTTGAGGTCACTTGGGTATATACATGGATAAATTTGATCAGCATATTCTGGCGGAACTGAAAAAAGATGCGCGGCAAAGTGTGTCTACTCTGGCTGAAAAAGTCAGTTTGTCGCGCAGCGCTGTCTCCGATCGTATTAAGCGGCTGGAACAAAAGGGCGTGATCCGCGGTTATCAGGTGTTGCTGTCCGAGTCTCAAAAAAGTGCAGTCTCGGCCTACTTTGAAATTCAGCATCGCTGCGGTCGTTGCGCTGGTGTGATGCCGGTGTTTCGTGCTATTCCGGAAGTGATGACTTGTCATGGCATCAGCGGTGAAATGGATTTATTAGTTTATGTAAAAACTGAGTCTATGCAGCGTTTGCACGAGATTCGGGAGTTACTGGATGCCGAACTGGACGTGATTAAAATCCGTACTCATGTAGTGATGAGCGAATGGATCAATAATCTGGGGTAACAGACAGAGTCTCAGTGCTTCGCACTGCACAGTTACGGCCAGCTTTTTTCGCCCTGTACAAGGCCTGATCGGCCAGCTCTACTAAGCTTCTGCTCTCCATGGTGGCCGCTGGAATATCGCAGTACCAGCCAATACTGACTGTACAATAGCCATGCTGATGGTTGAGCCTGATCTGGTGAGCTTCAAGACGGCGCAAAAAGTCGTCCAATAATAGCTGCATAGTTTCAGCATCACTGCCAACACTGACCAGAATAAACTCCTCGCCGCCATAACGAACTAGTAAATCGTCTTTGCGCTGAAACTGGCTCTGACAGAGCTGGGCGAAGTCTTTTAAACACTGATCGCCGAAGTTATGTCCCAGCTTGTCATTGATTTGCTTAAAGTGGTCCAGGTCCATCATCGCCAGCGTCAGAGGCAGTTGCTGGCGTTGGCACAAAGCCAAAGCCTGCTGCACCCGGGGTTCAAAGTACTGCCTGTTATACAAGCCAGTCAAAGGGTCGTGCTGACTTAATTGCTCCAGCCTGATATTGGCTTCAGTCAAAGCCTGATTCATTTTTTTCAGCTTCAGATAACTGATGCTGACCACAGAAATCAGCACAACAAAAGCCAGTAACATTTGCCAGAACAGCTGGTAGTCAAAACCTTGTTCATAACGAATAGCCAGCCAGTGGTTGTTGATTTGTTGTTTGTGTTCCGGGCTGATGTGCTGCAGCAAGAGGTCAAAAATGGCCAGCAGCTCAGGATCATCATTGCGACAGGCCAGGCTAAGTTGGGTGTCTTCTGGCAAGCGACCTGCAATTTTCAGATTAGTGATAGAGTTTTGCTGCAGGCTGTAACTGATGCTGCCCATATTGCCTAACATGCCGTATAAATGACCTGTCTGTACTTGCAATAATCCTTGCTCGTAATCCTCATAAGGGACCAGCTGCAATTGCGGGTACCTGTGCTGATACAGCTCTAGGGTGCCAAAGCCTGCGCGGATCCCCACAGGTGAAGTGGTCGGAATATCTGTGACTGAACGAATAAAAGCTTTGTCTTTTGTGGTAACTACGACATTAGGTATTTCCAGATAGGCTTTGGTAAAACTCAGGTACTCAAGACGGGAAGGGGTAGGCATGGCGAGTGTTAAAAGGTCACAGCGTCTGTCTTTGGCCGCTTGCAGTGAAGCTGGCCAGTTTAGGGTAGGGTAGAGCTCCAGCGGCACAGGCAGCATGCGTCTGAGTAACCGGATATATTCAGCGGAAATGCCGATATGTTGGTTTTGTCTGGATAGAGCCTCAAAAGGCAGCCAGTTTGGGTCTATACAATAAGTGACTTTACCTTTTTGCTTCAGATGCGCGACTTGAGCTTCAGACAATACAGACTCTGCAGCTGCAGACCAACTGGTCAGCCAACAGACAAGTACAAGAACACCACCTTTAAAAGCTGCGGCAGACATGAAATGAATAGCCCTGAGTTATGGCATACGCTCTGTAGCACCATAGGACTGCTTTGATTGCGCCGCAAGGCTGGGCGTCAAATATAAAGTGATTGTTTCTGAAATGGTTAATCGAACGAATAAAAATGCCCCATAACGGGGCATTTTCTTAGTTGCTGCTAGCGACCAGCAACTGACCATCTTTCACCGGAATTCGGTCAGCCGGCTCTTGCTCTAAGCGGGTTTTGCGTACCTTACCGTCCAGCAGATAAGTGACGTCATAGCCAACAATTTTTTGCTCAGTTTTCTGTACTGTTTTACAGACCCGGCGTGTTGTACTTTCGACATCCTTGTTTTGCATGTCATTTTGCACTTGTTTACCGGCATAACCACCAGCTGCAGCACCTGCAACTGTGGCAATCTTCTTACCAGTACCACCACCTATCTGGTTACCCAGTACACCACCTACCACGGCACCTAAAACCGTACCTGCAATTTGATGTTGGTCTTGTACAGCCTTTTTCTGCTGCACGACCTGATCTGTACATTGTTCAACCGGCACCTTGTAGCTCTCGTATACAGCTTTACTGGCCACGACTTCGGCAAAATCCGGCTCTTTATCCAGATAGCTGTATCCTGCTACAGAACCTAAAGCAGTGACAGCTATACCACCTACCACTAAACCTGTAATCAGAGACTTATTCATGCGACACCTCAATTCACTGTTATCACGTCAATTGCCTTTGGCAACCAAGATGACAACAGTCTAAGGGCGTCAAGCTGTATCAGCGCTGAATAGCAGACTTTAAATCAGAATTGTCTGCTCCAGTTCACAAATAACCTGGTGTCCCATTTTTTTTCACCTGCTGCAGGTGTTTCGGAATAAATCAGGTCAGTGCCTAGTTTCAAGTCGCCATAGCTGGTTAGATGCTGGTAACTTTGTTGCCATTGGTACTGGGTGGCAGAACGACCTCTGGAGATTGGGTTACCTCCAGGTAAAGGTCTGTCTGCGCCGTCTACATTTAACCGGATCCAAGCTAGTTTATGCTGCCAGTTGGCACCATTTTCCAGTTGGCGGATTAATCCCGTTTGCAGCACTAATGAATCGTTATCATAGGTTGAACCAATAGACTTATCGTAGGACCTGTACCCTTGTAAAAATTTATCGTGTTCGTACAGGCAGTTATTTTTCTCTATGTCGTTGCAATAGGCATTGTTACCTGTGAACTCCAGATAAAGTCTGCTTTTAATTTCCGTCAGATAAATGTCGGCACCGAGTTGATAGCTGACCTTAGTCAGTTTGTACTTTTGTCGGTTAAAGTCTTCTGAGGTCGCCATCATGTAAAAGCCAACAGGACGGTCAAACCAGATATCACTGTACCTGGCATCATAACCAGCCAGCATATTTTCATGACCCTCAAGAGCGCCACCACGGAATAATCCCTGGTACCAGTCGGATAGATCGTTGCCGTAACCATCTCCGCCCCACATCATGACCCAACTGAAACCAAGTTCCAATTTTCTCAGTGGTCTGATATTGGCGCGGCTTGACCAGACCTGAGCATTATTAATAGCACCCTGGGCTACTTCTTCTGCACTCAACTCTTCCATCCGGGCAAAACGGCTGGTAAAAGTCCAGGGGCCTGTGATTGAAGTCAATAATGAATCGGCACTACTGTTGTATCGGCTCAGGCTGATGCCGGGCAGTGGCCTTGCATTGTGGCTCATAATGGTACTGCTGTCCCAACTTGGGCCCCAGAACTGGTCAACACGGCCCGCTGTCAGAACCCAATTGCCCAATTTGGCCGCCATATAACTGTGGTCTAGTCGGGTTCTGCTGCCCTGCTCATCAGTGGAGTGATAAGTTGCTGTGACACGGCCACTTAAGCGTTCTGATTGAAAAGACAAAGAACCACGGGCTGCGGCACTGTCAGTAAATTCTTCACCAAAGCTCTTGTAGTTATCGGAATCTGAAGCGGCGTGGATCTGAGCTTTTGCATTAAATGAGCCTTGCTGCTGTTGCCAGCTCTGCTGCAAACGGCGCACGGCCAGTAGTTGCTCCTGCGTCAATTGTGACGGGTGCAATGCATCCAGATCTTGTTTGATGCCAGGCCAGAATAACGGATAAGTATTGACTGGCTGCAGAATCAAACCATAGTCAGCTAACAGCTGCAGATCCGCTTTTTGTGACAAGTCTGTGGCTTCAATCCACCAATCGGCCTGAACCTGAGTTGTCATGATTAAAGAGGCAAAAATCCAGGGAGCGTGACGATACATAAGGTGTTATCCCAAAACAAAATTGTTAATATTTTAAAAGATAAAGCTGAACGTTAGCTGTGTGAAGCGACAATCTGTTGGTTTTTTTATCAAAACTGCGACAGTTTTACTTCTTGTCTAAAAAAAGCTGAATGTAAGAGCAGCTGTTGCTTATATGGTAACTGTTTTGCTTTGCCCAACTCAGTGCGGCTACAACCAATTGATTCGCCACACCTTTTCCTCTTGCGCTTGCAGGAACATAAGTACTGTAAAAGTGCACATGCTGTTTTGCCGCGTCTAAGCTGTATTGCAACAGTGCATGCTCAGTACCAAGGGCGACAGTAAACTGTTGCTGTTCAGCTTGATGTTCTACCTGATGCTGCATCTTAGTGCTCCCTGTCGTCTGATGCCCGGATAGCTCTGCCCAAGGCCAGACACTTAGCCGAATCTAAACTAGCACGTTACTCTGTAAGCGCCGAAGTGTTTTTCTCAATTGGATCCGTTGCTTCAGCCGAGTCTGTGCTGGCTTTAGTCGCATCAGTCTGAGCTTCTTCGGCTTTTTGCTTCAGTCTGATCGAGTTTTTCACCAGAATGTTTTTCTTTTGTTTGGCTCTTTTACTGATTTTCTTTTTTAACGCTTTGCTTGAACTCATGATGTCACTTCTTGCTCCAGATATGGCCGCTAGTTTACCTGACTCTGTTTGTATACCCAAGAATTTGCTACGGCATCTGTAGGGGCAGGGTTTTCCCCGCTTGTCTTTTGTCTCATTCGGGCCGCAGGAAGGGGATTAAAACCAACGGTCTTTTACCATGCCGTAGTGAAAATAGCCCCATTGGCCTAAACGTCTGAGTGCTGGCAGTGGAAACTTGGGTAAAGCAGACTGATACAAAGGAATGGCAGGTAAAGCTATATCCATTACACGTTCAGCCAGCCGCTTACCTGCCTGAACTGAAAAGGTCAGGCCGCTGCCGCAATAGCCCATACTGTACAACACCCTGCCTTTGTCGTCGGCCTGAGCCAGATGGGGGATATCGTCCAGCGCCATACAAATCCAGCCTGACCAGCTGTAGTGGTAATTTAAGGACTGCAAAGCTGGAAAGCTCAGTTTAAGCACTTCAAGTAAACGATGGGCAAAATAAGGATCTTCTGCGCCCTGACCTGTAATAGCTCCACGGCCACCAAACAAAATTCTGTTGTCAGGTAGTTTACGGTAGTAATACTTCAAGGCTCGGGTATCCATGATGACTTGTGAGGTTAAAAAGTTGCAGGCCGCCAGCTGAGCTTCGGACAAAGGTTCTGTGACAATAATTTGTGATAACACAGGCAAAGTACGGGACTGCACCCCACTGTGTAGTAGTTTAGGTGTGTAACCATTGCTTGCTATCACTACTTTTTTTGCCCTGACCACGCCTTGTGGTGTGATCAAAAGCTGGTGTTCCCCGTCTTGTTGCCACTGAGTGACAGGGCTTGAGCTGTGAATTTTAGCCCCTGCGGTTCTGGCCAGTTGCTGATATCCCCAGGCTAGTTTTAATGGATTCACACCAAAACCATCGTAAAAACGCAAGGCGGCATAGGCGTGTTGGTCGGCGACAAATTTCTGATGCAACTCGTCACGACTGAATAGTTCGACCTGATAACCAAATTCTCTTTGTAGCAAGCTGGCTTGCTGCTGCAGGGTTTTGATCATAGAGGGCTTGTGTGCCATACGCAGGTAACCTGCTTCTTGCTGGTCGCAGTCTATGCCTTTGGCAATCAGTGCTTTGACGGTTTCAAGGCCAGCACAAAACTCGTTGTAAATGCCGTGCATGGCGGCTTCACCATACTGGGCCCGCATGGCGGAATAGGGTTTGCGGCCTGAGGATTTCAATACAAAACCTGCATTACGGCCACTGCAGCCCCAGGCTGTTTGGTTGGCTTCCAGTACCAGCGCTTTGACACCATGTTCTGTTGCCAGATGATAAGCGCAGGATAAACCTGTATAACCGGCGCCGATAATAGCGACATCGACAGTCAGATCCTGTTGCAGTTGGCCGTCATCAGCAGGAGCTGTGCCTGAATGTGCAGCCCAGTAGCTTTGCGGATAAGGTTGGCCCTGGCCTGGGTGTGGATCGATCAGCGGGTCATACATCCGTTTTTCCTTTTGTTACAGCTCAATGTTGTATTAGCAGGAGATTTTGGTGATCATGGCAAGAACCATAGAGAAAACCAAGAGCCTTTTATGTTTTCCACAGCTATTCAGTATCGCCAATTGCAACTGCAGGATTATGCAGCTTTGCTGCAATTAGCCAATCAGGTGCATGGCGAAGGTTATCTGGATCAACAGTCTCTGGCTTATTTCCATCAGTTGAGTATTAAACAAGGCATAGATGCCAGTTTTGTCGCTTATGCCGACCAGCAACTGGTGGGTTTTCGTTTATGTTGGGCTGCCGGACAATGGCAACCGGACCACTGGTGCAGCACAGAGCTTTGGAAAACCGCTGTGGCCGATACCAGCTATTTTAAATGCAATACCATAGCCCCACTGTGGCAGGGGCGCGGTGTAGGCGGTGAATTAATGAATCGCTCCATAGCGGCCTTAAAGCAGCAAGGCGCCAAAGCGGGTGTCGCACACTTATGGCGGCAAAGTCCGGGCAATGCGGCGGTGAAGTATTTCAGCAAGCAAGGTGGGCAGCTGGTAAAAATTCATCCGGATAAATGGCGTGAAGACAGCCATAACGGTTATGAATGTGTGCGTTGTGGTTTTGATTGTCGCTGTGAGGCGGCCGAGATGATTATCTATTTCTGAAAATCCTGCGTCCTTGGCGCCGCAGCGGCGTTGACTGCCTGCTCTTACAATAAAGAATTCACCCCAATCGCATAGGTTTACTATGCTCAAGGGGACTCATTCCTTTGTCGCCTTGCTGCAACCCCAATGCCATTGGATTTTATCCTGCGTCCTTGGCGCCGCAGCGGCGTTGCAGACGGGCGACCATAAAGGTCGCCCCTACCAAAATCCGTAGGGGCGCGGGTTTATCCCCGCCCGTACAAAAACCAGTCCGCTTATTCAATCACCCAAGGCATTTCTGGCAACAATGCCAGATGCTGGATATAGCGTTGTAGATTAAAGCTTTCGTTGCGTTCAATCACCGCTTCCATTTCCGGCGCTAAAGCACAGGCCATCATCTCCAGAGCATCTTCTCTGCTGTGACCCGTCATACATAAGCGCATCAAAGTTTCTTTGACTTGTTTTGGATCGTTGTCGGCCAGCTGGTTTTCCAACACTTCAAAAATAATTTCCTGATCGACTAAAGGCTCCTGGCTCATAAGGATTTTTTCCGGATAGATTGATTCTTGCCGGCAGCATGCCAGAGGCCAGCAAAAGCGGCAAGCTGAAGGACGGACCTCTGAAGTTTTTGTCGCAGGATCATGGTGTTCAGCTTTAGCTTTGGCTAAGCTGGGCCACGACTTTTTAAACATAAAAACAAAAACTTATGCAACAGGGATATTCGTCAAACTGGCAAAGCAAGCTGAAGGCTTTAGGGCCTGGAATTTTGTTGGCTACTGCTGCTATTGGTGGTTCACATATAGTGGCATCCACTCAAGCTGGTGCTTTATTTGGCTGGCAACTAGCGGTATTGATTTTGTTGGTCAATGTGCTGAAGTACCCCTTTTTCCGCTTTGGTGTCGAGAACAGTCTGCAAAGTGGAGAAACTTTGCTGGAGGGCTATCAAAAACAAGGCCGGGGTTATTTATTAAGTTTTGTCTGGCTGAATTTAATAGCTGCTGTAGTGAACACTGCAGGGGTTTTGTTGCTGACCGCTAGTTTGCTGCAATTTTTTATGCCTGTGCAGTTGTCTTTAACCCTGCTTTGTCTGCTGTTACTGGCGGTCTGTTTACTGATTTTATTAGCTGGGCAATACAAATTACTCGATAAGGTCTCCAAATGGGTGATGGTGTTGCTGACGATCACCACAGTGGCTGCGGCCATTATCGCTTTTAACAAAGGGCCAACTGCAGCGCCTGACTTTGTTGGCCCTTCGCCTTGGCAATTGATGTATTTAGGCTTTTTGGTGGCGTTGATGGGCTGGATGCCCGCCCCTATTGAAATTTCCGCTATCAACTCTTTATGGCTGAAAGCCAAACAACAGCATACGCCAGTGAACAAACAAGACGGCTTGTTTGATTTTAACTTAGGTTACTGGAGTACTACTGCGCTAGCGCTGGTGTTTTTAGCCTTAGGCGCTTTGGTGCAATACGGCTCGGATCAGAAAGTAGAATTAGCTGGTGCCGCTTATACCAACCAGTTTGTTGCTATGTATGCCAGTACTATAGGGGATTGGTCAAAACTGTTGGTCGCTTTGGTGGCCTTTCTTTGTATGTTTGGTACTACGCTGACTGTGCTGGATGGTTATGCCCGCACTATCAACGAATCCTTCCAATTGCTGGGCTGGCAAAACACTGAACGAAAACATAGCTACAACCTTTGGCTGCTGGCTCAGGCTGCTTCAGGCATGGCGGTGATTTTATTCTTTAAATCAGCCCTTGGACCTATGCTGACTTTTGCCATGAGTCTGGCTTTTGTGACCACCCCTGTGTTTGCATGGTTGAATTACCGCCTGATGCGCGGCCAGCAAAAACATCTGATGCAGCCTTGGATCCGTTTATTATCCTGGCTGGGGCTGATCTATTTATTTGGTTTTGCCTTGTTATTTATCTGGTGGTATCTGACTAAATAAAATATTTGCGTAATCATCGGCTTAACCGCCAGTTCAAGACTTACTCTTGCGCTCAGTTAAGCCGCTCTGTAGTCTCAATTTCACAGACCAGTATCAACTGGCGGCAAAGCAACAGAACTCAGACTTCCCACGCTAAAGCAACAACCTATACCCGTCGTCCTTGGAGCTGCGGCTTTGTTGACTGCGCCGTTTCGCCCCAGTCACATAGGTGTAGTATGCTCCTGGCGACTTACTGGCTTGTCGCTTCGCTGCAACTTCAAGTTACTTGGGTATATACAGCAACAACTATAGAAGTATAAATAATGAATTCACTCGAATTTTTAGGGACCTTTTTGCTGCAACTGGCTGTTATTCTGCTTGCTGCTCAAGTCTTTGGCTATCTGGCGCGCTTTATTGGTCAGCCTAAAGTGGTTGGCGAAATGATCGCTGGTGTTGTGCTCGGACCTTCGTTATTTGGCCTTTTCTGGCCTGAAATACAACAACAAATATTCCCTGCTGACACTATGCCTGTGTTGTATTTTGGTGCTCAGTTGGGGGTTGGTTTGTATATGTTTTTAGTAGGGCTGGAATTTAATACCAGCTTGTTTAAACAACAGGCCCGCAGCGCTATAGCGGTTTCTTTGGCTGGTATGCTGGTGCCTTTTACTGTCGCTGCTTTGTTATGTATTTGGCTGCTGGAGATACCAGGCTTGTTTGCGGCGAATATCTCCTATGGTAATGCGGCGCTGTTTTTAGGTGCAGCTATAGCTATTACCGCTTTTCCCATGCTGGCCCGCATTATTTATGAACGAGGTTTATCCGGCACTTCTTTAGGTGCTCTGGCTTTAGCTGCTGGTGCTATAGATGATGCCGCCGCCTGGACTGTGATGGCAGTGGTGCTGGGGAGTTTTGGCGGTGGTGCTTTGTTAGCCATCAAAGCCGTAGCAGGTGGTGCGGCCTACGCTACCCTGATGTTTACCAAAGTGACAGGTTGGCTACAGCCTTTGGCTGATCGTATTGAAGCCAAAGGTGAAATGAGCTGGAGCCAGTTCGTATTCTTGTTCGTCCTTTTTGCAATATCTGCCTATTCGATGGAATGGGTGGGGCTGCACGCTGTCTTTGGTGGCTTTATATTAGGTATAGCTATGCCAAGGGGCGCCATAGTAGAGCATTTGCGTAAACGCCTGGAAAAAATCACTGTTTTTGTCTTGTTGCCGATGTTTTTCACCTACTCAGGTTTAAAAACCCAGCTGACTATACTGGCAGATTGGGAAATAATGTCTATTGCCTTAGTGATACTGGCCGCTTCAGTTTTTGCTAAAGGTATTGCCTGCTGGGCTGCAGCCCGGCTCACAGGCAGTGACAACAGAACGGCTATGGCTGTCGGAGCCTTAATGAATGCCCGTGGTCTGATGGAGTTGATTATTATCAATATAGCGCTGAAGTTTGGCGTCATAGAACCAGCACTGTTTTCCATTATGGTGCTGATGGCCATAGTCACTACCCTGATGGCGACGCCACTGTTCCAACTCGTCTATGGCCGGCATATGAAAAAAACTCAACCGCAAAAACCAGTATTGGAAGTCCGTACCGCAAACTAGTGGTCTTGACAGAGAACAAGGAGTAGCAGCTCCTTGTTCCCGCCAGGCTTCTGCCTTTTCTTACTGCGCCTGAAACCGCACTGCCGTGCCTTTTCCCGCCTTAAAACTACGACGAATCACAATTCTATAACTTAAAGAAAATTAACAAATTTTCTTGGATTTAATGGCAAAAACACCAGCAGGATCCATACTTCTTTGGCACCCCTTTGTAATTATGGAAACGATCAATGGATAAAAGGTTAATTCAGCCTCTATGCATTATTTTGTTTGTGTTGTTGCTGATCAGTCAATGGCTGAACTATTCCTCTGTGGGCGGAGCAGTATTCAGTACTTTGCTCAGTCTGGCGGGCGTTGCCTTATTGTGGTTTTCGTTTTCTGCACCAGAAGTGACCACTGTAGCAGTCAGGCAAGAACAAGTGCCTGAATTAAAGCCTTTTAGTCAGAGTTTAGTCCAGTTGCTGAGCCAGGTCTTACCTATGTGGGTCAAGCAATCCGCCTTAGTCAAAGAACAAACTGAAGCCGGAATAGTGCATCTGAACGATAAATTTGCTGATTTGCTGAACTTGCTCAGTTCGGGGCCAGGCAAAGGTTCGGCGCAGAATGAGCAAAAGCTGGTTGAGATGATCAAAGAGTCTGAGCGCAAATTGTTGGCGATGACCCAAGAGTTAAATCTGGCCCAGCAGAATCGCCATAAAATGCTGACTGATATTCAGGAGCTAGCCAGAGTGACTGCTAATTTGCAGTCCATGACCAGCGAAGTGGGAGACATAGCAGCACAGACCAACTTATTGGCATTAAATGCCGCTATAGAGGCGGCAAGAGCGGGTGAAAGTGGTCGTGGTTTTGCTGTGGTTGCAACAGAAGTCAGGGCTTTGTCCAATCGTTCCAGCGAGGCTGGTCAAAAAATTCGTCAGCGTGTCGCTGAAGTGACAGAGGCGTTGACTAAAACAGTGATCGATTCGGAGCAGCAAGTTGATCACGAACAACAGCTTATTCAACAGACAGAACAAACCATCAGTAGTGTGCTCAGCGATTATGAAGGTGCAGTGCAGAGCATTAGCGAAACCAATCAGCAAATGCAGCAGCAGGCTGAGCATGTGCAGCAGCAACTCTCTGACGTGGTTATGCATTTACAGTTTCAGGATAGGGTGAGTCAGATCCTCAGCCATGTGATGGATGACATGAATAAATTGAGTGATAACGCGAATTTGTTTGCTGCTCAGTTGGACGCGGGCGTGTTACCCGACACTATTTCCGTTCAACACTGGCTGGAAGGGCTTAAAAAAACCTACACCACGCTTGAGCAGGTGTCTGTCCATACAGGCGGTAAGCAAAAAGTAACTTCAACCGATGATATTACGTTTTTTTAGGATAAGCAGTGATGAAAACCATACTTATTGTCGATGACTCAATCAGCATTCGTCAGGTGGTCGGAATGACTCTCAAAGCCAATGGTTTTGATGTGATCGAAGCTGTGGATGGGGTGGATGCGTTAAAGAAACTGACAGGGCAGAAAATTCACCTGATTATTTCTGACGTCAATATGCCAAATATGGACGGCATTACTTTACTTAAAGAGATCAAACAGTTGCCTGCCTATCGTTTTACTCCTGTGGTGATGTTAACTACCGAAGGCGCAGAAGAGAAAAAAGAGCAGGGACGTGCAGCCGGAGCCAAAGCCTGGATCATCAAGCCATTTCGCCCTGAGCAGATGTTGGTTGCTGTGAATAAACTTATTCTTCCGTAGGACTCCACTATGTCAGTACAAATTACTCCGAAGGCAGATTTTCTGGTGGTGGAATTTGGCCATGATCTGACCATTTTTACTGTCCGCGACTGTTACGAAGCTTTAAAAAGGCTCGCAGCTATGACGATGGAAAAAGTCATTCTGGATTTGTCTGCTGTGGATGACTTTGACTCCTCCGGATTGCAGTTGCTGTTGTGGCTGATGCAGCACCACAAAGATAAAAATTTTACTCTGACTCACAGTGATAACCCGGCCGTGAGCAGAGTATTACAGCTGTATTCACTGGATTTTAATTCTGACACAACAGCAATATAAGGGGACTCTCTATGGATATGTCAGAAGCGAAGTCGTTGTTTTTTGAAGAAGCTATGGGCCTTCTTGAAACCATGGAGTCCTGTTTATTAGAAATAGAATCCGGTGAAGCTAGTGTCGAATCTCACATCGATGCGATTTTTCGTGCAGCTCACACTATTAAAGGCTCAGCTGGCTTATTTGGCTATGATCACATAGTAGCTTTTACGCACAGCGTCGAAAGTGTGCTGGATAAAGTCCGTTCCCGTGAACTGGCGATGGACGAAGCGCTGATTAACCTGTGTTTCGCCAGTCAGGATCATTTAGCCACTATGGTCAGGCAGCTGCAGGACCCGTCCATTGCACTGAACTTCCAGGCAGGTGAGGCGCTGCTGCTAGATCTAAATCGATATTTAGACCCCAAAAAGCCTGCAGCTACAGTCGAAGTACCTCAAATAGTGCAAAGTTCTGAAAACTGGCAGATTGATATCCATTATGGTGCTGACGTGTTTCGCGACGGTATGGATCCTTTGTCGCAATTAGGGTTTCTTTCGACTCTGGGGCAGTTGCATCAGGTCAGATTACAAACCCACTTTAAAGACGAATTTGACCCTGAAACTTGTTATCTGCAGCTTTATGTTCAACTGAATTCTACTGTGGGTAAAAAAGAGCTGGAGGACGTCTTTGAGTTTATCCAGGACAGCAGCAAAATCCATATCACTGTGCCTTCAAAGATATCTCAGCAGCTCGAGCAACAAGAAGTCGTAGACGAAAAACTTGGCACTTTATTAGTTCAGGCTGGTGCTGTGACTGAACGTGAATTAGCTCAGGCGTTACAGGTGCATAAAACCCAGGAAATTGCCTTAGGCGAGGCTTTGGTGCAGCAGGGCGCTGTGTCCAAAGACATAGTCAGCACAGCGTTAGATAAACAAAAATCTACAGAACATAAAAGACCAGCTGATTTTCAGTTTTTAAAAGTTGAAGCCAAAAAGCTGGATCTGCTGATCAACCTGATTGGTGAACTTGTGACCTCAGGCGCGGAAATGGACACTTTGTTATCCAAACTTGAGGATGACAAGATTACCGAGTCTTTTTCAATTTTAACCTCTTTACTTGAACAAATCCGCGATGGTGCTTTGGGGCTTCGCATGGTGCAAATAGGCGAGTCGTTCAGCCGCTTGCGTCGTATAGTCCGGGATGTCAGTAAGGAATTAGACAAAGATATTAATCTGTTGATCGAAGGCGCCGAAACTGAGCTGGATAAAACCATGGTCGAGAAGTTGTCTGATCCTTTGATGCATATAGTTCGCAATGCACTGGACCATGGCATAGAACCCAAGGAGCTCAGGTTATACAAAGGTAAACCGGCGCAAGGCCAGCTAAAATTGAGTGCCCGCCATGAGGCTGGATCCGTGGTGATTGAAATTTCCGATGACGGAGCAGGTTTAAATCACCAGAGGATCCGGCAAAAAGCCATAGAGAAAGGCATTATTGGCGCTGACAGAGAACTGTCAGAACAAGACATCTTTAAACTGATTTTTGAGCCGGGTTTTTCTACAGCCGCAGCAGTCACCAATTTATCAGGTCGGGGTGTAGGCATGGATGTGGTTCGACGTAATATCGAAGAGTTACGTGGGCAAATCCAGATTTTCTCCACATTGGATCAGGGCACAACCTTTAGCATTCGTTTACCTCTGACGCTGGCCATTATTGATGGTTTCCTGGTGAGTGTGTCCAACGCCAAAATGGTTTTGCCACTGAATATGGTGCAGGAATGTATTGAGTTCCATTCTTCTTTGCAGACTCATGGTAGGAATTACCTCGATCTGCGTGGTGAAGTACTGCCTTTCATTCGTCTGAGGGATTTATTTAAACTCTCAACCTTACCTGGTGGACGTGAAAATATAGTGGTAGTGCAGTATGGCTCTGACCGCGCTGGTCTGGTTGTCGACAGCTTGCATGGCGAATTACAGGCTGTGATAAAACCTCTGAATTCCATGTTTAAGTCGTTAAAAGGCATTGGTGGTTCCACCATTTTGGGATCCGGTGACATTGGCCTGATCCTTGATATCCCACAGTTAGTTCAGTTTGCCAGCAATCTGGAGATGCAAACATGTCAACAGTAACAAACCTGTCGCAAAGCAACGGTCTGATAAATGATTCATTAAAACGGGATGAGCTGAATCCCGAGCACTATCTGACGTTTTTGTTGAGGGATGAATACTTTGGGATCAGTATCAGTTCGGTAAAAGAAATTATCGAATATGACAATGTCACCTCCATTCCGTTAATGCCGGATTTTGTCAAAGGTGTGCTAAATCTGCGTGGTGAAGTGGTGCCAGTGATTGATTTGTCCATCCGATTTAATAAACCCGCGACAGAGGTTCAAAAAAGGACCTGCATCATCATTATGGAAATTCCTTATGACGATCAAATTGTGACTTTGGGCGCTGTAGTCGATAGTGTCTGCGAGGTTATGGAAATTCCAGATAAAAGTATCGAATCAGCCCCTACTTTTGGCGCCAAAATCAGGGCTCAGTTTATTCTGGGTGTGGCGCATATAGAGGAGCATTTTGTTATTTTGTTAAGAGGAGACAAAGTTCTTTCTATTGATGAAATGGCCTCGATCATTGACAAGGTGCTTGAATAGTCAGGGGCTGGAGGCAGACGCAGTGAGTACTACTCAACCCAAGGTATTTGTTGACCCTTCTGAATTAAACCGGGCCATTCCGCTCTCCGATCAGGAGTTTTATAAGATCCGCGACTGGCTAAGAGAGCAGTCCGGTATTCATTTAGCGGATATTAAAAAAAGCATGGTGGTAGGGCGTTTGCAAAAGCGACTAAAAGCCTTACAGATCCCCACTTTTACTGCTTACCTTAAGTTGATCCTCCAGGCTGACCAAAGTAACGAGCGGCAAACCGCTATTAACTTGTTAACCACAAACGAAACTTATTTTTTCCGCGAGGAGAAACACTTCCAGTTTCTTGAGCAGCAGCTTTTGCCCTCGGTACAAAATCGTGACAATTTTAAAGTCTGGAGTGCCGCAGCTTCTACCGGAGAGGAAGCTTACTCCATAGCTCTTACTTTAGGGCATATGTGGGGAGTTCAAAGCAATTGGCAGATTATCGGCACTGATATTAATACCTCTGTGTTGCAAAGAGCACAAAAAGCTTTGTATCCATTGGATGCTAAAGACAGGATCCCGCTGCATCTGTTGAAAGCTTTTTGCTTAAAAGGCATAGGGCAGGAAACCGGGTGGTTAAAAATCAGTAATGAGATCAGCTCTCATGTCAGTTTTGTCCAGGCCAATCTATTTGCATTGCAGCTAAAACTGCCATTGTTTGACGTGATTTTTTTGCGCAACGTGCTGATTTATTTTGAGTTAGAAGATAAGAAAAAAATTATCCAGAATGTGGTTCGTCAGCTTAAACCAGGTGGCTGGTTGCTGGTGGGGCATTCCGAGAGTATTCATGGTTATAACGATGATTTAAAACAGTTCAGGCCCAGTTGTTACCAGTATGTACCAGCTCACAGGGCATAAATAATAAGGTCAGCCAGTGGCGAAAATTAAAGTACTGATAGTGGACGACTCCGCCTTAGTCCGGCAGGTGTTAAGTGGCTTGCTGGAGAAAGAGGCTGATATTGAGGTCATGGCGACAGCGCCAGATCCTATTTTTGCGATGAGCAAAATGAATAAAGAATGGCCTGATGTCATTACTCTGGACGTTGAAATGCCCCGTATGGACGGCATTACCTTCTTAAAACAGATCATGGCGACCAGACCAACTCCTGTTTTGATTTGTAGTTCCTTAACTGAAAAAGGAGCTGCGACTACAGTGCAGGCACTTGAGGCTGGCGCTGCCGGTATCTTCACTAAACCTGCCTTGGGTGTTAAAGACTTTCTGATTAACAGTAAGACCAGTTTTGCTGAAGCCATCAGAGACGTAGCAAAAATTAATACTAAAAATCTGAAGCATTTACCTAAAGTTCCAGCAGCTGCTATACCCATGCCTATTCCTGAGCCTGCTGCTATGGCAATGGCCAAAACTACAGAGAAAGTGGTCGCTATAGGCACATCCACAGGAGGCACTATAGCGCTTGAATATGTGCTCAGCCGTCTGGATACCGACTGTGAAGGCATAGTGATAGTGCAGCATATGCCTGAAAAATTCACTGCAGCTTTTGCTGAGCGCTTAAATACCTTGTGTGCCATAGAGGTGAGGGAAGCCAAACATGGTGACAGAGTAAGGCCTGGTTTGGCGTTAATAGCTCCGGGAGGCCAGCATATGAGCCTGATCCGTAATGGGGCTTATTACCATGTTGCCGTCAAGCCAGGTCCGACTGTGAACAGGCATTGTCCCTCTGTAGATGTGTTATTCCGTTCGGTCGCTAAAATTGCCGGAACTAACGCCATAGGGATCATTATGACGGGTATGGGGGACGATGGGGCCCGTGGTTTACTCGAGATGAAAGAAAGTGGCGCCCGCACTTTTGCTCAGGATGAAGAAAGCTGCGTGGTTTATGGTATGCCAAAAGAAGCGGTGAAACGGGGGGCGACAGACCAGCAGCTTGGCCTGGATAAAATACCTTCGCTTATTATGGCTTATAGTCGATAAGGACAATCCTGATGCCAGCGTTAAAGGTACTGATAGTCGAAGATAGTCCCTGCCAGGCTGAATATTTATCGACCTTGTGTCGCTCTGTTGGTGTCAGTGAGCTGGCTACGGCGGAAAATGGCCTTGTAGCGCTTGAATTGATCGATAAAACGCCCAGTAGTTTTGATATTCTGATCTGCGATTTGGAAATGCCGGATCTGGATGGCATAGAGCTTATTCATCTGCTGGCACACCGCCACAGCTGTAGCGCTTTGATTATTGTCAGCAGCAGGGAGCAAAGTCTCATTTCTGCAGTTGAACTGATGGCAGTCACTGAGGGGATTGATGTACTTGGCAGTATTCGTAAACCTGTTTCAGCCGATGCTCTGGAGGCGCTGATTAAAAACTTCAGAGGCCAGGCTGTGCTCAAAACAAAAGGTAGTGCTGGCGAAAGTCTGGTATTGACTACGCAGGAATTGAAGCAGGGGTTAGAGCAGCATCAATTTGTGTTGCACTATCAGCCTAAGCTTGTAATGGACAATGGCATGTTGCACGGGCTTGAAGCTTTGGTTCGCTTTAGGCACCCGGAGAGAGGTTTGCTTTATCCTGGAGATTTTATTGAGCTCTGTGAACAAAATGGCCTTATTGATCAGCTAAGTTTTGAAGTGATAAGTATGGCGCTTCAGCAGTTGGCGGCCTGGAATCAGCAAGGCTTTACGCCAAAGGTTTCAGTCAATTTATCAGGCAGGTCGTTTAGCAACAGTGCTTTTACCCATGATGTGATAAAACTCCTGAGTCAGGCTGCTATAGCTCCTGCGGATTTGATTTTTGAAGTGACAGAAACTGTGGTAATCGACAATATAGGCGGGGCTTTAGCTTTTCTGAGCAGATTAAGATTGCATGGATTTGGCTTGTCTATTGACGATTACGGCACAGGCTATTCTTCCGTTAAGCAATTGTCACAAATCCCCTTCACCGAATTGAAAATGGACCGCAGTTTAATTGATGGTATCGCCTCCAAGTCACATTTACAGGTAATTTTTGAAAGCACCTTATCAATGTGTAACAAACTAGGTATTGCTTTGGTGGCCGAGGGGATAGAAAAAGCCAAAGACTGGGACTATTTGCGTCTGGCTGGCTGTCATGTCGCACAAGGTTATTATATTTCTCCAGCTATGCCCAGTCATGAAATAGTCAATTGGGTTCGGGCTGGAATGCCAGCTCTACATAACAAAATGGCTTAGTTTCATTAGGTTTTCTGTTGCAGTGGCAACTGTTTAACCCAGACATCGCCACTCCATAAGTCAAAAAATACGTTCCTGTGGCCTGTTCCTCCGACATGTTCTGACACTGAACTTAAGCCCATATGCTGCAGCAGATCTCTGGCCATCTGAATGTTTTTGCAACCCACATCTGAAGCCGATCCTGCTTCACCTTTAAACATCCGGCCGCCACCGAATAATTTTGCCTGAAACTGAGAGAGTGGCAAACCAGACTGTTTAATTTCCTGGCGCAGTAACCATAAGGCCTCCTCTGCGTAACGGGCATCGGCCAGTTCATTGCTCAGTTTTTGCAGTGGGTCTTTCCGTTTAGGCAATAAAAAGTGACACATACCGCCAGTCTTAAACTTAGGGTGCCACAAAGTGACTGAAACACAGGATCCTAATAAAGTTCGGATCCTGGTGTTGGGGTCATTGCTAAAATAATACTCTCCGGGTTGCAGCAGTATTTCGACATATTGTTTAGGTTGCGTCATTGCAAGTCCTGTCGGCCCGGTGAGGTGACACTACCGGGCCGCCTGAGCTTAGAAGCGGACGAAATCTCCATCAGAATTCACATTGTGATGCACCATGGCTTTTTTCGCGTTTGTTTTTGGTTGCGTGCTTGAACTGCGTGGCGTGGAGTCTGATACTCCAGATACTTTAAAGAACGAAATAAGCTGTTGTAGTTGTTCAGCCTGACCGCTCATCTCTTCCGCAGTAGCGGCCAATTCTTCGCTACTGGCAGCGTTTTGCTGAGTGACCTGGTTCAGTTGCACCATAGCCGAGTTGATTTGTGTAGCACCTGTGCTCTGCTCTTCGCTGGCTGCTGTAATCTCCTGCACCAATTCCGAAGTTTTGTTAATACCAGGGACTATATCGTCCAGCACAGTACCTGCTCTTTCCGCCAGTTTGACACTATCTTTGGCCACTTCACCAATTTCCTGAGCCGCGACCTGACTGCGTTCAGCTAGTTTACGCACTTCCGCCGCTACTACGGCAAAACCGCGACCGTGCTCGCCAGCCCGAGCCGCTTCTATCGCAGCATTAAGAGCCAGCAGGTTGGTTTGATAGGCGATATCATCAATAATACCAATTTTGTCTGCGATACTTTTCATCGCAGCCACAGTTTGCCGTACGGCCTGACCACCTTCATTGGCATTGATAGCAGCTTTAGAGGCAATACCTTCAGTGACTTTTGCGTTTTCAGTATTCTGGCTGACCGAAGCACTCATTTCTTCGATTGAAGCTGAAGTTTCCTCGACGCTGGCTGCCTGTTCGCTGGTCGCTTGCGACATATTCTGTGCTGTGGAGCTCACTTCCTCTGACGCCGAAGACAAGTTGTCTGCAGCGCTTCGAACTTCGCCCACTATCTGTGATAAGCGTGTCACCATTTCGCCAATAGCATAGAGCATACTGCTGTTATCACCGGGTTTGAGCTGTACTTTAATAGTTAAGTCGCCTTCTGACACTTTGGTGATCACATCTGCAGCATAAGTGGGTTCGCCACCAATTTGTTTAACTAAACCACGGACTATGATCACTGCTACCACTATGCCCAGTACTATGCTGACCGCTATCATGATGCTGACAAATTTTTGGGCTGAGGAATACAATTCGTCACCTAAAGCACTGGCTTTGTCACCCCCTGTGACATTCATCTCCACCAGTTTGACTAAAACAGCTGAGAACTCATTAAATAACTGCTGAGATTCGCCATTCATCACAACCATAGCTTCCTGGGTTTTCATTGCTTCAGATAAGGAAATCATTTGACTATGAATTTCAAGGTACCGCTTAAACAGCTTATCAAATTCAGCCAGCAACTTAGCTTCTTCGTCTGAGGAAATCAGCTTTTCATAGCTCTCTTTGCTGGTTTTAATCTGAGCAAATGCCGTTTCCATATCTTTATCGTACTGCGCCATTTTCTCAGGTGTTTCAGACAGCACATGGTTCAGCTCAGCAATACGATAGTCTGAAGTTGCAGTGTTCATCTGATGGACAAAGTTAATACTAGGCATCCAGTTCGTCGATATTTCCGTGGATTGTTGGTTTACTTTTCCCATTTCCAGTAGTGAAACCGCCCCCATAATGGCCATCAGCAGTAACACGACAAAAAAACCTAAACCTAATTTGGTCGCTAATTTTAAATCACGAAACAGGTTCATATTTACTCCAGCTCGGTCTATTAAGGGTCAAGTTGCGGTTAGAGATTCCACGGATCTGACAAACATAACTGATAAAATCAGCAGAGCACGCACTACAATACAAGCACAAGAATTTCAGCTTCGCCAGCAACTGAATAAGATAAAAATCAGTAAGTTATTTTCAGCGAACCAGCTTAGCCACTGCGTTCAGTAACTGGCTTGGATGAAAAGGTTTAATGACCCAGGCTTTAGCCCCTATTTCATAGGCTTCGAGTTTTTTATCTTCAGATTTTTCGGTACTTAAAATAATGACAGGGGTAAATTTGTAGGACGAAAGTTGCTTAATTTGTCGGATCAGCGTCAGGCCGTCTGTTTCGGGCATATACAAGTCACAGAGGATCAAATGTACTTTTTGACCATCAAGCAAAGCCAACGCCTGACGTGCACTATCGGCCAGCAGAGTGTTGTAGCCAGCTTCGGTCAGTAATTGTTGTACTACGTAACGTAATGAACTTGAATCGTCCACAATCAACACGGTTTGCTGCATCTTAGTGCCATATCAGAAACCTATTGATTTCAACTGTAATGCACAGTTGAATAAATTGCGAATCCAGGAGGGAAGATTAATACAAGAAGTGGATCACAGCCTATTGTTCAGGCTGTGATCCACTAGGGTCAGAGACTTAAGGTCCGCTCACCGCGGGATATACCAGACACACCACTGCGTACTGTTTCCAGTATTTGGGTGCCTGCTAAGGCTTCGATAAAAGCTTCTAACTTATCCGAGGTACCCACCACCTGAATGGTATAAGTACTGGCCGTGATATCAATAATCTGGCCACGGAAGATATCAGCGCAGCGTTTTACTTCTTCGCGTTGCTCAGCAGTAGTTTTGACTTTGACCATCATCAGTTCACGTTCGATATGAGCTGACTCACTCAAATCCGCCAATTTGACGACTTCAATCAGTTTATGTAGCTGCTTGGTGATTTGTTCTATCACCTGATCATCACCGCGTGTTACCAGTGTCAGACGTGAGATGGTCGGGTCTTCAGTGGCCGCTACTGTTAAGGAGTCAATGTTATAACCGCGCTGGGCAAATAAACCTACAACACGGGCTAAAGCGCCGGACTCGTTTTCCAGCAATACAGATAAAATATGCCGCATCTTAAGTCCGCTCCGTTTTGCTTAAAAACATCTCATTCATAGCACCACCTGGTATTTGCATTGGATAGACATGCTCGGTTGGGTCAACATGAATATCTAAAAACACCAGTTTGTCTTTCAGGGCAAAAGCACGTTCTAAAGCGGGCTCTAACTCTTCGGCTTTAGTCACACGAATACCGACATGGCCATAAGCTTCGGCTAACTTCACAAAGTCAGGCAAGGAATCCATATAAGAGCTGGAGTAGCGGCTGTCGTAGTTCATATCCTGCCACTGTTTTACCATGCCCAAATAACCGTTATTCAGGTTGATGATTTTTACATTCAGACCATATTGTTTGCAGGTCGAGAGCTCCTGAATATTCATCTGAATAGAGCCTTCACCTGTGACGCAGACCACTTCAGCTTCCGGGTAATGCAGCTTCACACCCATAGCGGCCGGTAAACCAAAACCCATAGTGCCGAGGCCGCCCGAGTTGATCCAGCGATTCGGTTTATCAAACTTGTAATACTGAGCTGCAAACATCTGGTGCTGGCCTACGTCTGAGGTGACATAAGCATCACCTTTGGTGTGGCGATGCACAGCTTCAATTACAGCCTGAGGTTTTAAATGTGATGCACTTTGCTCATAGCGGCCACCATGCACTTCACGCCATTGCTGAATCTGTTGCCACCACTGACCTAAAGCCTGCTGATCCAGCTGGCCCTGGTTTTTCTCCAGCTGCTGCAACATTTCCTGCAATACAGGCTTCACTAAGCCCACAATTGGCACATGTGCGTTGATGGTTTTCGAGATACTGGCTGGGTCGATGTCGATATGAATAATAGTAGCGTTCGGGCAGAATTTTTTGGTGGCGTTGGTGACGCGATCGTCAAAACGCGCACCTACGGCAAAAATCACATCGGCGTTATGCATCACCTGATTGGCTTCATAACTACCATGCATACCCAACATGCCAATAAACTGCGGGTCAGATGCTGGATAAGCACCCAAACCCATCAAGGTGTTGGTGACCGGAATATTCAGCTTACGGGCAAGTACTGTCAGTTCGCCTGACGCCTGACCTAAAATCACACCGCCGCCTGCATACAGCACAGGTTTTTTCGCCGCTAATAAAGTGGTCAGAGCTTTTTTTATCTGACCCGGATGACCTTTGGCGTTCGGGTTATAGGAGCGCAGCTTGATATCTTTTGGATACTCGTAAGGGAACTTCTGACTGGGTATCGTCATATCCTTCGGAATATCCAATACCACAGGACCTGGGCGGCCGCTTTGCGCTATATAAAAGGCTTTTTTGACTAAATACGGAATATCTTCAGGGCGGCGAACCGACATATTGTGTTTCACAATAGGGCGGGAAATACCCAGCATATCGGTTTCCTGAAAGGCATCGTCGCCAATCAAATGGCTCATCACCTGACCACAGATCACTACCATAGGAATAGAGTCCATGTAAGCAGTGGCTATGCCGGTAACCGCATTAGTAGCACCAGGGCCGGAGGTGACGAGCACTACACCAGCTTTGCCGCTTGCTCTTGCGTAGGCGTCCGCCATATGGGTCGCGGCTTGCTCATGGCGGACCAGCACGTGTTTCACCTGATGCTGTTGAAACATCGCATCGTAAATGTGTAACACGGCACCGCCGGGGTAACCATAGACATACTCTACGCCTTCGTCAGCTAAGGCGCGGATCAGCATGGCTCCACCAGACAGCAGTTCTGGTTGGGTGTTTTGGCTTGTCATTGTTCAGGTCTCATAGTTTGCACGTGCGAACTTTAAGCCCTATTGCAGGCGCAATTGAGCTCAAAGCAAAAATCACTGCTCAGCCGAAGCAGAACAGCATAATTTCTTTTACGTGGACGGACAGAGTAAGGGGTCTGTCAAAACTATGTGCCTGATTAGTGTTGACTCGTTGGTCGTTTTTTTATTTAGCAGGCTTGATGGCTAATTTAAGGGAAGAAGCTTTGAAAGTCGACTAAAAATTCAGGATAAATTTGAACATAGGAGCGAATTGCGTAAACGGCATTCAAAGTATTTCGCCAAAGGCTAAAAGCTTTTAAAGGCTGCATATCATTATATGAACAATGCTTGCGCCCCGACTTGCAAATCTTAGGTTCCGGCCACATAGTGCTTCAAAGCATTGCATAAAACCGGAGCTGTCCGGTGTGATTAAATAGGTGAGTTGTGTCCGCTAATATTAAGCCCGTTACTATAGAAAATGTCCGTGAAGTGTTAGAGCAGTCTTTTACTCAGCTTGTGCTGTTTTACTTTTATTCTGAGCGCAGCCCGGCTTGCTTAAATTTAGGCCCTGTATTGCAGCGCGTAGCACAAAGTTATCCGGATGTTTTGACGCTAGCTGTAGTGGATTGTGATCAGGAACAGCAACTGGCGGCACACTTCGGCGTGCGTTCAGTGCCTACTGTGCTTTTTATCAAAGAAGGTCAGCCCGTTGATGGTTTTGCTGGTGAAGAACCTGAGCAAGCCATTTTGCAACGCTTAAGCGCCTTTTTGCCTAAGCCTGAAGATCAGTTGCTGCAGCAGGCTCAGGCTTTATTGGAGCAACAAAACTGGACTGAAGCTTATCCGCTGCTCAAACAAGCCAATGAACTGGCTACAGAGCGGGTGGATATCCGCTTACAGCTGGCGTTGGTACAAGTGGAACTGGGGCAGCTAGAGGCGGCAGAAAAAGCGCTTTCAACCGTATTAATGGCTGATCAGGATGCGATGTACCAGAGTGTGAAAGCGCGTTTAGAACTAGCTCAACAAGCCGCTGACAGCCCTGAAATCAAAGCTCTGGAGCAAGCTCTGGCCGCAGACCCACATAACAAAGAGCTGCAACAACAGCTGGCTGTGCAGTACCATCAGGTACAACGCTCTGCTGAGGCTTTGGCTTTGCTCTATGAAATATTGAAGCAGGATCTGAACTTTGGTGAGGCGAAAAAGCTCTATCTGGATATGCTGGCTACTTTACCCAAAGGTGAGCCTTTAGCGTCCAGCTACAGACGAAAACTCTATAGCCTGTTGTATTAACGTCTGATTTGAAAGGACCCCTTATGCTGCAAAAAACATGGACCAGCTTGATGTTGCTGGTTCTGTGCTGTTGTTCAGCTCCAGCTTATAGTGCGGCTGTTGCTGAAAAAGTCTTTGCCGATTACGCCGATGCTTTGTTGCAAATTAAAGTGCTTGAGCATGCCTCTGGCGCTAAATCGGCCATAGGCAGTGGTTTTTTGCTGGCGGAACCTCATCTTGTCGTCACGAATTACCACGTCGTCTCTGAAGCTGTGTTATTCCCGCAGAAATACCAGTTAGAGTTTCTGGCGCAGAACCAGCAAAAGGGCAAACTCGAGATAGTGGCTGTGGATGTGGTCAATGATTTAGCTTTGCTAAAAACGGACTACAAGGCAGCGAAGAGTTTTCAGTTGCAACAGCAAACACCAGTGCAAGGTGCCGAAGTTTATTCATTGGGTAATCCTCACGACTTGGGCTTAATAGTAGTTCCAGGCACTTACAATGGGCTGCAAAAGCATAGCTTTTATCCTCGCATCCATTTTACCGGTGCTATTAACAGCGGCATGAGCGGTGGCCCTGCAGTCAATGAAACAGGTGAAGTGATAGGGGTTAACGTGGCCTCAGCCGGCAACGATTTGGGATTTTTAGTCCCGGCTATAGCCTTGCAAAAGTTGCTGGCTAAAGCGCCCGTTGCAGATTTAAAGCAGGATATTCAGCAGCAGTTGATCACTAATCAGCAAGCCATGTTTCAGCAAATTCTGCAGGCCAACTGGCAACTGAAGAGTTTTGGTCCGGCCAATGTACCGGATGAGATAGTGCCTTTTATCCGTTGTTGGGGCACTTCCAATGTGGAAAAAGACAAAGACGATGTCAAAAGAGTGAACGCTTTTTGTAACCAGCCTGAAGAAATCTTTTTATCCTCAGAGTTCAGCACTGGCCGTATTGAAATGCAGTTTGAATGGATCCAGGCTAAAGATTTGCACCCACTGCAGTTTTTCCGCCGCTACCAGCAAAGCATTGATCAAATGAACGCCGACAACAGAGCTGGCGAGGAAGATGTCACAGCCTACTCTTGTCAGAATCAAATGATTAGTCCAGTCGAAGGTCTGCATGCCAAAGCTATATTCTGTTTAAGGGCTTACCGTAACTACCCACAACTTTTTGATGTTGCTTATATTTCAGCTTCTTTAGATCATCAGCAGCAAGGCGTCATCAGTCATTTCACCTTGGCTGGTGTCGATCAAAAAATGGCGCTGGAGTTCAGCCACAAGTTTATTGGAGCTGTGGTATGGCAGTAATAGTGGAAGTGCTGAATAAGCAGAAAAAAGTCACAGAACGGCATAAGTTTGAACAACCTGAAGTGACATTGGGCCGTGCCTTTGATAACGATGTGATTTTATTTAATAAACACGTTTGTCCTTATCATGCAAAATTACAGCAGGATGAAGAAGGTCAGTGGTGGCTGGAAGACCTGAGTTCTGTAAACGGCAGTTTTGTGGCCGGTCCTAAGGCTGTGCTCGCAAAAGAACAGTTGCGATCCGGCGAGCTTTGCTGGCTGGGAGAACAAGCACTGAGGCTGTACGACGACGCTCATCCTGTGGCTGCTACATTGCCTTTTAGCCTGGTGGGGCAAAAATTACAGGCGATGGGACATTGGTTTTTTATTCTGCTGTTTGCCTTAGTGATAGCTGCAGACCACATCGTAGAAATCTGGCTGACCTTGCCAAAACAAGTGGAGCATTTATGGCCACTGCGTTTGACCGATATACCGAAAAATTTATTGATGTTTTGTATTTGGCCCGCTGTGCTTGCACTCTGGAGCAGATTTAACCAGCAGGAAAGCCATTTTTTACCTCAGCTGAGTTTAACTTATGCCGCATTAGCCTGCAGCGCAGTCTGGGGCGCTTTTTGCTACTGGTTGGGCTTTAATCTGGATGGTTCTGCTGTTGCCCAAGTGATTGAAGTGGTCGGCTATAGTCTGATCCTTGGTGCTTTGTTTAGCGGTAACTTATGGCTTGCGACTCACTGGCCGATGCGTGCGCAAATCGCTGCCGCTTTGTCGCTGGCTTTGCTGGTGAATGCAGGACAGTGGGCGGCCTTAGTAATGCCTGCTTCACCTTTTGATCGCAGCCTGCACTACGATTCAAGACTTTTACCTCTGCCTTTTTATGTGAAGGAGGGCAGGACTATGCAAGAGTACGAACAGGATTTGCAGCAGTTATTCGAGCAGGTCGAGCAGCAACGGCTGGATACAGATCAGCAATAGATAAAGAGTCAGAGCTTTGGCTCTGACTCTTGCTGTTATTGAAGCTTTTGCCAGATTTCGCGGATTTGATCGGACAAGGTCATAGGGTCAAAAGGTTTAACCACCACCTCGGCCGCGCCCAAATCTTTGTAGGATTCAATTTCGTTGGCTTGCACTTTGGCCGTCATAAACACCACAGGGATTTGGCTTAAATCAAAATCAGCCTGCATTTTCTTTAAGGTGCTGGGGCCATCCATACCTGGCATCATCACATCTAACAGGATCAATTGGGGGGAAAAGCTATGAAAGGCTTTTAGTGCCTCTTCGCCGCCACTGCAGGTTTCCACAATAAAACCACCTACCACTTCCAGTGCAACTTTTGCCACGGCCTGAATAGAAGGGTCGTCTTCTACATGCATAATACGCTTGAGTTCTGTCACCTGAATATCCCTTTGTCGGATCGTACTAATGTAGCTGAGTGTGCATTATTTTTAGCCCTGATGCCAGTTGAAGTCTGGTTGTTCCGCATAAAATACTGCCAATAACACCAAGCCGTTTTTGCATGCTGTGGTGTTATGATAGCGACACTTTTGATCACAACAGATGTTTTAGTGCTCTTATGCCTCAGCTTTTGTCCGAACAGTTTTTGCAGTTGGATCTGGTGCTGGCTCAGTATCAGCAGTACTGGCGCTTTAGCCCATTTCATCTCACAGCTCTGCCCTGGGCTGATACAAGGCTAGGCGAGCATCTGCGACAGCTTACACCGGCTGAAATAGAGCGGCTGGACCAGGATGAAGTGCATAGGCGCAGCTCTTTTTCTGAATTTTTCCCTGAAGTGAGCCAATCTAGTCCTTTTGCATTAGCAACGGCCAGTAGTGAAACATCAACCTCTGTTGAGCTGCCATTTTGGTTTAGCCGCGATATCAAGGGCCGTAAACTGGAGCAAATTCAAGCCTTTGCTACCGAGATGCAACAAAGCAATTTACCCTTGCTTGAGTGGTGTTCCGGTAAAGGGCATCTTGGACGTTGGATCTGTTTTAGCCTTGAACGAGAGGTGACTAGTCTGGAGTGGCAACAAGCTCTTTGTGAAGATGGTGAACAGCAGGCGAAAAAACTCAAGCTGGCGCAAGGCTTTATTCAAACCGATGTGCTGTCTGACGATGCAGCAAAACACCTGAAGACGCAGCAGCAGGTGGTGGCTTTACATGCTTGTGGTGATTTGCATACGCGTTTATTACAACTGGCCAGCCAACAGGGCACAGTCCAGTTGGATCTAGTGCCTTGTTGTTATCATTTAATAGCGAGCGAGCAGTATCAGGCTTTATCCACTTTAGCGCAGCAAAGCAGACTGGGGCTATTGAGCAGGGACGAGCTGAAGTTGGCTGTGCAGGCGCAGGTGACAGCAGGGGAGCGGGTCACGCGTTTACGTCGTACCGAAGTGATGTGGCGGCTGGCTTATCAGGAACTGTATCAGGAATTAAATAACCTACAGGACTACCGGCCTTTAGCCTCAGTGGCTAAACATTGGTTTAGTGGTGAGTTTAGTGCTTTTGCACACTGGGCCGCCGAGCAGCATCAATGGCAAATTCCAGCAGACACTAACTGGGATTACTACTTGCAACTGGGCCGGCAACGGCATCTGTTAGTACAAAAAATGCAGCTGGTACGCTCTTTATTCCGGCCTTTACTGGAGCAATGGCTGGTGCTGGACAGAGCCTTGTTTTTACAACAACAAGGCTATCAGGTGCAGGTCAAACAATTCTGTGACTATCAACTGACACCACGCAACCTGATGATTAGTGCCAGTAAAAGTAAGAGCTAAAGCTCCTGCTGTCTGCCACCTATCCGCTGGAAACTACTTAAAGTGAAAAGCGGTAGTGTTGCAAACAAAGTCTCGAAAATTTCTGCCTGAATTTGTTCGTAGTTAGCCCAGACTTTGTCTGCGCTGAAGCAGTAAATCTCCAGCGGTAAACCCACTTCATTGGATTCCAGCTGACGTACCATCAGTGTCATGCCCTGATTGATCTTGGGGTTCTGCTGCAACAGCCACTGGGTATAGTGGCGAAACAGTTTGAGGTTGGTCAGATGAGGTTGCCTGAGTAGCTCCTGTGCCTGTTCAGTGGCAAAAAAGGGCTGCAGCACCTGTTGTTGTAACAGCTGCTCTATATCTTGCTCGTCCAGAAAACCTATGCTGTGAATATCAATTTTGATGGCTCTTTTAATACGGCGTCCACCAGATTGCTGCATGCCACGCCAGTTTTTAAAAGAATCAGAAATCAGCGCATAAGTCGGAATAGTGGTAATGGTATTGTCCCAGTTCTGAACTTTGACTGTAGTTAACGCCACTTCGATTACAGCGCCATCTGCACCGTACTTAGGCATTTCAATCCAGTCACCCCGGTTCACCATATTATTAGTGGCTAACTGAATACTGGCAACTAAGCCTAAAATCGTGTCTTTAAATACCAGAAGTAATACAGCTGTTAATGCGCCCAAGCCGCTGAGTAAATACACCGGAGATTTACCGAGCAAAGTGCTAAGAACCAGTATGCTAACGACGATAAAATTGAGTAGTTTCAGCACTTGTGCCAGGCCTAGATAAGGCACATTGCTCTGTCTGTCTACTGCGCTGTATATAGCGGCAGCAAAATTAATAAGAGCTGCAAAAGCCAAGCCTGCAAAACAATACAGGTAAACCCAAAGAGCTAAATGCACCGCCGACATAAAATCTGGCCAGTGTACAAAGAATTTTTCAGCCGAACTGATAAGGACAACAACGGGCACTAAATGCGCCAAATGGCTAGCTAGCTTCAAACGTTCTTTTGCTGTTTGATGCTCAAGTTGGCCATCGACTTTGTCCAACAGATGGGCGATGACTGGCTGTAAATAACGACGGGCCACAACAAAAAGCACAGATAACAATGCCAGAGCCAACAGCAGTCTCAGAGCTAACATCAGTAGATGCTCTGGTGCTAAGCTTTGGCCAAAATAACTGACCGCTTGTTGTAAATACAGATCTAACACAAGACGTTTTCCGCTCTGGCTGCTTCAGGCTGATGGTAAGCGGCTATGGCTTGATCTTTTTTCAACCAGCGCTGATTCAGCCAGTTTTGAAAGCTGACCCTGAATTCGTCGTCGTTGAAGTAGTCACCAATGATTTGATTATCCACGGGCAAAATTTCCACCTGGACGACCACACGTTTCAGCCGGCCACAAAGCATATCCAGAGCTACATGTCCCGGGTTGTCCGGATAGAGTATGGTGACATCCACTACCGCATGAAACTGTGGGCCCATACTGGCGAGAGTGAAGGCTATACCACCGGCTTTTGGTGGCAGTAAATGCTTGAATGGGCTGCGTTTTAACCTGTGTTTAGCTGCAGTAAAACGAGTACCCTCAACAAAGTTGATGATAGTGGTTGGAGTGTGTTTAAACTTTTCGCAGGACTGGCGCGTGGTTTCAATATCTTTGCCTTGCAGGGCCGGATTTTTTGCAATTTGGGCCTGGCTATAGCGCTTCATAAAAGGCATATCCAAAGCCCAGGATGCTGAGCCAATAAAAGGCACCCATTTTAATTCTTCTTTGAGAAAAAATTTAGGTTCAGGAATACGGTTGAGCGCAAACTGACTCAATACCGGAATATCCAGCCAGCTTTTATGGTTGGAAATTAATAAATACCAGCTGTCTTTTTTCAGCTCAGTGACGCCACTGACCTGCCATTCGACTCGGTTAAACAGCTCCATGATCAGCTTGTTGTAGCCTGACCAGCTACGATAGACCCAATGCGCGGGCTTGGACCAGAAGGCTCTGGCCTTAGCGCTGGGCGAAAACAACTTGGCTATTCCCATTAAGGTAACAAGACTACCCCAAAACGCCAGATTGCAGCTAAACAGCAAAAAGGCAAAAGGTGCTTTTATAATCACAGGTAACCAGTACAACATCAGCGCTGATCTCCTTGCTTCAGGTCCGTTAATAACACATCTTTGTCCAGCCACAGTTGATTGACCCAGGTCTGAAATCTTTGTCTGAATACCGGGTCTTCATAATCGCCAATTAAATTCGGGTCTATAGGTAAAACCTGCACCCGCACTTTAATGTCGTGCACTTTACCGGAAATGTAATCCCAAAAGGTGGGGATGCCTTTAGGGTAACAGATAGTCACATCCAATAGTTTATGCAGATGTTCACCCATGGCATTTAATACAAAAGAGATACCGCCGGCTTTAGGTTTGAGCAAATGAGTAAAAGGCGATTGTTGTTTGTCATGTTTAGAGGCGGTGAAGCGGGTGCCTTCAAGGAAATTCATCACGGACACCGGCTTGTAACGGAATTTTTCGCAAGCTTTGCGGGTGGTGGCTATATCTGTGCCTTTGAGCTGAGGTTTTTCCGCCAGCTGCTTAGCTGTTAAGCGCTGCATAAAAGGAAAGTCCAGCGCCCACCAGCACAAGCCAATCACAGGTACATAAATCAGATCTTTTTTCAGGAAAAACTTTAAAAAGGGTGTTTTATGGTTAAAGACTTTTTGCAGCACCAGAATATCGACCCAGGATTGATGATTGGCGATGACCAGATACCAGTCTTTGACGCTTAAGTTTTCCAGGCCTTTGATATCCCAACGAATACGGGTAAAGGTTCTGCTGGTTAAGTTATTCAGAGTGATCCAGCTGGTAGCACAGAAATCCAGTAAATAGGTGATCCAGGTTTGCCAGGTTTTTACCGGAGGCAACTTTACTATGGCCAGGATCAGAATAGGGGTAGCCCAAAAAATAGTGTTGATAATATACAGCAGAAAAGAAAGCGCGCCACGTATTGGGGCTGGTAAAAAATGCAACATAACACCACCATCTAAAATTTAGAGGGGCAGAGCACCAGCTTCAGTGCTCTAACCCCTTCACTCATCTGATCAGTGGCAAGTTTACCTTAATCTTCGAAGTAGGTGTAACCATAAACCCCGGCTTTTAGCTCATCTAAATAAGATGTTTGCATTTCCGGGCTAAAGTCCATCCGCGCTAATTGCTTCTGATAAGAGGCAAGCAGCTTCTTCGCATCAAACTGCACATAACGTAATACGTCAGCCACAGTGTCGCCTTTGATGGCGTTGGTCAGACGGTAACCGCCTTCGTCATCCAGTTCAACATGGACAGAGTCTGTGTCACCGAACAGGTTGTGTAAGTCGCCCAGGATCTCCTGGTAAGCGCCGACCATAAACATGCCTAACAGGAACTGCGAATCTTCTTTGTAAGATGGCAGTGGCAAGCTGGATTCAATACCGTTACCGTCAGCATAACTTTTCAGTACGCCGTCTGAGTCACAGGTAATGTCCTGAATGATAGCGCGGTGTTCCAGCGTCTCATTCATCCGTTCCAGTGGCATCACAGGGAATAACTGGTCAATACCCCAGGCATCCGGCATAGACTGGAACAAAGAGAAGTTTACAAACAGCTTGTCGGCTAATTTCTCGTTCAGTTCGTCGTGAATATCACGGTGTGAACGCGAGGATAAATCCAACTTGTTCTTCACCTTGTTGATAGTGGCAAAGTAAATCTGCTCAAGCAAAGACCAGTCTTTTAACGTCAACAAACCATGCACATACTGAGCATGAGCGTCAGTAAAATAATGCACCGCATCGTGGTAGGCTTCTACTGCTGTACGTGGCGTTACGTTTTTATACGAATCCCACAAGGCCCAAATCACAGCTGGCGAGTCTTCGCTTGGTTCTGGCATGTTCACCAGACCTGGTGCGCGCTCTACGTCAATAGCATCAGTAATTAACACAGCGTGGTGTGCAGTCATAGCACGGCCAGATTCAGTGATAATGTTCGGATGTGGTAAGTCGTATTCGTCACAGACTTCTTTTAAGCCGTACACTACGTTACGGGCGTATTCCAGCATGGTGTAGTTCATCGAACAGGCCGAACGTGAGTTTGACCCTTCATAATCCACACCTAAACCGCCGCCTACGTCAACCGTAGTTATAGGCACACCTAAAGTGCGCAGCTCTGCATAGTGACGCGCGCATTCACGAATCGCATTGTGAATATCACGAATATTGGCAATTTGAGAGCCGATATGGAAGTGAACTAACTGCAACAGGTCCAGTTTGCCAGCTTCACGCAGAATGTCGATGGCTTGCAGCACTTGAGTGGCGGTTAAACCAAACTTGCCTTTTTCACCACCGGTATTTTGCCACTTACCTTTACCGACAGAGTTCAGTTTGATACGGATACCAATCATAGGCGCCTGGCCTAAGCTGTCGATTTCACGGATTAAGGTTTTTAATTCAGTGATTTTCTCAACGACCACATACACCTGATGGCCCATCATCTGGCCAATAGTGGCTAAACGCAGGAACTCAGAATCTTTATAGCCATTACAGACAATACGCAGAGGTTTGTCTGTGACGCCTAAAATAGCCATCAGCTCAGGTTTGGAACCTGCTTCTAACCCTACTTTACCGCTGTCATGACTGACCAGCTTTTTCACCACAGAAAATTGCTGGTTTACTTTGATAGGGTAAACGGCAGTGTATTCACCTTGGTACTCGCGCTCTTGTTTGGCTTGAGCAAAAGAATTGATCAAGGTTCCAACACGGTGCTGCAAAATATCGGTAAAACGCACCAATACAGGCAGGGTTAAGCCTTCCTCTTTAAAACGGGCAGTCAATTCCGGGAAATTAATACCAGGTTTTTTATGGTCCTGATCCGGATAAGCCACCAGGTCGCCATTTTTGTTTACATCAAAATAGCCTTCACTCCAGACTGCTACGTTATAAATGGATCGTGCTTTTTCGATACCCCAATCTGCCATTGTCGTGCCCTTAAAAAAATGATGCGCTATTTTAAAGCCAATGCTGTGAAAAAAACATGAAAAGTTTGTCTCATACTGCCCTGGCTGGCAAAATACTTAGCTTAGTTTGTTTATGAGGGGTTTAGTATGTCGGGCGACAACAAATGGTTCACTGAAATTTTTGCAGCCAGTGGCAGTGCTTTTGGTTTGGCCATCACAAAAAAGCTGGATGAGGTGCAGTCGCCTTTTCAACATATTGAAATGTTTGAGACTACGCATTTTGGCAATTTGATGGTGATAGACGGCGTGATTATGCTCAGTAGCCGTGACAATTTCCTCTATCACGAAATGTTAAGCCACCCGGTATTATTTACTCACCCTGCGCCCAAGCAGGTGGTAATTATAGGTGGCGGTGACTGCGGTACTTTGCGTGAAGTGTTAAAACACCCAGATATCGAACAAGTCACTCAAATTGATATCGACGAACAAGTGACCCGGATGGCGGAAAAGTACTTTCCAGAGCTTTGTGCCTCCAATAACGACCCACGCGCCAGCTTAAAATTTGCTGACGGTATCGCTTATATGCGCGATGCAGCGCCAGAATCTTTAGATGTGGTGATTGTCGACTCGACAGACCCTATTGGCCCAGGCGAAGGTTTATTTAACAGAGCATTCTATGAAAGCTGCTTAAAAGCACTGCGCCCTGGCGGCATTTTAGTGCAACAAAGTGAGTCGCCTCTTATTCATATGCCTTTGCTGAAAGCCATGCGTGATGCCATGTCAGACGCTGGTTTTGCTGATTTACAAAGCCTGTTATTCCCGCAAATGGTCTATCCATCCGGCTGGTGGACTTGTACTTTAGCCCGTAAAGAGGCCAAATTTGACGGCTTCCGTGTTGAAGCTGCACAAAACCCTGCTTTTGAAACTCAGTATTACAATGCCGAAGTGCATCAGGCCGCCATGGCTTTGCCTAATTTTGTAAAGAAGGCGTTTGCTGAGGAGTGATAAAGTTTCGGGCGGTATCGAACATCGCTTGATGCTCTGGCTCTGTTCCTGCTTTACATCAGAATGTGAAGCGGGTAAAACAGGACTAAATACACAGACTCAGGTAGCCTGAAGTTGCATGAGGATGACCAATGCCAGACTCCAGAAACATGCTGGAGCCAGGCGATTGGGAAGAGAGCAGGTCGTCAAAAAAGTAGCTGTATCTAAGACGGGTATTGTTATGATTCATGGAGGAGACGGCATGACGCAATGGCTGATCAGTGGGGCAGCGCTATTACTTATCATAGGCTGGTTATGGTTCATTGGTGCGGCTGAGTCAGAGCAACCTGATGCAGATCCAGTAGTGACAGGGGTGGTACAACCCAAAACACAGGTCCTTGTGCCTGCAAAAGAGCCCGCACCATCGGGTCAAGTGCAAGCCGTTGTGCACAACAGCACTCAGGCACAGGAGTCTGTTGTGGTAAAGTCTGAGCAGGCCAAGTCGATTTGTCTGGAAGGCCGGGGTTGTACTTTAGACCTGCAGGAAAACTGGCACTTGCGGCTGATAAGCGCAAATAAAGAACTGTCTCGCGCTAAATTAGAGTTGCTGTTTAAAAGCAAAAACTTTCGCGAAGCGGCGGAGCAGCTGCATTATTCTCATCAATATCCACAAGATAACCAACTTGAACAAAATCTCGAGCAGGCATTGTCTGATTTAGAAGACAAATTTGACGCCGGCGCTGAGGCTTTAGGCTGTCGGGACAATATCTGTTTGGTCCAACTGCGTTTACCAATTGAAATCAAGGCGGACGAAGTACTGAAGCAGTTTTCCGGGATGGAGCCGTCTTGGCAGCATATTTATATGTCGGAGCTGAAAACTAAAACATATTGGCAAATACGTTTACTGGTTAAAGCCGAGCTCCAGCCTTGAATCGTCTGTGATTTAGTTGGTGTTTTGCCTTCCTGCCCATAATAACGAAGCAAAAATTAACACCGACCCCGCTGATAAAGTCCACCAGTTAACATTTTGTTGCCAGAATACAAAGTTCACCACCAGGCCTGCAGGGATCAGTACGTTATTCATCACGGCTAGCTGGTTGGCATTCACTTGTCGGGCGCCCGCATTCCATAGCCAATAACCTAAACCTGAAGCCACCAGACCCAGCCAGATCAAAATGCCGTAGTCCAGACTAGTGCTTGGCATTTTGTTCCAATCGGCAAACAGAGCTGTCGCCACTAAGCTGATGACAGTAGCACCGACAAAAAACCAGCCAAAGTTATATCGCTGTGCAGCAGTGGAGCCCAAATTCAGCTGGCGATAAGCCACCTGACCAAAAGCAAAACAGAAGTTAGCGGCTTGGATCAGCAACAAGCCCCACCAGAAATCTGCACTTAAGTTTTGATAGCGAATCACTAAAGCCCCCAGAATAGCCAACAGAGCAGGACCTAACCAACGCAAATGCAGCTTTTTATAACGCCAGAAGTAATCCAGTACTGAGATATAAACAGGGGTCAGAATAGTAAACAGCAGCACTTCGGCCACGCTTAAATACAGGAAACTATGGTACAGCAGCAGGTACATCAGCCCAAGTTGCACAGCACCAATGGCGGCAAGAGCCATAGCCTGAGAGCGGGAACTGGTGCTTTTCATTAACCAGGGCAGGAATAACACTAAGGCCAACAGCATACGGCTGCTGACCGCCAGATAAGGGTCGACCCGGCCAGATAAAAATTCGCCAATCAGGGAAAAACTAAAAGCCCAAATCAGCGTCACTAACCACAATAAACCCATAAAAACCTCCGGCTTGCTGCTACTGCAAAATGTAGGGGCTGGGTTTACCCCAGCCCGTTGCAAATTACAAGTCCAGACCGGCTTTTTTGTATAGCCAAAGTAATTGGAGTTGCAGCTAGGCGACAAGTGATCGAGACCCCAGGAACATAGTTGTCTATGTGACTGGGGCGAGAGCACGTAGTCAATAAAGCTGCAGCTTCAAGTACGAAGGGTGTATCACTGGGTGATGGCTTCGATATGTATCTCAACGCGGCGGTTCATCGCTCTGTTGTTGTCAGAATTGTTTGGCACAGCAGGGTAGCTTGGGCCTAAACCCTGAGTTTCAATACGGATTGGGTTTAAACGCTGTGCCACTAAATACTCTTTAACGCTTTCAGCCCGTTTTTTCGATAGTTGCATGTTGTAGTCATAAGCACCTGTATCGTCGGTATGACCGCTTATGACCAGCAGAGTTTTGTCATATTCGCCCAGTACTTTAGCCACATCGTTTAATACCGGATACAACTGAGGTTGAATGGCCGACTGATTCACAGCGAAGGTGATTTGGGATGGAATTTCTAAACGTAAAATATCGCCGTCACGGTGGACTTTTACACCAGTGCCAGAGAGTTGATCACGTAACGCCACTTCCTGATGGTCCATATAACGGCCCACCGCAGCGCCTGCTAAAGCACCAATGGCCGCACCTATAGCCAACCTTTTGTTTTTATGATTGCCCGTTGCTTTACCCAGCACTGCGCCTACACCTGCGCCAATAGCGGCACCTTTGGCGGTGTTTTGATTCTCAGGTGCAATATTCATACTGGCACAACCGGATAAGGTTAAAGTGCCGCATAAGGCGATTAAAGCTAACTGTTTGGCTTTCATAATAATTCTCCTGCATTTTTGTCAGCCGACTCTAGCTGTGCTCAGCTGAATTAGCGCTGAACTACTCTAAAGCCTGTAGCATCCGCCATCTGGTTTCTAAGTTTGCTTTAATAGCCTTAACAGTTCGTGCTCAATAGCAAACACATGTTCGTCTTGCTCATTCATCTTACGCAGAGCCTGCGCCAGCTGCAGCACGTATTCACTATTGGGGCCGCTTGGACCATGACTTCGGGCTATATGTGCTGCAATAGCGGCCTCTGTATCAGGCCCCAAATATGCCTCGTTATCTGGGCCGGCTAAATACACCACGCCTTGAGTTTCACCTGTTTCATTCAGCCAATGCAGCGGCGTAAACAGACGTAAATAACCATTTTTTTCGCGATGGTCTAAATGCTCAAAGGTTGCAGGTGTGACTTGATAAGCTATGCCTGCACAGCGTTTACCCGGCGCTTCAATCAGAGTTAGCACCCGACCTGGAGCATCAGGTGTGCCCCGATGATCATGTGAGCCCTGCCAGAATCGGCGTTCCCAACCATAAATGCAGGCTGGTTTAGCGGCCAAATAGTCAAAGTCAGTTTTATAAATCAATGAGCCATAACCAAACAACCAGACAGAGTCGAGGTGATCCAGCGGCTGGCGTTGTTTATTTAGTGAAATAGTATTGTGCGACATAAGGTTCTACCTGGACCAAAACAGTACTGTATCCTTGGCTCTATTGTACTGAAAGACCTCTTGTTCAGGCTATCCGCCCTGCGCTGAGCTTTTGTTGAGAGTGCATTGACTATAGTGATGATTCGTCTGACAGGGAGGAGATGAAGCAGTCAAGGCCGCTGTGGTTGTAATTAAGAAGGTTATATACCCTAATTAATTGGCGTTATGGCGAAAGCCTGCAGTCAACGCCGCTGTGGTTGCAAGTACGAAGGCTATATACCCTAATTAATTGGAGTTGTAGCGAGGCGACAAAGGATTGAGACCCATGAGCATAGTTTTCCTATGCGATTGGGCGAAAGCCTGCAGTCAACAAAGCTACAGCTTCAAGTAAGAAAAAAGTAGCCAAAGTAATTGCGGCTGCAGCAAGGCGACAAGGGATCGAGACCCCAGGAGCATAGTTCACTATGTGACTGGGGCGAGAGCACGCAGTCAACGCCGCTGTGGTTGCAAGTACGAAGGCTATAGACATATATACGTCTAAATAGGTATGCTCGGGTGCTTAAAATATAACTGGAGTTAAATGGGTGTTATGGCTGGGTTAAAGTGGCGACGTCTGGTGCTTAAAGTGGGCAGTGCCCTGATTGCACCGGAAGCAAAAGGTTGCTCCACCCGTTATTTGTTGGCTATCGCTGGGTTTATCAGTGAATGCAGGCAACAAGGGGTTGAAGTGGTATTAGTCTCTTCTGGTAGTGTGGCTGCAGGCCGTGCTGCTATCCCCTTTGCTCATCAGCCCCTACCCATTAATGTCAAACAAGCGATGGCGGCCGTAGGCCAAACCCGCATGATGCAAAGCTGGCGCAATTTGCTCGACTTTGACTGTGCGCAGATATTGCTGACGCACGATGATTTACAGCACCGCAACCGTTATTTAAATATTCATAATACGCTGCGTACCTTGCTGGACCACGGCGTACTGCCGATAGTGAATGAAAACGATACTGTGGCAACTGCTGAATTGAAAGTAGGGGATAACGACAATCTGGCTGCTTTAGTTGCTACTGTTGTCGATGCCGACGCGTTAATTATTTGCTCTGATGTTGATGGTTTATATACTGCCAACCCAAGGTCTGATAGCAGCGCCAGCCTTATTCCTGAAGTACACCAAATCACGGCAGATATTTATGCAATGGCCGGTGGCAGCCATCATGCCATTGGTACAGGTGGCATGACCACCAAGTTGCAGGCGGCCAGTAAAGCCACGTCGCAAGGCATTGATACCTTAATTATTAATGGCCAAAAAGCTGATAGTTTTGCCGCGCTTTTAGCAGGCAAAGCGTGCGGCACTTTGTTCCATAAACAGCAGGAACGTATCAGTGCAAAAAAACACTGGTTACTGCACAGTTTAAAAACGCGAGGCGAGCTGCAACTCGACAGTGGCGCAGTGCAAGCGTTATTGCACAAAGGTGCTTCTTTGTTACCGAAAGGCATCAGTGCTGTCAGCGGTGATTTTGATAAAGGCGATGCGATTTGGCTGTGTGACGAGGCGGGTAAGCAACTGGCCAAAGGCATCAGTCAATACAGTGTGGCTGAGCTCGGTAAAATCCGTGGTGTGCATAGCCAACAGATTGAAAGCATTCTGGGCTACTGCCCAAGCGAAGTGGTGGTGCACCGCGACGATTTAGCGCTGGTGGAGGGTTAAGCATGACAAGTATCAATATTAAAGCTATTTGCCAGCAGGCAAAACAAGCAGCCTTGCAGCTGGCACAATTATCCGAAACTGCTAAAAACCAGCTGCTTTTGGCGATGGCCGATCAGCTGGAAAATGATACTGCTCTGATCCTCGCTGGCAACGCCAAAGATATGGCGGCAGGGCGCGAAAAACACTTGGCTGAGGCTATGTTGGACCGCCTGCTTTTGACTGAAGATCGGATTAAAACCTTGGCCAATGCCGTGCGTTATATAGCGGCCTTGCCGGATCCTGTAGGCCAAATTCGCCAGATGGCACCACGGCCTAATGGTATTCAGGTCGGAAAAATGCGTATTCCGCTTGGCGTCGTCGCTATGATTTATGAAGCCAGGCCCAATGTCACAGCTGATGCTGGTGCTTTGTGTTTAAAGTCAGGCAATGCGGTGATTTTACGTGGTGGCCGTGAAGCGTTGCAGTCCAGCCTGGCTATTGCTGCTTCTTTGCATAAAGCCATGGAACAGCAAGGTATTAACCCAGCTGCCATCAGTGTAATACCGGACCCGGACCGGGCTTTATTGCTGGAATTACTGCAACAAAAAGACAGTGTCGATTTAGTGATACCCCGAGGCGGCGAAGGTTTAATTCATTTTGTCAGCGATAACAGCAAAATTCCTGTTATTCAGCATTACAAAGGCATTTGCCATTTGTATGTTGATAAAGCCGCCGATCTGGAAAAAGCCATGGCTTTGTTATTAAACGGCAAAACTCAGCGGCCAGGGGTTTGCAATGCGCTGGAGACGCTGCTGGTGCATAAAGCGATAGCACCGGAGTTTTTAGCTTTGGTGTCCGCCGCTTTTGAAGAAAAACAGGTGGAGGTTTTTGCCTGCGATTGGTCTTTGCCTTACTTCAGCGCTGCAACCAAAGCTGATGAAGCTCAGTTTGATACTGAGTATCTGCGCCTGGCTATCTCGGTAAAAACAGTAGCCAGTTATGACGAAGCTGTGGCTCATATTCAGCGCCATAGTTCTGGTCATACCGAGGTGATTTGCACTCAGGATATCAGTACGGCGCAGCGTTTTTTAAAGCAAATTAACAGCGCTGTGGTGATGGTGAACGCGTCGTCGCGCTTTAGTGATGGCGGCGAGTTGGGGTTAGGCGCTGAGATTGGTATTTCAACCTCTAAGCTACACGCCTATGGTCCTATGGGGCTGGAGTCTTTGACTACAGAAAAATACATAGTGATAGGCGACGGCCAAACCCGTTAAACTGAAAGTGCTGCACTCTGAAGTGCAGAGTGCTCGTTCTGAGGCTAAGGCTCTGTTTTTGCCGCGCATTGGGGCTTAACTACCCTCAGTCTAGACCCAGGGTTAGCCGCTAATTTTGCGGCTGGCCTTACAGGTCTTTTGACTAACTCTCCGCCGCAGTTGGGGCAGCTTCCGGCAAGTTTAGTTGTGCAATCCGGACAAAAAGTGCATTCAAAAGAGCAGATATAAGCGAGGTCTGCTGGCGCTAAATCTGCATTACAACATTCGCAATTTGGTCTTAGTTCAAGCATAGCTATAGTCCCTAAAATCCCGAGCTTTGGCTTGTGGCATGCTTTGTAGTACATCACAGCAGAGGGCAAAGGACAGAGGGATTTCAGGCCATATTTTATCAGTATCAGGCCTTAACGTTGTGTTTTACTACTTGAAGGGCTTTTAGTCGTTACAAGCGACGTCTTTGTTTTTCTTAGGCAGTAGGTGAACCTATTTCTGCATCGGCATAGTCTGGTTTTGGTAATAGAGTTTCAGGTGGTCCATTTCTCCTTGGTTAACCAGTTGATCCACTGCGTTTTGCAGAGCTTTCAACGTTGCGGTTGAAACATTTAAATTTAGTGCCAGATAGTTGTGACCGATAAACGAAATATCCATCACAGTTTCAACTTCTGCCTTGGTTCTGCCATATGTAGACATCCAGCTATCAATGACTTGCTCAGAGCCAATGAGTAAATCAATTTTCCCTTCTAAAAACAATGGAATAGCATCAGTTTTGTTGGTGACTGATAATAGGTTTTTCCCCAAGCTGTAACCTTGCGACAGCAGATACTCCTCAAAGATATCGCCATGAGCGACGGCTATGCCAAAAGCCTTAGCTTGTTCCAGATCGACTGGATTCACTTCAGGTCTGCTTTTCAGTCGGTATAAATAAGTGGAAGAGGAAGCGAGTGGACCTACCCATTGAAATTGAGTTTCTCTTTTTGGCGTCCGTGCTGTGGAGAACAAGCCGCTATTGTCTGAACGCAAAGCCGATTCATAAGCCCGCAGCCAGGGCAAGGAGTGAAATGTACATTCTAGCCGGGCTTTAGCACAAGCCTGGCGCAGCAGGTCGGCATTCACACCTTGGACTTTGTTGTCTGCTGTATAGTTATAAGGGAAAAATTCTTCTGTGAATAGCCTTAAGGGCTCAGCTACAGCTGGACAAAAGAAAACAAGACAAAGCAAACCCAACTGATAGCGCATGGGCAATCCAGAACATGACCTGATGTATTGACATTAATTGTTGAAAGCAGAAAGTCAAGGTTGGCCAGTATTGATCGTTAAGATTAGACAGGAAGCCATTACTTTGCTTTGATAACTAAATCAGTACTTTATTCCGGTTTATTATGAAAATTGCAGTGATAGGTGGTGGGATCAATGGGCTGTCATCTGCCTGGCAACTGGCGTTAGCTGGTCATCAGGTGGTCCTGTTTGAGCGTGACGAATTGATGCAGGCGACCAGCAAATCCTCCTCAAAACTGCTGCATGGTGGTCTGCGTTATCTGGAGCAGGGCGAGTTTCGCCTTGTGCATGAAGCGTTACAGGAAAGGCGCTGGTGGCTGAAAAAGGCACCCCATTTAACCAAAAGGTTGCCGCTGCTTTATCCTATCTATCAAAATGGCGAAAGACCGCGCTGGCAAATTAAAATTGGCTTGTGGTTGTATGATGTATTGTGTGGAAAAAAGGGCCTAGGCCGGCATCGCTGGCTCACAGCAGAGCAGGCAAAACGTTGCTCGCCACAACTGAAATCTGAGGGGTTAACAGGGGCCTATTTATTTTTTGATGGTCAGATGGACGACCGCAAATTGGGGCTTTGGGTGGCAGAACAAGCCGTCAAAGCTGGAGTCACAATCCACCAGCATTGCCCTGTCCATCAAATCACGGCAACAGGTGGCGTCTTTGCAGCAAATAGTGCGGACTGGCAGCTGTTTGATCGGGTAGTGAATGTGGCTGGTCCCTGGAGTAATCAGCTGCTGGAGCAATCAGAATTACCTTTGCAACAAGCTTTGGATTTGGTGCGTGGTAGTCATTTATTGCTAGATCCCATTAGTCGTTATGGTCATATGCTGGAGGTGCCTGGCGAGCGTCGTCTTGTTTTTGTGTTGCCTTATCAGGGGCAAACCCTGTTGGGCACCACTGAAGTGCGGCAAAGTCTGGCAGAACCAATAGAGTGCAGCGAGCAAGAGCAAAGCTATTTGCTGTCCCTGTATAACCACTATTTTATCACGCAAGTCACGGGTTCAGATGTGCAGAGCAAATTTGCCGGTGTCAGGCCTTTGTTGGGAGGGAGTGACAGTGCAAGCACTGCTAGTCGGGAGTATGCGCTGAACTGGCAGCAGCAATTGTTGACTGTGTCCGGAGGCAAGTGGACCACAGCCAGAGCTTTAGCCCGGACTGTGGTCGAACAAATACAGCAGAAAAGAGCCTTATAAATCCAAAGCCAGAATCTTAGAACGGCGTTGGTAGTTATACAGCTGTTGTTTTTTCTGTGGTAAATCCTGCACTGTCACCAGCTCAAAACCATGCTCCTGGAACCAGTGAATACTGCGGGTGGTCAGCGCAAACAAGCGGTAATACTTACGTTGACGCGCCAGCTGAATAATATTTTTCAGCAAAGCACTGCCACGGTCGGCATCACGGTATTGTTCATGCACAGCTAAACAAGCAAACTCACCGACATTTTCTTCAGGGAATGGATAAAGCGCAGCGCAACCAATAATTAAACCATCACGTTCAATCACTACAAACTGGTCAATTTCCATTTCCAGCTGTTCACGCGAACGACGCACTAATAAACCTTGTTGTTCCAGCGGGCGGATTAAATCCAGAATACCGCCTATGTCGGTGATGCTGGCGGCACGTAAACGTTCTGCCGCTTCGGTCACTATCTGAGTACCAATACCGTCGCGTGAGAATAGTTCTTGCAGCATAGCGCCGTTCTCATCGTAACTGACTAAGTGACAACGTGGCACGCCTGCGCGGCTTGCGGTAATAGCTGCATGTAAAAAGGCGATAGTGGCTGTACAGGAATCTTCTTTTTTTTCCATTTGCCACATTAAATGTTCGGCATAATTAGGCATGAGTTCAGCAGTGATGTCGCCATCATCACCCACAATACCGCCGACTTCGTTAAAACCTATAATCTTTTCGGCTTTAAGTTTAATTGCAACTTGTGTGGCAATTTCTTCTGCCGTCAGATTAAAGCTTTCGCCCGTAACAGAAGCTGCTATTGGGCCCATCAGCACAATACCGTTATTATCCAACTGGCGGCGAATACCCTGCACGTCGATACGACGCACACGGCCGCTGTGAAGGTAGTCTATACCTTCATCTACACCCAATGGCTGGGCTATAACAAAGTTGCCGCTAACCACGTTGATTTGAGCGTTGTGCATAGGAGTATTGCTTAAGCTCATTGATAAACGTGCTGTGATATCCAGCTGCAATGCGCCAGCGACTTGTTTGATCACCCGAAACGAGTCATCGTCTGTGACTCTGATACGGTTGTGGTAATCGCAATTTAAACCTGCGCTTTCCAGTGCTTTATTAATTTGTGGTCGTGCGCCGTACACCAGCACTATTTTAATGCCAAGGGTGTTCAGCAAGGCGATGTCATTAATAATACTGCGAAAGCCGGGTTGATCTATGGCTTCACCGCCGAGCATAACGACAAAGGTTTTGCCGCGGTGGGCGTTGACGTAAGGGGCGGACTGACGAAAGCCATCAACAAGTTCTGTAGTGCGCACTATGGTTTTGTTTCCTTCTGGCAAAAACAAAATAAGATTAAAGCTGACCTGTGACAGGAATGCGACATCTGCTGCAACCTGAAAAAAAGCCGCGGAGGCCCTGAAGGGTCAGCTGCTAAAGCGCGCACTTTAAACAATTTTGGATAAATAACCAACACATAATTTGTGTTGTTTTTCGCCCTGTTAATTATCTATTAATTATCAAAAGGTTGCTTGTAGATATTGTTTTTATTTATGTGATTTTTGATTTTTTATCCTGTTTAGTTGAATGAATATGTCTAGATATTGCTGGCCTGATTAAAAGATACAGGCGGGGTATTGAGCTAGTGTTGCGGATGCCACCTGACGCATCAATTGCTGATGCTCGGGGGATATAGCCAGATTGGTCTGATCGGGCAGACTATCTGCGTTCAGGCCTGTAATAGCATGATAAAACACCAGCGCCGTTAAAAAGGTACCGTTGATTGACGTATGGTTGCCATCAGCCTGATGTAGTCTAATCTCCGGTGCCAGCTCCGCCATCTTGTCAAAAGCAAGTCCAACAGGCGCAACACAGCTGGGTTCTTGATTGGCGATAGCTCTATGTATGGCATGCACTCTTGCTCCCTCTTCTGAATTTCCTGCTCTTGGATGCTCAGGAAATAGCAGGGGCGTAGCTTTGTAGTGTTTTACAGCACTTACCCAATACAGGCTTGCATCTATGGGGTAATCAAAAGCACCTGACGTGGAGTATTTCTGTCCTTGCAAAATCACATGAGTCCAGGTCTCTGAACTCAGCCTGTTCTGGCTATCGGTATCCTGTAATCTTTCATCCAGAAACAAGCTATTGTTTGCCACTGTGGCAGTTGCAGTAGCACCCGGACGACCCGCTTGAATCAGCCTTACAATATGAGCGCCCAAATCATTCACATACACATGACTGTTCCCCATTAATAGAATGTTGTAATGATCAACATAGCGGTTATCCGGTATGGGCAGACCTTTTTGCTTTTGAGGTGGCTCTTGCTGGTGTTCTTCTGATGAGGAGCCTCCGCCACAGGCCGCTAAAACGGCCAAAGTGGTCAGCATAACAACGGGGATCAGGTGATACTTTTTTATACAGGCCATAACCAGATTGCTCCTCTAACATGGCTGACAAATTGCAGCCTCAGCAAAAGTCTGCCTTAGTCAGGGCAAAAAGCCTTACCTGTTCAGGATAAAAAACGGACAAATAAATGACGGTAAGCCAGCAATGAACTGACCTACCTGATTGGAGTTAATCCAAAATTATATGCGGCAAAAAGCGTGAACTGTCTTTGGTGATCAGCGAGTTATCTTCACGAATACCAATACCTGCTGCGCTGTTGCCTACCACCCAACTGCCGATCATGGTGTAGCTGTCGCCAAATTTGGGTAAAGATTGCAACTTCTGACGGATAAAAGGTGAGTCGGCGTAAGGGCCTGGTTCACTGATTTTTTCACCAGCGGCTGTGACCAACTTCACATTGGCACCTTCACGGGAGAACAGCGGTTTACGCACCCAACCTGCACCAAAGCTTTGACCTGGTTGTTCAAAATGGCTCTCCAGCAAATTCGGATGGCCTTGGTATTTTTGCCACAGCAAAGGCAATATACCTTTGTTGGACAACAACATTTTCCAGCCAGGTTCCAGCCACTGGGTTTGGCTGCTTAAGATGACGGACGCAAAGTCTTCCTGCAGCATAAATTCCCACGGATAGAGCTTAAATAAACCACCTATCCACACCAGCCTGTCTGGCAATATCCATTAGGTACATCACTGTGCCCTTGTCTTCACGGCGAAGTAAATGACAAAGGGATCAGGTTTTGAACACTGCACAAGACCTAAGCCAGTCGAACCATTTCAGCGGAATGAGCTTAATGCAATGGACTATGCGAGAGCAGCTTAATTACTGAACTTTAGGGATCGCGAAATTGTAGTGTGGTCAATTGCAATTCGGCCGTGCTGATCTAACCTAATTGTATCTTTGCTCGAATTCACTCCTTCGTACCTGACATTTTCAATTCCGCGTACTCAGAGGTAAATATGGCTATGCAACAAACATCAGGCTCTCGTTTAGAGACTTTTGCCGCGACCTTATACCAGTATTGCCCTATGCTGGAGCTCAATCAGGATGGATTTATCAAGGAAGTTGATCAGCCTTTTTGCGATTTATTAGGCTACAGTGCGGCTGACTTAGCGAGTAAATCAATCCGTCAGCTACTGGACCCTTCTGGTCATGATGTTGACTTCGAGTACTGGTGGCAGGGCATTCGCAATGGCAAACATGTTTCTGCTGATTGTTTGTTTTATAAAGCAGATGGTGGCCCACAGTATTTGCACGCTTCATTTTTGCCGCATTACAACCAGGAGGTATTGGAACGCATTCTTTGTATTGCCTGCAAAGTGACGGATAACAGCCATAAAGCTTTAGAAGATAACGCTAAACTTATCGCTATTAATAATACTCAGGCAGTTGTCGAGTTTAAACCTGATGGCACAGTGGTGACAGCAAACTCTATTTTTCTGGAAAAAATGGGTTATTTGAAAACCGAAGTGATAGGTGAATGCCAACGTATGTTTTGTTTACCTGAGTTTGCCAGCAGTGCTGCTTATGATGAGTTCTGGCAAAAACTGAAAGAAGGTAAAACGCAAAGCGGAGAATTTGAGCGCCGCACAAAATCAGGCGATATTATTTGGTTTAATGCCGTGTTTAGTCCGGTGTACGATCAGGAAGGTGCTATCTATAAGGTGATAAAAATTGCCCGGGATATTACGCGGGACAAGCTTAAAGCGTTGGAAGAGCGTGCCATGCAGCAGGCTCTGAATCATAGCCTAGCTTTAATTGAATTTGATTTACAGGGCCAAATCCTCAGTGCCAATAAACGTTTTCTCGAGGTGATGTCTTATAGTCACGAACAATTAAGACACAAAAATCATCGGATTTTTGTGTCTGATGACTATGCCAATAGCTTCGATTATGAAGTGTTTTGGCAAAAACTAAAGGCTGGTGAAGAGCAACAAGGTGAGTTTCATTATTACGATAGTCGTGGCATACCTGTATGGTTTCAGGCGAGTTATACACCGGTTTTGGGCATAGATGGGCTCCCCTACAAGATTGTTGAGTTGGCTATAGACATCACCGCAGACAAACTAGCGGCACTGGATAACAAAGCACGTTTAACAGCGATAGACCGCGCACAGGGGATTATAGAGTTTGATACCCATGGCGTTGTTCTGGCTGCAAATACCAACTTTCTTAAGGCAACTGGCTATAGCGAGACAGAAATAAAAGGCCAGCATCACAGACTATTCGTCGACAAAACGGAAGCACAATCGCAGGAATACAAAGCATTTTGGTCGAAGTTAAGTATAGGAGAGACAATCCAGGGGGAATTTTTGCGATTGAATAAATCCGGTGGACCAGTTTGGTTACAAGCTAGTTACAACCCGGTGTTCAATTTAGATGGTCAAGTTGTGAAGGTGGTTAAATTTTGCACTGACATCACAGCAGAAAAGTTACAACATTTGGAGGTTCAGACTCAGCTCGATGCCGTGTCAAAAAGCAACTGCTTGTTTGAGTTTGATCGGCTTGGTTATATTCAATCGGCCAATGTCTTATTTGAAAAAGCACTAGGTTACAGCAAGCTGGATTTAATTGGCAAAGCCGAAAGTGATTTCTTATATGACGATGAACGCGATATAGCGCAGCACCAACATCTCTGGACTTTACTGCGCGACGGTAAATCTATTACAACAGAGTTTCGTTGCAAAGGCAGCAGAGGCGAGGTGTGGTTTGATGCGGTATTCAGCCCGCTTATGGGGCTTGATGGCCAGCTCCATAAAGTGTTGGTACTGTGCAAAGACATCACAGATTTAAAACATGAACGGATGGATAACGAAGGAAAAATCACGGCTATTCAACGCTCTCAGGCAGTGATTGAATTTGACTTGCATGGCAAAGTGTTAACCGCTAATGATAACTTCTTAAACCTGATGAATTACAGGTTAGAGGATATCCGTGGCATGCATCATAGGATCTTCATAACTCAGGATGAAGCTGCATCCACTGAATATCAGACATTTTGGGATCATTTGGCGCGTGGCGAATATCAAAGCGGCGAATTTAAGCGCCTGACCAGAACAGGCCGGGATGTTTGGATTCAGGCAACTTACAATCCGGTCTTTGATCATATGGGTAAAGTCGTCAAAGTAGTTAAATTTGCCAGTGATGTAACCGAGCTGAAACAGCGCAATGCAGAGTTTGAAGCCAAGGTTGCGGCTATTAACAAAGGTTTGGCCGTGATCGAGTTTGATTTAGATGGGAACGTGCATAACGCCAACAGAAATTTCCTCACCGCTATGGGCTACACGTTACGTGAAGTGCAAGGCCATCATCACAGCATTTTTTGCTCCGCAGAGTACACGCATAGCGAAGAGTACCGCAGTTTCTGGCAACGATTGAACGAAGGCGAATTTATCACAGGGCGTTTCCACCGGGTCGGTAAATACAACCGTGATGTGTGGATCCAGGCAACCTACAACCCTATTTTTGATTTAAATTGCAAAGTGACCAAAATCATCAAATATGCCTATGATGTCACCAAAGAAGTTCAGCTTGAACAGAGAATAGTGCATCAATCTGTACAGATGTCGGATGAAATGGACGCACTAGTGCAAGGTATGCAGCTCACGGATCAAAAAATTGCTGCAGCTCGACAACAGGCGGAATTTTTTCTAGCCTCGGGTCAGAAAGGAAAAGCGTCGCTGGAGCATTCTTTAATCTCCTTACGTGAGATGCACAAAAATCTGAAAAAAGTACATGATATTTTGGAAGTGATTACTGACATTTCCAACCAAACAAATTTATTGGCTTTCAATGCCGCTATTGAGGCCGCTCGTGCCGGACAGCATGGGATAGGCTTTTCTGTAGTGGCCAGCGAGGTGAGAAAACTTGCTGAGCGAAGTTCCTCAGCCACCAGAGAAATTACTCTGCTGATCGATGCGTCGCTTCAGCATTCAGAGACAGGAGAGCGAGACTCAGTCGAAGCACAGCAGCAATTTGATACTGTGGCCTCAGCAGCGATTCACACCAATACAGAGTTCGGTGGTATCCGTAGCTTAGCTGAACAACAATCTGTTGCAGCCAGCAAAATTTGCAGCATTATAGAAAATATGAAAGCTGTAACGGGGGTATAAATGTCTGAATCGCAAGTCGGTATTGTCAGGCATGGCCCTTGGCATTTGGCATTACCAATAAAAGAGCTGATTGAAGTTATTCCATGTCAGGTTCTCGAGGGCTGGCCATCAGGCAATAAAGCTATCCGCGGTTGTATCGATATTCGCGGTAATGTAATACCTGTTATTGATTTGTTGCAATATTACCACCAGCAACCAGCAACACTGAATAGTGTTGCTGTTGTGCAAATGCACACTGGTGTATTTGCCTTTGTCACCGAGGCTGTGGAAGGTATAGTGGCGCTGGAAGAGCTTCATGTTACAACTACTGCACAAGAGCTGGTATTACCCGGCAACATTATCAAAGGTGGTTTTTATCGGGAAGACTGCAAACAAACAGTGCTGTTGCTAGATGCGGAAGCATTGGTTTTGTGCCTGCACATTCCAGTGGTTAGTTTTCAACGCCAACTGGATGTGCATCAGAATAGGCTTCTTCGCTCAATGATGCTGGCCCGATGCGGTCAGCTCTTTTTTGCACTTGACGCCATTAGTGTCTACAGCACAGTACTCAATCCAGAGATAGTGCCGATGGATGTGCAGAATGATTACCTGATCGGTGCCATATTATTTCAGCAGGTAAAAATTCCAGCTGTAGATTTTTTAGCCTGGTGTCGCTTAAATAGCAGAGTAAAACACCGAACTAACCAGGCTTTTGTTGTTAAATTGGAGACGGGATTTGTTGCTTTACTTGTTGAAGAGATTCTAGATGTTGTTGAAATGGCCGCTACAGAAACAGCAAGTTTACCGCCCATGAGTCTGCCATTTCAGGATAAATTTAAAGGCTTATTTTGTAACAAACAATTTGGTTTTAGCTCTTCAAACAATGAACAAATGACGGACTATTTCATTGAAGTGGATGCTGAAAAACTCCTCTTAGATCAAGAGTTAAGCGCCATTGCAAAAGCTACTGCGCAACAACAAGACAACAAGCAAGCAGTTTACTCCGGTGAAGATTTGGTTATTTTTGAAGCTGGAAGTGAATTGTCTGTTCCCTTAGGGCAGATCGTCGAAATCTTGCCTTGGCAGTCTCATCAATTTTGGCAACAAGATGCGGAATCGAGCTGCGGTTTAATGTTGTATCGGGATAGTGCTATTAGTGTTTTTGATTTAACACGTTTATTTAGACTAGATGCTGAGCAAGACTTAGTCAGAACAATGAGTATTCTGGTAGTTGAAGAGCAAGGTCACCGCTACGGCTTTGCTGTGGAAAAGTTAACGGGTATTGAGAAAGCAAAAACAGCCATTGATTTTGGCAGCGACGCGTCATCTGAGCAAAGTATCCGCACTGCAGTGATCAAAATTAGCAGGCCACAACAACCGATGGTCACTTGTATCGATTTTTCTAGTATTTGCAGTCAGCTCATTCAGGGAATTGTACCTTCGTTAGCCTTAGTCAAGCAGTCTGATTAAACAAGGGGGTCAAGCCTTCAACGTTGCACAAGAAGCAAAGACACTCAATCTTGATAGTGCCGGGCTTTAGCACAGCAGTTCTTAACTACATCATCTGGTTTTTTATGTTAGAGCGTTGGTGTGGCGGCTATGACCCACTAATACTTGAGCGCTCACTTATGAGTCAGGATGAAAACTCTGGCCGCGCTAACCCGTAACCAGAGTTTTCAAATCAATCCAAAATTATATGCGGCAAAAAGCGTGAACTGTCTTTGGTGATCAGCGAGTTATCTTCACGAATACCAATACCTGCTGCGCTGTTGCCTACCACCCAACTGCCGATCATGGTGTAGCTGTCGCCAAATTTGGGTAAAGATTGCAACTTCTGGCGGATAAAAGGTGAGTCGGCGTAAGGGCCTGGTTCACTGATTTTTTCGCCGCCTAGAGTCACTAATTCCACATTGGCACCTTCACGGGAGAACAGCGGTTTTCGTACCCAGCCCGCACCAAAACTTTGGCCTGGTTGTTCAAAATGGCTTTCCAGCAAATTCGGATGGCCCTGATATTTTTGCCACAGCAAAGGCAATATACCTTTGTTGGACAACAACATTTTCCAGCCAGGTTCCAGCCACTGGGTTTGACTGCTTAAGATGACGGACGCAAAGTCTTCCTGCAGCATAAATTCCCACGGATAGAGCTTAAATAAGCCCTCGATAGCGTAGCCGTCCAGATCCACCAGTTGACCACTGGCTTCACCCAGTTGCTCAAGTTCGATAAAACGGCTGTCGAGTCCAGCCTGTTTGGCAATATCCATCAGGTACATCACTGTGCCCTTGTCTTCGATACTGTTAGCAACAGAGGCGAAATATAATGGATTAGCCAAAGGCAGGTTGGCAAAAGCCGCCTCTAACTGGTCTTGCAAGGAGTTAAACTGATCCGCGCCTTGAGGTACTTTGCCGCGCATCAGCTGATCTTCCAGCCAGACCCACTGGAAAAAACCAGTTTCAAACAAAGAGGTTGGTGTGTCGTAGTTCAGCTCCAGCAATTTAGCTGGACCAGTACCGTCATAGACTAAATCCAGTCTGCCATAGAGCGAAGGGGCTTTGTTGCGCCAGGATGAGGCAACAAAATCCCAGAATTTTTCTGGGATAGCGAGCTGTTGCAGCTTTTCTTCATCGCGGATTATGTCATCGACCAATCCTACTGCCATTTGATGCAGCTCTTCGGTAGGCTGTTCTAAATCCTGCTCAATCTGGCGCAGGTTAAATTGATAATAACCAGTTTCATCCCAGTATGGCTCTCCATCAAAGGTATGAAACTCAAAACCCACAGATTCAGCATAAGAGCGCCAGCCAGGGCGCTCGTCACAAGCTACTTTTTTCATCCGAAGTTAACCACCAAAAGTACTGGCTGAGCTGGAACGCTTTTGCGCTTGGGCACCAAAACCACCGCGATTTACTACACCAGCAGGCTTAGGTTGAACTGAGGAGGGTTTGACATAAGCAGGACCAACGCCCCGGGCAACAGGTGTATTGCTGGCTGTGCGGAAGGTGCTGTTGTCATCACGCGATTTATACAAAGGTTGAGCCTGAACAGGCTGTTTTAACTGTGAACCTGAACGATTCAACATTTGGCCAGCTAAAAAACCCATCATCATTGGCATAAAGAAACCGCCGCTGGAGGCTTGGGCTTGTTGTGGCACTTGCTCTGTACCTGCAGTTGCTGCAGCTTGTGCCGGAGTTTCGCACTGGCCAACACCAAAGTCAGTTTCACAGGCGGCTTTGTCTGTGTACTTAGGGGCAACCTGGCTATGCATAGCCAGCGCCTGACCTAAATCCGCTTTGCATTGTTCCGGATTGTAATAAGCTGCACATTGGTCAACAGTCTCAAAAGCTGCAGTCTGTACAGCTTCCTCCTGACCGCAACCTGCCATTAAAAAGGTGGCAGTAGGCACCATTAACACTAAAGCGGCTTTTTTACTGCGTTTCAGCACTTTTTGTTTCATCAGTGACTCCTTGGATTATTGCGCAGATTAATAGGTCATGCTGGCGGCGTTAATTAAGCCAATAGCTATTGAACAACCGGCAGAAAACACACCAGCCGCCACTTCACCTTTATTAATACGTTCCGGCAGTTGTTTCAGTGCAAAACGCACTACAGCAAAGGTCAGCACCTGAACCACTAAGGCAATAGCACCCCAAATGGCACAATCTGCCAGCGACAATGAATGGGTAATAGCGCTGGATAACGGCAAAGCAAAGCCTATTAAGGCGCCGGCAAAAGCTATGGCCGCTGCGCTGTTATTTTCTTTGATCAGGGCAAGCTCGTCCTGAGGAGTGATCCAGGTATAAAACCGACAAAACAGCACCACTAATAAAATAGCCAGAAAAAAGAAGCTGATAAATTCAGGAAAACCAGCCACAGAGGCTAACAAAGTATCACTCATCACAAAATCCTTTCAGTAAGTTTGGTTTGCAAAGATGATCCAGAAAAGCCAGGGAAAAGGCAACAACTGAATCAAGCTAGATTTTGAGTCATCACCCCTTGATCGATTCAGATTTAGGCTATGCTCAATAAGTGAGCTAAGTAGGCAAGTTGCTGATTTGTTAAGGAGTTACCCTAATGTTAAATCAAATGTCGGTAAAAATCCGCTTGTTGCTGTTGGTATCAGTACCATTACTAGTGCTAATTGCCATTAGTTTGATTTCGGTCAGGGAAATGGGCGTGTTGAGTGATGGAGCCGAGAGCATTTATGTTGATCGTGTTGTGCCCTTAAAACAAATTAAACAGGTCGCAGACGCTTTTGCAGTGACTTCAGTGGATGTATTGCATAAATACAGAGGCGAAGTCATGGATGCAGCAGAGGCTGTAAAGACGCTGCAGCAACAAGAGCAGTTAGTGGACGAGGTATGGCAGTCTTATCTCGATACTCGTTTGACAACGGACGAAGCTGCGCTTGCTGAGAAGGCGAAGCAACAGATACAGGTCTTCAGACAAAAGTTAAAAGAGTATCAAAGCCATATTGTAGATGGCAGCCTGGCCAAGCGCAGTAGCAAGGACTTTAATGCGGAGCTTTACGAGCTGGCAGACCCCCTTAGCAGTTCTCTGGCTGGATTAATTGATATTCAGCTGGTTGAAGCTGAAAAATTTAAGATACAGGCCGCCGGAAACTATAAGTTTTTTCTGCAGCTTTTTGTTGTGGCTTTGTTATTGGTATTCGCCTGTCTGGCGGTGTTGTCCTGGCTGATTTATCGCTCTATCCACAATCCATTAAATCAGTTACAACAAGCCATTTCAGTGGTTGGGCAAGATTCAGATTTGCGGATCAGAGCCCAGGTCACAGGCTCGGATGAAATTGCAACTACAGCTGCGGCTTTTAACCAGACTATAGGACGAGTTCATCAGTTTTTTACCGAGTTGGGTGATGCTGTGTCTCAGTTGGCAGCCGCATCAGAACAGATGAGTCAAATCAGTACTCAGGTCAGTGGCACGGCTTTTGAACAAGAGCAGCAGGTTAATCTGATAGCTACTGCTATTAATCAAATGTCAGCGGCCATCCAGGAAGTGGCCAATAGCGCTTTGGCTACATCAGAGCAGGCGAATGATGTGGATGAAAAAACTCAGCAAGGTCACCAGAAAGTTATTCATAACGTTGATTCTATTGAGCAGTTATCTCATATCATCAAAGGCGCCACTTCAGTGATAGAACAGCTTAATGGTGATTCAGAAAAAATCACTCAAGTACTGGCTGTTATACAAACTATCGCAGGACAGACTAACTTATTAGCGCTCAATGCTGCTATTGAGGCGGCCCGTGCTGGTGAGGCGGGTCGGGGTTTTGCTGTAGTTGCAGATGAAGTCCGTACTTTAGCGACTAACACTCAGAAAGCGACAGAGTCTATTCGCGTTATGGTGGATAGTCTGCAGGGGTCGGCCAAAGAAGCTGTGCAGGCCATGGCGCAATCAGGTCAGTATGCTGGCACAAGCGTAGCCAATGCCAAAGAAGCTGGTGCTGTACTTGAAGGTATTAAATCAGCTGTAGGCACTATAGTGGGCATGAATGTGCAGATCTCGGCTGCGACTGAACAACAAACTATAGTAGCGGAAGAGATCAATAGAAACATCAGTGAATTCAGCGTCAGCATAGGAGAGATGACGCGTAGTGCAACACACAGCGCTGATGCCAGCGCATCACTAGCAGAACTGGCGGCGCGTTTACAACAGCAAGCCGCCTTGTACCGCGTTTAAGATCGGAACAGGCCACAAGAGTGGCCTGTGCTCAGGCTCTGGCCATCAGCTGTTCTAAACTGTGCTGATGGCTAGGCAGTTTGCCGACAATGTCTGCCACTATCAGTTTCAAATCAATCATAAACTGCTGGAGCTTCTCTGCGGGTACCTGATTGGCCAGCGGGTGGAAATTCTGGGGTTTTAAGTTTTGTCCCAGCATCACTTGTTGCCAGGCCACTTCACTAAATAAATCATCCTGCTCTTTCTGCACTATGGCACTGTGGCGAAATAGCTCTATTTTGTTTGCCAGACTATCAGGGATGCTCATAGTTCGACAGTGCTGCCAAAACTCACTGTCCTCTCTTTGTGTCTGATGGTAATGCAAAATAATAAAATCGCGAATCTGTTCAAACTCAGTCGCGGATTGCCTGTTGTAGAGGTCGCGTTGACTGGCATAGTCTGTGGTTGCAGGGAATAACTTGGCCAGTCGGATAATGCCTGATTGAATTAAATGTAGGCTGGTGGACTCCAGTGGTTCTAGGAAACCGCTGGCGAGGCCTAATGAAATACAGTTTTTATGCCACTGCATTTTCCGTCGTCCTGTTGTAAAACGAATTGGCCTTGGTTCAGCCAAGGCTTCGCCTTCTAAATTACGGAGTAAATGCTGTTGGGCTGACTCATCGGACATAAAATCACTGCAATACACCAGACCATTGCCTGTGCGGTGTTGCAGCGGAATACGCCATTGCCAGCCTGCCTGATGTGCAATAGCTCTGGTATAAGGCCGTGGTGCTCGCAGCTTTGCGCTTGGAACTGCTAATGCTCTATTACAGGGTAGCCAGTGCGACCACTCTACGTAGCCTGTTTTGAGGCTTTGTTCGGCCAGTAAAGCCCTGAAACCAGAACAATCAATAAATAAATCACCTTGTATGACTTGCCCGCTTTCCAGCACTAAAGATTGAATATCTCCACTGGTTTGATGCTGCGTAACAGAGGCTATTTTGCCTTCAATACGAGTTACATTTTGCTTCTCACTGAGTTGTCTTAAGGTGGCTGCATAAAGCGACGCATCAAAATGGTAGGCGTAACTTAACTGCTTAAAAGGTGTACCTTGCAGTTGATGCAAAGGCGCAAATTTATCTGCAATGGCGGCCTGATAACAGGGGGAATAATCCCAATAGCTGTCTTTGTAGCCTAATTGTTGAGCCCGAAGCCAGAAGTGATGAAAGCTGGTTAAGCCTAAGTCTTTGCCTATATCGCCAAAGGCGTGCATGTATTTGTCACCCAACACCCCCCAGTTTTCAAACTGAATACCTAATTTAAAAGTGCCTTGAGTTGCCCGAATAAAATCGGCTTCTTTGATCCCCAGAGCCTGATTAAACAACAAGATGGGTGGAATAGTGGCTTCACCAACACCAACGGTACCTATATCGTCGGATTCGATCAGACTAATGTGTAGCTGAGAGGGAAAAAGCTTCGAGAGCATGGCTGCACTCATCCAGCCTGCTGAGCCTCCTCCTACTATAACAAGGCGCTTTATTGGGGTCGGCATCTATTTCTCCACAGATAAAAAAGGCTCCTGAGCCAAGATACAGCAGCAGGAGCCTTATCGGCACTAGGGTGAACTATTACAGCTTGTAGCTCACACCCAACATAAAGTTACGACCATAGTTTTGGAAGTCACGTACTTGACGCTCGTCGCCATTCTGGTAAGTCACAAAAGGCTCGTTGTTCAGGTTACTGACCTGGAACAATACAGACAGACCCTCTAAACCTTCAATACCTGAGTCTGAGAAATCATAGCCGATTTGAGCATCGATAACAGTTTCAGCCTGCACGCTTACCGTCTGACGAGTCAGACTGATGCCTGTGACTTCGCCCAGGAAATCTGAACGATAGCGGGCACTAGTGCGAACTTCAAAGCCTGAGTTCTCATAATAGAGCGTAGCGTTTACTACTTTTTCTGATAAGCCAGGCAAAGCTGTAGGCGCGCTGGTGGCGTTCTCTTTCACTTCACTGTCAGTGTATGAACCACTCAGGATAGCGCCAAATCCTGTTAAGGATTGATGCAGCATCTGACCCGTCACAGACAAGGTTAATTCCAGACCCTGAACATGACCGCCATTACCATTTTTAGGTGTATTGATGTAACCCTGACGTAAGCTAGGCTCAGCACCTGTTACAGGTAAGCCAGTGAAGTCATACAGTTGCTGTTCGTTGAAAACATAGTTTTCCAGATCTTTGTAGAAAACCGCTGCAGCGAAGTAACCATCGTCACCAAAGTAGGTTTCGTAACTCAGGTCATACTGACGAGCCATCCAAGGACGTAACGCCGGGTTACTACCGCTGGCACTCCAAGGCGAAGCGTTGATATCGGTATTTTGCGCTTTAGTCACATCGTAACTGTAACCGTTGCTGGCATTCATGCGATCCATACGGGCGCGAGCCAGAGTACGGGCAGCTGCAATACGTACCACTTGTTCTTCAGCGACTTCAAAACCGAAGTTAAAGCTAGGCAACATTTCCCAGTATTTATCGCCGCCACTGACCTGTGTGGCTATCACGTAACCAGTACTATCTTTGCTGGTTGCAAAGCCATCAGAGGATTGATCTGTATGCACAGCTTGCAAGCCAAAGTTACCTTTAACCGGAATTCCTTTCACTTCGCTTTCAAGATTAGCTTTGACGTAAGGTGTCAGGACTTTTTCAGTGATGTCCCAGTTGTTTTGCACACGACCCGTGTCATTCAGTGCATCGTTTGTTTCGTTGTAAAAGCCATCGCGGTATAAAGCTAAGGAGTCATAGGCCAGCATATTACCCATACCGATGAAGCCTAAAGACACATCCGGTAAACGATACTTGGCAGGAACTGCAAGTTCTGCAGGGTAATCTTTGAGTGTCAGGTACAAACCTGTGTCGCGTTTTAATTTATCGCGTTGGCTGCCATTGATACCAAATTCAACTGAGCTGATTGTGCCTTGCTCGAACACGCGTTTTGCAGTTAAACGAACAGCTGACATTTCATCTTCAATATGAGGTGTATTAATAAAACCATCCTGCGCATTACCTGCCACAGTCAAGCCGTTACCCCAGCTCAGAGGACCACCCAGCTTCATAATATTAGCGTCTGAATAATCCAGAGATGGGTCGAAATACATAGCGCCATTGCCCAGATACTCAAAGCCAATAGTGTCTTTCAGGCCGTTGTTCACGCCACGACCACTACCGCTGTAGCTTTCCAGACCAAAGTCGGTGCGCTCTGCTTTGGAGTAACTGACATCAGTTTCGACTGACCACAGGTCATTTAGATTGGCCTCAGTGTTCCAGCCAATAGCTATAGTGTCTGCATCGCGCATATTCACGTCGTTACGCATCACACCTTCAACGCCAGTGTATACACCTTTGGTCACCAGACCGTCGGCTGAGGTATAACCCGGTTGCAGAGTATTACCTTGTGGGCCCCAAATGAAAGGCAGTTCGATACCACGTAATAATTGGGTGTCATTAAATTTGGAATAATAGACGTCTACTATGGTGGTCAGTTGCTCGTTAGGTTTGTATTCAACAATACCTAACCAACCATCGCGATCCAGTTCACTTGAACGCACGAATGGTTTGGCTCCGCCTATGGAAATATTGTCATCGCCTGCACCAGTGTAACCCCAGGCGTTCCAGCGTTCTTCCTGGTTAGGAGACATCATTTTTGCATAGCCGAAAGCTACGCCAACAGTGTCATCTAAAAATTGGTCAATGTACGAGACGCTACCACGGTAGCCGTTTTCTTTACCGTCCGGGTTTAATGAACCTAATGAGTTTCTTTCACCACGTAAGTTCACAACGATAGTCTGCTCGCCATGTGCCAGAGGACGTATGGTTTGCATGTCGATAGTACCGCCAATAGCTTGCGCCATGACAGATGCATCCGGAGTTTTATACACCACCACATTACTCATCATCTCTGATGGGTACTGGTCAAACTCAACACCGCGGTTGTCACCCACTGTTACCTGCTCACGGCCATTTAAAGTGGCCGTTGTGAAGTCTGGGGCTAAGCCACGCACAGACACCACGTTGGCTCGTCCATCAAGACGTTGGGCAGCTAAGCCAGGTAAACGAGCCAAAGACTCTGCAATACTCATATCAGGCAATTTACCGATTTCTTCAGCTGATACAGCTTCAACAATAGAGGTTGACTCCATTTTCAAAGCCTGAGATTGTTGCAAGCTACGGCGAATGCCGCGTACTTCAATAACTTCTACTTGTTTTTGAACTTGGTCTTTTGCTTCTGCTGATTGAGTGTCTTGTGCAACAGCAAGTGAACTTGCTCCTGCGGCTGCCAACGCTACCGTCAGCATGCTGAGTTTGAAATTTTTCATTCCTTATCCCCGGTGTGATGTTTTTTTATGTGCTTTTAAAGCTTTGGTTTTGTCCGCGCTTTTCGCACTATGGTGTTAACCCATGCTTTTATTAAACTTGTTCGGTCAACATCTCAATATGAATACGTATTCATCTTTTCTAAAGTGCACAATCATGACGCAACGTCTTCATTTTTGCCTCTTATTGGTGCGTTTTTAATGTTTTTTCAGGTGCTTCACAAAATAGAACTGAGTTGAAGACAGAGCTTAGTCGAGATGATTGGAGTGCTGAGCGACGAAACACTGCATACGTATGCAACTCAGTTCAGCTTCGCACAAATGAAATTTTTGCACTAAGTTGTGGCATCCTGCTTTTCTTGGCTTGGAGCGAGACGTCGTTTTTTCGCTGAAAAAATAGATTTTTGCTTAGTTTCATTTCTAAAAATGAGTGCGGCACATGATGAAGATAAATTACAAAGTTCGCTCTTTCTTGCTTGGGGTCTGGGTATTACTTGGGGCGGCGCTGCCTGTTGAAGCCGCACACTACCAAAGCCACCAACTCTTCGATGATCAGTTGGTTATTACGACTGACGAATTTAAGGTGCGACTTGCCTTTAAAACTGTCGAAGCGGTAGAGGTTGAGTATCAGAGCGAGAAACAGAAACAATTACCGTCCTTTGCTGTTGCAGATCCAACAGTAAAAGTGCCGGGACAAGTGCTCATCAATGCTGATTTTTTAGAATTCAAAACGCCACAACTGGCAGTCAAAATCCGTAAGGATCCCTTTCAATTAAGTTATTACCGTGGCAACGACCTGATACTGGCCGAAGAGCAAGGGTATTTTGCCCATCAGACCTTGCGTGGTTTTCGTTTTCAATTGCAGGACGATGAAAAGCTGTTAGGCACAGGTGAGCGTGTAGTGGGAATGGACAGGCGAGGCCAGCGTTTGCCTTTGTACAACAAAGCCAGTTATGGCTACACCACTGAAGCGCAGCAAATGTATTTTGGTTTACCCGCTGTCATGTCCAGTAAAAAATACCTGGTGTTGTTTGATAACAGCGCCAGTGGTTTTGTTGACTTAGGTAAAACGGAAAAAGATGTACTGCAGTTTGAAGCTGTGGCTGGTCGCACGGCCTACCTGGTGATGGCAGCCGCGACCTATCCAAAGTTGATCGAACAGTACGTTACTGTCACAGGTAAACAACCTCTGCCACCGCGTTGGGCTTTTGGTAATTTTGCCTCCCGTTTTGGTTATCGCACTGAAGCTGAAACCCGCGCTATAGTGGATAAATTTGCTGAAGAAGATTTCCCGCTGGACGCTGTAGTGCTGGATTTATATTGGTTTGGGCCTGATATTCAGGGCCATATGGGCAACTTAGCTTGGGATAAAACCGCCTTTCCAACGCCTAAAGCCATGATCAGCGACTTCAAAGCCAAAGGCGTAAATACTGTCCTCATCACTGAGCCTTTTGTGTTAAGCACGTCCAGTCGTTGGGATGAAGCGGTCAAGGCCAAAGCTTTAGCCAAAGATTTAGCAGGTAAGCCTAAAACCTTCGATTTTTATTTCGGTAATACGGGACTGGTGGATGTGTTTTCAAAAGAAGGCAGCCACTGGTTTGAAGGTATTTACAACGAGCTGGCCGACTATGGCGTAGCTGGCTGGTGGGGCGATTTAGGTGAACCTGAAGTGCATCCTGCCGATGCCATTCATAGCATAGGCACAGCAGATGAAATCCATAACGCCTACGGCCATCGCTGGGCAGAACTGCTGTATCAAAACCGCTTAAACCAGCAACCGAAACAGCGACCTATGATTATGATGCGTTCTGGTTTTGCCGGATCACAGCGCTTTGGCATGATCCCCTGGACAGGGGATGTCAGTCGCAGCTGGGATGGTTTAAAACCTCAGGTGGAATTGTCGCTGCAAATGGGCTTGTTAGGTATGGCCTATACCCACTCAGATTTAGGTGGCTTTGCCGGTGGAGAAGTCTTTGATAAAGAAATGTATATCCGCTGGTTGCAGTATGGTGTATTCCAACCTGTGTATCGCCCTCATGCACAGGAGCAAATAGCGCCAGAGCCCGTACTGCATGATCAGGAAACCAAAGATATTCTGCGTGACTATGTGAAATTGCGCTACCGCTTATTCCCCTACAACTACAGTCTGGCTTATCAAAACAGCATGAGTGGTATGCCACTCATGCGGCCGCTGTTTTTTGAAAACGAAGCGGATACCAGCTTAATCGCCAACAAAGACAGTTACTTATGGGGCGATGCCTTTTTAGTGACTCCAGTCACCGCAGCTGGAGTGACCTCTGTATCAGTGCAGTTACCCAAAGGCATCTGGTTCGATTACTGGACGGATAAAAAATATCAGGGTGGCAATACTATTCAGCAGCCAACCGACTTAACTACTTTGCCTGTACTAGTGCGCGCCGGCTCTTTTGTACCTATGGTGAGCGCTGTGCAAAGTTTAAAAGACTACAGCAGCCGTCAGTTGGAATTGCATTATTACTACGACCCGTCCGTTACCACTGCGAAAGGCCAGATGTACGAAGATGACGGCGTATCGCCGGACTCGTTAAGTACAGGTCAGTATGAGCTGCTGAGCTTTACTGCTAAGACAAATAACGGCCTGACACTGGAACTGAATCGCACTGGTTTAGGGTACGCGGGTATGCCAAAACAGCGTGAAGTGACTTTTGTTGCGCATCAACTGGCTAAAGCTGCAGCAGTGCTGGTCAATGGCAAAACCTTGCAATGGGTCAGCTCTGAAGCTGAGATGACAGCAGGGACAGCCTGGTTTGATCAAGCGAAGCAGCAAATAAAGATGAAATTTTACTGGGATCAGGCCAAAGTGAAGGTGGTGCTGCAATGACAATTATTCATCACATAAAGGCAATGTTGCTAGGGCTGGTAGTAGTGGCTCCTACAGCTTATGCCGCTCAAATCGAACATCTGGAGCCAGCTTTCTGGTGGGCTGGTATGAAAGAGCCCAAACTGCAAATTATGGTGCATGGTAAGAATATCCAGCAGGCTCAGGTAGAGTTGAATTATCCGGGGGTAAAACTGCTGGGGCTGCAAAAGGTAGAGAATCCGAACTATCTTTTTGTTGATTTAGAACTGACTGCAGATGCAAAACCAGGCAGTTTTGAGCTGGTGTTTACAAACAAAGGTAAAGTGTTAGCGCGGCATAATTATAGCCTGTTAGCTCGTCAGCCGGGGTCGGCCCAGCGCCAGGGCTTTAGCCAAAAAGATCTGATTTACCTGATTACACCGGACCGATTTGTGAACGGTGATACCTCTAATGATCAAGTCAAAGGATTGGCTGAAGGCTTGAACAGAGCCGCACCTGGCGGTCGTCATGGTGGCGATATTGCGGGTATGCGGCAGGCTTTGCCGTATTTACAGCAGCTGGGTGTCACACAAATATGGCCACAGCCACTGACAGAAAACAATAGCCCAGCCTATTCCTACCATGGTTATGCCGCTACTGATCTATATAAAATCGATCCACGTTTTGGCACTAACAGTGACTATAAAAATTTTGTGTCTGAAGCCAACAAGCTGGGGATAGGCGTGCTCCAGGACATAGTGGTGAATCACATAGGTTCAAAGCATTGGTGGTTAACAGACTTACCAGAAAAAAGCTGGCTGAATTATAACGCCAGTTTTTTTCCGACTAACCATGCCCGCACCACGGTACAAGATCCTTATGCCGCCAAAGTGGATGCCAAAGCTTTTGTCGATGGCTGGTTTGTCGAATCTATGCCGGATTTAAATCAACGTCATCCGCTATTAGCGACCTACTTAATTCAAAACTCGGTCTGGTGGGTGGAATACGCCAATTTATCCGGTATCCGTGAAGATACTTATTCCTATGCTGACAAAGACTTTTTAACGGCCTGGTCAAAGCGGTTACTGAGTGAATACCCGAATTTCAACATAGTGGGAGAGGAGTGGAGTGCCAATCCTGTGGTGGTGTCCTACTGGCAAAAAGGCAAACAAAATGCTGATGGCTATCAGTCCTTTACCCCCAGCATGATGGATTTTCCACTCTATTACGCTTTGCTGTCTGCACTGACCGAGGAAGAATCCTGGGACAAAGGCTGGGTGAAACTTTATGAGGCCTTGGGCAATGATGTGATTTATCCAAATCCAACCAATTTAGTCTTGTTTGAAGGCAATCATGATACAGCCCGCTTGTTTTCGCTGTTAAATGAAGACAGAGATTTGTATCGGATGGCGATCATCTACTTGCTGACAGCACCACGTATTCCGCAGTTGTACTACGGCACAGAAATTCTGAAACTAAGCCCAAAACAACGTGACGATGGCTTAGTCCGCAGCGATTTTCCGGGCGGCTGGGCTGGTGATGCTGTGAATGCCTTTAGCGGACAAGGCTTAAGTAAAGCTCAGCTTGAAGCTCAGCAACTGGTTAAAAAGCTGGCGAACTATCGTAAAACTTCGAGTGTGCTGCAACAGGGCAAGATGAAACATTTCAGCCCTGTCGAGGGCGTATACAGCTATGTGCGCTATCAGGATAACAGCCAGGTCTGGGTATTTTTTAATAAAAACGCCGAAGCTAAAACTGTAGATTTAAACCGGTACTCAGAGTTAATGCCTGCCCATGCCCGGTTTAAAGATGTGCTGACCGGCCAGCACATCCAAACCAAAGGCCAATTGAAATTAGCTGGCCGCAGCAGTGTGCTGCTTGAGCTTCAGTAGGGTAAAGGTGGGATTTTAAGTAGTTTTAATACCAAATTACGGCCGGCCCGCAGCAAAGGATAGCTAAAGCGGGCCCGGCGCGCTGAACTAACCCAACTCAACCAGAGTCTGTTTCGCCAGTTGGGTTCGTTCATGGAAGCCAATAACTGCAGCACTTCTGCACCAGCCAACCAGCGGCCTTCCAGATACAACAGCATAGTTTGATTCAGCATCAAATCCTGCTGCTGAAGTTCAGCCAGTAACAAGGGCTCTTGTTCTGGCAAATCTCTGGCATTGAGTAAAACCAGTTCCCCATACTGCTGGCGCAGACGTTGTGCCGCTGCATAATGACGACACAAAGGGCAATCCCCATCATAAATCAATACCAGTTGCCGCATAGACTACCTTGTAGTTGAAAACACTGCTGTAACGGATAATCCGGGGTTTCGGATCCGTGGCGATAAAATAGCCGCTTTTTGATTGGCGAAACAGCAACACAAGGTTAAACTAGTAAGTAGTTTAATTTCTGGCCGCCAGTCCAGATGGAGTTTGTCATGATTAACAATGTCACCTCGGGTTATATTCCTTCAACACCTACAGCCAATCCTGCTGCAACACAGGCTTCAGCCAGTGCTTCTACTACAAGCAGTACGGCATCGACCAGCAAAAAGGCCGAATTGGAATTTAGCCCGGGACGTAACTCTGCCAAAGATTATTCAGCTGTGCAGCAAAGTCTGGCCAAAGGCAAAGGCGCAGTGGAAAGTGCTCAGGCAGCTACTACTGATATCAAAGACTCTTTGGTGAAAGTGCGGGAAGTGGCGACTAAGCTGGCGGATGAATCCTTAGCTGCGCCGCAACGTGAAAAGTTACAAAAAGAATACTCATCATTGAGATCTGGTATAGAAAAATCGCTGGAAAGCGCCAGTTATAAAGGCGCTGATGGTGGCAAAGGTGTCAACCTGCTTACAGATAAAGATGCAACCAAAGTAACTACCAACAGTTATGGCAGTCAGTCAGAGCTAAGCAGCAGTAAACTGGATAAAAGCTTAGGTTTGCCGGAAAAAATTGGTTCTGCTGCTGATGCAAAAGCCTTGCTAAATGGTAAAGAGGGCAAAACCAGCGCTTTAGCTTCAGCTGAAAAATCTGTAAATGAAAGCTCAGAACGTTTAGCCAAAGAAGACAAAAAGCTCAAAGCTCAACTGGAAACCGCCACCGCAGTCAGCAAAGCGGCGAGTAGCCTTGAAGCTGAACGTACAGGAGGCCGTAATCCAAGCCGTACTGTGCCTGATGAAGAAAGTAGAGCAGCGTTATTAAAGCAAGCGGATGAAACCCGTCAGCAGCTGAAGCAACAAACTTTGGGTTTAGGTAATAAAGATCAAGGCGCGCGCTCTTTGCTGAGCCTGTTCAGTTAAGTCACACCAATGCGAAGTCCGCTGGATATTTATCGTACTACCCGTCTTTTAGCGTCGAACACCAAAGCTCTTGAGGCCCAGGTGTTTCGTCGTGTCTTGTATCAATTAGAACAGGCACAGCAGGGCCCTGAACTGGAGCAAATTAAGGCTTTGGCTGATGTCAGAGTGCTGTGGTTGACAGTGCTGGGTTTAGTGACAGATCCGGACAATCATCTGCCGCCCACTTTGCAACAGAATTTGCAGCAATTGGCGCTAGCCGTGGTTGCTGAGTTGGATTTGCCTGTCGCTGAACAGGACAGGGATTGGCTGGTACAGGTGACCAGTCAAATTGCTGTCGGTCTGGAAGACTGAGCTGGTCTGAACGCTTTCGCCCTAAGCGCTCAGACATTGGTCTGGTTTGAGCAACCACTAGTCGCAGTCGACGCCTTTCAACTGGACAATAGCTTCCTTTTCTTTACACTGGTTTTGCGTAAAAACCAAATAACTATACCCAAAGTAATTGGAGTTGCAGGCAGGCGACAAGAGCCTGATACCCCAGGAGCGGTCCTATATGGCCGGGGCGAGAGCTCGCAGTCAACAAAGCTGCAGCTTCAAGTGCGAAGGGAATAAAATCAATTCCAGGAAGAAGCATGTTAAAAAAAACCACGCTAGCCCTCGCTGTGCTGATGGCACTGACAGGTTGTGACAAAGCCCAAACTCCGACTCAATCCACTGAAACTCCAACCGCAGCTGTAGCTGAAGTTAAGACCTTAACTTCAGGTATTGAAATCGCCAATATGGATACCAGTATCAAGCCGCAACAGGACTTTTTCCGTTATGTAAACGGTAACTGGCTGGCAAAAACTGAAATCCCGGCTGATAAAGGTCGTTGGGGTAGTTTTGACGAACTACGTGACAATGCCGACAAGCAAGTTCTGGCCATAGTGCAGGAACTGGCAGCTAAAACTGCAGAACCTGGCACAGATAATCAGAAAATTTCTGATTTCTACCGCTCCTACATGGATACAGCCAAACTGGATGCTTTAGGTTTAGATCCGTTAAAAGCTGATTTTGCCAAAGTAGATGCACTGACTTCTCATGCCGACTTAGCCAAACTTTGGGGCGAATTACAGGCTGATCGAACCGGCACTCCTGTGGTGTTGTATGTTGGCCAGGATCAGAAAGCTTCTGATCAATACATTACGCAGGCCAATCAGGCAGGTTTAGGTATGCCTGACCGTGACTATTATCTGAATAGTGATGAAAAATCGAAAGAAATCCAGCAAAAGTATCAGGCTTATATCAGTAAAGTGGCTGAACTGGCTGGTTGGGCTGAACCTGCTAAAGTGGCCGCAACAGTCTATGCCATTGAAAGTAAATTGGCTGAAGCTCAGTGGAGCCGGATCCAAAACCGTGACCGTAATGCGACTTATAATAAACTTAGCCTGACTCAACTGGCGGAAACTGCTCCAGGTTTTGATTGGGCGGCTTTGTTAAGCGCAGCCAAACTGGCTGACGTAAAAGAGCTGGTGGTGCGCCAACCCACTTATCTGACTGCTTTTGCCAAACTGCAAACTGAGATCTCTGTCGCAGACTGGCAAACCTACTTAAAATTCCATCTGGTTCGTGCCAATAGCCAATTATTAGCTAGCAGCTTTGATCAGGCCAGTTTTGAGTTTTACGGTAAAACCTTGTCAGGCTTAGAAGCGCAGCGTGATCGTGAGAAACGTGCTGTGTCTGCACTGGAAGAGTCTTTAGGTTTTATGTTGGGTAAAATCTATGTGGAACGTCACTTTAAGCCTGAAGCCAAAGAGCGTATGGATCAGCTGATCAAAAACCTGAGAGTTGCCTTTAAACAGGCTATTGATGGTCTGGAGTGGATGAGCCCTGAAACCAAAAAAGCGGCGCAGGAAAAGCTGACTAAGTTTAACGCTAAGATTGGTTACCCTGATGTATGGCGTGACTACAGCTGTCTGGAAATAAAAGCGGATGATTTAATTGGCAATATGCAGCGTAGCAGCCAATGTGAATTTGACCGTATGGTGGCCAAATTAGGCAAACCTGTGGACCGTACTGAATGGGGTATGACACCTCAGACAGTCAATGCTTATTACAGCTCTACCATGAATGAAATTGTCTTCCCTGCAGCTATTTTGCAGCCACCATTTTTTAATGTGGATGCCGATGATGCCGTGAACTACGGCGCTATAGGTGGTGTGATAGGTCATGAAATTACCCATGGTTTTGATGATCAGGGTCGTCGTTCAGATGGTAACGGCAACTTAACCGATTGGTGGCAGCCAACAGATGCAGAGCAGTTTAAAAAGCGTGCTCAGCTGATGATTGACCAGTACAGTGCGTTCAACCCTATTGATGATTTAAAACTGCAAGGCGCTTTAGGCTTAGGTGAAAACATTGCCGACTTAGGGGGTTTAACTGTAGCTTTTAAAGCCTATCAAAACTCCTTGAATGGCAAACCTGCTGCTGTGATAGATGGTTTCAGCGGCGATCAGCGTTTCTTTATGGGCTGGTCTCAGGTCTGGCGTATCAAGTTCCGTGATGCGTCCTTGCGTCAGCAAGTGATCACCGGACCTCACTCACCTGGTATGTATCGTGTGTTGGGTGTGTTATCGAATATGCCTGAGTTTTATCAGACCTATGATGTGAAGCCTGGTGATGGCATGTACCGCGAAGATGCGGTGCGGGTTAAAATCTGGTAACAAAGCCAAATCAAATTCAAGGGCGCTTTTTAGCGCCCTTTCACTTTATAAAAAGGCAAGGCATAGTAAGGCACTGCTCTGGTCTGAATACGTATTCATCTTGTTGTGCAGCATGTATCGCTGTTCTAATCGGGCACCCTATAAAAGCATGTGCAGCGCAATTAGACTGACACAGAGATCTCAGGATATTGGTCAGCAGACCAAAAGCCAAAGTGCTTCGCCAGAGATTAAAAGCGTATTTTATTCAAGAGTGGCTGATGAAAGGACAAAGGTCCTTAATACAGCTGCCGGACTCAACAGGACAATGATATGCAACAAAAGCCTAATCTCAGTTTCTGGCAGATCTGGAACATGTGTTTTGGATTCCTTGGCATCCAGTTTGGTTTTGCTTTGCAAAATGGTAACGTCAGCCGGATTTTCCAGACTCTGGGTGCCAGCATAGATGAAATCCCTATTTTGTGGATAGCGGCGCCTTTAACAGGCTTATTAGTGCAGCCTTTGATTGGCCATTTCAGTGATAAAACCTGGACTAAACTGGGTCGCCGTCGGCCGTTTTTCCTCTATGGTGCCATAGTCACCACGCTCGCTTTGTTTTTTATGCCCAATTCTCCCGGCTTGTGGATAGCAGCCGGTATGTTGTGGATTTTAGATGCTGCTATCAACGTCACTATGGAGCCGTTCCGTGCTTTTGTTGGCGACAACTTAAATGCCAAACAGCGCCCTATGGGCTTTTCCATGCAGAGTTTTTTCATCGGTGTTGGTGCTGTGATTGCTTCTGCTTTGCCTTGGATCCTAACCAACTGGTTTAATGTGGCTAACACAGCGCCTGAAGGACAGATCCCTGATTCAGTGAAATATTCCTTTTATACAGGCGGCGCTGTATTGCTGCTGGCCGTGCTTTGGACTGTGATCCGCAGCAAAGAATACAGCCCGACTGAACTGGCGGAGTATGAAAAAGCGGAAATGGCCGAGCCACATCATCAGGCGCCCGCTATGTTACAGGCAGGTTCAGGTAAAACCTATTTCCACCGCGGCTGGGCTTTTGTGCTGGTCGGTATTATCTGCCTGACCGTGGTGTACAACTGGGACATGGACAAACAGCTTTATATCCTTGGCGGAGGTTTAGCTGCTTTTGGTTTATTGCAATGGCTCACCAGCTGGTACAAAACCAAAGAAAACTACACTATGTTGGTGCAAATCATCGACGATTTGTACAGCATGCCTATTACGATGCGGCGTTTGGCTGTGGTGCAGTTTTTCTCCTGGTTTGCGTTGTTTTCCTTATGGATTTACACCACAGCAGCTGTTACAGCAACTCACTATGGCAGCAGCGATACCACCTCTGCTGCTTATAACGAAGGCGCAGATTGGGTAGGTATTCTGTTTGCGATTTACAACGGCTTTGCCGCTATCGCAGCTTTGTTAATTCCAATTATGGTGCGTAAATCCAGCATTCAACTGACTCATAGTTTTAATCTGGTTTGTGGCGCTTTTGGTTTGTTTGGCTTTCTGTGGATCGAAGACCCACTGATGCTTTGGATCCCAATGATAGGTATAGGCATGGCGTGGGCGTCGATTTTATCCCTGCCTTATGCGTTATTAGCCGATAGCCTGCCAGCCAATAAAATGGGTGTCTACATGGGGATATTTAATATCTTTATCGTGTTGCCACAGTTGCTGGCTGCCAGTATTTTGGGTTCCTTAGTTAACCATCTGTTTGAGAAACAAGCCATTTATGCATTGGTCATAGGTGGTGTTAGCTGGATTATTGCGGCCTTGTATGTGCTTAGAGTGAAAACCCGCCGTTTGGCTTCCAAGTAATTGTTTAAGCAATAGTTCTCCCGCTTCTGGCCATGTTTCGCGATGGACAGGCCAGAAGCACTTCAGGTTATTGAAACTTGGTTATTTCTTCTGCCACCTGAATTGCGCCCACAGCTGGCGCTGTTTTTCAGTCATGAAGCTCCAGGCTAAAATCCGGCTTTGTTTATTGCCTTGGTGCATCTCCAGCAGTTGCTGTTGTGCGCCCAATGCAGTCAGTTGCTGCTGCAGTGCCGGCACGTTCTGTTGTTTTGACACCAGGCTACTAAACCACAAGACTTGTGAGCTATAACTCTGACTCTGTTCTATCATCAGGCGGATAAAAGCAGCTTCTCCACCATCACACCAAAGTTCATGCGAACGGCCGGCAAAGTTTAACTCTGCACTGTTAAGCCTAAGATTACGGGCTTTACGTTCACTGCCAGCCACAGCCTGTTCAGCCGAAGTATGAAAAGGTGGATTGCATAAAGTCAGATCAAATACGTCACCAGTTTGAATAATGCCATGGAAAATATGGGCCGGGTTTTGCTGTGGTCTTAAGGCTATTTTATGCTGCAGCTGATTCTGCTCAATTAACAGCTCAGCGGCCGCCAGAGCTTGCGGGTCCAGCTCTGCAGCTGTGACTTTCCAGCCATATTCAGCCTGCGCCAACAAAGGATAGATCAGGTTCGCACCACAACCTATGTCCAGTAGTTGTACTTTTGCACCTGTGGGTACTTTTTGCTTATTCAGCACAGCTAACAGATCGGCCAGATAATGCAGATAATCGGCCCGACCCGGCACAGCAGGGCATAAAAACCCAGCTGGTAACTGCCAGTGTTCGACTGAGTACAGCTGTTTTAATAGCGCCTGATTCAGGGTTTTGACGGCATCAGGGTTTGCAAAGTCTATGGAAGCCGTGCCATAGCCATTATCCCGGACAAAAGCAGCTAAGGCAGGAACTGCCGCACAAAGGGCGGAAAAATCATAGGGCAGTTGGTGTTTGTTACGTGGATGCAGAGTTTTGCCAGATATGTTCATCAGAATGACCAGGGCTGCAGCTTGCTAGTCTGCAGCACCACTAGATTGACGGATAATGATTTTGGGCTGAATTTCAGTCAGCTCAACGTGTTGATGGTTAATAAGTTTTAGCAAATTGACCACCAGCATTTCGCCTGCCAAAGAGGTATTCTGCTGAATAGTGGTTAAAGCTGGCGAGGAAAAAGAAGCCACAGGAATATCATCAAAACCTACAACAGCCACATCCTCTGGTACTTTCAGACCTTTTTTCTGCAAAGCACGGATAGCGCCTATAGCGATCAGATCACTGGCGCAAAATAATGCATCAAAACTTTTGCCCCGAGCATGCAATTCATTAATGGCATCAAAACCTGCTTGCTCTGTTGAAATAGCATCTAACTGCGCCACTGTGTCTTCGGTTATTCCTGCTTGCTGTAAGGCGTGTACCATACCTTGATAGCGGGCTAAAAACTCAGGGCTGTTATCGGACGCATTACCAATAAAGGCAAAGCGTTTTCTCCCTTGTTGCAACAGGTGCTCGCCAGCCAGTTTGCCACCTTGCAGGTTGTTACTGCGGATCGTAAATTCAGGATGGCCATGCACTTCCGCACCCCAGCAAACAAAGTGGGTTTGTTGGGCTAACAACGTATTAAGTTTTTCTTCGTAGTCTTTGTAGTCGCCGTAACCTAATAAGATAATACCATCGGCTTTTTTGCTGTCTTCATAGTCGGCATGCCAGTCATTGCTTAATTGCTGGAAGGACACCAATAAGTCGTGACCCCGCTGACTGCAGGCGCGGGTAATGCTGCCAAGCATAGCAAGGAAAAACGGGTTAATTTGCGATTCGTCTACAGTAGGGTCTTCAAACAGCAAAAGCGCCAGAGTGCCAGTCGTCTGTTTGCGTAAATTACTGGCATTTTTATCGACCTTGTAATTCAGCTGTTTGGCGATAGCGAAAATTTTGTCTTTGGTTTCCTGATTAACTGCCGGGCTGTCACGCAATGCACGCGAAACTGTGGATTGCGATACGCCGGCCAGGTAGGCGATATCAAAAGAGGTCGCTTTTCCTTTCATTGGTGTCATCGGGGCTATTCCTGGCTGATCTGTTGACTTCATATACCCTGCTTACTTGAAGCTGCAGCTGCGTTGACTGCGTTCTATCGCCCCAATCACATAGCATACCTATGCTCTTGGGGTCTCTTTCTCTTGTCGCCTTGCTGCAACTCCAATTAATTTGGGTAGCTCCCTGCTTACTTGAAGCTGCAGCTGCGTTGACTGCGCTCTTTCGCCTGTTCCAGATAGAGTAACTATGCTTTGCAAGACGTGATTTGTTTCGTTTTACTGAAACTTCGCTTACCCAGCGTAACTGTGAGTGCTGCTGTTTTTTATGGTTGGCATCATAGCATTAAATTAACCTCTTGGGTCCTTTTCGCCTGACACAGAAAAAGGGCAGCGGTGCCCTCTGGTGTAAAGGTTTTTTGCGGTTCAGTGGCTGAATTTTATCAGGCCAATTTGTGTGAAGTTGTTAACTTTACTTAAGCTGTTTTGCTTTAACTGCTAAAGTATGCGGGATGAATACTAAGGGTAGCCTGTAGATGAGATTTGTGGTCTGGCTTATTGCCATCTGCTTTAGTGGCAGCAGCGCAGCCTTGGCATGCGCCTCAGGCGAAGATGCTTGTGTAGAGGCTGAACAATTTCAGCTGTCTGTAGCTGTAGGTGCAGGGCAACGTAGTAACCCTTTGTACGACGGTGACGGATTTCCTATGCTTATTTTGCCGGATTTCAGTTACTACACTGACAGCTGGTTTGTAGATAATGGCACTTTTGGTTACAGCTTAGAGCAAAATGAACAGTTCGCTCTGAGCCTGGTCACAAGGTTAAACCCTGAGAAAGGTTATTTTCAACGCTGGTTTGCTGGCAATGTGATTACGATGAATAGTTCTGCAGTGTTTTTGCCTCCTGCAGTGGAAATAGGCGCTGAGAAAACCATGAGCGCTGTTTCGATTGAAAATGTAAAAAAACGACCTACAGCTTTAGACGCTGGCTTGCAACTGAACTGGTTTGGCGAGCAATGGCAAAGCAGGTTAAATTTTTGGCAAAACGTGAATTCAAAATACAATGGACAGAATGCCAGCTGGAGCTGGTCAACATTTTGGCCTCTGGCTGGTGGGCAAGTTGATCTTGCGGCGACCTTGTATTGGAAAAGCTCCAAACTGATCGACACCTATTATGGCGTCGGGGAAGATGAGCTGTACTATCTGGAAAGGTATAGAGGCCGTGATAGCTGGCAACCAGAGCTACGGGTGGGCTGGCAAAAAGCTCTGACGTCGCGCTGGTCTGTACTGACTTTTTATAGATATCTGCATTTGGATGATGCTATGACCGATAGTCCTCTTGTACAGGATGATTCAGTGCAGACCTGGTTTGTGGGTGTCAGTTATCGTTTTTATTGAAGCAAGGATAGGGAATGTTAGGGCTGTTATTCGCTGGTAATCTGTTGCTGGCAAACGCCCAACCCTCTGAGTGTAGCGCTGAATTATGCTGGTCGATAAGTCCGGCTTTTTGCGTTTCCGCTACGCCGGAACAACACTGTGAAGCACAACTCAGTGTCAGCTGGCATAGCGATAAGGCGCAAGATCTGTGTCTTTATATTGCACAGCAGCAAATGCAGTGTTGGCAGCAGGGACAGCAAGGGCAGTGGCAGCAGTTGGTCAGCTGGTCAGGAAAGACGGACGTCAGATTGGAAAACGACACAGACGTCTTGTTGCAAAAAGAGTTAATTGTATTAAGTCGCCAGCCGGAAAAAAGACGACGTCTGGTGGCACCCTGGAGTGTGTTTTAATGCAAAAAATCCTATTGGTTGAAGACGATGCCCGCTTAGCGGCTTTAGTGCAGAGTTTTTTACAACAACAAGGTTTTGAAGTGCGGCTGGAAAGTCGTGGTGACACAGTCCCTGGCATTTGTCAGACCTGGCAGCCTGATTTGATGATTCTGGATTTGATGTTACCAGGCATGGATGGCTTCACTATTTGCCGCACTGTGCGTCCCTGGTTTTCTGCACCAATTCTGATGCTAACAGCCAAGCAGGGCGATATTGACCAGGTGTTGGGGTTAGAGCTAGGTGCTGATGATTATGTGATTAAGCCAGTCGAACCCCGGGTGCTACTGGCCAGGGTACACGCTTTATTAAGACGGGGTAGTCCTTCGCAAAAAGCGGAAAATCAGGAGCTGAGTTTTGGTCAGTTAACTCTGAACAACAGTGCCCGTGAAGCTCACTTTGCCGGAGAAATGGTCGAGCTAACCAGCTATGAATTTGATTTGTTGTGGATGTTGGCTAAGCACGCAGGTCAAACGGTGAAACGCGAAGCTATTCATAAACAAATTATTGGTCGGGAGTACGATGGTTTGGACCGTACTGTCGATGTTCGAGTGTCACATTTACGCCGGAAACTGAATGATAACGCCGAAACTCCATTTCGCATTAAAACGGTCTGGGGTAAAGGGTATTTGTTTGTGGCCGATGCCTGGAATGAATAAAGTCTATCTGGCTGATTACAGAGCGTTAAGAGCCCGGCTTTTACGCTCTTTGACTGCGGACAGCCAAGGCTGCACTGAGCTAAAGCCTGCCGTCAAGTGTCGCTTTCATTTTGGGTTTAGTTAGTGTCCAGATTATTTCTGCATTTTTATCTGTTTATCTCATTGGTCTTGGTTGGGGTTGGCTGGACTGTCGAACGGCTCTGGCAGGAAACTCAAAGTGAGGTACCGCCCTGGGTGCTGTTAGTCGCAGATAATCTGGCCGGTCAATTAAGTACTCAGGCTTTACCTGCGGCTAAGCTATCTGCTGATTTAGCAGCAACGCTGCTGCCGGCCGGCAGTATTTTATGGTCGGAAACTGAACTGGCAGCTTTGCAAGCCGGAGACGTAGTTCCTTTATTTACCAAGGATCAGGTGTTTTTTTATGCCATGCAGCAGGGCAACTTATGGCAACTTGGTCCAGCTGATCTGACTGAAAACACAGTTCCTTCGTATTGGTTTAGCTTATTGTTCCTCGGACTTTTGGCCATAGCTGTCTGGCTATGGCTTTGGCCTGTAGCCCGGGATATACAAAAGTTGAAGCTGCAGTTATCAGATCCTACAGCCACAGCAGCTGTGCCAGTCCGCTCCTTTATTGCCCCTATCGCAGCCAGCTTTGAGCAAATGCGCCAACAAATTCAGCGGCTGCTTGATTTGCAGCGTGAGATGACTCAGGCGGTTTCGCATGAACTGCGCACCCCCTTAGCCAGATTGAGTTTTGCGCTTGAACTCTCAGCATTGCCGACTGAAGAAAAACAACTGATGCTGAACGATGTGAAGGAACTGGAGCAACTAGTCGATGAGATGCTGGATTATGCACGGCTGGAATCCACCCAACCTCAACTGAAATTGCAGCAGGTCGACCTTTCAGAACTATTACAGAATCTGGTCGAAAAGCTGTCAGCTTTGCCAGGTGCTCCTATTGAGCTAAAAGTGGATCAATGTTGTGTTTATGTCTGCGACGGCCATTATCTGGAAAGGGCAGTGCAAAATTTGTTGGTGAATGCCAAAAGATTTGCCAAAAATCGGGTTCTGTTAACACTGTATTTTGGCGCAGAGGCTGTTGAAATTTGGGTCGAGGATGACGGCCCTGGCATAGCTTTGGAACAAAGAGCCGAAGTGCTGAAACCTTTTGTACGTTTGGATCCGAGCCGGCAAAAAGGCTTTGGTGGTTTTGGCTTAGGGCTTGCTATTGTTTGTCGTGTGCTGGAGTGGCACAAGGCTAGCTTGTCGGTAGAAGAAAGTCAGGCCGGCGGCGCCGGTTTCAAAATAAAACTGCCGTTAGTTTAGAGCCAACGGCAGTCTCACTGTATCAGAGTCCCAGATTATTCAGGAAATCATCGTCCACATCTGCTGCGGTCAGTACTTCTACTGGTTCAGCATCTGCAGCATTGGTATTGGCGATAATGTCGTCCGGGTTTTCGTCTTGTACCGGGATAAAGTCATGCAACTGAATAAACTCAGTTTTATCCATCGACAGTTCCATGTAGAAAATGGCGTGGTTTGGCGTACTGAAAGTAACACGACGAGCCTGAGGCTGATCTAACTGAGTGTTGATCATGATTTGAACTTGTTTATTAATCGCCATCATTTTAGGTTGGCTTTGATTAATAGAGGTTTGTAACTCCATTCTAACTCTGTTAGTAAAGTCACCTACTATTTGGTTCATCAGTTCGCCCATCACATTACCTACTTCGTCAGAGGTATGGAAGTTGGCCAATTCTGATTCAGGCATTCCCATACTCATCATATACTTGCGGTAAATTTCCATCGCAGCTTGTGAGGTAAAGTTGATGATAACTAAACCGGAAAAACCACCATCAAACAGAACAAAACAGCCCAGATCAGGACGCAAACAAGTCTTCTGGATTTTTTGTACCATAGGTGAATAAGCAACTTTATCGTTGCCTGCAGCGGCTAAAACCTGAGTCACGGACTGACAGAGGGTGAGCAATATTTCTTCTGTGGTAATTACTTTAGTTTTTTTCATCTCATTAACCCGGCTAAGCGACAACATTCACTTTAGTATATCTCTATTCTGACTGATAACACTATAAAAAGCCTGAGGCTTTATCTGAAACGTCCGGTAGATTCAGATAATTTAGTACATAAAATAAATAAGGGTAAGTACAGGTGACTGAACAAGAAAAAATGGCGGCTGCTTTATGGTTTAATCCGGCAGATAAAAGCCTGGCTTTGCAGCGCAAAAACGCTAAGGCTTTGTGTCAGCAGATGAATCAGCAAGGGCCCTTGCCCTTTAAAGCACATCAACAGCTGGCTACTCAGCTTTTTGGCAAAGTAGGCAGCTGTTATATAGAGCCACACTTTTTCTGTGACTATGGTTACAACATAGAGCTTGGAAAGAATTTTTATGCCAATCACAACTGCGTCATTTTAGATGCAGCCAAAGTTTGTATAGGGGACGATGTTTTATTGGGGCCAGCAGTGCAGATTTATACTGTCACTCATCCACTGGACGCTTTGCAGCGCAAAACCGGACTAGAGCAGGGGAAAGCTGTCACTATAGGTCATTCAGTCTGGATAGGTGGTGGCGCTATTATTTTACCTGGCATCACTATAGGAGATGGGGCTGTGATTGCTGCAGGTTCAGTGGTGACCAAAGATGTACCTGCTCACGTTGTCGTGGCAGGCAATCCGGCTCAGATCATAAAAACATTGGGCTAGAGCCTGGCTTTCTCATGGAGTTTCTGAAATTCACCTGACTCAGTCAGGTGAAGAAGACCAGAGTTAAACTTGGCTTGTAGTTCTGCACTCCAAAAAGCTGCTGGATAGTCGACGGATGGAAAGATCCTGTGTATTTGGATGCTACCTTGACCGTAGGTTTTTTCAGCATAAAAAGCCAATACTCTGGCGTCGCCCACCACCAACTGCACTCTGTCATTCATTAATAACTCAAACTGTTTTTGCCGATCGGCTTCTTCCAGATAATAAGCTTTTTTGATCGTTGCGGCGAAATCAGGTCCTATAACCTCACTGGCTTGTTGGTAAGCGACTATGGTTTTATCTTTTAAATCGTTCAGTTTAGTGATGCTCAGCTGCTTGTTGCCTTTGCTAACCACAACATCTTGTACTGCAAAATAAGGTTGGCTATAAAAAGCGCCCGGATAGGGCACTGCGACCGGACTGGCTATATCCAGTTTGTGTTCGGAAAACAGTTTGAGTAAACGGTTGTAACTATAAAGCTCAAATTCAGCGTCTATACCTTCACGCTGTAAAATGGCTTTGACAATATCATAGTCCACCCCGGTGATTGCTCCCTGAGCATCACGATAAGCCCAGGGGGCAGAGTCATGCAATCCAACTTTAATGGGTGCTGCTTGTGCCAGGACGGACAAAAAACTGAGTAGCAATATGAGCTGTTTCATAAAAACTCCGGTGTGACCATTGGCGGCTGCACTCCAGAGTTTTAGCACAGTTAAGGACCAGTAGCGCAGTTTTTACGACGATGGCTAGACTATTTTTTCCCTCAATCAGTTATGATTTAAGCTCCTCCTGCCAGGATTTCACCATGAGTAAAACAGTTTCCTTCAGTTTATTGCTGCTGCTCGCCAGTATCATTGCTATTACGCCTTTGGCTATAGATATGTATTTACCAGCTATGCCCTTGATGGCCAAAGAATTGGGCACGGACATAGGTGTGATCCAGCAATCTTTAAGTATCTACCTGGCCGCTTATGGCGCCGGTATGCTGCTGTTTGGGCCCTTAGCCGATGCGCTGGGGCGTCGCCCTCTGGCTTTAGCTGGTTTGCTGTTTTTTAGTCTGGCTAGCTATGCGTTGGTTGGGTGCCAGGATGCAGAGTGGTTATTAGCCTTGCGCGCTATTCAGGCCTTTTCCGGCAGCGCTGCTACCGTGGTAGTGCCTGGTATTATCAGAGCTTTGTATCAGGAGCATACCGCCAAGGGAATGTCCTATGTTTCTATGATTATGATGATGGCACCGCTGATCGCGCCTGCTATTGGCAGTGCTGTGTTATGGGTGGGCCATTGGCAGGATATATTTTTGGTATTAGCTTTGTACTCGACTTTGATTTTGTTGCTGACCTGGCGTTTTTTACCCGATCCTGTGCCTGTGGTTAAAGGACGTAAGCTGGAGCTTCTTTCCGGTTATAGATACGTTTTTTCAAATCTGGCAGCCCGTCCACAAATAGCGACTTCTATGTTTGCTTCTTTTGCCTTTTTCTGTTTTTTAACTGCAGTTCCTTTTGTTTATATTGAATATTTTGGTGTCAACGAACAATTATTCAGCCTATTGTTTGCCGTAAATGTCGGTATGTTGATGTTGGCTAATTTTTGCAACAGCAGGCTGGTCAGTCGTTTTGGTCCGCAGCGGATGTTGAATCTGGGGTTGGTGTTGGCTCTGGTCAGCGCCACTTTGCTTTGCCTGGCTAACTGGTTTGAACTGGATTTAGTCTTTACTGTGCTGAGTATAGCGCCTTTGATGGCGAGCTTAGGTTTGATTGCAACTAATGCTGATGCCATGATTTTAATGCGTTTTCCTGAACATAGTGGCACTGCAACCGCAGTGATAGGGACATTGCGTTTTGGCAGCGGTGCTTTGGCAGGTCCCTTGCTGGCTTTGGCATACACAGGGACAGCTTTGCCTTTTGCTTTGCTGATGCTAGGTGGTGTTGTGGCTATAGGGTTAAGTCAGTTGATTGGGGTTATGCAGGCTAAGCCGACTGCAGATAGTTGAGCAAACGGTCAAAGGCGCGATAGCTCAGGGCTTCGAGCAAATCGCCGCGTTCAATCTTTGGTCTGGCCGCCAAATCTGCCAAAGTACGGGCTACTTTTAACAGCTTGTGATAGCTGCGGGCTGACAGTTTTAGTTGAGTCAGACAGTGTTCAAAATAGTCTGCATCTGCACTCGTCAGCTGGCAGTGCTGTTGCATTTCAGTCAGGTTTAACCTTGCATTGGCTTTGCCCTGTCGTTGCCATTGCAGCAAACGGGCTGCTGTGACTCTTTGTCTCACACTGACACTGGACTCTTCTGCCTGATGCTGGCTTAAACTGCCTCTTGGCAATAAAGGCACTTCGACCTGCAACTCGATTCTATCGAGAAAAGGGCCGGATAAACGACTCAAGTAACGACGGATTTGTTCCGGGCTGGAGCGACCATCTTTATGGTGGCCTGAGGGGCTTGGATTCAGTGCCACCACCAACTGAAAACAGGCCGGAAACTCAGCTTGCCGCGCTGCTCTGGAAATAAAGACTTTACCTGTCTCCAAAGGTTGGCGTAATGACTCCAATACAGGGCGTGGGAATTCCGGTACCTCATCCAAAAATAACACGCCACTGTGTGCCAGCGATATTTCGCCTGGACGGGGCACAGACCCTCCTCCAACCAAAGCTACGGCTGAACAGGTATGATGGGGCTGGCGAAAAGGTCGCTGATGCCATTGCTGCAAAGGCCTGGGTTGGGCTGCCACAGAATAAATAGCGGCGGCTTCCAGTGCTTCCTGCTCCGTTAATTCGGGTAGGATGCCAGCTAAACGTTGTGCCAGCATAGATTTGCCAGTGCCAGCTGGACCAAACATCAGTAGATTATGTTCGCCAGCTGCTGCTATTTCCAGTACTCGTTTTGCCTGAGCCTGGCCTTTGACTTCGGCCAGATCCGGCTGTAATTCTGGGGCTGATGTGGGGATAGCCGGAATGGCAGGTAAAGCCTGATGGTGTAATAAAAACGCATGCAGTTGTAGCAAATGCTCTGCGCCGCAGAGCTTGATGTCAGGCACCTGCTGAGCTTGTATCGCATTTTGTAACGGGAAGACAGCAATGTGTTCTGCCATTTTACAGGCGAGCGCTAAAGGTAATTCTCCTACTATGCTGCGAATTTCTCCGGACAAGGCCAGTTCACCGAAAAACTCGTAAGCAGATAAATCAGCCTGCAACTGACCGCTAGCATGTAGTATGCCCAGCGCTATCGCCAAATCAAAACGTCCGCCTTCTTTTGGTAAATCAGCCGGAGCCAGATTTACCGTGATTTTATGGTCCGGAAATTCAAAGCCGCTGTTAATCAGCGCACTTCGGACTCTGTCTTTGGCTTCTTTGACTGAAGTTTCCGGTAGGCCAACCAACTGAAAACCTGGCAAGCCGCGGCTTAAATGCACTTCGACTGTAACCAGAGGCGCATGCAAACCGCAACGCGCTCTGCTGTGAACTAAGGCCAGAGCCATAAGCCTTCCTGAGCTATTTTATTTACTTAATTTTAACTTGTGATTGTTAATTCGCCACTCTGGTGGTTAAAACCTATCTGTATGATCTAATGTCAGCGCCGGGCATTGGATTTGAGCCTGCCTGAGTGTCAGTCAGTTTTTGCCAGAGCAGCCAAAGGTTAAAGCTGAAATTCGCAGGTAAAGCCGTTACACTAGCCACAGTTATTTAAACTCATTGGGAATTGTATATGTTTGAATGGATCGCCAGTCCGGAAGCCTGGATAGCCTTGGGCACGCTGGCAGCTTTGGAGATTGTCTTAGGTATAGACAATATTATCTTCTTATCTATTTTGGTTGGACGTTTACCTGAACATCAACGTGCTTTTGCCCGCCGCATGGGTTTAGGCTTGGCTATGTTTGCCCGTCTGGCTTTATTGTTCTCTATCTCCTGGGTGATGGGTTTAACTGAAACCTGGTTTACTGTGCTGGGTAATGATATTTCTGGCCGTGATGTGATCTTAATAGGGGGCGGTTTATTCCTACTGGCTAAGTCCACTCAGGAAATTCACCACAGTTTGGAAGGGGTTGATGGTGGTGAAGACGCAGGCCCTAAAGTGGTTGCAAATAACCTTTTTATGGTGCTGATCCAAATTGCCATTCTGGATATAGTATTCTCTTTAGATTCAGTGATCACTGCTGTAGGTCTGGTCAATCAGATTGAAATCATGGCTATAGCTATTATCTCCGCTGTGGCAGTCATGATGTTTGCTGCTAAATCTATTGGCGATTTTGTTGATGCCCATCCTTCTATTAAAATTCTGGCGTTATCCTTCCTGATCCTGGTTGGTGTGACTCTGATGATTGAAGGTTTTGACGTGCATGTACCAAAAGGTTACATCTATTTTGCGATGGCCTTCTCTGTGATTGTTGAGATGATCAATATCCGCATGCGTAAAGGCCGTAGCGCAGTGAAACTGCACAAAGCCATGTCAGACGAAAAAGCCGAATAAAACAGCTTTTGATCCTATTAAGAGCCCCCTGAGTCAATGACTTGGGGGGCTTTTTCTTTCCAGTTGCAGATAAAGTACAGTGGCTAACAGCAGGGTCAGCGCTACAGCAACACTGACAGAGCTGATGCGATACAAAGCGCTGTACATTAAATCCTGATCAGGCTTTAAATACTGACCAAAAATAATGGCCATAGTGGTCATGCCACCAAATGCGACCCCAGACCCTGGCCCTTCCAGCTGCTGAGCTCTGGCAAAAATCAGCATGCCAATAAAAAATGCCAGCATAGTTAAAGCTAAATGTTGGTAGTTATCGTAAAGCACCAACTGAGCCGCTATGGCATAAGCCGATCCCAGCAGTACACCGGAAGCTCGTTTGATGCCAGCTTGCACTATGCCAGTGAAACTCATAGGCAACAGAATAAGAATGCTGCTGGCTTGGGCGGATAGAGAGTCCTGCAAGTCCAGCAATTGGAAAATGACAAAAGATAAAGTGGCAATAGCGGCCGCGACCAGGCTTTGTTGCTGCTGTTCTGATAGCGTTTTAGCCGGAGGCATGTGCAGGGGTTGCTCTGGCACAGGGAAAATCCAAATCACAGTGCCACTGATCAACAACGCAAACAACACTGCCATCAGCGCATTACTCAGCATCTGGCCCGGGTCCATGCTGGGGTAGCTGGCAAAATGCAAAAAGATACTGCCATTAATAATAGCTATGGCGGCAAAGACAAAAAAAGCGCCTTTGGCCATCAAGCGGAATAACCAGAGAAAATAGATAAACACCAGCAGCGTCATCACAGCACTTAAAGCGCCAAGCCAGCTGTACAGCAATACCATAGCGCCAGCGAGCAGATTGGCACTTAAGTACTGCAGCACAACAAAAGGTGTCAGTCTGGGGATTAAACCTAATAACAACACTGGACTGATGGTAAAAAACACCCCCCATTGATCCGAGTTGGTCAGTTTTGCCAAGAGCAGACCCAGGCTGGCACCAAAGGCCAGCCTCAGTATTTTGTTAAAAGGACTTGCTGCAAACATAGTGGGAACTCACTTAGTAGACATAGTGCAACAGGCTGATCAGCTGAATTTGGCTTTTAGCCAAAGCGGCCAGCACACTGTTGTCTTTTGGCACCAATTGCACTGTAGCTCGTGACCCTACCACTAAAGCCTGGGGCATTTGCTGAGCCATAGCCAGATTAACTTTTAAACGTTGGGCGTCACGCACCCAACGACTACTGCTGTCTGCATTTGCTAAACGTCCATCTGGTGTGCTTTGACCATTAGCCACACCTGCATCAATATCCCGCACTGAGGCGCTGAATACTTCACCTGGTAAGGCGTCAAAGGTGATCAGTGCTTCTGTGCCTTGCTGCACATGCAACAGGCTTTTTTCCCGAAATAATGCGCTGACCCAACTTTGCTGAGTAGAGACCAGCGCCACTGTCGCCTGATGACTTGCCAGATTGGTGCCGACTTCCAGTTGCAGGTCTGTGACTATGCCATCTACATCGGCATAGACTTTGGTTCTACCTAGTTCCAGTTGGGCTAAAGCCAGCTGATTGCGCGCCTGTTTTATCTGCACCAGTTCCTCTGTCGGAATACCAAGTTCGGCCTCACGTTCGGCTAAATCTGCAGTACTGGCCTGTAACTCGGCTTTGGCTTTAAGCACTGTTGTCTGACTTTGATCCAGTTGCTGACGGGGTATTAGTTTTTGCTTGTACAGTTGCTGATAACGCAGGTCTTCCCGCTGCGCCTCCTGCAAGGCAAAACGGGCTTGGTCTACGCGGGCCGCTGCACTTTGCAAGGCTGCGCTTAACTGCCGGTTGTTTTGCTGACTTTGTTCCAGTTGCAACTGGGCAAGTTCAACTTTGAGCTGATAGTCAGCAGGGTCCAGTTCAAACAACAAATCGCCTTTTTTGACCTGCTGATTATTCTGCACTGCAACAGACACTACACGGCCAGAAACTTGTGGTGCCACCTGCACCACGTAACGTTGCACTAAACTGTCGGTCGTTACAGGCATATATAAATCAGCGGCCAGATAGTAACCAAACACTAAGGCAAACAGCATTAAGGTCCATTTGATCCAGCGATTAAACAATTGTTCGGCGCTCATGACAGGTCTCCGGTTTTTTGATCCTGCAACAGCACTGCGGCTTGTTGCAAAACCAGACTTAGCAGCAGTGGCAAATCTTGTTGCTGCTGAGGTGTTAAGTTGGCCAGCAATTGCTGCTGTAAAGCGCGGCGTTGCTGATTAATGGCTGCTACTAAGTCTGTAGCTGCTGGCAATAAGTACAAGGCTTTTTGACGTCTGTCCTGTTCAGAAGGACGACGTTCTATCAGGCCTTGTTTTTCCAACTGGTCCAGTACAGGCACTAAAGACGGGGTTTCTACCGCCAATAAGCGTGCTAGTTCAGTTTGGCTAAAGCCTTGATTTTCAGCGATATAGACTAATGCAATGCCAGAACTTTGGGTGAGACCCTGACAGGCAAGTTGTTTATCTAATAGGCAACGCCATTGACGTGATAACAAGTGGACTTGTAAGCCTAAGCTTGGGAAACTCATAATTTGCTCGTTAATAATTAGGAAGCTAACTATATTTTAATTAGCTTCCTAATCAATTTCAAGCTGGGGCAGCATCAGCTGTTTTTGCTGTGTAAATAAAAAATTACAATCAGCAGTGATTTATGCGACGAGTTAGCGCAAATCGTCGGCCTTTTTACCAAACACAGGAATGGTCAAATGCCAGCGAATAGCGGCCAGACGCAAGGCTAATAAGGCCGCCATACCAGAAAGCATGGCTGGCATTTGTGCAACACCAAACTCGAGGGCTTGCACATAAACCAAGCCGCCGAAAATACAAGTGATGGCGTAAAGTTCGCCACGAAATACCATAGGGATTTCGCGACACAATACGTCTCGGATCATGCCACCACAGACGCCACTCATAGTGCCCATCATAATAGCGACAAAACCTGAAGTTCCGTGGTCCAGCGCTTTTTGTGTGCCCATAATGACAAAAAAGGCCAGACCAATAGCGTCTGCAATTTGTAAGGTATTGTTGGGGATCAGCATTCTGTTGCGGACCGCCAGAATAGTGAAACCTGCGGCGACAAATATGGCTAAAAAGTAACTGTTATTGCTTAACCAAATGACCGGAGAATCCAGTATTAAGTCGCGCAGAGTACCACCGCCTATAGCTGTGACTGTCGCCAGTACTATGACGCCAAAACCATCCATTTGTTTGCGCCAGGCCGCCAGAGTTCCTGATATGGCAAACACTGCTATGCCTAATAAATCAAACCAGTGGAAATAAAGCTCCATATCGCACCAGATTAGCTAAATAAAGGCCCCAAATTAGCAGGCTTTTGCTTTGAATCACAGCTTCAGGCCACTGTTTTCTGAGTGAGCCATGTTAGTATGGCGCCATTAACCAAGCTCAAGGAAAAGGAACTATGGGAAAAAAAGTGTGGGTTGGGGCTGTGTTTTTTGTATCCGTCAGTGCTCTGGCGGGCTTTTTTTATGCGAACCATCATGCTGAGCAACTGATGGCAGAGCATATAGAGCTCAGCAATAAGCAGTATCTGGAGCTAGCTGAGCAAGGTGATATGCCGCCAGTTCAATTTAGCTACGGCAAACTGTCGGCTAACGTGCTGACCTCAACCTATAAGATCCAGGATTTGCGCATAGCCATTGCTGGTATGGGCGATTTACTCAGTGTGGGTCAGCTGGAATTGACGGGCATTGAATTACAAGGTCTTGCTGATAAAGGCTCAGCTCAGGTGCAAAATTTACGTTTGGCTCCCCAGGCTTTAACTTTGTTGCCTCCGGCATTGGCTGAATATGTGTCTGCTTTGCCTGTAGAACTTAGCTATCAGTATCAGTACAAAGCAAAAACTGGTGAACTGACTTTTGGACAGGACTTACAGATCGACCAGCGTTTTAGTCTGAATTACCGCTTTGCGTTAACAGGGGCGAGCGAGCTATGGCAGTTTGCCGAAGAGCTGCAAAAACTGACTCCGGAGCAACAGCAACAGCTGGCAGACAAACCAGAATATCTGTCTGATTTAATGAAAAAAGTGAGCAGTATAGGTGTTGCCAGTGGCTCTTTTGAGATTAAAAATAATGGCTTTGTACAGCAATTATTTGATCAACTGGCTGCGGCTCAAGTGACGCAAGACTATGCCAACACTCAACAGCAACTGACGGCTGCTTTGCAACATAACCCGCAGATCCCGGAATCAATTCGCGTGCCTGTACTGGATTTTGTGCAGCAACCTGAGCGCCTGACCTTGAATTTTGAGTTTAAAGAAGTTCCTACTTTTGCCAAAATGCAGGATGGTACTGCGATGGAGAATGTTGAAACAGCAGAAGATTTTATTAAGTTTGCTGGTTTAACTCTGAGCGCCAATTAAAAACAAAGCAGGCCCTTGCTGCGTATTATTACTTTCTGGGTTGGCTCTTGTTGGATCCTGAGCAATCCATAACACAGCAAAGCTTTTGCTCAGTATAAAAAAACGGCCCATGAAAGGGCCGTTTCAGAACACTTCATACACTAAGGCTCTATTAGTCCTGACCGATACGGGCTTTGATATCGTTGATCAGCGGAGATGAACCTAGACCATTGGCTGCAGCCCATGCTTCCAGATCTTCAGCCACTAAAGCTTTAGCTGGCATCTGTTTTACAAAAAAGGCGCCTGTTTCATAGGCGTCACTGCGCATTGCAAATTTAATCAGCGAGTCACCGTTACACTGGATCGCATCATAGACCTTACGAACGTTTACTTTGTTGTCAGATAAAACTTTGCGGACGCGGTTTTTGTCGTCTGCTTTAGTGTATTCACACAAAGAGGTTGCCCATTGATCTTGTGCTACTGCTGATGGTGCAGCTGCGAAATAAGCACTTGCTACTACTGCTAATGTAACGAGCTTTTTCATAAAAATACCCCTTAGAGGTTAATAGGTGAACTAGTAAAATTGATAATAATGAAACTATATACTGCCTGATACTACTTTGCCAAGTATTACCTGCATTTTTTGATAAGCAAGTAATTGATATAAATCAGCAGTTTGTGGCTAGATGTCCGGATGGAGTCTTGGTATTCGTAGGGGTGCCCGCCCTCCCGCCTCAAATGCCAATTGGGTGGTCATCGGGCTTCTCCTTCCCTACAACTATCCCGGTGCCCAGAGACGGGCCGGGACAAGCCGCGGCCCCTCTAAAGTCTAGCTAACCTAACCAGGGTTGGGCTTTAGCGCGTTGCTGTTCATAGCTGCTGATATGTTCAGCAAACTGTTCGCTGGCGCCGATAAAATCCAGGCCACTTAACAAACGCTGCTTGATATCAGGGTCTATCTGAAAGCCCACAGCGGCGTTATTGCCCAGAATAATCTGCTGGCCAGCCAAATCTATTTTCCACTCTTGTGTGCCTTGTTGGCAGCGGCTGAATAAAAACTCGATATTGGATGCACTCAGGCTAATCAGTAACATGCCGTTGTTAATACTGTTATTAAAGAAAATATCGGCAAAACTTTCGGCAATGATCACGTTAAAACCATACTGCTGAATAGCCCATGGCGCATGTTCTCGGCTGGAGCCGCAGCCAAAGTTAGCGCGAGTCAGCAGAATAGAAGCGCCTTTGTATTGCGGGGCGTTTAACACAAAGTCAGGGTTAGGTGTTTCGTTAGCCAGATAACGCCAGTCATAAAACAAGGCTTCGGCAAAACCGTCACGGCTGACCGAGGTTAAAAACTGCTTCGGAATGATCTGGTCAGTATCGACGTTGTTTTTATCTAAAGGGCACACCAGCCCTTGTGCAAAAATCTGGCTCATTGGTTGCCTCCTCCCACGCTGTCAAAAGACGAAATATCAACAAAACGACCGGCAATAGCTGCAGCCGCTGCCATAGCAGGGCTAACTAAATGGGTGCGGCTGCCACGGCCCTGACGGCCTTCAAAGTTGCGGTTCGAGGTGGAGGCACAACGTTGGCCTGCTTCAACTCTGTCATCGTTCATACCTAAGCACATAGAGCAGCCTGGTTCACGCCATTCAAAACCAGAGGCTTTAAAAATATCGGCTAAACCTTCGGCTTCTGCCTGACGTTTCACCTGACCAGAGCCCGGTACTATTAAAGCACGCACACCACAAGCCACCTGTTTGCCTTGCACTACCGCGGCGGCCTGACGTAAATCTTCAATACGGCTATTGGTACAGGAACCAATAAAGACCACATCGACTTTCAGGTCTGTTAACTTCTGGCCTGCTTCAATACCCATATAGGTCAAAGCTCGGCGCGCGGCATCGGCTTTAATTAAATCGCTGAAGGACTCAGGAGCTGGCACAGGCTGATCGACAGCTATGACTTGCTCAGGGTTGGTGCCCCAGGTCACTTGGGGTCTGATACTCTCTGCGGCAATAGTTACTGTTTTATCAAAGACAGCATCCGCATCTGAATACAGGCTTTGCCAGTAGGTTACTGCTGCATCCCAATGTTCTGCTTTTGGTGCATGAGGTTTACCTTTTAAATAAGCAAAAGTCACTTCATCCGGCGCTATTAAACCTGCCTTGGCACCCATTTCAATGCTCATATTACACAGTGTCATACGGCCTTCCATGCTCATGCCACGAATAGCAGAGCCGCAGAATTCAGCCACATAACCATTACCACCAGCAGTGCCTAACTGGCCTATCACCGCCATAATTACATCTTTAGGGGTAACAAAAGGCGATAAGGACCCTGTGACTTCCACTTTTAAGGTTTTCGCCACTTGCTGCTGCAAAGTTTGAGTCGCCAGCACATGTTCTACTTCGGACGTACCAATACCAAAGGCGATAGCGCCAAAAGCACCATGAGTCGAGGTATGGGAGTCACCGCAGACAATAATCATACCGGGCTGAGTTAAGCCCAGCTCAGGGCCTATCACATGCACTATGCCTTGGTCCGGATGCAGTAAATCCAGCAAAGGCACATTAAACTCTTTGCAGTTGGCTGCCAGTGCTTCCAACTGTTTACGGGAAGTTTCCCCCGCGGCGTCTATGCTGCGCAGCTGAGTCGAGACATTATGATCCATAGTGGCATAAGTTAAATCAGGACGGCGCACAGTGCGTCCCGCCTGGCGTAAACCGGCAAAAGCCTGAGGGCTGGTGACTTCATGTATTAAATGGCGGTCGACAAATAACAAGTCGGTGCTGCCATTCACAGCGGCCACTACATGGCTTTGGTAGATCTTCTGATATAAGGTTTTAGCCATCATTAAGCTCTCTTTGTCTCTATTGCATTTAAGGCTGCAATCACTGCGGCGCCTACATCTGCTGTGCCGTAATTCGAAGCTGAATTAATATCCCTTGTCACTATGCCTTGCTCCAAAGTACTGGCAACGGCCTGCTCAATAGCCCGGGCTGCAGCTTCTTCGGCAAAACTGTAACGCAGCATTAAAGCAGCGCTTAGAATCTGCGCTATTGGATTGGCAATGCCTTTGCCTGCGATGTCTGGCGCTGTGCCACCAGCAGGTTCATACAAACCAAAGTTGGAGCCATTTAAACTGGCTGAAGGCAATAAACCTAAAGAGCCGGCAATAGCGGCAATTTCATCCGACAAAATGTCGCCAAACAGGTTATCGCATAACAACACATCAAAATGCTGCGGAGCACGAATTAGCTGCATAGCGGCATTGTCGATATACATATGTTCCAGTTGCACTTGCGGGTAGTCTTTGGCAACACGCTCCACCACTTCACGCCATAACACACTGGTCGCCAGCACATTGGCTTTGTCGATAGAGGTGACTTTATTGCGGCGTTTAGTCGCTGCTTCAAAAGCCACCCGGCTGATGCGCTCAATTTCACTGACACTGTATTTTTGGGTATCAAAAGCTGCATCTTCAGTACGGCCTTTTTCACCAAAATAAATACCGCCTGTCAGTTCACGCACACATAAAATATCCATGCCTTGACTGCTGATTTTTGGATGCAAAGGCGATAACTCGGCAAAAGCCGGATAAATCTGGCCAGGGCGTAAGTTACAAAACAAATCAAAAGTTTTGCGCAGTGGTAATAAAGAGGCGCGTTCTGGCTGCTGAGCCGGTGGCAGGCTGGTCCACTTAGGGCCACCTACTGATCCAAATAAAATCGCATCACTGTTTTTACACAAGTTCAGTGTGTCATCTGGTAAAGCCACACCAGTTGCATCAATAGCAGCTCCACCAATTAAAGCTTCAGTACTTTGAATGTTGAATCCGAATTTATCAGACACCACAGCCAGTACTTTTAACGCCTGAACCATCACTTCAGGGCCAATACCATCTCCGGCTAATACGGCAATTTTATAATTTTTCATTGTTACTTCTCTGTCTGTGATTCAGATAAACGGCGAGCCTGCTTAGCGGCGTCTACCTGTTTGCTGCGTTCAATTAAATTTAAGACATGTACATAAGCCAAGACTGAAGAGCGGACTATGTCAGTGGCTAAACCTGCACCGTGATAACGGCGGCCCTGATGTTCGGCAATAATATCCACCTGCCCCAATGCATCTTCACCGCTGCCTTTGGCTTGCAAGTTAAAGTCGACCATTTTTACATCGCTGCCAACAATACGCTGAATAGCCTGGAATGAAGCCTCCACCGGGCCATTGCCTGTGGCCGCTTCGGTGTGGGTTTCGCCATTAATGCTAATGCCTACAGTGGCGCTGGCGACATGGCCTGTATGAGTGGATGAGCTTAAGAATTCCAGTTTGTACGGCTCGTTGGTGTCTTGTAAGTTCTGGAAAAACACCAGCGCTTCTAAGTCGTAATCAAAGACACGGCCTTTTTGGTCGGCTAAAGTCACAAAAGCTTTGTAAATTTCGTCTAAGTTGTAATCTTCATTGGTGTAACCCATTTCGCTTAAACGATGTTGGATCACAGCGCGGCCAGAGCGGGAGGTCAGGTTTAATTCGTTCTGACGAATACCGACTTGCTCAGGCGACATAATTTCGTAGGTGTTTTGCGCCTTTAATACGCCATCCTGGTGAATACCTGAGGAGTGAGCAAAAGCGTTTTCGCCGACAATCGCCTTATTCGGCTGAATCGGCATATGACAAATCTGGCTGACCAAATGGCTGCTGCGGTAAATCTCAGTGCTTTTAATGTCAGTGTAAAACGGCAGAATATCCGGGCGGGTTTTGATAATCATCGCCACTTCTTCTAATGAACAGTTACCTGCGCGCTCACCAATACCGTTGACAGTACATTCAATCTGACGGGCACCGGCCTGAACTGCAGTGATACTATTCGCCACAGCCAAACCTAAATCGTTATGGCAGTGCACGCTTAAAATGGCCTGATCAATGTTGGGTACTTTATTACGCAGGTCAGTAATGATACGGGCAAATTCATTCGGTATGGTGTAGCCGACAGTGTCCGGAATATTAATAGTGCGGGCGCCGGCTTTAATAGCGGCTTCGACAATACGGCATAAATCATCAATAGGAGTGCGGCCTGCATCTTCACAGGAGAACTCGACATCGTCCGTATAACGACGTGCCAACTGAATAGCGGCAACAGCCTGTTCAGTGGCTTGCTCTAAAGTGCGGCGTAATTTGTACTGTAAATGCAATGGGGAAGTTGCGATAAAGGTATGAATACGGCGACGTTCGGCATTAGCCAAAGCCTGACCACAAGCTTCAATGTCAGCGCTGACAGCACGGGCCAAACCACAAATAATAGGGCCTTTGACTTGGGTCGCTATGCTTTGTACAGACTCAAAATCACCTGGCGATGACACAGGGAAACCCACTTCCATTACATCTACATTTAAGCGGGCGATAGCATGAGCCAGCTGAATTTTTTGCTTATGGCTTAAACTGGCACGCAATGCCTGTTCGCCGTCTCTTAAGGTGGTATCAAAAATCCAGATTTTGTCCTGACCACTCATCACATTTTCCTCATTGATTGATTAAAACCCGTTTTGGTGGCCTTGGTTAAAACAAAAAACCCCGGCCTGTGGCACGGGGTTTTTGGTTTACTGGTACAGTCGTTTTACCAATGCACAAAGCCCCGTGGCCTGTTGAGGAGCACGAGGAGAGTGAGCAGGTTAGCGAAACGCTGGTTTAAATTCATTGTTGTCTAAGTCTTCATTGGGTTTAATTTATACAACTGCTATTAGTAATATCACGGCACTTTTTGCTTTGCAACAGTATAGACGGCTAAATATCTAAGTATTTTTGTTGGTGCTGAGTCATCAGCCTGATGCTTTTTGCAGCAATGACAGTTAAATACAGTTGTTTTTGCTGAAAAAATAGGCGGTTGATGCGTTTTTTAAGTTTTTTTATGAAAAACACATGACGAATGCCAGTTATTCAGCATAAAATGCGCCCCGTTCTGCCAGTGTTGTAAAACACACTCTGCTCATGCCCGGGTGGTGAAATCGGTAGACACAAGGGATTTAAAATCCCTCGCTCGAAAGGGCGTGCCGGTTCAAGTCCGGCCCCGGGCACCATTTCTCTTCTGTTACTCCTGATAGATTCCCTTTTAAATTCCTGTTCTGCCACTTAACTGCTATAACTAAAACACTTTGCTTATTTTGCAGGTTTATTCTGTTATGCATTTTTACTCTCTTGATTTCATTAAAGAAATGCCAAAATCCGATCTGCATTTGCATTTAGATGGCAGCTTACGTTTAGACAGCCTGATTGAGATGGCGGCTAAAGCCGGTGTGACACTGCCAAGCCAGACAGTGGAAGGCTTAAAAGAACTGGTATTTAAAGACAGTTACAAGAATCTGGGCGAATACCTGCATTGTTTCCAATACACTTGTGCTGTGCTTCGCGATATGGACAACCTGGAACGTGCTGCCTATGAGTTGGCCATAGACAACCAGCTTGAAGGCGTAAACTACATTGAAGTGCGTTTTGCTCCTCAGCTATTAATCGACCTGCCAACAGGCATTGATTTTGATCGGGTTATGCATGCGGTTAACAATGGTCTGAAAAGAGCTCAAAACGAATACAATAGCCAGACTGCTATTCTGAATGGCGACAAACCGCCTTTTGCCTACGGCATTATCAACTGCGCCATGCGGATGTTTGGCGACAAAGGGTTTTCACCTTATTACACTAACTTATTCCAGCTGATGCGGGATTTCAGCCCTATTGAAGTCATTAAGCTGGCGGCGATGGAATTAGTACGTGCTAGTGTAAGGCTGCGGGACGAAGCAGGTATTCCCATAGTGGCTTTAGACTTAGCAGGGCAGGAGTCTGGTTATCCGGCCAGCAAATTTAAAGAAGTTTATGAGTTTGCCCATCAGCACTTTTTACTCAAAACCTTACACGCCGGTGAAGCTTATGGCGCTGAAAGTGTGTTTGAGGCCATTACCGAATGTTATGCCGACCGTATAGGCCATGGTTATTCCTTGTTTGTGCCAGAGATGATCCAGGATCCGTCCATCAAAGATAAACAAAAGTATATTCGTGAGCTGGCCTCTTATATAGCCGACAAACGTATTGCTATTGAAGTCTGTTTAACCAGTAATTTGCAAACCAACCCAAGTATCAGCGACATCAAAGCGCATAAACTCGGCGATATGCTGGATCATCGTATTGTCACTGTGATTTGTACCGACAACAGATTGGTGTCCAATACCACTGTCAGCCGCGAATACAAACTGGCTTTGGATAACTTTGATATTCCGCTTAAACGCCTAAAAGACATGGTGGCCTACGGCTTTAAGAAAAGCTTTTTTCCGGGCAGCTATGTAGAGAAACGTCAATACGCTAAGCAATGTTTAGAGTACTTCGATAAAGTCGCGCAAAAATACGGCTTTATTAACTAAGCTGAACCTGTGATAAGCAGCGCACTGAATGGGCATCTTTTTTGTGCCGCTCTGCGTTGCTTTGACCCGGGCTCGCAGCTTAGCTCTATAAGGATTTGTAGCGGTAAATTTTAGCCCCCATCCAACATATGACATTTGTCAACCAGGACAGATGACAACAAGCACTGTATTTACCGTTGCAATTCGCAAAGAATAGACCTCTAGTGTCATCACTCAAGGACTGACTTATGTTTGCTAAATCGCCCAACTCAGCCAATCAACTCAACTCAACAAAGCTAAGCAAACGCAGCAAGATATCGCTTCTGTTACTCACAGTATTGTTGCTGTGCAGTCAGCTACCGCAGATCATCACCTCCCTTGTCCCATTGAGTAACCAGGGCAAAGTGCAAAGCCAGTTGTATCTGCCTGCAACAGCAAGTGCAGATAAACCTGCGCCATTATTGGTGTGGTTGGGCGGCTCTGAAGGTGGCATGGGCATGACCCATGAACGAAGGGCTGCGGAACGGCAAGCTTATCTGGATGCCGGGTTTGCGCTACTGGTGGTGGGGTATTTTGGCTTGCCTGGGACCCCATCCGGCTTGGACCGCATTGAGCTGAGTGGAGTGCTAAAGGCTATTGAAGACACCCGACTCAACCCTGTGATCGACGCCGCAAAACTGTCTGTGCTTGGCGTGTCAAAGGGCGCTGAGCTGGCGTTGGTGCTGGCCAGCCGTTCAGCACAGATCAGCACTGTGATCGCTGTGGTTGGCAGTGAGGTAGTGTTTGCTAGTCCAGAATGGTATAGCACCAGCTCGTCCTGGAGCTGGCAGGGAAAAGCTATGCCCTTTGTGCCTTTTGACTGGCGTTCGGTAGTGCCGTTGATGCAAGGGAATTTTCGGAAAAGCCATGAAATTGCAATGCAAAATCAACAGGCCTACCAGCAAGCACTGATCCCGGTGCAACAGATGCAGGCTGACGTACTCTTTATTTCAGGTACAGCTGATGAGCTATGGCCGTCCAGTGAAATGTCTGATCGGATGATGCTTACTTTGCAACAACATCAATACCCCCATAGGTATCAGCATTTGAAAATAGCAGGTGCCGGCCATGGCGGTCTCGCCTCGCAATATCAGCCAGAGATTATTGATTTTTTAGTGCAGCCGCAAAGCCCTGTCGCCAGAGTGCTGGACTAAATACGGTGTCTTTTCTCAACTCTGGAGTGGTCGGATTGAGCCTGGTCGAAGAATCCAACAGACCAGATTGGTCATAGGGTGTGATGTGAGCTGACTTGATAGTCTCCTCACAAACGCTATCACTCACATATTTGTTAAATTGTAAATCATTGAAAAATAATGACATTATTTTAATCTGACCAATTAAGACGAAACTGTCGCAAAAAGCATACATCTTAAGTTGTTGAAATTTATGGATATTATTTTATGCTCTGTTTTGCTGTTGCTAATTAGCGACAGATCTTTTGAGCTTTATGTTCAGTTTCAGCGGCGAATAAAATAAAAATATCGTAAGTCTTTGATATTTATTGATTAAAAATTAATTTAAAAACTTGGCACGGACTCTGCATTTATTAGTTCGTAACGGTAAATTAGGTAAGAGGTACGCAGTTGTTACTCTTACCTAATTTACCGGCAGGCTCAGCAAAACGCTGAAATGAACAGTAGTAAAGACGGGGTGAATTATGGACTTATTTTTAATCGCAGCTATCGCATTCTTTATGGCTAACGCTTTTGTATTCGTAACCTACATGCGCAAAATTGATTTAAACGGTAACGCAGTTTTAGAATTAGAGCGTGTTCAATCTGCTGATGCATACGCCCGTACTGCTGCTAAAGTACGTAAAGCCCGCGCTTCAGTTGCTTTAGAACAAGCTGCCAACTAATTCGTTGCTGTAAACACAAAAAAACCGGTCTCTGACCGGTTTTTTTATTTATATGCTTTTCTGTAAATCCGTTATGATAAGCGCCTGATTTTTCGTGGAACCCTGTCCTGATGCGAATGCCTGTTCAGCCCGCTTCCTTGCGGCAGTTTGTTTTACTCAGCTTTTTTATGGCTTTGATCCCACTGGGCGTTTTGTTGTGGCAAAGTCATAGTGCTTTGTCTGATGTCAGCCGTTATGCCATAGCCGAAGCTGAAAGCTCGGTGGCTAATGTGCGTCGCGCTGAAAATATGCAGAAGCTGGTGAATGATATTGAGCGCTCTGTATTGCAGTTCAGTATTTTGAAAACTGACGCCTTGTCGCAACTTGCGGCTACTCACTTAAATAACTATCAGCAGAATTTGGGTTCTGTGTGTCTGAATCTTTCTCAGCCTGTGCTTTGCGCGCAACAACAGCAGCAACTGGAACTGTTATTTAATAGCTACTTGCATGAAAGTAATGAAGAGCTAAGTCCTATTTTGCAAAAAATCCGCCAGCAGCAGGTGCAACTGACGCAAGTGATCTGGGCTTTGCTGGAACAACGATTACAGCAGCAGCAAGTCTATGCCGAAGAAGCGCAAAGCCATCTGGCCTGGCAAACCGTTGCTTTAGTGGTACTGACTTTATTGATGGTGCTGTGGGCATCTGCCCGCATTACCGCGCCGGTGAAAATGCTCGACACTATGATCCGTTCTATAGGCCAGGCCAGCCATCATTTTCCACATGACAAAGTAGATGGTCCTAGGGAACTAACGGAACTGGGTGAACAATTACGTTGGTTAGCGTCACGTTTACAGCAGTTGGAAGCTTTACGACTGATTTTACTGCGCCATGCTTCACATGAGCTTAAAACGCCTTTATCCAGTATCCGCGAAGGCTGTGCCCTGTTAAGTGAACAGTTAGTTGGCCCTTTAAATCCGCAGCAAATGGAAGTGGTCAGCTTGCTAAACGGCAGTGCCGATCGTTTAAGCGTGCTGACAGAGCAACTTTTGGACTATAACAAGTTATTGCAGCAAGCCAAGCCTGAGTTTGGCTGGCATGACAGCGAAACCCTGCTGCAAAATTGCTTTAATGACCATGCTTTATCCTTGCAGCAACGCGAACAAAAAATTGTGCTGGATTGTCAGTTGCCCCGTATTTACACAGACTCCATGTTATTCAGGCGCATTCTGGATAACCTGATTAACAATGCTCAGGCTTACGGTGCTGAGGGCAGTAACGTCTGGGTCAATTTACGACAGCATGACAAGTTTATGCTGCTGGACGTGGCCAATAACGGCACTCCTATTCCCGCTGAGTTGCGGGCTAAATTATTTGAACCTTTCCAGCGTGGCAAAGCCCCTCGTTTTGATGCAGTACAGGGTTCAGGATTAGGTTTATCTATAGTCGCCGACTGCGCCCGTTTATTAGGTGGTCTGGCAGAAATTATCGACGTCGGTTATGCAGATGTCTGTATTCAGGTGCGTTTGCCTTTAGTTGAGGATGCGGTATGAAAGTTTGGTTAAGTCTTGGTTTTTGTTTGGCATTAACAGCCTGTCAGGGGGTAAAACCTGTAGTGCCTGTGGTGAGTAAAACTTTGCCAAAAGTCGAACCTGCGCAAACCCAACTGGTGGAGCCTCCTAAACCAGTGAAGGCTGAATTAGCCATAGCTGACGATGCATTAACCTTACAAGCCTGGCGTGATTTCCGTGTTCAATTGCTACTGATGCCTGTGGCTGAGCGGGATTTATTGTTACGCAGCTTCAGAACCAGTCCTGTCACTACCTTGCAGACCTTGTTGATAAAACTACACCCGGACAGTCCTTATGCAGTGCGTTTTGCAGCTCAAACCCAATTAAACGATAAACTGACCACTTTACCCAAAGGCTTAGCCGATTTATTGCGTTGGGATTTGGCCTATAACCAGAAATTGCTGGAAAGTGAATCTGCGGTCACGGCTTTGTCGCGCCTGAATGCCCAGCAGCAAGAACAATTGGACAGACTGCGTCGTCAAAGCAAAGACTTACAAAAGAAAATTGATGCACTGACCCAAATAGAAGCCAAATTAAACCAGACAGGAAACTAAGCATGAGCAATGGCGCCCGGTTATTGCTGGTGGATGATGATCCCAGCTTATTACGTTTACTGACCTTGCGTCTGGAAGGTGAAGGTTATCAGGTGATCAGCGCGGATTGCGCTGAGACTGCCTTAGTGCTGTTAGGTAAAAATAAAGTCGATGTAGTGCTGAGCGATTTGCGTATGCCAGGTTTAGACGGCATGGCCTTGTTTGATGAAATCGCTAAACGCCACGCTGGTTTGCCTGTGGTCTTGATGACAGCGCACGGCTCTATCCCAGAAGCTGTAGCTGCGACTCAGAGGGGTGTCTTTGGTTTTTTAACTAAGCCACTGAAAAATAACGACTTACGTGATATTTTAGCTCAGGCAGTGCATCAGTCGCATGTGCCAAGCAAAGATGAATGGCGCACAGATATTATCACCCGCAGTAAAGTGATGGAGCAGGTGCTCGATCAGGCCTATCGTGTGGCACAGCGTGATGTCAGTGTGCTCATCACTGGTGCCAGTGGCACTGGTAAAGAGATGCTGGCCAAAGCCATTCATAAAGCCAGCCCCCGGGCTAAAGGTCATTTTGTCGCTATTAACTGTGGTGCTTTACCTGAACACTTGCTCGAATCAGAGCTTTTTGGTCACACTAAAGGTGCTTTTACCGGCGCAGTGACTGAACACTTAGGTTTATTCCGCGAAGCGGACGGCGGCACTTTATTCCTCGATGAAATTGGCGATATGCCGATGCCACTGCAGGTGAAGTTATTGCGGGCTTTGCAGGAGCGGCAAATCCGCCCTGTCGGCAGTACTAAAACTATCCCTATTGATGTGCGGGTGTTGTCGGCAACGCACCGTGATTTAAAGCAGGCGATGCAGGAACAAAGCTTCCGCGAAGATTTGTATTACCGCCTAAATGTGGTGAATTTACAGCTGCCGACCTTAAGAGAGCGGGCTGAAGATATTCCATTGTTAGCCCGTCATGTGCTGCAACAAAATGCCGAGCGTCATGGCGTGCAGGTCAACCGCTTTTCTGAAGATGCAATGCAGGCGCTGGTAACAGCCCAATGGCCGGGTAATGTGCGCCAACTGGTCAACGTGGTTGAGCAATGTGTGGCTTTAACCCAAAGCCCTGTGCTCAGTGTGGCGTTAGTGGAGCAAGCGCTGTCACAAAACCGCAGCTTCTGGCCGACTTTAAGTGAAGCCCGTGATCAGTTTGAACGACAGTATTTAATCCGGGTGTTAAAAATGGCCGAAGGCAATGTCACCCGTGCCGCAGAACTTGCAGGTCGCAACAGAACAGACTTTCACAAACTACTGAAAAAACATGAACTCAGCGCAGCTCAGGTGTCCGAGCAAAGCGACGAATTGGAATAACTAAAAATGGGGTCAGATCACATTGTGAACAGCGAACAATGTGATCTGACCCCGAGAGACAAATCGATGCACGAAAATTTTGATGTAGAACCCGATGTACTGAAAGCCAAAATCATTAGCGAAACAGCCCGTATTCACTGGCTGGAGCTGCAGAAGTTTTATGCTGCAGGTTCTGTGGTTCAGGTGAGCGCTGAACTGGATTTAGTGGATGTGGCTTTTGCTTTTAGTCAGGACGATAAAACTGCAGTGCAGAATTGGTTGCAGTCGGGTTTGGTCGACAGAGTGAACGATAGCCAAGCTCAACTTTGGGTGGAGCAAAAGGCCGAACTTTGGGCTGTGGTGATTTCCCCCTGGATTTTAGTGCAGGACAAAGCGCCTCAATCCACTCATTAATTACGCAGGTCAACGCTTTATGTATGCAGAAAATTTCCAGTTAGAGTCTTACCTGAAACGTATTGGTTATGCAGGGTCTTTAGCGCTTAATGCTGAAACCTTAACCAAGCTGATGCGTGCTCAGCTCTTTAGTGTTGCCTTTGAAAATCTGGATGTACAGGCAGGTAAAATTGTCTCCTTAGTCCCAGAACAGATAGTCGATAAAATAGTAGGCCAGGGCCGTGGTGGTTATTGTTATGAGGTCAATGGCCTCTTTGCGATGGCCTTGCAGGCGCTAGGCTTCAGCTACAAGTTTATTGCCTGTCGCCCAATGTTTTATCCGGTGCGCCGGCCTAAAACCCATATGGTGTTATTGGTGGAAGCTGATGGTGATCAGTGGATCTGTGACTTAGGTTTTGGCAGCTACGGTATCCGTGCTCCTATAGCTCTATCCTCGTTAGAACAAGTCCAGCAGCAGGACTTTGATCAGTTCCGTTTAACCACAGAACCAAGTGGGGCTTATGTGGTACAGGCGCTGGTGGATGGCCAGTGGTTAAGTCAGTTTGGTTTTGAGCCTTATGAGAGCGAGTGGGTCGACTTTATGCCTGCCAACTACCTGAATAGCACCCATCCAGATACGATTTTTGTGCAGAAGTTATTGGTGATTAAACATCACGAACAAGGCCGGGATATTCTGCTGGGCGATCAGCTAAAACAAATACGAGCTGAAGGTACAGTGTTACAGCAGTTAAGCCCGCAGCAGCGGGAAGACATACTAAAGCAGTTGTTGGCATAGGGTCAGAGCTTTGGCTCTGACCCTATTGTCGGTTGATATAACTAGAATTTCGATTAAAGATCTTATTTTGGGGTCAGAGCTGATAGCTCCGACCCCACTGTTAATACCCTGCAGCCTGGCCGTCTTTACGGGATTCTGAAGCGCCGTAATAAACGCCGGTTTTTGGGTCTTTCATAATGGCCTGATAGCCACCGTATTCACCCAAAGCGTAGCGCACATCATGGCCTTTTTTCATCAGCTCACGGGCTGTTTCATAAGGCACACCTTTTTCCAACTGCAGATAACCGCCATTGGTTAGATAAGCAGCCTGTGAATCGGTAGGTTCAGTGCTGCCCAGATGTTGCCAGCGCGCTGCGTCTCCCGCTTCCTGCAGATTCATGCCGTAGTCGACCATATTCACTACAATCTGCACATGACCTTGAGGTTGCATAGCGCCACCCATTACACCAAAGCTGGTTAGCGGTTTACCGTCTTTACTGATAAAGGCCGGAATAATAGTCTGGAAAGGTCTTTTACCCGGCTCATAAGCATTGGCGTGTTTTTTATCCATGGAGAACATCTGGCCTCTGTCCTGGAAACCAAAACCTGTGCCTGGCGCTACCACACCTGAACCCATACCGCGGTAGTTACTTTGGATCAGAGACACCATAGTGCCCTCTTTGTCGGCAGTGGTCATATAAATGGTGTCGCCTTCATAAGCGGCCGGATTACCTGCATCGACGCGCTGAGCAGCATTGGCGCCAATCAGCTTAGCGCGCTCTTTACCATAGGCTTCAGAAATCAGACCTTTGATGGGCAGCTTGTTAAAATCGGTATCGGCATAAAACTTGGCTCTGTCTTCAAAGGCCAGTTTTTTAGCTTCTACCAGAGTGTGAATACTTTCGACACTGTTGTAGCCCATGGCTTTTAAGTCGAAGTTTTTCAGAATTTGCAGCATCTGCAAGGCGGCTATGCCCTGGCCATTAGGTGGTAACTCCCAGACATCATAACCACGGTAGTTTACGGATACAGGTTCTACCCAGTCGGATTTGTGGCTGGCGAAATCTTCATAACGCAGATAACCACCATTGGCTTTCATAAAACCATCGATACTTTTGGCAATATCGCCTTTGTAAAAAGCATCACGACCGCCTGTAGCTATAGCTTTATAAGTGGCAGCTAAGTCTGGGTTTTTAAACATCTCGCCTTTGGCTGGTGCTTTGCCATTGATAGTAAAAGTACCGACAAAATCACCAGGCTGGTCTTTTAACTTAGGCACAGATCTGTCCCAGTAATACGCTATCAGTTCACTGACAGGGAAACCTTGTTCAGCATAAGTAATGGCAGGCTGCAAAATTTGCGTCATAGGTAATTTGCCAAACTTCTGGTGCATTTCAAACCAGCCGTCTACTGCGCCGGGTACGCTGATAGGCAACATGCCATAAGGTGGCAAATCTTCACGGCCCAGCTTTTTCAGCTCTTTGGCTAATTGCTTATGACTTAAGCCTTTAGGCGAGCGACCAGAGGCATTTAAGCCATAAATTTTATTAGTTTTTCCGTCCCAGATAATGGCGTATAAATCACCACCTATACCGTTACCTGTGGGTTCCATTAAACCTAAAGCTGCATTGGCCGCAATAGCAGCATCCACCGCTGTGCCGCCTTGTTTCATAATGTCCAGGGCAATTTGGGTGGCTAATGGCTGACTAGTGGCGGCCATCGCATGAGGTGCTATGACTTCAGAGCGGCTGGCAAAATCAGCACCGGTAATACGGTCGTACGCCATCAGTTGTGGCGATATAGCAATCAGGCTGCAGAGCAGAAGTTTTTTCATTGTGGTTAGTTCTCTCAAATACAGGAGCATTCAAACTAATCAGCCAAAGGCCAAATTGCCAGTGCCACGCGACCAACTCCCAGATTAGCTGGCTGAAACCAGATGTTGGCTTAAGGCTGCTTTTTGTTCTGAGCTTAGCAACTGTTTTTGTTTGGCAATAAAGTCATAGTGCACCAATACAGCTGTACCTTCAGCACAACACTGGCCGTTTTGCCAAGCTTGCTGCAGCACTGCAAAGGAGCTATTGCCCACCTTACTGATACCAGTACGTAATTCAACAGGACGGCCATAAAACAGCTCTGCTTTAAACTGCACACTGATGCTGGCCAGTATTAACCGCCACTGTTTTGTATCGAGATCAGGTGTAAATAATTTGAAAATAGGATCTCTTGCCCCTTCAAACCACATCGTCAGCACTGTATTGTTAATATGACCCAAAGCATCCGCTTCATTAAAGCGGGGCTGAATATACCCTTCGTACTTGGAAGCTGCAGCTTTGTTGACTGCGTGCTCTCGCCCCAGTCACATAGGACTACTATGCTCTTGGGGTCTCACGCCCTTGTCGCCTCCCTGCAACTCCAATTACTTTGGGTAGAATTTCTTTAAACATAACAATACCCTGAAACTATGAATGATTTTATTGAAGTCTACAATGATGTCTTACCACAGGACTTTTGTCAGCAACTGATACTGATGTTTGAGCACAGCTCACACAAAGTAGCTGGCCGCACCGGTGGTGGCGTCGACCCCAGTAAAAAGCTAAGTACCGATCTCTATCTGAATCACTATCAGGACTATCACGCAGCTTTGCATCAGATCACTCAATACACCACCAGTTACGTGGCTGAGTATTTTAAAAAGTATCACTTTGCGCTGATTGGGCCAGTCAGTATGACGATCGCTCACCCGACTGAACAACGCATGGTGTCTATTACTGCGGATAACTATCAACAACTGGGCGCTCCTCAGGCCGATACCTTCATGCGCACTTTGTACCGGCTTGGTCCTATCCAGATGCAAAAATACCAGCAAGGTAAAGGTAATTATGCTTACTGGCACTCAGAGGTTTACCCACAGTTACCGAACAATGAGCCTTTGCATCGTACTTTGCTGTTTATGTTTTATTTGAACGATGTAGCTGAGGGCGGCCAGACGGAGTTCTATTATCAGAATAAGGCTATTCAGCCTAAAGCCGGACGTATGGTGATAGCACCTGCTTACTTTACTCATACGCACAGAGGCTGTGTGCCTGAATCGAATGACAAATACATTCTGACCAGTTGGGTGCTGTTTAATCGCGCAGAACAGTTGTATGGCACTGGTGCTTAGTACCTAATGCCTTTGGATGGAGCTACAGACTAAGCTGTCGCTCCTATTGAAAACCCAAGGGCTTTCAGTTCGTTACACTACCAGTTCGTTACACTAAAGGGGGAACAGCCCTGACCATCTCCAGGTGCGGAATGTCGTCTTCCAGGTAAGGTTCGCTACAGGCGATAAAGCCAAAAGACTCATAAAAACGTTGCAGATAACACTGAGCGGATATGCGGATCTCCATATCAGGCCAGCAGCTGGTCGCTACATCCAGAGCTTTATCCATCAGACCTCGACCCAAAGCTAAACGACGCGCTGTTTGCGCTACACAAATACGGCCTAAAGCTGGATTGTGTTCATAACTAACACCAGGAGCTAACACCCTGGCGTAGGCTAAAATTTTGTCGCCTTTTTTTAGCAGAATATGTCGGGTTTGGGGATCTATGTCTTTGTTATCCAGTTCGGGATAAGGGCAGTTTTGTTCAACTACAAATACATCTACCCTTAATTGCAACATGGCATATAAGGTGTAGGTGTCCAGCTGACTAAAAGTAGCAACTTGCCATTCCATCTAGGTGTCCTGTTTTCTCTCTGATCATTCTGCTTTTTACTATATCAAAGTCCCTGTCATTTTGTCTGTTGCATAGCTTGCTCACTGAATAACAACAAAAAAATCTGCATAGCGGCCAAATTTGACCCACACTTAGTGCAGGTGCTGCCTAAGGCAAAAGGAGTTGTGATGTGGTTAAGTCAGATAGTTCAGAAAAAACGTCAGTGGCAACTTGTGCTGGGCGTACTGGTCGTAGTGCTGGTCAATCTTAGCTTTTATGCCATAGGGCAGTTGCAATTGCAGCATCGTCAGCAGCAATGGCAACAATGGCTGCAGCTTCAGCCTCTGGCCCAGCAATCCTGGTTAATCAGCGAGCAGGGGCAGTTCAGGCTATTAACCAGCCCTCCTGCACATGCCAGCGACTTTGTTGCTCTGGATGGCTCAAATCCCGTCCTGCATTTATCGCCTGAGCTAGTGCAACACTGGACTGCGCAGGATTATCTGCTGCTGAATTTGCCTTTTGCACTCTGGCTGGGTTGGATCTTGTGGATCCGCTCTTATCAACGGCAGTTTAAACAGGAGCTGCAACAACTGGAGTTGCAAATTCAGGCGTTGCTTAGCCATTTGGAACTGCCTTTTCACGCAGGCACTAATCCCGCCACTCAACTGCAAAGGGTGTTACTGAAGCTGCAAAACTGGCAGAAACGCGATAGCGAAATCCGCCAACTGGTGCGGGTGCAAGGTTTGGTTGATCATGAGCTTGCAATAGGCAACAGGGTGTTTTTTGAAAGTCGTTTGAACCACTATCTGACAGAAAGCACCGAAGTAGCCAATGGTGCGGTATTTTTAGTGCAGTTATCCCACCCTGAACCAACCTTGTCTGTGATGGTTAAATTACAACGTCTGAGAGGCTGCGTAGAGCTTATTTCAGAACTGGTCTCAGCCTGGACTGATGCTGTGCTGGCCAGGCTGGCTGATAACGATCTGGTGTTGTTAATTCCTGGTCTGAACGGGAAAGAGGCTGAGCAACTGGGGGATCGTATGGCCCATGTTTTAAGCCAGGCTAATTTTTTTGCAGACTGCCAGGATTTTGATCTGGTTCACATAGGTTTTGTGTTGTACCAACAAGGGCAAAGTTCTTATCAATTGATGGCTGAAGCTGATATGGCATTAAAAACAGCCCAATTGCAGGGACCAAATGCAGCTTATGGTTTTAATGATCCACAAAAACCTAAAATTAAAGGTTCGGTCTGGTGGCGGACTGAGTTGCATAATGCGCTAAAAGAAAACAGGTTTTTGCTGAGTTTTCAGCCAGTGTTTTCCTGGCAGGACAATGACGTACTGCAGCATGAAGTACTGGTACGGCTGGCCAGCAGCGATGGCGACAAATTAGCCGCAGCGCTATTTTTACCTATGGCTGCCAATTGTGGTGTCGTCAGTGCTATCGATCAGTATGTACTGCTCAAAGTGGCGAAACTGAGTGAAACCGAAGCATTGGAACATTGCCGCTGCAGTGTGAACTTAAATACGCAGTCCTTGCTGGATGATGCCTGGTGGCATTGGTTACAACAGCAGCTTAGCCTTGGCGCTATAGTGGCGAAAGATTTGGCACTGGAATTTCATGAGCACCATTTAATCAAGCAGTATAAAAACCTGAAACCAAAGCTGCTGCAGCTGCACCAGTGGGGTTTTGAGCTCATAGTTGATCATGTAGGTTTAAGTCTGGACGCCACTCCTTATACCGACGAGTTGCCAGTGCGAATGTTAAAAATTCATCCTGCCGTAGTGCGTGGCATAGATATGCAACTGGAGCAGCAGCTGTTTATCCGCGGTTTGTTGGCTTCTTGTATCGGCAAAGATATCAAAGTGATAGCAACGGGTGTAGAGCAGGATCAGGAATGGCAATGCCTGAAAAAACTTGGTGTGACAGGAGCTCAGGGCTATTACTTTAGTCAGCCACTGGCCCGTCTTATTGCCCAGAATCAGCTGTCTTAATCAGACCTCTGTACGCCAGACCTTTTAGTGCCTGCAGACCGCCGGTGTGATAAAAACTCAGGCGGCTGCCTTTGGCAATGTCGCCCTTTTTGATTAATTCAAACACTGAGTACAAGGCTTTGCCGGTGTAAATCGGTTCAAGCTGTAAACCTTGAGCCGCAAAGGATTGGCAAAATTGCCACAGCTGTTGGTCAAATCGGCCATACACAGGTTGATGCAATGCCTGCACTAATTTCCAGTCTGACTGGTGCAGATCTGAGGGCAACAGGGCTTTGATTTTGTCCGGCAGAGACTGATCTTTTACCACAGCAATACCTAACACAGCTGTTGTATCAGCGCCTTGTATTAAACCAGCTAGAGTGCCTCCGCTACCTACAGCGCAAATCAGCAAAGACGCAGGCCCGGCTGGGGTATGACGCATATCCAGCTCACTGACCCCTTTGACCGCAGCCTCACAAGTGCCACCTTCAGGAATGATTAAATAGCCTGGATACTGCTCACTGAGTTGTTGCACAGTGTCCTCTAGATGGCGTTGCTGATAAAAGCTTCGGCTTACAGGGAGCAACTGCATGCCATAGGACCGACATAAGGCTAATGTCGGGTTCTGCAGATCGACCTCTTCACCCCTGACTATGCCCAGACTTTTCAGGTTATGTTCGGCCGCTGCTGCTGCTGTTGCAACCAAATGATTGGAAAAAGCGCCGCCAAAAGTTAACAATCCAAGATATTTTTGTTGCAGCGCTAGCTCTAGCTGGTATTTTAGCTTCAACAGCTTATTACCGGATATATCGGGATTTTCGGCTGATGTGTAACAAAGCCAGAGTTCGATCTGATATTCAGATAGAATAGGGTGTAAAATCTTTTGCCATTGTGGACAAACATTGATTTGCATCATAAGTTATAAATTCGGAACGAAATTTTTATCATTTTTATCGTTTTCATGCTGACTTAGCGTTACAATACTAGAAGAAAAAACAGTAGGCAGTATTTCCCTTTATGTTAACAAAGCTATTGGCGCATTTTAACTTCACCAAAAAACCTGGCACTTCCTTTGCCGGGTTTCATTTGTCGGCCAATAGTTTAAAGGTTGTGTTAGTCAGTCAGCAATCTGAAAACACGCAAAAGGTTGAACTGGTCGTGCATGAGCAATTCAGTTCGTCGGCACAACTTTCAGCAGCCTTTAAAGCTGTGGCAACAAAAATCCCTGCATCCTGCCAATGCACTTTGGTGATACCGCCAGAGCGCTATATGGTGTTGCAGATAGACAAACCTGCAGTGCCTGATGATGAAATCTCCTTAGCTTTACCCTGGACTATCAAAGATTTAGTCACCTTGCCCGATGATGATATGGTGCTGGATTACCTGGACTTGCCGCTGCAAAATCAGTTACAGGGCATCAAAGTTAATGTTGTGGTGAGTTCAAAAAGCTGGCTGGCTGATCTGGTTGCCTTGTTTGTGCAACATAAGTTGCAGTTAGTTGGGATCCAGCCAGAAGAATGGTTGGCCAGAAATTTATTACCAGTGAAAGAACAAGCCTTGATGCTGGTATCACATCAGCCTGGTCAGGATTTGGCTATACAAATTATGCAGCGGGGCCATTTGTGTTTCTCCAGACGCCTGCGGGGTTTTAATCGTCTGGACCACTACAGTGTGGAAGAATTACAACAAGGCATTTTTGATAATTTATTGCTGGAATTACAACGCTCTATCGACTACTTCGAAGGACAGCTGAAACAGGCTCCGGTCCGTGAAATTGCATTGTTGTTAGCCAATTCAAATCAGGCCGGTATAGTGCAGTTGTTTATCCAAAATGGCTTTTCTCAGGTGTTTGCTGTGTCGGCTAAAGACATTAAAGTGCAGATCTCTGCTGAACAGTTTAGTCAGTATTGGCTGGCGCTTGCTGGTGCTATTGAACCCCTCTGTGCACAAAGGGAGGTGAACCTTGAAGCTGCGGGTTAACCTTTATGTACAGGCTTTACAGCCAGTAAAAGAAAAAATTAGTTTAAAGCTGTTAGTCAGCAGCACCCTAGGTTTGAGCGCTGTTCTGCTGCTTCTCAGCCTGTTGTTCACTATGCACACTGAAACAAAACAAAAGCACCTTGCTACTTTACAACAGCAAGTCAAAGAGCAGACTCAAGCTGTCACTCAATTGCAACAGACAATAGACAGCAGACAACCTGCACCCGCCCTGGTCAAACAGCGCACTGAGCTGAACCAGATCATAGCGCAGAAACAAAGACTGCTTCAATTTGTCCAGAATGAACAACGTAAAACCTCTGTGCAATATTCTCCGGTATTTCAGTATCTTGCCAGTATAGATCCAGACGGGTTCTGGTTAAGCAGCTTTAGTTTGAACGCAACGTCTAGCCAGTTTAGTGGTTATGTCACGCAAGCTGAATTGCTGCCACAATGGCTGAATAAGTTAAGTGACACCGCGTTTTTTAAAGGGCATAGCTTTTCTCAGTTCGAAATAAAGCAGACAGATAAATCAGAAGCCTTGGTGTTTAAAGTGACTTCTTCATCTTCTTCCGCCTCTGCAGGAACTGCAAAGGAGGCTAAACCATGAGCGTATGGCAACAGTTAGAAGAGCGTTTTAAAGGGCTAAAGCAGCGCGAAAAGTACAGTGTTTTTGCTGGTAGCTTATTGTTGTGTTTGTGGTTATTTATGCTTCAATCCTTGCTTCCTGCTATCGAAAGTCTGAGAAAAGTAGAGCAGCAGATTGAGGGGGCCACTAGTACTTTGCAGCAACAAAGCGCGACTTTAGTCAGCTTGCAACAACAAGCCAGCGTCGACATTGATGCCAATTTTAAAAAAGAATTGGAAATGTTGCAGAGTCAAGAGCAGGAATTGCAGCAACAAATTTCTAAACTGACCAGTTATTTTATCGGCTCAGAGCGGATGGCGCTGGTGCTGCAAGATGTGCTGAAAAGTAGCAACAAGGTAAAAATGAAGTCTGTGCTGGCCAAGCCTCCTGTACCTTTGACCTTTTCAGAGCAGGGCACGGATAATAAAGCTGTGATTTATCAGCATTCCACTGTAGTGGTATTAACAGGTGATTATTTTGCCCTGGCTGAGGTCTTAGTCAGACTTGATGCTTTGTCCTGGTCTTTGGGCTGGCAGAGTATCGATTACGAAGTGAAAAAATACCCTGATGCTGAGCTTACTCTGCATCTACTGACTGTGAGTGACAATGAAAGTTATATTAAGCTGTAGCCTATGTTTAGTTCTTAGCTGTGCGGTGCAGTCGGCCTCAGACCCGACCAGGCCTGATGCTGCCATGATCGAAGCTGCAGCACTTTCTGAAGTGGACACTAAAGTGACAGAACCTGCTGTCAAATTAAAACTTGGACTGATCAAAGAGGTGGAGGGAGAATACAGAGCTTTGATCAATGGCGTATCTGTGCAGCGAGGCGATGAGATTGAAGGTTATCAAGTCCTGAGTATTAATGGTCAACAAGCTGTGCTGCAAAGAGCCAATGAACGTTTAATCTTAAATTTGTTTAAAGCGATGAAAACTCAATGAATTATTTTAACAAAAACTACTTCACGTTAGCTTTCATCAGCTTAGGTTTGGCTGCCTGTCAGGGTATGCAGGAGACTAAGGTGCCGGAGCAAGCCAGGGCCGCGCTGGCAGAACAACAGGCAAAACCACAGCCTGCCACAGAGCCAGTGCCTGATAGCGTGACTCAGGATTTGTTGGCCCTCACTAGCCCAATGCAACAGCCACAGCTGATCCAACCCAGGTTTAACGTTGCAGCCGCCAATGTAGAAGCAGCAGATTTTTTCACTTCACTGGTCGCAGATACTGACTACAGTGTCGCTATCCATCCGGCAGTCACAGGACAAATTACGCTGGATTTAAAACAAGTGACGTTAAACGAAGCTTTTGCTGTCGTTGAGCAGTTGTATGGTTACCATATTCAGCAACAGGGTTCGATTTATAAAATCATGCCAGGCGGGTTACGCACTGAAACCATAGCGGTGAATTATCTGCTGATGCAACGTTCAGGTAGTTCCTCTATTTCAGTGACTGCTGGCGGGATATCAGGGTCTCAGGGCAACAACAGTAATTCCAATAGCAATGGCCAGAACAACGGGCAGAATAATAACCAGAATAACTCCAACCAGAATGGCAATAACCAAAATGGCCAGAACGGACAAAACGGACAAGGCAACGGCAGCTCAGTACAAAGCTCCAGTGAAACTGATTTCTGGAAAGATTTAAAAGAAGCCATTACAGGTGTCATGGGCTCTGGTCCGGACAGAACTGTGGTTGTCAGCCCTCAGGCCGGTTTAGTTACAGTACGGGGTTTGCCTGCTGAAATAGAAGCAGTGCGTGCTTACCTGGGCCAAACTGAAGCCAGTTTGCAACGTCAGGTTATATTGGAGGTGAAAATCATTGAGGTCACGCTGGATGATGATTACCAACAAGGTATCAACTGGAGCAAAATTGCAGGCACCCTTGGTACCACTGAAATTAACTTCAGTAATAACAGCTTTAGTCTGGGAAATAATATTACAGCCCAAATCGGTGGCTTAGGCAGCGTAGGTTTTGCTCATGATAACTTCAGCGGTGTGATCAATATGCTGGAAACTCAGGGCAATGCACAAGTACTGTCCAGTCCCCGTGTTACTGCAATCAATAATCAAAAAGCGGTGATTAAAGTAGGTTCGGACGAATACTATGTGACTGGGGTCGATAGCACCACAAACAATGTGGGTAATACTACTGGTACAGTCACCAATATTACCCCTACACTCGAACCGTTTTTCTCTGGTATAGCTTTGGATGTAACACCACAGATCAACGTCGATGGTGACGTGATTTTGCATGTACATCCTTCAGTATCAGAAACCTCTGAGTTGGCTAAAGCTATCAGTATATCGGGACAGACCCCTTACTCACTCCCTTCAGCCCAAACCAATATCCGTGAGTCCGATACTATTATCAAAGCCCGTAACGGCGAAATTGTCGTGATAGGTGGCTTAATGCAGTCCACCATCAGCGACAGTGAATCTAAAGTACCAGTACTGGGTTCAGTGCCTTTATTTGGCAAGCTATTTACCAATATCAGCAAAGTGGAGCGGAAAAAAGAGCTGATTATTTTGATCAAACCCACTGTATCTTCCGGTGGTGCTATGCAGCAGCAGATGAAGCAATCCGCTGATTTGATTGATCAATGGTATCCGAAGAACTGATTATGCTATATCTCCGTCACTTTGGTTTACAGCAAAGCCCTTTTAGCCTGACTCCAAACACGGCGTTTTACGTCAACTTGCCTCAGCATCATGAAGCTATGCAGGTGCTAACTACGGCCTTAAATAGCGGTGAAGGTTTTATTAAAGTCACAGGCGAAGTGGGAACAGGCAAAACTATGCTGTGCCGCAAGCTGATGAATGAAGCGCCGGATGACTGGAAAATTGCTTATATCCCTGATCCCTATTTGTCGCCTCTGGAGCTACGCTGGGCTTTTGCTTCTGAATTAGGTTTGAAACAAACTGATGGTATAGATAATCAGCAGTTAGTCCAGCTAGTGCAGCACTGTCTGGTGGCGCTGGCTGCGGAAGGAAAAAGAGTAGTACTGATCATTGATGAAGCTCAGGCTCTACCGGACGATACGCTGGAAGCACTAAGATTGTTAACTAACCTGGAAACTGAGCAACGCAAACTGGTGCACGTGGTGTTATTTGGCCAGCCAGAGCTGGATAAACGTCTTGCCAGCTACAAATTCCGTCAGTTGCGCCAACGTGTCAGCTTTTCTTATTTCTTGCGGGGTATGTCATTTGATGAAGTACAGGCTTATGTCAGTACCAGAGTCGATATAGCAGGCGTACGCCAGCCACTGTTTTCTGCAGCGGCCTTGAAGGCTATTTGGAAATACAGCAGAGGGATCCCTCGTTTAGTGAATGTATTAAGTCATAAGGGGCTGATGTTGGCTTTTGGTGAGAATAAGCTGCAGGTTGACGCCAGACATTTACGCTATGCCGCCAAAGACACAGAGGATGTAAAGGCTCATCGTTTTGCAGTTAGCCCTTTGCTTGTTGGGATTATGGCTGCAGTGGCGCTGAGCGCTGCCGCAGTTGCTGCCTGGCACTTCAGAGGTCTGTGGTTATGAGTGTGATCAACAAAATGCTGCGTGATTTAGACCAGCAACAGCAGAAAAACAATCAAAACTCTTCCGTATTTAGACCTAAACCTAAATCCAATCTGCTGCTTTGGGGAGCTATTCCTCTGGCATTGTGTGCAGGTTGGGGCGGGCAGCTTTGGTATAACGACTATCTTGCTGGCAAGCCAGAGCAGGCTGTAACTCAGGTTGAGCCGGAAAAAAGCAAAGCCGACCCTCTGGAGCTGGTGGCACAAATGCTGCCTCCTGCTAAAAACCAGGCTGCGGATGGCAGTGCTACAGCGGCGCCTGCACCTCAGGTTGTGACTTTGCAGGATGTGGTGGCCGATAGGGTGTCGCCTGAGGCTGCGGCGCAGCTGGGCAAAACTCAGGCTGCGACTCAAGCTGCCGCTGTGTCAGAAACGGCCTTACAGCCTTTTGCCAACCAGCCTGTGGCTGAAGAGCGTGTTGTCGAGGTGGTTCTGGCTAAACCTGACCCAGCCGCAGACAGCCAAAGTTACGCTGCAGATACGGCAACACCAGACCAGGTGCAGGTGAGCGAATTTGATCAAAGCAAGGATTTTATCGAAGAGCCAGATTCTGCGATGGAAACTGACTGGCAACAACAGCAACCAGAGGTTCAGGATAAACCCAGGTCTTTGGCTATTGAAAAAGTACAGTTGACGCCACAACAGCAAAAAGAGCTGCTAAAACAGCAAGCTCAGAAAGCGGAAGCTAAAGGTAATCTGATCCAAAGCATGGAGTATTGGCGGCAAATACGCCAAATGGCTCCGACTGAAAGTGAAGCCTACATCGAATTATCGCGCCTGGCTCAAATTCAGGGCAATGATCAGGCGGCAGCGCAGATACTGGAGCAAGCCATTGCTACAGGTGTGCAGGAGCCTAAGCTGTCTATGGCTTTGGCCGCTTTAGCGCTGAAGAAGCAGGATTGGCCTAAAGCTTTGTCTTACCTGCAGTACCAGCCAGACATTTTTAACTACACAGATTTTTATGCATTAAAAGCAGCGGCCTTGCAAAAAACCAATCAGCACGCAGAAGCAGTGCAGGTGTTTCAGCAACTGGCCAGACAGCAACCAGAACAGGCGCGTTGGTGGCTTGGTATGGCTCTGAGCTTTGATGCTTTGCAGCAGCCGGAACAGGCTTTGCTGGCTTATCGGCAGGCGACTGTAAATGGCCAGACGTTGTCCGCTGGCAGCCTGGACTATGTAAAAAAACGCATTGCGGCGCTAGAGTGATTTTATGTTAAAACCCAGATTAAAAATGCGGCTTGGTGATTTGTTGGTGCATGAAAACATCATCACAGAGCAACAATTGCAGCAAGCTTTGGCGCAGCAGCAAAAAACTGGCCGCAAGCTGGGCAACAGTCTGATTGATATGGAGTTTCTGACTGAAGATCAGTTGCTACAGTTTTTGTCACAACAGCTCAAAGTCGATTTATTAGATATCAGTTCACTGCAAATTGATCCCAAAGCTGTAGCGCTTTTACCTGAGGTGCATGCCAGACGTTTTCGCGCCTTAGTGCTGGAAGACAGGGGCAGCACCGTCTTGCTGGGGATGAGCGATCCGGCTGACTTATCTGTACTGGACCAGATAGCGCCTATGCTGGCGCCTAAAGAAATTGCTATCGCTATAGTGCGCGAAAGTCAGTTGATCAGCGCCTTTGATCGCTTGTATCGCCGTACTAAACAAATTGAAAATTTCGCGACTCAGCTCAAAGAAGAATACGCCGAAACCGACCTGCTGGACTTTGGCGCTTTAAGCGATCCGACAGATAACGACAACACCATAGTTAAATTACTGCAATCCATTTTTGAAGATGCGGTGCAGGTAAGAGCCTCGGATATTCATATCGAACCGGACGAAAAATTGCTGCGTATTCGTCAACGGGTGGACGGTATTCTGCAGGAAAACGTGTTAAAAGAAGTCAGTATAGTGCCGGCTTTGGTGCTGAGGTTAAAGCTGATGGCTCAGCTGGATATCTCAGAAAAACGTATGCCGCAGGATGGTCGTTTTCAGATCAAAATCAAAGGCCGTACTATAGATGTGCGGATGTCGACTATGCCAGTGCAGTACGGCGAGTCTGTGGTGATGCGTTTATTGGACCAATCCGCCGGTTTACTGACCATGGAACAAACAGGTATGCCGGATGCGTTGTTAAAACGTTTGCGCCGTATCCTAAAAACACCTCATGGCATGATACTGGTGACAGGCCCTACAGGCTCGGGTAAAACCACCAGTTTGTACGGCATGCTCAGTGAGCTGAATAAAGAAGGCAATAAAATTATTACGGTGGAAGATCCGGTGGAATACCGCTTGCCCCGTATTAATCAGGTGCAGGTGAACCACAAAATAGGCCTGACCTTCAGTAATGTATTAAGAACCAGTTTGCGCCAGGATCCCGACATTATCATGGTCGGTGAGATGCGTGACCAGGAAACTGCAGAAATAGGCCTACGTGGTGCTTTAACAGGTCACCTGGTGTTATCGACTTTGCACACCAATGATGCGGTCAGCAGTACATTGCGTTTAATCGACATGGGGGCCGCTGAATATTTAGTGGCCAGCGCTTTAAGGGCTATTTTGGCTCAGCGTTTAGTGCGGCGTTTATGTCCACATTGCAAAAAGACCTATACACCTGATGCGTCTGAAATCAGCTGGCTGCAGCATAAACATATAGCGCCAAGCCAGCAGTTTTGGCGTGGTGAAGGCTGTCAAAACTGCAATCACACCGGCTATTCCGGCCGCATTGGTGTGTTTGAGTTACTGGTGATGAACCGCGAACTGGCCGATGCCTTGCGCCGTAAAGATGCCGAAGCTTTTGCTATTGCCGCCCGTAATAACGAAGGCTTCAGGCCTTTGGGTGATATGGCGCTGGATTATGCGATGCAGGGCCTGACCAGCATAGAAGAAGTGATCAAAGTGTCTGAATACCTTGAACTGGAAGAGCCTGTGTCTGTTCAGGTGACAGAGCAGGGGTTTAACTAATGGCTACCTTTAGCTATACAGCCAGGGACAGACAAGGTCAGTCTGTCAGCGGCAGTATTGAAGCCAGCAGTGAAATGGCAGCTGCAGATCTGCTGCTAAAACGCAGCCAAATCCCGATTAAAATCCAGCTGCAGGAAGAAAAACCAGTCCGTGAAGCTATAGTCTGGCCCTGGCAGCGGGTGAGCATGACGGAGCTGATTATCTTTTCCCGCCAGATGTATTCTCTGATGAAGGCTGGTATTCCTATTATCCGCGCCATTGTAGGACTAGCTGAAAGTACCAGCTCAAAAGCTTTACATGGCGTATTGCTGGATTTAGCAGAGCAGCTGGAAAAAGGCCGTACTTTATCGGCCGCTATGACGCAGCACCCTAAAATATTCAGCCGCCTGGTCGTTTCGCTGGTGCATGTAGGGGAAAACACGGGCCGGCTCGATGAGTCCTTTTTACAGCTCTCCAGCTATTTTGAGCAGGAGCTGGAGACCAAAAAGCAAATCAAACAAGCGACCCGCTACCCATCTTTTGTGCTATTTGCGCTTCTGGTGGCTATGGTGCTGATGAATATGATGGTGATACCGCAGTTCTCCGCCATGTTTGCCAAATTTAATACCGAATTGCCCTGGGCGACGCGACTATTGCTCGGCAGCTCAAATCTCTTTATCAATTACTGGCAATTGATGCTCGCTGTGCTGGTGGGGATGATTTGGGCTTTACGGCTGTATTTACAAACAGAGAAAGGCCGTTATCAGTGGAGCTACTGGAAGCTGAAAATGCCTTTAATGGGCAATATCATACTTCGTGCTACTTTGGGCCGTTTTAGCCGCAGTTTTGCCATGATGCTGCGAGCTGGTGTGCCTTTAACTTCGGCTTTAACCTTAGTGGCTGAAGCTGTAGACAATGACTATATGTCAGAGAAAATCCGCGAGATGCGGAAAAATATAGAAAGAGGTGAAAGCCTGCTGCGGGTGGCTGTACAAAGTGAGTTATTTACTCCTTTGGTGTTGCAGATGCTAGCTGTAGGAGAAGAAACAGGGCAAATAGACGAGATGTTGACGGAAGTGGCCTCCTTTTACGAAAGAGAAGTGGCATACGACTTGAAAGCTCTTACTGCGAAGATAGAGCCTATTTTGATCTGTGTGGTTTCTGGTATGGTGCTGATTTTAGCCTTAGGTATTTTTACACCTATGTGGGACATGCTCAATGCCTACAAAGGCGGCTAGAAAACAACCATAACAATGAAAAAAACGAAAGACAATTTGATAATAGTGCGTAAAATAGCGTCAATTAGCAATAAACTAACAAATAAAGGTATGGGGTGAATAACATGAAACGACAAGGTGGTTTCACTATTATCGAAATTATCATTGTAGTGATAATTTTGGGATTATTGGCAGCAACTGCATTACCACGTTTTTTAAACGTGACTGAGCAAGCTGAAGATGCTTCAATCGACGGTATAGCGGGTGGTTTTGCTTCAGCTATTGGCTTAGTACGTGGTCAGTGGGAAGTGGAAGGCAGACCTGTCGGCAATGGCAGAGATGGTGCAACGCCTGCAGAGATTAACGTAAGTACAGTTTCTATCGATGGTGTTCGAATTGCGGTCAACGGCAACGGCACAGGAACTGGTGTGAGCCTAGGTTATCCTACCGCAAATCCTGCAGAAGTGACTCTTACAGACTCACGTCATACAGCAACAAATAGCGTGCGTTGTAAAGAAATATTGGACACAGTGTTGCAAAATGCGCCTTCTTCAGTGGCTTATTCGAATGCCACTGACTCAGTGGCTGAAATTCAAAACGCCAATGTAACTTTACTGGTGAGAGAAGGGACTACTGCCAATACTACTGCAAACGTTTGTTACTACTATCAGACCGCAGGACTAACCGCAGTACCAGACCCTGATGGTACCACTCAGGTATTTAATGGATTTAGTTACGCTCCATTGAATGGTAAAGTGACAGTATTTAAAAATAAACCTTAACAAACAGAGTTATAAACGGAGTTAACATCTATGAAATCTATCAATAAAACTCAACAAGGTTTTACCTTAGTTGAATTGATCATCGTAATCGTGATTTTGGGTATTTTGGCTGTAACAGCGGCACCACGTTTTTTAAATTTCCAGGGTGATGCCAAAGCATCTGTACTGGAAGGTGTAGCTGGTAGCTTGAAGTCAGGCTTAAAGATAGTGGAAGGCAAAGCTATTATTGCGGGTTTAAATACGGCTGCACTTTCTTGCTATGACACAGCTAGCAATAACGTAGTTGCTCCAACTGGCACTCCTGCTGCGTGCGGTACTAACACTGTAGCATTAAATTTTGGTGCTCCAGCTCTTGCTGTTAACAGCATAACTGCTATTGCTGAGTTTACTGGTGATATCCAAGTCGCACTTGATCCTGGCACACCAGCCGACACTACAGCTACTCCTCCAGTTGCTGCAGTGCCAGGCACCAGGGTATTCGTTGCTAATAATACAGCAGATTTAACTGACGCCAATTGCCGTGTTGAATATACTCCTGCTTCAAGCACCGCAGTAGCATCAGTTGTAGTTAATAACACTGGTTGTAACTAAGACATAGGCGATGAAGTATCCAAAACAACTCGGCTTTACGCTGATTGAGCTGATTGTTGTGATGATACTGATTGCCATTCTCTCGGTAACAGCTTTACCTAAGTTTTTAGGTAAAGCTGGCACTGAAGAAATTACAGTTCAGGATCAATTAATTGCTGTATTGCGTTTGATGCAAAATCGCGCCATGCAAAATACAGAGCCTAACACCTGTCATCAGGTGCTTTTTACCTCAGTGCAGCTTGGTTCCGCTGCGATAAATCCTTGTAGCGCTACTTCTTCTTTTAGCCTTCAGCAACAGAATGACGCTGATCAACTATTTCTGTCTGATAGCAACATTAGGTTAAGTTTATTTAACGCCAGCACTGGTGGAACCGAACTTAGCTCACCCTTTCGCTTTCGTTTTAATTCACTGGGACAACCAGTAACAGATGCCAGTCCTGCAACGCGTTTTGACAGTGGCCTCAGACTTGGCGTTACAGGTGCTGTGAATGCCGCTGTATGTATTGAATCCGAAGGCTATATTCACACATGCACATAAAGCCTCTTCCTTTGCCCAAAGGATTTACTCTGATCGAAATCATAGTGGGTATAGTGGTGCTCGCTACAGCTTTGTTGCTGATTACAGCCAGTTTAGGACCTCTCTATAAGCAAAGCGCAGATCCTTGGCACAGAGTAAGGGCTGCTGAACTTGGCCATAGCTTTTTAAATGAAATCCTTGCCCGCTCTTTTGATGAACATTCCGACAGGGCTGGAGGTAATTATCGTTGTGATGCCGGGGCTGAGCTTGGAGCTGTGCCTTGCGCTACGCCAGTGCTTACGGCAGGCTCGTTGGTTTTCGCACCCGATTGCAGTGGTTCCTGTGAAGACCGCCTGAGTTTTGACGATGTCGATGATTTTGACGGCTTTAGCTCAGATGGTGGTGCCATAGCAAATATTATTAATGATTCATTGTTAGCCAGTTATCGCAATTATAGGGTGGCCGTTCGGGTGGGTTATGACGGCGATAAGGATGGCATCATCAATAACCAAAATTGCACCTTGTTGCCTGATCCCTATCAGTTCTGTCAGGAACGACAGCTAAAACTTATAGTGGTAAGTATCACTACTCCCTCTGGCGAGACCATAGATTTTTCCGCGTACAGGGGAAACTGGTAATGGTAAGGACTGCACGCGGTTTTAGTTTAGTTGAGCTTATTTTAGTTGTTATTTTGTTGGGCATAGTCTCTACGCTAAGCTTGGGATTCCTGCGTAATGGTGCCGAGATGTATGCACAATCTGCCGACAGGGAACGTTTATTAAGTCAGAGTAGGTTTGTGATCGAACGCTTAACCCGCGAGCTACGTAATGCGTTACCCAATAGTGTCCGTATTTCCAGCGATGGACGTTGTGTCGAGTTTATTCCGCTGAAGTTTGCCGGACGTTATACAGAGCTACCAGGTGTTAACGCCGCAACAGCTTTAGACATGACGTTTTTTAGTGGCCAAAGTAACAGTGTGACGAATTTTTCCTCTTTGATTGCTGATGGTGATTTCATCACTGTGTATCCCACACTGCCTGAGCATTATTACAGTAAAAACAGAACATTAGAGCTCAAAGCTGCAACAGCTGTAGATGAAAGCTCAGGTCAAAGAGTTAAACTGGAATTTAACTCGGCAACTCTAACAGGTTTTCCTCAGGCTTCACCTAATCAGCGCTTTTTTGTCTGGGACTTTCCAGTTCGTTATTGTTTAGTGGCTAAACCTGCAGCTACTAATATCTATCTAAATGATGTGTATAGATTTGATGATTACGGGCTTCTACAGCAGTTGCCACAAGTGAGTGATTTGGATAGTGCAGCAGGCTCTTTGATGGCCACTGATGTTTTTTTCAATCCGAACCAGAGCCTTAAGCCATTTTCCTATGAAGATGGAGTACTAAAGCGCTCTTCTGTTGTCCATGTTGTTTTAAGTTTTAGTAGTAATTTTGCGGATGATCTGTTTTTTAACCAGGAGATCCATATACCTAATGTGCCCTAATAACCCAACTCTCTCCTTTAAAAGGCAACAAGGGTCAATGCTGATCGTAGCTTTGTTTATCATTGTGGTTATGGGATTACTTGTGGCGGCGTTAAGTCGCTTAGTGATTAGCAGTACAGATATGGTTTCAACCGAAGTGTTGGGCGCAAGAGCATTTTTTGCGGCTCAAAGCGGTTTAGAGATCGGTTTAGCAAAGCTATATCCTCTACAAAGGAAAACTTCGGCTTCTGATAGCACTGCAATAGGAGAAGCTATGGTCTGTGAACCCAAAGATTATGATTTTTCGGTATCGGGTTTAGCGCAGTGCAAAGCTCAGGTTAGTTGTGTTGAAAGTAATGATCCAACCACTGGAACCAAACATTATTATTTAACTAGCATTGGCAAATGTCAGCAAAGCAGCTTTACAACTTCTCGAACTCTGGAAATGGAAGTATGGCAATGAGTCTGTTAAGAGTCTTGTCTTTTGTTGTACTGCTGATGCTGTTGTGGGTGACAGAGGTGAGTGCTGCGACATACAGCCTGATACCACCCAACCAGAGACCAGCCATTTGTAGTGGTACTCAGGGGTATTGGAGCGGCAATGTTTATGTGTGTGACTGGGGGCGGCCATTTTCTGTTGCTTCGGGTGACACTATTACCTCCAATACCAATATCAGAATTTTGTCTAATGAAGGCTTTAATTTAACCAACGTTACCTTAGGTGGTAGCAGCTACACTATAGATTTGGAAGCTCAGGGTAACAACGAAACCCGCTTAACAGGTTCAACACTGTACGGCTCAATTTATGGCTCCAGCAACAATGTGCGGCTGCAGTCTGGCGCTGTGGTGCGGGGCGTGGTGAATGTAACCGGCAGTTTCCAGTCTACTAATGCGACAGTGGGCGGTAATGTCAGCGCAAACAGTGGTATTACAGCCGTTGATTCAACATTTTATGCCAACCTGACGTCGTCCAATAGTTCAATTAATCTGACCAGAGGCGTTGTCTACAACAACGTGACAGTGACGGCTCAAACCCTGACAGCCACTGGTACTATCTTTAACGGCAATATTCTTTCAACCAGCGGCAATATCACTTTGACAGACGCCAATGTGGCCGGCAATGTCTCAGCACCCAGCAATGCTATTACCGCAACCAATACAGATATCACAGGTACAGTCACAGCCAATGGCAATATTAGTCTGACCAACGTTGAGGTAGATGGCAAAGTTACCAGTACGGCCAATATAGTCTCAGGAACTGGCACTGTATTTGGTAATGGTATCAGCGGAGGCAGCGGAATTCTGGTTTCAGGCGGGTCCATCACAGGAGACCTGCGCTCTAGCTGCAATAATATTGTGCTTACCAGTACTACTATGACCTCTGGCACTATTCAAACTACTCCAACCCTGGGAAGCGGTTGTGCAGCCAATAAAGTCGAGTTTAATAACAGTACTGTGAACGCCACTATCCTTGGTGGGCCTAATAACGTCTATGTCAAAGACTCTCAATTCACTGGCGATATTAAGGCGAGATTTAATGTCGAACTGGAGAACAGTACTGTCTACGGTAATATTGTAGGCGAACCAGGTTTTATCTTGCATACAGTCGATCTGGATGATTCCTTTGTTTACGGCAACGTTACTGTCAGAACAGACTACGGCAAGATCACCGGGAACTGGCCTGATAGCGCAATCTATGGCAACTGCTCTTATGACTTTGTCACTCCGTCATTATGCAGCCCAGCGCAACCAGCAGCTGCAGATGCGTACTGGAAGTTCGATGAAGCGCAATGGACAGGCGCATCGAATCAGGTGCTTGATTCTTCAGTCAACCTTAGGCATGGCACTGCACGTTTTGGTGCGACCACTGCAGTGCTGGATCCTTCTCCTGCCTCTTGTACTTTTGGTACTTTCCTGCGTGGATCGTCGTCGTCGAATAACCCTCATGTTTATGTTGAGCGTAACGCTTATTTTCATAACGCCGATGATTTTGGTTTTACCTTATGGCTGAAAATGAGTGCATCTCAGCAGTATGGTAGCCGTCAGGTGATTCTGGCTTATGGTGACGAAGACGGGGTTGAAGAGGAAGACGAAGGTCGTTTTGAACTGTTAAGGACATCAACAGGCCGGTTACGTTTTGCTGTCCGTATGCAAAGTGAGGCGTTGCGTTATGTCGAAGTGAATGACTCCAGCCTGTTTAATGGGCAGTGGAAACATATTGCTGTCAGTTACAGTAAGCAAAATAAGCGGCTGCGCTTGTATGTTAACAATGTCTTAGTCAGCGATACACCCAATGCCAGTATTGGCAATGGCAGTAATGACCGCACACCTAACGATGGCAATACCGGCTTATCTATAGGTGCTTTGCCTGATGGCGATGACGGTATTCGTGGTCAGATCGATGAAGTGAAGTTTTTTGCTCATGAGCCTACAGCTGCAGAAATTCAAGCCATGTATCAACAAACGGCCAGCTGCGCCAACGAGTGCTTTAACGAAAACTTTACCAGTGATACCAACTGGTACCTGACCCAACGTAACAGTACACCTCCTTCACTCAGAACCTCGCCGAGCCGGCTGCGTTTAACTGAAAACATAAAAAATCAATCGACCTCTATTACCTTCAAACGCAGTTTCCCTGCGGCAGGTAATAAAATGACCATAGAATTTGATCACTATGCCTATGGTGGCACTGGCGCAGACGGTATTGCTCTGGTTTTATCTGACGCATCAATCACTCCGGTGCCAGGCAGCTATGGTGGCAGTTTGGGCTATGCACAGCGCACTAACGTTAGCCCAAGCCAAAGTGGCTTCGCTGGCGGCTGGCTGGGGATTGGCTTTGATGAATACGGCAGTTTTTCTCAGGCGACTGAAGGGCGAGTAAATGGCACTGCAGCAATGCCCCAAGCTATCGGAGTGAGAGCTGCAAGCAGTACAGGTTACGGTTGGCTGGGTGGTACTAATACCCTGCCGACCCCGCTAAGCGCCACGGGCAGCAGCCTTGCCCGTGGTGACAGATACAGAATCACTATAGATTCCACAGCCTCCAGCTCAACGGCTGTTGCTTTTCAGCTTGAGCGTCGCCTTGCAGGCGGAACCACCTACAGTACTTTATTAACCTCTTCAAATTTATTAGCTTTAGGCCAGCCAGTTCCACCCGCTAATTTATTACTGTCTTACACTGGCTCAACTGGCGATAACACCAACTTCCATGAAATCACCAATATTCAGGTCTGTACTCAGAAACCCTCTACGCCTATAGAGTTTGGTAATCAGCTGCATCATATAGAATTCAGTTATCCGGCTTCACCTTTGACTTGTAATCCAACAGAGGTCACCATCAAAGCCTGCGCCAATGCAGCCTGTACTGAGTTATATACATCTCCAGTGACCTTAACCCTGGCTGCTTCAGGCGGTAGTTGGAGTGGCAGCAATCCTTTTACTTTTACCGGTTCAACAACTAAAAACTTAAGCAAAACTACGGCGGGCAATTTTACGGTAGCGGTGAGCTCCTCCAGTGTTACACCGCAGAACGCAGTTCAGTGCAAACAAAACGGTCTGACAGATGATTGTACTTTTGCGGTAGCCGATAGTGGTTTTGTCTTTGATGTGCAGGATATGGTGGCTAATCAGCCGCAAAATGTGCTGATCCGCGCTGTTCGCAAGGACAATTCCAGTCAGCAATGTGTGCCTGGTTTTAAAGATGTCACAAGACCAATAAAGTTCTGGTCTGACTATATAGACCCAATTGCTGCTGGCAGGCCTGAAAGCCGCGCTGTGTTGGTGAATTCAGCAGCTATAGCTCAAAACTTAAGTTCAGCTGTGACTCAAAATCTTTCGTTTAATTCCAACGGTCAGGCGACTCTAGCGCTGAATTATACGGACGCAGGCCAAATGCAGCTGAATGCTCGTTATGATGGCTCGACATCCACGGGTGATAACGGCCTACTGATGACAGGTTCTGACCAGTTTATCGCTCGTCCTGCCGGTATTTGTATTCAGGAAGGAAATGGCAGTGCTGTTCCTGTCAGTTGTGCGTCGCCTTATAGCAACTGCACTGCATTTAAAAAAGCAGGGGAAAGTTTTAATTTGTCAGTGATTGCCAAAGCTTCAGCAAACAATGGCGATACCAATATCTGTGCGAATCCAATCAGCACACCAAACTTTAAACTCAATGCTATTGCTTTGTCCCGTACTTTGATCGCGCCACTGGTAGCTGATGGTGCAAATCCTGGCGTACTTGGAGTTCAATCGTACAACCATGTGCAATCTGCCGGTGGTATTGTCACCACAGCGCAAACAGTGTCTGAAGTGGGGGTTTATACCTTTACGGCAACACCAGTTGCGAATAGCTACTTTGGCTATAGCATAGCGCCCGCGACTAGTGCTCCTGTAGGCCGTTTTATCCCGGCTTATTTTACGGCCGCTGTAAATGCGCCCGTGCTTGCTGCCTGTAACTCAGCAACTGTGGATCCGGCAGTGGCTAAGTTTGCCTATCTTGGACAACCTTTGGGTTATCAGGTTTTCCCGCGCGCTACGTTAACCGCAAAAAATGTGCAGAACCAAACGACTCTGAACTATGGCCTTAGCTTTTTTAAAGCTCAGTCTATGGTGGCCACTACAGCCACAGCTATGCAGAGTGCAGCCAATTACTCGACTTTAAGCGCTGTAGCGACGCCTTCTGCTGTGAGCCGAGGCAAGCTGGAGACGGCAAACTTTGATGCTTATGATGGCCAGTTTGACCTGACAATGAGTGATGTAACAGCATCACCGGCCAGCGCTGAGCAGATAAGTTTTGCCAGAACTTTGCCATACAGCCCGCCAATTTTAAGCTCCGCTTTAGGTTTAACGCTGAATTTAGCTGACGGCTTTGTAAAGGACAGTGACGGAGTTTGTGTGAAAACCGCAGACAATACGGCCTGTCTGCCCGTTACTTTTAGCTCCATTACAGCTCCAGAACTACGCTATGGGCGTATGCGTCTCAGTGGTGGCTCTGCACCTGAGTCTCATCCAACAAATCCGGTATCTATACCAGTGAGCTTATCTGCAGAGTATTGGAATGGGTCTGCCTTTGTTGTTAACACTGCAGATAACTGCAGTGTGGTGGACTTCGCGAATCTGAGTCTGGAGTCAGGGTTGGGTAAGTCAGGAGTCGCTGGGCAATTAACAGCTGGATTGAGCGGGGCCAATAGTTTATTGGTTCAGATACCTGCCAATACCCTGGGTACCTGGCCTGTATTTTACCAAGCTCCAAATTGGCTGAAGTTTGACTGGTTAAAAGAGCCACAGGGGCAGCCTTTAGTATTAGAAAATCCTTCCGCTGAAGTCAGCGTAGGCCGTTTCCGCGGCAACAAACGGCAAATCTTCTGGCAGGAGAAGCTGAACTAAGAAAAATTAGGGTCAGAGTAAAATTAAACCCAGCCTTTAATTTCACTCTGACCCGAATTATCTGGGATCTGTTTATTTTTATATTCTCGCTGCAACAAAACTTAAATTCATCTGCCTTGTCTGACTACTAAACATTTGGCTTTTCAATAGCTTTGGTTTAATTTGGTAAAAACTAAAGATAAAGCTATTTTCTTGGCGTTTTGTTACTTAAAATAAGCCCCATTTCGTCGGGCACCTTGTGTCACCACCTCTTAGTTAAAAGGATTAGTCTGTTCCATGTTAAATAAATTGCGTGGTCTGTTTTCAAATGATCTGTCGATCGACCTGGGGACAGCCAATACACTCATCTATGTAAAAGATCAGGGCATAGTTCTAAACGAGCCTTCAGTAGTTGCTATTCGTCAGGAAAGAACTGGCGGACCTAAGAGTGTTGCGGCCGTTGGCCACGCAGCTAAGCGGATGCTTGGCCGTACTCCTGGCAATATCAAAGCCATTCGTCCTATGAAAGACGGCGTAATTGCCGACTTCTATGTGACTGAAAAAATGCTGCAGCATTTTATCAAACAAGCACACAGCAATAGCTTCCTGCGTCCAAGCCCACGTGTACTGGTGTGTGTACCTTGTGGTTCTACCCAAGTTGAACGCCGTGCTATCCGTGAATCTGCTCAGGGTGCTGGCGCCCGTGAAGTTTACTTAATTGACGAGCCTATGGCCGCTGCTATTGGTGCAGGTTTACCTGTATCTGAAGCCACAGGTTCTATGGTAGTGGATATAGGTGGTGGTACTACTGAAGTTGCTATTATCTCTTTGAACGGTGTGGTGTATTCCTCATCAGTTCGTATTGGTGGTGACAAGTTTGACGACGCCATCATCAACTATATCCGTCGTAACTACGGTATTCTGATTGGTGAAGCCACAGCTGAACGTATCAAAACAGAAATTGGCTCTGCTTACCCAAGCGATGAGATTCTGGAAATTGAAGTACGTGGCCGTAACCTGGCTGAAGGTGTACCTCGCAGCTTCACTATGACCAGTAACGAAATTTTAGAAGCCTTACAAGAGCCATTGGCTGGTATAGTTTCTGCGGTAATGGTTGCACTTGAACAGTCTCCACCAGAGCTGGCTTCTGACATTTCAGAGCGTGGTATGGTGTTAACAGGTGGTGGCGCTTTATTGCGTGATTTAGACCGTCTGCTGATGGAAGAAACCGGTATTCCTGTGGTTGTAGCTGACGACCCACTGACCTGCGTTGCGCGTGGTGGTGGTAAAGCTTTAGAAATGATCGACATGCATGGCGGTGATGTGTTTAGTTACGACTAACAAGTCTGTCCTGAATGAAACCTATCTTTGAGCGTGGCCCATCTCTGCCATTAAGGCTGTTTCTCGCAGTCTTATGCAGTGTTGGGCTAATGACGCTGGATCGATTTACCGACAGCTCCACACAGTTGCGTAGTTATTTAACCGCAACTGTGAGTCCTTTGTATTATCTGGCCAATTTACCTGCGGCCATGATGTCCGATGCCTCTGAACAATTTATGTCTCACCAGCGTTTACTGGAACAGAACCAGAAGCTGCGTGAAACTTTGCTGCGGCAAAATACCCAGATGCAGCGCTTGCAGTTTTTGCAGCAGGAAAACGACAAACTACGCTCCTTGTTAGGCTCAGTGCCTGTGGCTGATAACAAAAGGTTGGTCGCTGAAGTATTGGCTGTGTATAGCCATCCGTTCAGTAACCAAATTGTGATTAACAAAGGCAGCAACGACGGGGTAGTCGCGCAGCAGCCTTTAATTGATGATTTGGGTGTGCTTGGCCAAATCGTCAGTGTTGGGCCTACCAGCAGTCGCGCTTTATTAATCTCTGATACCACGCACGCTATCTCGTTACGGGTAGAGCGCAACGGCGACCATGTGGTGGCTGAAGGTTTAGGTCAGTCTGATGAAGTCAAGCTGATGCATATTCCACACAGTGCTGATATTCAACAAGGCGACAAGCTGATTACTTCAGGCTTGGATGGTATTTTCCCTGAAGGTTATCCTGTGGCTGAAGTAGTGCGAATTAGCCGCAATGCGCAGCAGCCGTTTTTACAGGTCTATGCACGGCCTTATGCTCAGCTGGATCGAATTCGTTATGTGTTGCTAGTCTGGCCTAAAGCTAAACCGGAAATTGACGAGCAAATAGCTCCACCTGATGCTGAAGCAGCTGCTGTGGCAGGAGATTTGTGATGGAAAAGTCGCATCGTTTATATCTGGTGTATTTATCTTTAATGTTTTCGCTGGTGCTGGCTGTAGTGCCTTTACCTGCTATGGTGAAGTTATTCAGACCAGACTGGCCTTTGCTGGTGCTGTTTTACTGGGCTTTGGCTTTGCCATTTCGTGTCAGCATAGGCACAGCTTTTGTTGTAGGTTTTTTACTGGATGTGTTGGTGGGCACTGTACTTGGCGTCAACGCGCTGGCCTACTCAGTTATTATCTATTTCTGTTCAGCGCATCACTTAAAAATCCGTAACTTTTCTGTATTGCAGCAAAGTTTAGTGATTGCCTTGTTTTTAGCCTTTTATCATTACTTTATTTTTTGGCTCAGCCATTTCTTAACGGGCGTTGTTTTTACTATGGCTTATTTATGGCCAGTAGTGACAGGAACTGCAGTCTGGCCCTGGATCTTTTGGTTATTACGCCGTATCCGCCGTCAGTTTAAAATTCATTGAGTGTCTTTATGATAGCCCTAGCCTCAGCTTCACCCCGTCGCCGCGAATTATTAGGCCAGTTGCAGCAGGATTTTGTGCTGGTCAGTGGCACTATCGATGAAACTCAACTGGATGGCGAAACTGCCGATCAGTACGTGCTGCGTTTAGCGGAACAAAAAGCCCGCGCCGGTTTTGCCAATCAAAGTACTCCACTTCCCACTCTGGGCGCCGATACTATAGTGCAGGTGGACGACTTAGTTTTAGGTAAACCTGTTGATTTAGCTGATTTTCAGCGCATGATGGCGTTATTATCGGGCCGTAGCCATTGGGTAAAAACTGCAGTGGCTATTGCGACAGCGCAGGGCACAGTCAGCACTACAGTCGCGACTAAAGTCTGGTTTAAACAGTTGTCTGAACAGGAAATACTCTGGTACTGGAATACAGGCGAGCCTGCTGATAAAGCCGGTGGTTATGGTATTCAGGGACTAGCTGGTCAGTTTGTACAGCGCATAGATGGCAGTTATTTTGCTGTGGTAGGTTTACCATTGTATGAAACCGCCCAGTTGCTGCGGACACTGAAGGATAGGCCATGAGCGCAGAATTACTGATCAACGTCACTCCCAGTGAAACCAGGGTGGCCTTGATTGAAAATGGTGTATTGCAGGAAGTGCATATAGAACGCCAGGCCAAACATGGTCTGGTTGGTAATATTTATATGGGCAAAATCAGTCGTGTATTGCCTGGCATGCAGGCCGCTTTTGTCGATATAGGTCTGGATAAAGCCGCCTTTTTGCATGCATCTGATATTGTCACTGCGGGTTTAAACATAGCGGATGCTGAGCTCAAAGCCGGTCCTGTCAAAGATATTCGCCTCTTGGTACACGAAGGTCAGTTTTTGCTGGTGCAGGTCGTCAAAGATCCACTAGGCACCAAAGGCGCCCGTTTAACTACAGACATTACCTTACCAAGCCGTCATCTGGTGTTTATGCCAGGTTCTGTCCATGTTGGCGTATCTCAGCGCATTGAAAGTGAAGCCGAGCGTCAGCGTTTAAAGGATATCGTCAGTACTTGTCTGGATGAAAGCGGTGGTTACATAGTCCGTACTGCAGCTGAAGGCGCTGGCGAAGATGAATTGTTGCACGACGGTAAGTTTTTACAAAAATTGTGGGCCAAGGTATTAAAGCGTAAAAAAAATGCCCGCAAAGAAACTATGTTGTACGAAGAGCTGACGCTGGCTTATCGTATTTTACGTGATTTTGTTGGCTCGGATTTAGAGCGGGTGCGAATCGACAGTAAGCTGACCTATCAGCAATTGCATGCCTTTACTGAAGAGTTTGTGCCTGAGATGACTGCCCGTCTGGAGTATTATCCGGGCGAACGCCCTGTGTTTGATTTATTTGACGTTGAAAATGAAATCCAGCGTGCGCTGGAGCGTCGGGTTATGCTCAAAAGTGGTGGTTATCTGATGATTGACCAAACTGAAGCCATGACCACTATAGACGTCAATACCGGTGCTTTTGTTGGCCATCGCAATTTAGAAGAAACTATTTTCAACACTAATATTGAGGCCACTCAGGCGATAGCCCGTCAGTTGCGGTTACGCAATCTGGGCGGCATTATTATTATCGACTTTATCGACATGCAAAGCGAAGAGCATCAAAAGCGCGTCTTGCATAGTTTAGAAGCTGCACTGGGGCGGGATAAAACCAAAACTAATATTCATGGCTTCTCCGCTTTAGGTTTGGTGGAGATGACCCGCAAGCGCACCCGCGAAAGTCTGGAGCATGTGCTCTGTGGCGAGTGCCCTGTTTGTTCAGGTCGTGGCAGTTTAAAAACAGTCGAAACCGTCTGTTTTGAAATTTTACGTGAAATAGTTCGGGTTAACCGAGCTTATGTTGCAGATAAATTTGTAGTCTATGCATCGCCTGCGGTAAAAGAAGCCTTAATTAATGATGAATTTCATAGTATGGCTGAGCTCGAGGTTTTTATTGGGAAGCAAATCAGCGTGGTGATTGAACCTCAATACGGTCAGGAACAATTTGACGTGGTGATGATGTAGTGCGAACGGTAAAACAGGCCTGGTTTTATTGCTTACACAAGCTCTGGATCTTTTTTGCTATCTTCGTGGTGTTGATGGCCACACTAGTCTCGGCTTTACGTTTTGGCTTACCTTATGCTCCTGGCTACAAAGCCGATATCGAACAATGGATTAAAGCAGAATACGGCACAGAAGTGCGGATCGGCGCTTTATCTGCAGGCTGGCAAGGCACTGGACCTGCGCTGGTATTGCAGCAGCTGGAAGTATTAGACAGTAACTTTCAACCTCAACTGACCGTCAAAGAAACCGGTGTCCGACTGGATTTCTGGCGTTCCTTACGCACCATGAAACTTAGTGCAGCTCATTTTGAACTGACGGGTTTAACCTACAGGGTGGATGCGCAGCGTTGGTTGGGCAGTGGTGTAGCTGCACCTTCAGACAATCAGCAACTTTTTGATGCTTTGCAGGATCTGTTTTTTAAGCAACTGCAACATTTCTCTGTGCTTGATAGTCAGTTGGTGTTCAACAATAGCCAAAACGAAGATATCCGGCTGGAAATCAAAGCGCTGACCTGGCAAAACGAAGGTGAACGCCATCAGGGCTGGGGCGAATTGTCTGTGGCTGATGTGACGGCCAATACCTTATCTTTTATCATCGATTTAACAGGCGAGCCGTCCAAAGCTCAGGGCCAGTTGTACCTGGCCAGTCAGCAGTTGGATTTATTGCCCTGGTTTCAGCAGTTATTACCTCAAACCCGCAAGCTCAATAGCGCTAAATTAAACTTTGCCGCCTGGGGCGATATTAAGGCGGGTAAGTTGCAACAAATCGACGTGGCCTTGTCTGACAACAATGTCGGCTGGCTGAAAGATGGCGTCTGGAACAAAGTCGCTTTGTCGGACGGCTATTTACGCTGGTTACCTATGGCCAAAGGCTGGACTTTAAGCTCCAGTCCTATGACGTTAAGTAACAGCAGCCAAAGCTGGCCAGGCTTGCAGTTACAGCTGCGTCAGGAAGGCTCAGGATATCAGGCCTCGTTGCAGAATCTGCAATTGGCAGTAGCCCGTCCTTTACTCGAATTATTTTCTGATGGGTCTGAGCAACTACAGTCATTATTGGCTTACCAACTGGATGGCAAAGTTGATCGGCTGGATTTAATTACTGAAAATGATCAGTGGTATTTATCAGGCCAGTTTAACGAATTTTCCTCAGCGCCAGTGGCTGATGTGCCCGGAGTCAAAGGCTTTGCCGGCTCTTTTGTGGCGTCACCTTATTTTGGTTGGGTCGGCTTAAAAGCTCAGGATGGCGCTTTGCAGTGGGGGGAAGCTTTTAGTAAGGACTGGACATATAAAGGTGCAGAACTGGAGTTGGCCTGGCGTAAGAGGGCAGGTAACTGGCAAATTCTGGTGCCTTACCTGAGCTTGTGGCAGGACGCTTTTAGCCTTGAGGCCGAGCTGGTGGTGAATCTGGACGATAAACCCAATATGGATTTAGTCGCAGAGCTGCATGGCGTGCCAGTACAAAATGCAGAGCAGTTTTTCCCGAAATTTTATATGCCAGAGTCCGTGATCAACTACCTCAAACCTGCATTGGTTTCTGGCGATGTTAGTTCGGCCAAAGTACTTTGGTCGGGTGATTTTTCTGCTTACCCTTATGCGGAAAAAGATGGCGTCTTTCAGGCACTGGCTGATGTGACCAATGCGGAGTTTTTATTTGACGCAAACTGGCCGAGCTTAACGGATTTATCAGCAGAGCTATTTTTTGAAAATGCCTCCATGCTGATCAGCAGTAAATCCGGTTATCTGGTGGATGCTCCTGTTGAGCAAGGCGTGCAAGTAGGTATTCCAGATCTTTATCATGCTGAAAATTTACTGATTGATATTAAACAACAATTGCTGGCTGAGCAGGTCACTACCCTGATGCAGGCATCGCCTTTGCATGACTCAGTCGGTGAAACTCTGGCTTACTTAGGGGTTACGGGGCCAGTGAAAGGCGATGTACGCCTGACTATTGGTCTGAAAGAGCCGACAGTCGATGTCAAAGGTGCGATTGACTTTGAGCGCAATGGTTTGGCTTTGTCTGCTCCAGCATTAGTTGGCGAAAACCTGACAGGCCGGCTGGAGTTTCATAACGATAAACTGACAGCTGATGAGTTGCAGATCTTTATCAGCAATATTCCTTTGCAGTTTGGTTTCAGGGGGGAGCAACTGCAGGATAATTATAAAGTCTCCTTACTAAGTCAGGGTTTACAGAATAGCAATGAGTTACTGCTGAATCTGGCGCCAGAGCTGGAGCGCTTTGCCAGCGGACCGCTGAGCTGGCAATTTAAACTCGACTTATTGTTAGCCGGAGAAGGTTACACCTATCAGGCCGATCTGGCGTTAGATTTGGCTGACACTGAATTAGTACTGCCAACGCCTCTGGCGAAAAAAGCAGGCCAGCCTGGCACAGTGTTTTGGTCATCCAGTGGCAGTCAGGACAATTCAGTGATAGCTCTGACGTATCAGGATTTAGTGTTTTTTGATGCCAGCTATGTGCATGCTCAGGGCCAGATAGGTCGTGCTCACTTAAGTTTGGGCAGCAAAGGCAATGCTGGTTTTGCCGATGGTTTTACCATCAGTGCGAATTTGGACCAGACGGAGTTTCTGCCATGGTTCGAGCTGATCAGGCAGCAAGTCAGCCAAGAGTCAGATGAGCCAGGACTGCTGCCAGCCTTAACGTCTGTCAAAGCCAGTGTCAATAAACTCAAGGTGACGGACGATCTGGAGTTCGACCAACTTGAGCTGCAGTTAAAACCTGAGGCAGATGTATGGTTGCTCGATCTGAAAGCCACTCAAACTCAGGGGCAACTGAAACTGGCGAAAGACTTGATGGCTCAGGGGATAACGGCCAATCTGGAATTTTTAAAGCTATTTCCTTATGACCCTGTTGCCGCTGAAGCCGAAGCTATAGCTCAGGCCGAAGCCGTAGCTAAGCTGACTAAAGAGCAACAAATTGCCAAAGCACTGGCTGAAGTCGTGAAACCAGAGCCTATGCCTTGGTTAGCCGATTTGCCACCACTGCGAATGGAGTGTAAGAGCTGTACTTTTGGACCTTTTGATTTGGGCCAGTTGAATGTACAGACCGAATCTGATGGTGAGCGTTTGACTATTCAGAGCTTCGAGTCCCGTTACAAAGACCATCAGTTAAGTATAAAAGGTCAATGGCAAAAAGACGCTGAAGCCGGAGTAACCACCTTATCAGCAAAACTGACCAGCCCTGATTTTGGCCAGTTGATGAAAGACTACCATTTAAGCTCAGCTATAGCTGGTAGTCCTGCCCAAGTTCAGATAGATAGCATCAGCTGGGCTGGTGGTCCTACTCAGTTTAATTACGCCACTATGGCGGGCAAACTGAATTGGCAGTTAGGTGAGGGGTCTTTGTCTGAGGTCAGCGACAAAGGTGCTCGTTTATTGTCGTTGTTTAGTTTGGGCTCGTTAGTGCGTAAGCTGAAACTCGACTTCAGGGATATTTTCTCCAAAGGCTTTTTTTACACCGAAATGAAAGGTGATTTACAGCTGGATAAAGGCGTAGTCCACACCAACAATACCATGGTCGATGGCGCTGCAGGTAAAATAGAAATTCAGGGTTATGCCGACTTAGTGACAAGGCAGCTGGATTATCAGATGGCATTTTTACCAAAAATCACCTCAAGTTTGCCTGTACTTGTAGCTTTGCTGCAGTTTAATCCGGCTACTGGTTTAGCGGCTTTAGCTCTGGATGAAATTGTAGAGTCGGCCGAAGTGGTGTCTAAAGTAAACTTTGTGGTGACAGGTAACTTTGACCAGCCAGAAGTCGTTGAAGTAGCGCGTCATACCACTGAAGTGGAAATTCCACGTTCGGAATTATTAAAAGCTGAGCAGGAAAAACGTCTACGTATGCAGCAGGAACAGCAGTTACAGCAACAACCAGAAAAACCTGCTGCAAGCCCTAAAGCGAAGAATACGACCAAGGACAAAGCCAATGGCTAAGCTCTGGCGTTTGTCTGCAGTGCAACTGACCAGTGGTCCTGACCCTCTAGCCAATCTGGCCAAAGTGGATCAACTACTGGCCGGGTTACCCACGTCAGCGCAGCATTTGGCGGTTTTACCTGAGGGTGTGGCTGTATTTGCAGGACCTGATGGCTTAAACCTGCAACTGGCGGAAGTCTTAGGTTCAGGCCCACTGCAAAGCGCTTACGCTGCATTAGCGAAAAAACATAAGCTGTATTTATTAGTCGGCACTTTGCCTACTCAAACTTCTGATCCAACACGTTTCGCTGCCAGTAGTTTGTTGTATAACCCACAAGGTGAATTGATAGCGGATTACCAGAAAATCCATTTATTTGACGCCTTGGTCAACGACAGCAGCAAGCAGTATCTGGAGTCAGCTGCTACTATGCCAGGTGATAAACTAAGCCTGACCCGGATAGACCAACTCAGCTTAGGTATGCTGATTTGCTACGATATGAGGTTTCCTGGTTTGAGTCAGGCCTTGGCAGCTCAAGGTATGAATGTGATGGCTGCTCCTTCGGCTTTTACTACAGTCACAGGGGAGGCGCATTGGCAGACTTTGTTACGGGCCCGTGCCATAGAAACTCAGAGTTTTGTCGTAGCGCCAGCTCAGGTCGGCACTCATCCTAATGGCCGCCAGACCTATGGTCATAGTCTTATCCTGGACCCATGGGGCCGTGTTCTGGCCCAGGCCGATGGCAGCAACGAAATGGTGCTGAGTGTCGAAATAGATTTAGATCTTTGCCAACAACTGGCAGAGAAAATGCCGGTAAGGCACCACAACAGATTTCAAAGTGAGTTCAAAGCATGAGTAAGGTCGAACACAACCTGTTAAGCGCCAGCGATTTAACTGCCAATGATTTACAGCAGAGCCTGGGCTTTTTATTTGCACATCAACTGGATTATGCCGACCTGTATTTTCAATCCAGCGTGCATGAGTCCTGGGCATTGGAAGATGGTCTGGTGAAAGACGGCTCTTTTAACATAGAGCGTGGTGTCGGTGTTCGCGCTATTAGTGGTGAAAAAACCGGTTTTGCTTATGCCGATTCCATTTCTGCTGCAGCTCTGAAACAAGCGGCTGAAGCGGCTCGTGGTATAGCCGCTGTAGGTAAACAAGGTTCAGTGCAGGTTTTTAAGCAACAAAGCCAACCAGAAATTTATTTGCCTTGTGAGCCGCTGCAGAGTCTGGACAATACAGCAAAGGTTGAGCTGCTTAAGCAAATGGAAATTTATATCCGCAGCCTCGACAGCCGCGCCGAACAAGTGGCTGTCAGCTTATCCGGCGTCTACGAGGAAGTGTTGGTGGCTGCGTCAGACGGCACTTTTGCCACAGATATTCGTCCTTTAGTGCGACTGAACTGTTCGGTACTGCTGCAACACAATGGCCGCCGTGAACGGGGTGGTAGTGGTGGTGGTGCCCGTACCGACTATCAGTATTTCCTTGAAGATGTGAATGGCTCACCGCGCTGGCAAGGTTATGCCCGCGAGGCAGTGCGTATGGCTCAGGTCAATTTAACTGCTGTAGATGCTCCAGCTGGCACTATGCCTGTAGTCTTAGGTTCTGGTTGGCCTGGTGTGTTGTTGCACGAAGCTGTGGGCCATGGTCTGGAAGGTGACTTTAACCGCAAAGGCTCATCCACTTTTGCTGGCCGTGTCGGTGAGCAAGTGGCATCCAAACACTGCACTATAGTGGATGACGGTACTTTGGCGCATCGCCGTGGCTCGCTGAATATCGACGACGAAGGCACGGCCAGTCAATACAACGTGCTGATCGAAAACGGTATTTTGAAGGGCTATATCCAGGATAAACACAACGCCATGCTGATGAACGTTGCACCTACAGGCAACGGCCGCCGTGAGTCTTTTGCTCATTTGCCTATGCCGCGTATGACCAATACGTACATGCTGGCCGGCGACTATGACCCGCAGGAAATTATCGGCAGCGTGAAAAAAGGTATTTATGCACCGAATTTTGGTGGTGGTCAGGTCGATATCACTTCGGGTAAGTTTGTGTTCTCTGCCTCAGAAGCCTATCTGATTGAAAATGGTAAAATTACCACTCCTATTAAAGGCGCAACCCTGATTGGTAACGGCCCGGAAGCCATGCAGCAGGTGTCTATGGTCGGCAACGATTTAGCACTGGATGCTGGTGTAGGCGTGTGTGGTAAACAAGGCCAAAGCCTGCCTGTAGGTGTAGGACAACCCACCTTAAAACTGGATGCCATGACAGTAGGTGGTACTGCGTAACTGCTACAAAGACGAAAAACACTAGGACTTTGTGCCGTTTTACGGCAAGATCCCATCTATTAAATAATTCGGGTCAGAGTAAAATTAAATCAAAGGCTTAATTTTACTCTGACCCGAATTAAATCCACTGACTGAGAACTTCGCCTGCTATGTTACAAACTTTGTTAAACAGACGTCGTCTGGCCAAATTGCCAAAAACAGATCTGGTGGCTGAGACCGTTTCTGTATTGTGGTCAGCCGCTGATTACAAAAGCACAGTGCTGGATCTGATCCAGCGCGCTCAACATCGTATTGTGATCACCGCCTTGTATTTGCAAGCTGATGAAGCAGGTGAGCAAATTCTGCGGGCTTTATTTGCCGCTAAACAGCAGAAACCTGATTTGCAGGTGACTGTGTATGTCGATTATCACCGCGCTCGTCGTGGTCTGATTGGTCAGGAAGGCGCCCGCACTAACAACGATTTTTATCGTGAAATAGCCAAAGACTATGATCTGCCTATCCAAATCATCGGCGTGCCGGTGAAAAAGCGTGAACTCTTTGGTGTGTTGCATTTAAAGGGCTTTGTGTTTGACCAAACCCTGCTGTACAGTGGCGCTTCTTTGAATAATGTCTATCTGGCAGAACAGAACCGCTACCGCGCTGATCGCTATTTAGTGCTGCAAAATCAAGTGATGACAGACGCCATAGTGCAGGCTCATCAGCAGTTATTTGGTGACGAAGAACAAACACCAGAACTGCTGGACGACGAAGACTATGTCAGTCAGGCAGTGAAACGCCAGTCGCGTTTGTGGCTGAAACACGCTAAAGCTGCCAGGTATCAATACGCTGACAGCACGGATTCTGCGTTACGGGCTTCATTGCTGATGGGCTTAGGTCGTCGCAATAACGAGCTCAATAGTACAGTGCTGGCGCTGCTGTCTGTAGCGCAGCATGATGTGCTGATTTACACCCCTTATTTTAATCCGCCTGTGGCTTTGGCTCGCGCACTGCGTAAATGTTTAAAGCGTGGTGTTGTTGTGACCATAGTAGTAGGCGATAAAACGGCTAATGATTTTTATATTCCACCAGGTCAGCGTTTTAGCAAAATTGGCGGTTTACCTTATTTATACGAAACCATTTTGCGCAAGTTTGTCCGTGCAAACCAAAAGTTTATTGATGCCGGTTTGCTGCACGTTAAGTTGTGGAAACATGAAGACAACAGCTATCACCTTAAAGGTTTGAGTGTGGATGGCGTTAAACACCTGTTCACAGGCCACAATATGAATCCTCGGGCTTTTGCGCTGGATTTTGAAAACGGTATTTATGTCGAAGACGAGTTACAGCAGCTCAAAACCCTGCTCGAACAGGAAAAACAGGTGATCACAGCCCACGCCAGTGAGATTGTGCATTATTCAGACATTGACACTGTGCGGGATTACCCTGAAGTGGTGCAAAAGCTACTAGGCCAATTGCGTCGTATAGGTGCGGATCTGGTGGTGAAGCGGTTGATTTAGACGGGTCAGAGCCTTGGCTCTGACCCTAGGTAGGACTTTGTATCAGTGTTGATTTTGAGACATCACCGATTGAAGGGTCGGAGCTGATAGCTCTGACCCCAGCATTAGTCTTCTAAAATAGCTGGCTTAATCAGCTGGAACAGTTCGCGGAAGGCCTTAGGTGGCTGATTCTTCTCTTGTTCTCTTTTAGCGTTACGAATCAGTGTCCGTACCTGCTGCACGTCTATTTGCGGGAAAGCCTCAACAAATTCAGTTAAAGCATTTGGATCCGCAATCAGTTTGTCGCGCCAGGTTTCTACTAAGTGAAACTTACGGGTCGCCGCCTGATTGGTGTTTCTAAGCACAGCCAAAGCGCGCTCTATAGGCTCCAGATCACGGGTACGCATTAAACGACCGATAAACTGGATATGACGGCGCAAGGCTTCGTGTTTTTTCACCAGCTTGTCAGCTAGCGCCAAAGCGTCTTTTAATTCATCATCTAAATCTAACTTGGCGCGGGCAGCAGGGCTTAACGCTACCAGGTCTTCACCCAGTTTCTGCAGCGCAGTCATTTCTTTTTTAACTTGGGTCTTACTTTTACCATACTCAACATCCCAGTCGTCGCCATGGGTAAAGTCGGTCAAATCGGCCATAGAATTCTCTTACCATCTTGTTTAATGTGTCAAGTATACCTTATAGGCTGCGCTCTGTCGTGCATCGGTTTGGGTCGGGGACGGGCGACCATAAAGGTGGCCCCTACGTCCAATTGCTGAGGAACTATGATAAGCTGAGCCCAAATTCTGGCAGTTAAAACAGAACAACTCTGACAGGTAAAGCAATGAGTCAAACCGAAGTTACAATCTGGCAAGAAATCGCCGAAGTCAAAGATGCGGTCAGCCAGGTGCTGGCCCATGCCAAACAATTAGGTGCCAGCAGCGCCGAAGCGTCGATGAACCGCACTCGTGGTTTAAGCGTCGAAACCCGCCATGGCGAAGTAGAAACCGTTGAGTTTAATCAGGACGGTGGTTTAGGCATCAGTATTTATGTCGGCCAGCGCAAAGGCTCAGCCTCTACCGCCGATTTAAGCCCTGCGGCGTTAAAACGCACAGTCGAAGCTGCTATTGATATAGCCCGTTATACCTCTGAAGATCCGCATGCAGGTTTAGCTGAAGCCGCCTGGCTGGAGTTGTCGCCACCGGATCTGGATTTATTCCACCCGGCGTCAGTCTCTACTGAACAAGCTATTGAATGGTGTAAAGCCTCTGAAGAAGCAGCTTTTGCGTACGACCCACGTATTACTAATTCTGAAGGCGCATCCTTTTCCTCACATCAGGGCTTAAAAGTCTATGGCAACAGCCATGGTCAACTGGTCGGTTATCCAAGCAGCCGTCATAGCTTAAGCTGCGTGGTGATAGGGGAAGAAGGCGATGATATGCAGCGCGATTACAGCTACACAGTAGCGCGTGAATTAAGTGCTTTACTGGACCCAGCTCAGATTGGCCGTGAAGCTGCCTTGGAGACTGTACAACGTTTAAATGGTCGTAAACTCGGCACGCAAAAAGTGCCGGTGATATTCCGTGCTGATATTGCCAGCAGTATTTTTGGCCATTTGGTGTCTGCCATCAGCGGTGGCAGTATCTACCGCAAATCCAGTTTCCTGCTGGATAAAGTTGGTCAGAGCGTGATGTCTGACAAAGTCACTATTCTTGAGCGCCCGCATTTAAAACAGGCGTTAGCTTCCAGTCCTTTTGATGGCGAAGGTGTAAAAACCCGCGATTTAACAGTGCTGGACAAAGGTGTGTTAAATACCTACCTGACCACCAGTTATTCAGGCCGTAAGTTAGGTTTACCAAGTACAGGTCATGCTGGTGGTATTCACAACTGGTTAGTGCAACATGGTGATGCCGACTTAGCTCAGCTGTGCCGCGATATGGGTACTGGCTTGTTGGTGACAGAACTGATGGGACAAGGCGTAAACACTGTGACGGGCGACTACTCCCGTGGTGCTGCGGGTTTCTGGGTCGAAAACGGCCAAATTCAGTTCCCTGTATCCGAAATCACCATAGCTGGTACTTTGCAGCAAATGTTTATGGATATTCAGGCCATAGGCAAAGATGTTGACCCTCGCGGTGGCGTGCTGACAGGTTCTGTGCTGATAGGCCAGATGCAAATCGCTGGTCATTAATACCCGTCGTCCTTGAATCTGCAGCTTTGTTGACTGCGCCACTTCCCCCCAGTCACATAGGTTAACTATGCTCCTGGGGTCTCACTGGCTTGTCGCCTCGCTGCAACTCCAAGTGACTTGGGTATCTAATTCCCCCTTGATTTTTCTGAACTTTCCCCCCAGCTCTAGCCACTAATGGTTGAATTATTTTCCCTGGGGTTCGTTATGAAATCTTTGTCTTTTTTAGTACCTGCGACCTTATCTTTTTTTCTAACCAGCTGTGGTTATTTAGCAGGTGACGAAAAACAACAGTTGGAGCAAGCCTGGTTGGCGAAAGATCAGCAGTTACAACAGGCGGTAGAGCAAATCCGTAGTCAGGGTTTGGATGCTGTGGCCAAAAGTGCGGAGGCGGGTACTGTGGCTTCTTGTGTAGCTACCAGCTTAGCAGCAGATCCGGTGGGCCGGTTAATCAGTGTGGAAGGGGCTTTAGTCGAGTCCGCCAAGGTGTCGCAGTTGCTGGCTGATTTACAGCAAGTGATGGAACAGGATGTATCACTGGAACAAATGGCGGGTTTATTACAACGTGGCGCTGATGCAGCAGCCTATGCAAAAACCTTAATTGAACAACAAGGTTTAGATCAGGCCTTGCAGACGTTAAAACAGATGGCAATCGCCAGTCAGCAGTTTGCCCAGCAAGATTTAGGTGCACATTTACAGCAACTACTCAGTGGCTGCCACCCCAAGCCTGCCGAATAAATCAGAGAGGGTCAGAGCCAAGGCTCTGACCCTTATCACTTAGTTAATACCAGTCTTTAAACCACGACGGATTAACAGCGCATCTGTGGTTGGTTCCTGACCACGGAAAGCTTTGTACGCTTCCATTGGGTCTTTGCTGTTACCAATAGACAGAATGTTTTTACGGTAGTTAATGCCGTTTTCCAGCTTTAAACCGCCCTGAGTCTGCACATAGGCAAAAGCGTCAGCAGCCAGAATCTCACTCCACATATAAGCGTAGTAACTGGCTGAGTAACCACCAGAGAAGACGTGAGCGAAGAAAGTCGACTTATAACGTGGTGGCACAGCAGCTAAATCCACACCGTGTTTCTTCAGTGCTGCGGCTTCAAACTTCTGTACGTCCTGCAGTGGTGCATCGGCTGGCAGAGAATGCCATTCCATGTCCAGCAGGGCTGAAGACATATATTCCAGCGTGTCATAACCCTGGTTGAAGCTGCGTGACTTCATGATTTTCGCCAGCAGTTCGGCAGGAATAGCTTCGCCTGTTTTGTAGTGTTTAGCGTAGTTACCAATCACATCAGGGTGAGCTGCCCAGTCTTCCTGGAAAGTTGATGGGAATTCAACGAAATCGCGTGACACTGAAGTGCCAGCTAAGCTTGGGTAGTTCACGTCTGAGAACAAGCCGTGCACGCCGTGGCCAAACTCATGGAACATAGTGGTGACGTTGTCATAGCTAACCAATGTAGGCTCACCGGCCGGGCCTTTAGGAATGTTCATCACGTTCACAACCACAGGCTTCTGATTTAACAGCTTGCTTTGCTCAACAAAAGAGCTCATCCAGGCGCCACCACGTTTACCTTCACGGGCAAAGTAATCCGCATAGAAAATGGCCAGGCTCTTGCCGTCAGCATCAAAGACTTCATAGGCTTTCACATCCGGGTGATACACAGGTAAATCCGGGCGTGCTTTCATCGTAATACCAAACAGCTTGTTCATGGTGTAGAACAGGCCGTCATTTAATACACGCTCAAATTCGAAGTACTGACGCACTTCTGCTTCATCTAAATCGTATTTGGCTTTACGTACTTTCTCAGCGTAAAACTCCCAGTCCCACGGCTGTAATTCAAAGTCACCGCCGGTTTCTTTGATCATGGCCTGAATAGCTTCAGCTTCTTTTTTAGTGTTGGCGACAACAGCTGGCACCATAGAGCTGAACATATCCAGAACAGCTTGTGGCGTTTTGGCCATAGTAGGTTCTAACTGATACAGAGCCCAGTTGTCATAACCCAACAGCTTGGCGCGTTCAGCACGTAATTGAGCTAAACGGGCAACGATAGGCTGGTTGTCGGTCGCGCCTGTTGTGCCGCGGTAAGCCGAAGCTTCCCATACTTGTTTACGTAACTCACGGTTTTCTAACGAGGCTAACACTGGCTGACGTGTGGTGTTGGTCAGCTCAATGATAAATTTACCTTCCTGACCACGGGCTTTTGCACCTTCTGCAGCAGCGGTGATTTCAGCCTCTGATAAACCCTTTAACTGCTCTTTGCTGTCGACGAAGATGGCAATATCTTTGGTCATCTGCATCAGGTTCTGCTGGTACTTGTTGGTCAGCTTAGACTGTTCTTCGTTTAAAGCGCGGATTTTGGTTTTTTGCTCTTCGGTTAAATTGGCACCGGCGCGAACAAAACGCTCATAATAATCTTCAACTAAACGAGTGGCTTCGCCATCTAAACCTAAAGTAGCACGAGCGTCATAGACGGCTTTTACACGGGCAAATAATTCTGGATTCAGGTTGATATTGTCTGAATGCGCAGCAAATTTAGGTGCCATTTCAGCCTGGATCTTCTGGATTGCATCATTGCTGATGGTGCCCGTCATATTAAAAAAGGTGGTAGAGGCACGAGTTAACAGCTCACCGCTTTTTTCCATAGCAACTATAGTATTTTCGAAAGTGGCTGGCTCTTTGTTTGCAGCAATAGCCAGGATCTCAGCCATTTGCTGTTTGATCCCTTCTTCCATCGCAGGCTGATAGTGCTCCACTTTAATTTTGTCGAATTCTGGCGCTTCGTATTGCAGCGTACTTTTTACTAACAATGGATTGCTCACTGCAGCTTGCTCCGACTCTGAGGCTGCAGCTTGAGTTTGCTCAACTGCGGCACTGGATTTTGCTTCTTCCGCTGGCTTGGAACAAGCGCTTAAAGCGACTGCTGCACCAATAGCGCTTGCGATTAAGGTCTTACGCATGGATTTTTACCTCTGGGTATCTTGGTTGCTTTTTTGTTATGAAATGAGTGGAAATCATCGAATATGAACTGGTCGAGTATGCCAAAAGCAGGGCTGAAATAACAGGTTTTGCAGTAAATGGCTTGATTAGTGGGACGAGTGGTGAGCTGCTGTTAATTTTGTTTCTGACTTGAATAAATTCAGTCGGGCCCGGAAGCTTTTCTGGCTGCAGTTCAGCCACCTCAATGCTGCAGAGCCCAGGTACACACGCTCTAGAGATGACAGAGTGATATCAGTCTATGGCTCAAAGCACCTCTAGCCAGTGCTATCTGCAATAACAACTAGCTGAGCAGCAAGGCGGCAGAGTTTTTAGTGGGGGCCAGCTTTTAAAAACTGAATTAAGTCACGACTTAGACGGTCCTTTTCAGTGGCAAATAAGCCGTGTGGCGCGCCATAGTATTTAATCAGTTCAGCCTGTGGCATAAAGTTGTGGATCAACTCAGAAGATCCCTGCAGTGGCACTGTGACATCTTCGGTGCCGTGGATCACCAGAGCTGGCTGAGCAATGGTTCTTAAATCTGTTCTGAAGTCTGTAGAAGAAAAAGAGTTCAGGCACTGCAGGGCGGAGCGCAAACTGCCTTGCATGGCTATGCTTTGCATCCAGTCTAAATAGGCTAAGCTGACCGGGTTGGACAATAAGCTCACACCAAAAAACTTCTGGAAAAATGTTCTGTAAAATCCTGGCCTGTCGGCTTTCAGTGCCTGGGCTGTTTGTTCAAAGCTGGCGGCGTCTGTACCACTGGGGTTATCCGGCGTTAATAAGCGAAAAGGCAAAATAGAAGAGATCAATGCAATTTTAGCCACTCTTTTGCCGTCAAATCTCGACATGTAACGGGCTACTTCGCCACCGCCCATCGAAAAGCCAACCAAAGCCACATCATTCACAGCTGTGTGGCTAATCAGTGCAGCCAAATCATCGGCCAGAGTGTTGTAATCGTACCCATGCCAGGGCTGAGACGAACGGCCAAAACCGCGCCTGTCATAAGCAATCACTCTGTGCCCCGCATTAACCAAAGCTATAGCCTGATCGTCCCAACTGTCTGAAGACAAAGGCCAGCCATGGATCAAAATGACAGTGCTGCCACTGCCCCAGTCTTTGTAATAAATCCTGGTGTTGTCTTTGGTCGTGAAATAGCTCATATGGTGCTCAGCGTGAGGGCAAGGTCTGTCAGCATGGGCTGATTTTAAGCTCTGATCTGTGGGCTAAGGCACAAAGCAGGTGACAACTTTGAGTTTTTTCGCCAGATGGTATATGGTGCCCAAAGTCGAGCTGTGTTTTCTATTTCAACAAGACGGAGGTCATTTTGTTCAAAACAGCAATAAAGTCGCCGTCTTATCATGCCGCTTTTTTTACCGTCTTCCATTTCTGAGCCGGCTCCATCTTTATGGGGTCGGCAGAGTCTTAGCTATTCATCTGCTTAGTGCTTGATGCTGCAACTTTGTGGCCGGCTTGCTTTTGCCCCTATTGCTTAGAATCTGAGTAATTCCAAGGGAGTAAGCTCTTGCTGCAAGTCCTGCAACGTCAAGGATTTTGGCTATATCCGCTAATTTTAGACGGAGTCTGGATTGACTATATTTACCAAAAACTCATCGGGCAACTCCGGGATTTCGGCTTTATTTCTGATGGCAAGTTCTGCTATTCAGCCGCTTTCACCCACGCAACTGCAGCAGTTGTTATCACAACTTGACTGCCTTTCTGGTCGTAAACTCAAAGCCTTAAGTGACACAGGTATGGTACCTGGTTGTTCCGCTCGCCTATTGGATTTATCAGATCAAACTGAAGTCTGGCTGACTTTAGTCTATCCACATCAGGCTAAACCCGAACAGGGTTTTATTTCTGTGTTATCGCCTCTAGGAGCGGCCTTACTTGGCAAAAATGTTGGTGAAGTGGCTGAGGTGAAGCTATTTCGCCGCTCTTTACGTTTTTTGTTATGCGATCTGATGTCGGTGAAACAAGCACCGGCTTTCCAGCCTTTAGAACAGGAGAAAATCATGAATCAAACTTTAACTACCCGCTCTTTTACTGAGCAGGTTTTGCCGGATTTAGTAGTGTCTAGTCTGGATTTGGACAGGTTAGATCAGCTGTTAAGCCGACTGCCAGTGACAGATCCGGCCCGCAGGCAGCTCGAACAAGAGCTGGAACGTGCTGCAGTGCTTGACCCTGCCGCTATGCCTGCCAATGTGGTGACTATGAATTCGACAGTTCGCCTTCGCCTGCTAAAAACAGGTGAGGAGCCTTGCCTGACGCTGGTGTATCCAAAGGATCTGGATGCGTCAGGCGACAAAGTCTCAGTATTAGCGCCTGTCGGCAGTGCTTTGTTAGGTTTAAGCGAAGGAGCTCAGATCCACTGGTCTATGCCTGATGGGGAGATCCAGCCGATACAAGTGCTGCAGTTGGTTTATCAACCAGAACGATCGGGGCAATTGCACAGGTAAAGCTGCAATCTCGAGAAGTTTCTTGCTCTAACCGGGCAAGGTTAAGCCTGAACTGAGCCTGGTTTCTGCCAGGCTCTAACCGCAGAGTCGTGTTGGGTGAAAAGATTTCAATATTGCAGTATCTGGTATCTGACTGAAAAAGGCTTGAAGTTTTACCTGTAACCTAAACTGACTCAGCATCATCTGGCTTAGTTATAGGTTTAATTGTCAAAGTTATGGGTGTTGTTGTGCTGCTTTGTTGTTTAATTGTGAAAAAATGTTCTTGTCAGCAAAAGAGAAACTGATTATATTTCAGACTGTTTCAGCCAGAATTTAGTGTAGCTTTTGCGCGCTATCCACCGGCCAAGACAATTAAAAGGCAAACTGTTCCGAAAGGACAGGACGCAAAGCCCAAGACCTAAAAGTTGTTGTTTTAATAACTTATGGTAGCCAGGGTTGCATTGGCTTAGCCATCTTCTGAACTGCCAGCTATGGTAGCTTCAGGCTTGTGCTGAATCAGTATCTGGTGCAACCCCAACTCTACCCATCTTGAGTTTTTGTTACTGAGTGAACAGTTTGTCTCTGGTTTATTGCTATCAGGGATGATGAAGTCACAATGTTTTCCAGCGCCTGCAGAAGTTTACTGTTTCTCTGTTCTGTGTTTGTAGCACTCTTTTTGCTGTGTTTGGCTACACGGCTTGAGGCTCAGACTCAGACCGATCACGAACGTCGACTGAAAGAAGGGCTGGATCGGCTTGAAAGCCGTCTTGCTCCTGTAAAAGAGCGTAATCAGACCTATCTGCAAAAACAGCAAGCTTCCACTGCCCCTGAACCCCAGGAACAGCCTGAGGCTCGTTGCTTCCAGGTCAAAACCATTCAGGTGGATGGCGTTACGTTATTCACTCCTGAGCAGATTAACACGATCACTGCCTCATATCAGGACCAATGCCTGAGTCTGAACGCTATTAACCAATTGGTTGAAGCCCTCTCCACTTTGTATCTGGATTCTGGTTATGTCACAAGTCGGGCTTTTGTCCAGCCACAAAATCTGGCCGATGGCCAACTTGAGTTAGTTGTACTGGAAGGCAGAGCCGAACAGTTAATTTCCGCAGAGAATCAGTTCAGTCAGCGTGAACTGGATTTTGCTTTCCCAGCACTGGATCAGCGCTTACTGAATATTCGTGATATTGAGCAAGGGCTGGAGAATCTGAATGCCCTGGCAAAAAACTCAGCGACTGTAGATCTGCGTCCGGGTCAGCAGCAAGGCGGAACTATTGTTGCTATTCAAAACCAGCCACAAGAGTTTGCCTGGCGTGGTGGCTTGGGCATAGACGATTCTGGCAACGCCAGCACAGGCCTGTATCAGGTCGATGCTAACCTGAGCGTTGATAACAGTGTTGGTATTAACGACAACTTGTATTTATCTGCCGCCACCAGTGCTGGCAGCCACTCTCTGCCACAGTCTGATTCAGACAGTTACGCACTGCATTGGAGTTTTCCGCTGGACTACTGGCGTTTCAGCGCCCAAACCCAGTACTACAAGTACTTGCAGATGGTGATCGGCAACCTGATCAGTTTCCAAACCTCCGGCTCTTCACTGAACCATTCGATGAGTGCTGAACGTGTGCTGTGGCGTGGTCAGCAAAGTAAGTGGACCAGCCAGCTAACCTTGATTCGTAAAAGCTCAAAAAACTACGTGGAAGATGTTTTCCTCGACACCAGTTCGCGCAAAATTTATGTGGCGAACCTCGGTTTGGCTTATCAGCATAAGTTATCTCAGGGCGAAATTTCGCTTGGGCTGAATATTGAACGCAGTGTGCCCTGGTTTGGTGCCAAAACCGAGTTAGCTAGTGCTGAAGACGATTTTCAGTTCACCAAATATATGTTCGATATGAACTACAGCTCTCAGTTTGAACTTGGAGCCCAGCCTTTTTACTGGCGCTCTGCAGCCAGCTATCTGTACTCACCAAAAATCATTCTAGCCTCAGAAGGTATGGCTGTTGGTAGCCGGTACACAGTGCGAGGAGTGAATCAGGGCAGTCTATTCGGTTACAAGGGCGGGTATATCCGCAACGACCTTACTGCTCCTGTCAGTTGGGCGCTAACACCGGACATACAGCACTTAGTCTCGGTTCACCTTGACCTGGGAATGACAAATCTACCCGATTTCGAAAACTTTAATGCCGACTGGCTGGCAAGCGCTGGCTTGGGGTACCAAATGGTTTTCCTCGGAGTTTCAACACAAATCGCTTACCACCGCACGCTAAGGGTTCCGGGTTTTATGGCTTCGGATCAGCATGAGGCTATCGCCTCAATACGGTTTAATTTCTGACAGGGATGATTATGCAGAGCCAAAGACTTAAAAAAGCCATCTCTTATTTATTGCTGTTTGTACTGCTGGGGAATCCATTGCTGGTGGCGGCAGAAGGCATCAGCCTGGCTGTTGGCGCTGATCAGACCAATACCGGACTGCGAAACACCATGAATGGCGTAACTGTGGTGGATATCGCAACACCAAGCGCTAAAGGTGTGTCACACAATAAATTTGCTGATTTTAATGTACCAGCTCAAGGTGTGATTTTTAACAATAGCCTGACGCCAGGAGTCTCTGCTATCGGCGGCTGGGTCGATGGCAACAGAAGGTTGGCAGGTGGTACTGCCAGTCTGATCCTGGCCGAAGTGACGGGGCGTAACAGATCTGAACTGCTTGGGTTCACTGAAATTTTTGGTGATAGCGCTGAGTTTGTGCTGGCTAATGCCAACGGTATTACCTGCAATGGCTGCGGTTTTATCAACACTCCACGCGTTACCCTGACCACAGGTCTGCCACAATTCAGTGACGGCGGCCTTACCGGATTTGATGTTCGTGGCGGTGACGTTGCCTTTGACGGTCAAGGTATGAATGCCAGCAATGTGTCGCAGTTTGACATCATTGCTGGCGCTATGTCGCTTAATGCTGTGCTTTATGCGGATAAACTCAACATTATCTCCGGTAATAATCAGGTGGATTATCAGACGGGTGCTGCCGCTCTGAACGGCCAACCATCGGATTACCAGTTTGCATTGGATGCTTCTGCATTAGGTGCTATGTATGCCAATCAAATCCGTTTGATTGGTAACGGTGACGGTCTTGGGGTTCGCAGCGAAGGGATGATCAGCGCCACCAATCAACTGGAATTAACAGCTGATGGAGAACTGAAACTAAAAGATGTGATCACCAGCGGTGCACTGACTTTGCAATCGCGACAAGCCGGATTAACCACCACAGGCAACGTATTCGGACAAGTGGTTGACATTTGGGCACAAGGCCAAATTGTTAATCAGGGCCTGCTCGCTGCTGCGGAGTCATTAAAACTGCAGGGGCAAGGCTTACTGCAAAGCGGTGATTTGATTGCCGGACTGGGTCAGGACGGTTCATTGCTTACGAGTGGCGAGCTACAAATACAGCTCAGCGCTGGCTTGCAAAACAGCGGCAAAATTCTCAGTCAGTCTCAGGCCACTATTGTGGCTGATAGTCTAAACAATACCGAAAGCGGATTGATTCAGTCCAGGCAGCTTAGCGGACTTGGTGGCGATTGGCTAAATATGGGCACAGTGCTGGCGGAACAACTCGCGATAGAAAGTGACAGTTTCGGTAACAGTGGCACAGTTCAGGCCGGTCGTATGGATTGGATAGTGCAACAACTGAATCAATCTGCTGGCTGGTTGCTGCAGACAGATGCGGACGCCGCATTCAATTTCAGTGGTCAAACCCTGAGTATTAGCGGTGGCCAGGTCTACAGTGCAGGCCAAACCCGAATCAATGCCACTCTGGTCAGCAATGGTGGCAGTTGGCAGCTGACTGGACAGGCCGCTATCAATACAGATGTGTTGCAAAATAGCGGCACTTTGTATGTGCAATCGGACGCCAGTTTTAACATCAAAGACCTGAATAACAGTGGAGATATGTTGTTTGCCGCTGAACAGGGGCCGGTCTGGACCGGCTTGACGCAACTGAATAATTCGGGTCGATTGCAGATCAATGCCAGAGATTACAGCTTTAATCTGACAGGTGCTTTGATCAACTCCGGCGAGTTGCTGCATCTGGGTGAGGGGGTTTTCAGTGTATCTGCAGCTCAGCTGAATAACTCAGGATCTGTGTTGAGTAATCAGCAGTTAGATCTGAAGTCGGATGATTTTATTAACTCAGGTACAGTGTCCGCCAAACTGTTGCAGATGCAAGCCGCCACCCTGACTAATTCCGGCGAAATTATAGCTGAACAACTGACGCTCTCAGCGCAGCGGCTACTGAACGATGGTGGCACTCTTGTCAGCTTATCGGATCAGGCTGGCAGTATGCAGCTCAGTGTCAGCGATGAAATTCGCAATAGAAAAGGCACTATTGCAAGCAACAGTTCAGAGTTCAGCCTGGCAACCAAGCTGTTTGACAACTCTGAAGGCACAGTCCGGGGCCAAACCCTCTTGTCGATTGATGCAGCAAAGCTGGTCAACAACCAAGGTTCTATAGTTGCCAGTTCAGTGACTGCCAGGACCAACCAACTGGAAAATGATGCCGGTACCATTGCTGCGACGGACAGAGTCGGGATATATGCCGCAGAGTTTCTGAACGGTACTGGCGTTGTGCAGGGGCAAAGAGTGGATCTGAATGCAGACCGAATCAGCACCTCTGGCGTGTTGTTCGGTGATCGCCTGACTCTGACGACGGATGAGCTGACCATGACAGGTGGGCAAATCCGTGCAAGTAACCTTCTGACATTAACTGCGACGCAGGCTTCTATCAGCGGCGACAGCCTGGTCCAGGCTCAAAATGTTGAGCTGGATACCTCAAGCCTCATGCTTGGCCGCGGTGCCAGTCTGGAAGCTACAGCTTTGAGTTTAAAGGCAACAGATATCAGCAATAGGGGCGACATCAAGGTTGCTGGCGAAGAATTTAACCTGCAAGTCCGTGATTTAACGAACTTTGGTACCATCCAAAGTCAGGCTTTGAGAAGTACTATCCAGGCAGACAGCTTTTCTAACTATGGCCAGTTGTTGCAGTTTGGTGGTGGTCCGATGGACCTTAATGTCGCAGGCGAACTATTGAATGCAGGCACCATTCAGGTCGATGGCGATTTGCGTATGAACGCCTGGGCTTTGCACAACCAGTCCGGTTCCATAGCCGCCAAGGGCCGGGTCCAGATCCAGGCTAACGAGCTAAAAAACCAACCCGATGCATTGATCAGTGGTCAAAGCCTCACAATACATGCAGGTACTATAGAAAATCAGGGCGCTATGGCCACACAGCGGCTTGAACTTAAGGCTAATAGCCTGAGCAACTCAGGTTTGATGTCTGCGCTTGCCGCCAGCCTATCTGCGACTTCTTTTCAAAACAGCGGTCAGTTGCTTTTAACCGGTTCTACGCAGGACTCCCAGATCACGAGCAGTAATATACTGAACTCCGGGCTTATCTATACGCAGAACAATAACTTTGTACTAAACACTGATTGGCTCAATAACAGTGGTGGGCAGTTCATTCAGTCTGGCGGTGGTTCTGCTCAGTTGGATATTGGAGAAATCAGCAGTAACTTCGGCGGTACTATTGCGCTGAATGCGCCGCTTAGCCTGCAGATGGACAGGTTGAATAATGAGAACGGTGTTATTCAGGCAAGCGAGTTGTCAGTTGCTGTTGGTGAATTGAATAACAAAAATGGCAAATTGATAGCCACCTCCGACCTGGCTGAACTGTTAGTGGATGTGAAAGGAGACTGGAATAATGAATCGGGCCAGTTACTCTCTGCTGCTAAAACCACAACACTCAATGCTCTGAACTTACTCAATGCCGGTGGCACTATCCAGATGCAAGGGGTTGGAGTACTGGATGTGGCAACGCTGAATAACCTCAACGCCGGGGTTATTCAGGCTGGGGGTGCTCTGACGTTAGCAACTGGCAGTTTGCAAAATTCCGGTGCTATTCAGGGCGATACTGTGCGGCTGTCGGCCACGACACTGGAAAATAGCGGTCTGATCGCTGCCACTGGTTCTGCTGGCTCCGGACTTAGCATAGAGGCTGAGCAACTGCTTAATCAGGGCCGAATTGTCAGTGAAGGCACAGAACTAAATCTTGCTGCCAGGCTGATTAACAGTAGTGGAACCATGCTGCACTATGGGCCAGGTATATTCTCAGTTGAAGCTCTTGAGGTACGCAACAGCGGCCAAATGGCTTCGGCAGGAGCGCTGCAACTGACCAGTAGCGAGCTACAAAATAGCGGACAACTACTGGCAGCTGGTCAACTGCAAATCGATACAGAGCTTTTTAACTCTTCAGGCAAAGTGCAGGCCCGTGATGTGTTGGTGCACAGCAATAGCCTGACCAACAGCGGTGATTTATTGGCGAGCCGAAACATGTTACTCGGCGCTGCGGGTATTACCAATGCTGGCCGTATAGAGGCTGAAAGGCTGGAGCTGCAAAGCAGCTGGCTGGAGAACTCTGGTTCTGTGGAGTCTTTTGGTAAGCAGCAACAAAGCTTTATTCATCAATTGACGCATATTAACAACAGCGGTGTTCTGGCGAGCCAGGGGCAGGACTTCAGTTTACAGCTGCAACAACTGACGAACTCAGGAAAAATTCTGCATTACGGCACTGGCCTGCTCGCTATTGAAGTGCTGGACAAACTGGACAATCTGACGGGTCAGATCCTGGCGAAAGGCGATGTCAATCTGATCAGTCAGGCGTTGGACAACGGCTCTGGTCTGATCGAGGTGGCTGGTAAACTGAATATTGATGCCACTATGCTCAACAACACCGACGGACAAATCCGGGTTCTGGGTGATGAGTTACTGCAACTGAAAATTCAACAACAACTGGATAACTCCGGCGGACAGATCCTGGCTCACAGCTTGCAACTTGAAGCCGATAGTCTGTTAAACCGTCAGGGGCATGTTGGTTCGTTAGGTAGCCAGGCACAGCTTGAACTTAAACTCAGTCAATGGCTGGATAATACAGCTGGCCTGATCAGCTCCAACGGTGGGCAGGTCAGTCTGATCACGCCTGTGCTGAACAATAGTAACGGAACTCTGAATTTTGCCGGAACCGGGGCGGCCAGCTTAGAACTGGGCAGCCTGCAAAATAGTGGTCAGGGCCAGATCCTTAGTAGTCAGGATCTGACTGTCAGCGCAAAAACTATTGATAACCAGGGGCAGATTGCCGCCAGTCAGGCCTTAACTATGGTATCTGAGGAGTTGACCAATCAGGGGCAACTTCTGGCGGGGCAATTGGAGCTACAACAACAGCAACTGCATAACAGCGGTGTTATCAGTGCGCAGACGGCAGAGATACTGGCGGATCAGTTCGGTAATACTGGTCAGGTAGACGTAATGAAGGCACTTAAAGTACTGGTGCAGCAGTTACAAAATCAGGGGCGTATCGGTGCCAATCAGCAGTTCAGCCTGAACAGTGACAACCTGAATAATCAGGGGGGGCTGTTGTATCAGGCCGGTTCAGGGCCTTTTACCCTGGATGTCCTTCAGACTCTGAATAATACACAAGGCCAGATACTGGCAGGTCAAGGCCAGACCACAATACGTGCTCTTGAGCTGCTGAACAGACAAGGAGAGATTCAGGCCGCCGGTGTCTTTGATCTTCAGGCAGACCTGCTCGATAACCAGGACGGAGAGTTGTCGGCCGGCCAGGCCAGGCTGGATCTAAAACAACTGACAAACGGCGGTACTGGGCTTATTGCTGCAGATCAACTGCAATTGCTCAGCCAGTCAGTACAGAATGCGGCTGCTATTTCAGCACGGCAATTAGTACTGCGTACAGATCTGATGCAAAACAGTGCCGGAGCGCAGTTAAGCGGCGCTGAGCTGGATCTGGATATCGGGGAGCTGAACAACGCCGGTCAGATCAGTGCCGGGCAGCAACTGCAGCTGGTCGCAGGCAAGCTGACCAATCAACAGCAGGCCTTACTCGGCAGCGCTGGCACTCTGCAGATCAATGCTGCTGAACTGCAGCAACAGGGTCAGATAGTAGCGACCGGCCAGGCAGAAATTAATGCCGATCTGCTGAACAACACCGGCTTGATTGCCGCGTCACAACTGGCAATCACCTCGACTCAGGCCGCTAATGCTGGCGTGTGGTCGGCTGATGCCTTAACTGTGCAATTGGGGAGTCTGGATAACAGTGGAGAAATAGGTGCTCAGTCCATTCAGGGGCAACTCAACAGCCTGAACAATAGTGGCAGTCTGATTGCGTCCGGTACCGCAGCTCATAGCTGGTCGTTGCAGCCGGGCAAACTATTTAACACTGGATTGATAGCCAGCTTTGGTGCGGATTGGAACCTGAACAGCAGCGAGCTGCATAATCAAAAAGGCCAGTTGCTGCATCTGGGGCAAGGACAATTCAACCTGAACCTGACCTCTTCTTTAGTGAATGAGCAAGGAGTGTTGGCGTCTGAAGGCAATCTGGCGATCAAAGCTGCTTTGTTGCAGAACAGTGGCGGTCAGATCCTGGCTGACCAACTGGAGACAGAGCAACAACAGCTGGTTAATCATGGCCTGATCCAGGCAGAGCAAATTAAGGTCCGTGCAGACTCCGTGCTCAATGGCGCTCAGGGACAGCTGGCTGCCAACGACAAGCTTTTGCTGGACAGTGCGCAAATAGAAAACAAAGGCAGCTTGAGTGCCAGGGTGCTTGAGCTCAAGGCTCAGACGGTAAAACAGCAAGGACAACTGGTTGCAGATCAACTCACAGTAAATGCAGGACAACTGCATAACAGTGGTCAAACTGTAGCAGGCAGTGCCCAGCTGAAACTGACAGAGCTGCTGAACTCCGGCAGTCTGATTAGCAAAGCTCAGCAGGGCTCCGGGCTGTCAATTATCACAGATAGCCTGACCAACTCAGGTTTGATTGCCAATGCAGGCAATAACCTGCAGCTTCAAAGCCGGTTACTGAACAACGACACAGGCCAGATCCAGCATGTGGGGGCTGGTGTGCTGGCTCTGGATGTGCTGGAGCAACTTAGCAATCGCGATGGGGAGTTAGTCTCTGCCTCGGATCTGACATTGAGTACAGCTGCACTGGATAATAGCGGCGGCCTTATTCAGATTGAAAAGTCTGGCCAGCTCCAGGCCACTGAACTGATAAACCAGCAGGGAACTATTGTCGCTTTTGGCGCTGCTCCTTTGGTGCTGGACAGTGTCAGAATGGACAATACTGGCGGCACACTAGGGGCAGAAAAGCTGATCATTCGCTCTGCTGTGCTGGACAATCAGCAGGGCGAAATTCTCGCTGGCCAGTTGCAGATGGAACTGGACCAACTCAGTAACACCAAAGGTGCTATCCGTGCTTCCTCTGCACATATTCAGGCCAATAACCTGAGTAACACGCAGGGTGAGTTGTCAGTAATGCAGCAACTGCAACTGAGTCTGAGCGGACATCTGGATAACCAGCAAGGCCTGATCCTGACGGGGCAGCAGACCAGTATCAGTGCAGATAGCTTGAATAACTCAGGTGTGATTGCGTTGCAGGGCAACGCAGAGTTGCAGCTAAGCCTGCAGGGCACTGCCCAAAACAGCGGCACTATCAGCAGTGCAGGTCTGCTGGGGTTAAACAGCGCCAGATTGCAAAATGACGGCCTGCTGGACGCAAAAACTCTGCAGTTGCAAAGCGCTGAACTGAAAACTACAGGTCAGATCCAGGGCGAGACTGTGACCATCAAGGCCGGTCAGTTCAGCAATGCTGGCAGCATACTGGCGACTGCCAGTCAGGGAAAGTCGCTGCAAATCCAAAGCGAGCAGCCCTTGTTAAACAGCGGCCATATCCAAAGCCATGGTGACAGGCTGGAACTGTCTCAACTGGTCAATCAGGGCGGGAAAGTTGTGCTGGCCGGTATTGGCGTGCTGGCATTGGACTCTTTGATCAACCGCAACGGCGTTGTTTATTCCGCCGCAGACATTCAACTTACAGGTAACAGCAGCAATCTGCAGTCAGGACTTATTCTGGCTGAGCGGGACTTGCAGGCTTCAGTTTCTGTTCTGGACAACAGTGCCGGGGAAATGCAGGCCGGTGGTTTACTACAACTGAAGGCCACTGAGCTGATTAATGATGGAGGCCAAATTACCGGGGCTGGCAGTGCCAGTCGTATTGAGGCTGACCGTCTGAGTAACAGGCAAGGTGCACTAGTCAGCAAATCCACTTTACAGGCGCAACTGACCAGTCTGGATAATACCGGTGGCTTGATTGCGGCCCAGTCCAATTTAACTCTTGACCTGAACACGCTGGACAACAGCGCTGGCACTATCAGCTCCGGTGGCCAGTTGCAGATCAAGGCAGATGAACTGCTGAATCGGCAGGGATTAGTAAGCGCCGCTGGTGCAGAGCTAAATATCATTAAGTTAAACAATGCTTTAGGTCGTATTGAAACGACTGGAAACCTGTTGATTGACAGTCAGAGCTTGAACAACGATGGCGGACAGCTGATTGCCAAAGGGGCTGAGTTCAGCCTGAAGGTAACAGGCACTCTGAGTAATAATGCCGGAGGCCGTATTGAAACCGCAGCACAGCAGGCGCTGCTGCAGGCTGGTGTATTAAATAACAACAGTGGTGTGCTGTATCACAGCGGCAGCGGTGTAATGACGTTGACCACTGATAGCAGCATGGACAACAGCAAAGGAACAGTGGCCAGTTTGGGTTCACTGCTGCTGACCACAGGCAATAGCCTGAACGGTATTGGTTTGAATAACACCCAGGGCCAGATATTTGCCAAGGGCCCGTTAAAGCTGGAGTTATTGGATGCCCTGCAAAATCAACAGGGACAAATTAGCTCAGAGCAACAGCTAAGCCTGAACGCAGCCGCTTTCCATAATCAATCCGGTGAACTAGTCGCAGCGCAAGGGCTGCAGCTGACTACCACAGCAGATATAACCAACACCGATGGCTTAATCCTGAATAAAGCGGGCCAGATGCACCTGCAGGCGGCTTCACTGAATAATCTGGGCCAGGGCTCAGTGCTGCAGCAAAACGGCACTACCACACTGGCGCTGAAGTCTCTGACCAACCAGGGACAGATGGCTTTGGGTTCGCAGGCCTTGGTACAGGCTGAAACTCTAACCAACAGCGGGTTACTGACAGCGACAGAGTTACAGCTGCAGACTGATCAACTGGCGAATTCTGGACAGTTAAGTGCAGCCTTGCTGCAGATCGATAGCAAAATACTGAACAACGACAATGGTGTGCTGGCTTCAACGTCCGGCTTTGGCGAGTCGCTTAAACTCAACACTCCAGGCCAGATTTCTAACAGAGGTGGCTTGATCCAAAGTGCCGGTCAGCAGTTGCAACTGCTTCAGGGCGTGGATAACAGGGCTGGTGAAATCCGGCTGCTTGGTACTGGAGTGTTAAGTATCGACGCTCTGCAAAATCAGCAGGGAACAGTGGTATCTGCCGGTGCGCTGACCTTAACAGGTGATACAGATAACAGCGCAGGTGTGCTGCAGGCCGCAGGTCAGCTGAATCTGACTGCCGAGCAGTTTAATAATGCGCAAGGTCTGGTGTACGGCCAGCAGGGGCTGGTTATACAGGCGGATAGTCTGAACAACAGACAAGGCACTATAGCTGCGGCGGGTCAGGCGAATATCCAGGCCAATGAGTTGCAGAATCAAAACGGAGTCATTCAGGCTGCAGGCAGCGGCTTGCAACTGACAGCGAACAGCCTGAATAACGACGGCGGCAGCATTTACCAGCAGGGAAGCGGCCCCTTAACAGTGCAGGTGCTGGGAGCTTTGTCCAACAAGGGCGGCACCATTGCAGCGCAACAGCAATTTGATTTAACAGCAGCCAGCCTCGACAACAGTGCTGGTGTATTAAGTGCAGCTCAGCTTCAGATCCAGACCGCAGGACTAAACAATAGCGCCGGAAGGATCCAGGCCAACGAACTGAGTTTAAATGCGACAACGCTGGATAACAGCAACGGCGGTACTTTGTTAGGCTTGGGCAGTTCGGACCGTGCCCTGCAACTGAATATCAGTGGCCTGTTAAATAATAGCGGCGGTGTGATTGAATCCAGGGGCAACAACTTTGCGCTAACCTCAGTGCAGGAACTGAATAACCAGGGCGGAAAAATCCGTCACCTGGGTAGCGGCGAATTAGTGTTACAGCCCTCAGCTGAACTGAATAACAGTTCGGGTCAGATAGCTACGCTGGGACGGCTGTCGCTGGACTTTGCTCAGATCCTCAATAGCAATGGCACTATTTCCGCAAAGGGCCCGCTCAGCCTCACTACTACTAAACTAGTGAATGATTCCGGCCTGATAGAATCCGGTCAGCAGCTGGTGCTGAACAGTACAAATACAGTCAGTAATACAGCTGGTGCTGTGGTTGCAGCTGGTCAATTAACAGTGCAGACAGCGGGTAGTCTGGACAATAAAAACGGTACTTTTTATGGTGGTCAGGGAGCGCTGCTCAGCGCCAGCACTATAGACAACAGTGGCGGTAGCATTGGCTCCGGTGCAGGTCTGACTATTCAAAGCGGCTCTGTGTTCAATAATCAGTCAGGTACTGTAGTCGCAGCAGGCAATCTGGAGCTGGATGCGAACCAGGTGCTTAACAATGCAGGAGCTATGCAAGCCGGTGCTCTGCTGATTGAAACCAGCGAATTGAACAACAGCAAAGGTTCCTTACAAGGCAACACCGTCAAGCTGATCAGCGGTTCTTTGAACAACAGTCAGGGCACTATTCTGGCGAACAGCACCACACAGAATGCGCTCGATCTGAGTCAGGCCGGGCCAGTGAACAACAGCTCAGGGACTCTCGCGACCCGGTCTACCGACTGGACTGTATCCACCTCAGCTATTAACAATGACAACGGCCGTTTATTGCACCTGGGGACAGGCACTTTCAGCTTACTTTCCGCAGGCAGCCTGAGTAACAATGGCGTAATTGCGTCCTCTGGTGATCTGCTGTTGCAAAGTTCAGGAGTGACTAACTCCGGTACTTTGCAGGCCGCTCGCCAACTGACAGCGCAAGGGGCTTTCACTAACACTGGCAGCGGTGTGATCAATGCTGGTGTGCTTGATCTGCAGGCCGGAAATCAAACTGTGTCCAATGCGGGTCAAATCACAGCGCAACAGCAACTGACCGTGCAGGCGGGTAACCTGAATAACAGCGGTATTTTGTATTCTCAGGGCCAAATGCAGCTGAATGCAGGACAGATCAGCAACAGCGGCGTGTTGTCTGCCAATGTACTTACCGCCGCAAATTTTGGCCTGTTTGATAACTCAGGCCGGGTTGAAACGTCCTCTGCACAACTGACAGGCGGTAGTTTGCAAAACAGAGCTGGTGCTTTGTTATTTAACAGCTCAACAGCAGCCAACTCGCTGCAACTGAATGTCTCTGCATTGAGCAATAGCGGCACTATTTACAACAACAGTGCCACCATGACAGTGACAGGTAATTTGTCGAATCAGGGCACCTTATTTCATGCTGGCTCAGGCAGCCTGACATTGGCACACAATGGCAGCGCCAATATCAGCGGCGGACAAATTGCATCGGCCGGTATCCTCAATCTGCAATCTAACCTCAGTGGTGCCGGGCGTGTAACAGCAGTTCAGGGTATGAACATCAATACAGGCGGTACTTTTGTTAACACAGGAGCACAGCTCTATACCCAGGGCAACCTGACACTGAACAGTGCGCTGGACAACCGCAGCGGTAGCCTGATTGCTGATGGCCAACTGGTCATTAACACCTCTGGTCTGGTGAACAACGAATCGGGCATTATTCAGGGGCTGGCACTCAGTCTGACCGCTGCCAGTCTGAATAACCAGAACGGTGTGATCACATCAACAGGTTCGGGCAATGGCCAGATCCTGGTTGGCAGTCTGAATAACAGCGCCGGTCTGATCCAGACCAGCAATAGCAACTTCACTCTCAATGTCAGCAGCCTGAACAATACGGGCGGTGATATTCGCCACTCTGGCGGCGGCACTCTGGCGATCAACAGCAGTGGAGCTATTCAGCAACAGGGCCGTATTTTGTCGGCTGGGGTACTGTCCATTGAGACTCTGGCTGAGCTGAATAATAACAATGGTCAGCTAGCGGGCAGCAGTTTTAACCTCAAAGCCACAGGACAATTTAGCAACAACGGCGGCACAGTGCAGGCCAGCTCGACCAGTGGTAGCAGCCAGCTGACAGCTGCTGCTATTACGAATAACTCAGGTGTCATTTGGGCCAATGGCAGTGGTTTAACTTTGACCACTGGCGGAGCTTTGCAAAATAACGCCGGACAGATCCTGCAAGCCGGTACCGGTACTCTGCAGGTCAATGCCGCCAGTCTGAGCAATGCCAGTGCTGGTAAGCTGATCAGCAACGGCGCTATGGGGCTAGAGATTAATGGCTCGGTGCAAAACGCCGGCCAGATCAGCAGTGCGGGCAATCTGACACTGCGCGCCCAGGATCTGACCAATCAGGATCTGATCAGCAGTCGCAATGGCCAGCTGAACGCCACGCTGACAGGTTTAACCAACAGCGGTGTAATCAGCGGTAAAAATGCCATGACGCTGAATACCAGCACACTAAATAACAGTGCTGGTACGCTGCAATCCGAAGGACACTTAACTGTAGGCACAGGTGGCCTGACTATTGGCCGGATCATGGCAGGCCAATTGACTCTGAACACCAGCTCGGCTCTGACTATTCAGTCTTCTGATGTACTGAGTTCAGCTGGTGCTATGAGTTTAACCACCACAGGCGGATTGACCAATGCCGGTCAGGTCACGGCCAATGGCGCCTTGACAGTCAATTCGTCGAGTTTAATCAATCAGTTGGGAGCCGCCCTGAAAGGTGCTGCGAACTCAGTCATTAGCACAGGTAGCCTGAGTAATCAGGGCATTCTGAGCAGTAACAATAACCTGACCATCACTGCCAGTTCGAGCCAAAACAGCGGCACTATCGCAGCTGCAGGCACCCTGACCCATAACGCCAGTCTGACCAATTCTAATCTGGTGTTTGCTGGCCAGGCTTTGAATATCAATGGCTCGGTCAGCAACACTGCCAATCTCTACTCCAATGGCAGTATGACTATTTCAGGTAGTTCAATTCAGAATAATGGTGGAGTTATTTCCTCAGTAGGCCAAATGATGTTAAGTGGCACTATTGAGAATAACAGAGTGGGTGGGGTGATTAACTATAGCCCCAGTACCACAACAACCAGTTATGAGGAGGGGGAGCGTTACGGTTATGAGACCTTTAACGCCAACAGGGATTACAGCTGGAAGCTGGACTCAAAAGAGATTAAAACCACTGAACAGAAAGCTACTGTCACAGGAAACGAGGGCCTGATCGTTTCCGGTGGCAATATGACGCTTAACGGCTCTGTGACCAATAATTTCAGTACTATCTCGTCCGGTGGCGTAATGCAGCTTACAGGCGCCTCTGTCGTTAATAATTCAGTGCAAAATAAACTAGTGCGCGAAATAACTACCTATACCGAAAACTGGACTTACAGCTGTTTACAGGGAACTTTAGATAACTGCACTGAACCTGGCTTAGACTTTATGACTGGCAGAGAGCAAACAGGCCAGTACACTGAAGAAAATTTTCAGAGCGGAGCTTACGGTATTATCGTAGCGACCGGCGGTATTCAGGGCAAAGTTGATAATTTAATTCAGACAGATATCAGCGCCTTATCGCCAGGCAGTCAATCGGCAAATACTGCGGTTTCAGGTTCTGCAGGCAGTGTAAGCCGGGGCAACGACGCAGGTGCAACTTCATCTGCCTCTGTGGCAGTGACCAGTCAGAGTGGTCAACAGCTTGGCTTTGGCGGGCAGAGCAAAACTAATGTCAATACGGGGTCTGCTCAGACCGGCCTGAACAGCTCCAATCAGGGCGTCTCGGCAGGTTACAGTAATCAAACCACACAAACCGCAGCACAAAACCTGAATGGGCCAGACGCAATTTCGCCAGAAGCCACAGCAGGTAATGCATTAGAGCAAGTAAAAATTGTCACAGCTGCACAAGGCCCAGCCCTGAGTGCGGTTGATTTGAGTAATCAACAACCTGATATAAAACCCCGTACTGTGGACGACAGAAGGGACCGTCAGCAGCTTGGCCCTATAGCAGCGGTACAAGACGGTGATTTAGATAAGCATGGGCTTGGACGTCAGCCTGTAGTAGGCATGCCGGTACAAAACCCTGATCTGATCCCGTTGGTCGTAGATGGCAGTGGTGCAACCCGGACTGAAGTGACAGCTGCAGTAACAGCACCAGAGCAGCATCAAGGTCCAACAGGGCCAGAGCAAAGCGAGGTGACAGGCGGCAAGCTGGCTGGTGTAGTGAACGTGGGCGGCCCTGTGTTTAATGCTGTTGGTATTGAGGCTGAACTGGTGACAGTACCAGGCCGCGATCAGGTTGGCATTATCGACCCGGTGGGCCCTATCAGTGCACAAGTGGGGCCGGGTAACCTTGAAGCAGTACCAGATTGGACTAAAGCAGCTACTGCTATTGGGCTGATTGGCAATGGCTCTGGTGGTTCAGGCGACCAGGGCGATATCGAAATACCGGGGCAGCCGGTGGCTGAGTTGCAGCAAGCGCAAGGCAGCACAGGAGGCTTAACGGCTGAAGCACAGGGCTTTGATCAGTCAGGTATCAATGCGTCATTACGATTCTTTACCTCTGCACCTGGGCTGAATTTACCCACCGTGGACCAGAAATCGGTATTAGTGGGGCAGGCGCTTAGCCAGTATAACCCGGACAAAGTGATAGCCGGTATGGTGCAGCAACAGCAGGGTACAGTGCAGCAGCAACGCAATGCCAGTCAGTCGCAGGGGCAGCAATCTTCAGTCTTTCTGACCGAGCAGCAGATGCAGGTGCTGACGCAGGAGCTTGGCTTTGACGAACAGGTGATCAATCAGGGCCAGCAGGTGCTGTATGCATCGCTTAGTCAGCGCGATTTAATGCCGGATGGTGTCACCATTTATTCAGGCGGCAGCATAGATCTGGAAGTGACCAATGACATTCAGCTGCACGCTGGTATAGGTGCTGCTGACGAGTTGTGGCTCAGCACCCAGGGTAATCTGGATTTGGGCAACAATGGCTTCTTTGACAGCGAGCATCTGCTTGGCCTGTCTGTGGGTGGCGATTTCAGCACAAACCGCGATTTATCCAGCGCCAATTTACTGTTGGATATAGGCGGCAACTTCAGCAATAACGCCAGTCTGACAGGGACTGAGCTGTTGAGTATCAGCAGCGGCAAAAGCCTACTGAACCAGGGGACTCTGAGTGGTGGCACCGTCTGGCTGGACGCTGGCACTGATCTGATCAACCAGGGGCGGATCCAGGGTTCAAATGTTGGCTTGCAGGCAGGCGGCGACATTATCAACCGCACTGAATTCAGCCAGCATACTATTAAAAATGGTGAGAACAGCCAAACCTATACCATGGTAGGCACTGCACCACAAATTATCTCCACCGACAGCCTGAGCATGAACGCCGGCAATAACCTTGACTTGCAGGGCAGCAAACTCAGTGCAGCGGGCGATATTAGCCTGAGTGCAGGGAAGGATGTGTTACTGGGTGCAGTAGAGAAGGTGTTTGGTAGCGAGAAGTACTTTAAAGGCGGCTACGACATCAGCTACGACCGCACCTACGATGTGGTAAGCCTGCAAGCGGGCGGCAATTTATCTGTAGCTGCAGGGAATAACTTGCAGTCGGAAGGGGCTGTTTTTACCGCGCTTGGGGATATTGAACTTGCAGCTGGCAATGAAATGAATCTGCTGGGTGTGGTGGAGTATCACGAAGACCGGGATAAAACGACCAAGAAAAGTACCTTCAAGAAAAAAGTCACAGTGAATGAAGAATATGAAGCTATTCATCAGGGAACTGTAGTGTTAGCAGGTGGAAATATCAGCCTGAACGCGCAGCAGACTGCGGATGGTATTCAGTTATTCAATTCTGGCAATGTGTTGCTGGAAGGTACTCAGATGCAGGCCGGTGGTTCTATTCTGGCGTATAGCCAGGGTGAAATGAACGTTGTGTCTGGTGAAGAATGGCAAAGTGAAACCCACTACACGAAAAAGAGCTATGCCGGTGGTTTGTTTGGTTCCAGTAAAACCACAGAAATTGACGTGCAGTATCTGGGGCATTCTGAACTGAATGCGGCTGGCAATATCACCTTGCTGGCACAGAATGACATCAATGTGTTAGCTGGTCGTATCAATGCCACTAATATCATTGCTCAGGCAGGTTTTGGTAATGAAGCGGCGAAAGCTGCGGACGTGAATATATTAGGCGACACTGAAACCAGCTCGTTCTATCAGGAAAGCCGTCGTAATGGATTGGCACTGGATTTCAGTGACAACTTCCTGTCGGTTGCGAAAGAAACTGCTCAACAAAACCGTACTGTACAAACCAACTATATCGGCAGCGTGTTTGATGCCACAGATAACATAGGGCTGACGGCCAGCCGTGATATCAACATCGTAGGTTCTGAACTCTATGCGGGTAAAAACATCCTGCTGGATGCAGGCCGTGACGTCAATGTCGTCGCAGGTGCTGGTAGTTTTAACAATGCCAGTATGGAAAGTGAAACCAAAACAGGTATTGCTGTCAGTGCAGATCAAAACTCGGTCAGCGTTTTCGCTGGCGATGACACCCAAAAACTGACGACAGATAGCAGCGGAACCCTGCTGACCGGAAGTGTGCTCAGTGCGGGTGAAAACCTACAGCTAAAAGCGGGTAATGATATTCAGGTTGCTGGCAGTGAGCTGGCGGCTCTGCAGGACATTCGTTTGAGTGCGGTGAACAACATCAGCATTGTAACCGCCACAGAGAAACTCAACGAACAACAGACCCAAAGCTCTATTCGTGACGGTTTAACAGTGACAGCAAGCCATAATCTGGGGCAGTTGGCCGATACCTTGTCATCACTGGGACAAGGTGGTAATGCCGTTACTCAGGCCAGCTCTGTATTAAAAGCTGCGGATGCGCTTAATAACGCAGGCCCCAGTGCCAGCGCGCATTTGGGGCAAACGACCAGCAGCACTACAGATGCAGTGGAGCAGCAACTGGCTCAAACATCGGGCCTGACAGCCGGACGTGACATTGTGCTGAACGCCGGTAACACCTTGTTGCTTGAAGGTGCACAGCTGGGTGCCAAGCGGGATGTGCTGATGAATGCGGCCAATATTCAGATAACAAGTGCACTGGATAAAGTCAACAGCAGCAACAGCAGTGAGTACCTGCAAACTGGGGCGAATCTGAATGTCAGTATGAGCAATGCCAGCTTAACCCTGGGGTTCAGCAAGTCAGACAGCGAACTGGATACGCAAAACAGCAGTGCTGTAGGCAGTGTCATTAATGCAGGCAGAGACGTCACCCTCAATGCCAGCAATGATTTGACGATAGCAGGCAGTGATATCAGTGCGGTGAACGATGTAGCACTGGTTGCTGGTAACAACATTGATATCAAAGCCAGCCAGGGCAGCTTCGGCAGCCAAAGCAACGACAGTCATCAAAGTGTTGGTGCTGGTATTAACTTTGGTTCAGACGGCATTGGTTTTACCGCGAATATGGCGATGGGCGAAGGGGATCTGGACCGCGAAGGGACCACCAACACCAACAGCCATATCACGGCCGGAAAAAATCTGACCGTCACTAGTGGTAACAACACCAGCATTGTGGGCGGTAATTTAAGTGGTACCGATATCAGTATGGATGTGGGCGGCGACTTAACGCTGGCGTCAGTGCAGGACAAAGGTAAGGTTGAAGGAGAGCGTTGGGATGTTGCAGCTAACCTTACCGTTGGCGCTGGTGTCAGCGGCGGTGCCAGCGTAGGCAAGGGAGAAACACAAGGCAGCAGTGCCTGGGTGAATGAACAAAGCAGCATTATTGGCGCAAGCTCAGTGACTATCCGCACCGAAGGCCATACCCAGATTGATGGTGCTGTTATAGCCAATCAGGATGCAGAAGGTAATGACTTAGGCAATCTGACGCTGGACACCGGCACCTTAGGCTTTAGTGATATCAAAGACCACGATAAGGAAGATAGCTACTACCTGAATGTGGGCTTTAACGCCGGTGATAATACAGGCACCAACCAGACTGAAAGCGGCACTACCTATACCGCCAGTGGCAGCCTGTCGAGCCACGATAAAGAACAAATCAACAGAGCGACCGTAGGTGATGGCACTATTACCGTGCGGGACACCCCGGAGCAAGACCTGTCGGGCTTAAACCGCGATACTGCATTGGCACAGCAAGTCACCAAAGACGAGTCCAGCAGCACAGAGCTGTATGTCAGTTCCACCTCTGTCAAAAGTGTCGGAAATTTAATCAGCAACCCCGGTACGCAGCTGGAGCAGTGGACAGCCAATGTTGAAAGCATCGGAGACACCAAAGCCTGGGGCATAGTGGCCGAAAATGGGACTGACGCACTGGAAGATACGTACAATGCCGCATCTAAAGCCGTGTCAGAAAAAGACCTGAAAGCAGGAAATTTCTGGGAAGCGCTGGACAGCACGCACAAAATCACGCAGCTGAAAAATGACTTAACCCGAACCCCTGAAGGTTTGGCGCTGCTTGAAAAACTAAAAAGCGACGACCCGGATGAGCGACTGGCTGCTCAGGCTGAGCTTGGGCAATTGGCGCAAGATAAGTTTGGTATCGACCCTAGTGAAATTCGTTTTTACGATGGCAGTGAAACGACCAGCGATTCCCTGAGAGACACGGTACTGGCTGATGTGAAAGGCGGTACAGTACTGGAAGAGGGCAATAGCGAGTTCGGCAATATTTTTATCAACGTGGATAAAGCCACGGATGGTAAAGACATGACCAACACTCTGGGTCATGAAGTGTATGAGACTGTGACATTGCAAACACAGGGCACGAATGATGCTGCACAAGAAGTCATCGCAGGCATGGTGGGCGAGCAATTGGCCAACCGCATCGACCAGGCGATGGGGGGAGCTCTGGCCACGGTGAGCACGGGCGGTCTGGGTAGTACTGGCACAGTACAACAGGGCACGCAGCATGCGAATGCGGTAGGGAATGCTCGGGTGGATTACTATTTGACGAAAAAGACGGTAGATGAAGTGAAAAGCTGTTTAACTGGACAAACATGCTCAAGCGCCGAGCAAAAAGCAGCGGTCTTGGGCCGTGCAGAAGCATTAAGTAAGGTATTAGATAATGAGTTGAATCAGGTATGTAAAAACAGCCCTGAAAGTGACGCTTGTAGAACTGCTGTAAATTCAGCAACGCAATATATTGCGATGGTCGATGCGTGGAAGGTACTAAATGACGATACAAGCAGGTCGTCACAAAACACCTTTGATTACGTGTATAACAGCGACGGTGCAGATGGACGATTTGCTTTGTATTACAACACTATCGATAATCGTGCTGACCTTTTTGGTGCCAGCAACCAATATGAACAACATGTTGGCTTGGGCGCTCAGTGGTTTGGTGGAGCGGAGTTTGTGAGCCGCGCACCTTTAACAGGATTAGGGGCTGATGGAGATGCTTCATGGGCGACCTTTGGTGTTGGAGGACTCATGACGGGAACAGATGTTTATGAGTGGCGTAATGAGGCAGGTAATACATTGATCAATGCTGGTTTTGACAACTTCAAGAATTTGTATAATCAGGCTGTCACTGATCCGGTGGCGTGGGATATTAACCAGCTAAGGAATGAGCAAGCAGCATTGCAACCGGTGCATGAGGGCTATTTAGGGGATAGAGTTGTATTTAGAGGGATTGGTAACGCATTTACTGATACGTTAATCCCAATCTTAGGGGCTGGAAATAACCCACTGACCGATAAGAAGCAAGGTATGCCGGGGGGTATTGATATCCTTGATTATAAATCACGGGTTAAGTTTGGCTGCAAATTGTTGGGGTATTCAGAGGCTCAAGGATGCAAGCCATGAAAACTAACTATCCATATATTCGGGTTATTATATTTTTTACATTATGTCCACTCTTATGTGGTTTTATTTATGGGGTGGTTGGGTTTGGCACAATGGTTTTATATACAGAACCTCATGCTGAATATAAAAGTTTCTCTAGTATGGTAGCCATATCTTTGTTTTTACCTGTGGCAGGTGCACTTACAGGGATGTTTTATTTTGGGATTCCTGCATTTTTCGCATCTGTTTTTTATGCACTGATGGGACTGCAGAAAGCTTGGTATAGCTATTTAATAGTTGCAGTTGTGGGCGGTAGTGTCGCTCATTTGTGGGTCCCAGTGATTTTTAGTGACAAGTATGTGCACTGGGACCTTTTCAATATACTTAATGTGTTCTTCGCTTTAGGTTCTTCGTCTTCCTTGGTTATTGCGTATTTTGCCTTGCCTAAAAAGCTATAGTATTCCTGAAAAAGTTAGGAATGCCCCGTTGATACGTCTCACACGATATGGGCACATAAATACAACAGGTTTTTATTTAAAAATTAGTCATTAACCTGTTGTAACTTCAAAAGAATCCGGCCACTTCGCCGGATTTTTTTATACCTGTAACTTTTGGTTTTCCGCTTTTTTCCTTGCCGAAAAGACTACCACCCATACTACCGGTGCCAGTGTAGGCAAGGGCGAAACCGAAGGCAGCAGTGCCTGGGTGAATGAACAAAGCAGCATTATTGGCGCAAGCTCAGTGACTATCCGCACCGAAGGCCATACCCAGATTGATGGAGCGGTGATAGCCAATCAGGATGCAGCAGGTAATGACTTGGGCAACCTGTCGCTGGACACTGGCACTTTAGGCTTTAGTGATATCAAAGACCACGATAAGGAAGATAGCTACTACCTGAATGTGGGCTTTAACGCCGGTGATAATACAGGCACCAACCAGACTGAAAGCGGCACTACCTATACCGCCAGTGGCAGCCTGTCGAGCCACGATAAAGAACAAATCAACAGAGCGACCGTAGGTGATGGCACTATTACCGTGCGGGACACCCCGGAGCAAGACCTGTCGGGCTTAAACCGCGATACTGCACTGGCACAGCAAGTCACCAAAGACGAGTCGAGCAGCACAGAGCTGTATGCCAGTTCCACCTCTGTCAAAAGTGTCGGGAATTTAATCAGCAACCCCGGTACACAGCTGGAGCAGTGGCAAACCAATGTGACCAACGTTGCAAGCAAGGATGCCTGGCAGGAAGTTATCTCCAACGGCAGCACAGTACTGGAACGTTCAGTGTTGCTGGCACAAACGCTGGGGACCAATCTGGATGGTTCGTTAGCACAGCAGTTGGGCGAGGCTGGAGAGACAGCAATTGAAGTGGCGATGGTTCAGCACGGTATGAGTGCTGAAGAAGCAAATACCTACCTGCAAGAGAATCCTGAAGTAGTCAACGTGATAGCGCAGTTAAATATGGTGCGCAAGGCGATGGAGAACCCGGATGGTTTTACGGCAGAGCAACTGGCGGAACAAAGTGCGCAGATAGGAGCCAGTACGTTCCAGAAAATCAGCAACGACCAGGCCGATGCGATGGGTACAGAGCGTTATCTGGTCAACGGCGTGGAAATGTCGCTGACGCCAGTGCAGGCAGCAGCTGTGGCATTGGGTGAAGCACAGCGTTACATGGATGAGCTTCCACAAAGCAACCCGCAGGCAGCAAAAGCTGCGGAGCTGCTGATTGCCGCAGCCACAGGTGGCCCTGTAAAAGGTGCACTGAGCCTGGCTGCTGATAAAGCGATAGATGCCATAGCTGGGGATAAGATAGCCCAGGTGATGGATAAGGTGACAAACCAGCTAGGGCATGTGATATCAGACGCCAACGCCAACGCAGATGAGTTTGCTGAAGACGCTGCTAACGAAAACTTTGTCAGTCAGGGCCTGATAAAAGATGGTGGTCGTTTTATTCTGAGTAGCATCGTTGGTGTGGGAGTGCCGGGTAAAGCAGGCACTACATCACCAACGACCACAGTGCCAAGCTTACCGGAAGGCACAGGTAGTAAATCTGTTGTAGATTACAAGGAATTGTCGGCGGGATGCTCGGGCAGTTGGTGCAAGTCGCTAAACAAACCAGAGCCGAATACTACATATAAAGTCGATGACAGTTATAGTTTTACAACTGACGATCGGGGTCGGACGCAGAAAGTTGAAGGGCAGCTTAATCTTGATACGGCAGACAGAAACAAATATCAGCAGTGTAAAGCAGGAAAGTGTGGTGATGCCGGAGATGAAGGCGGTCATTTAATTGCGAGTATATTTAACGGTCCGGGCGAAGCTATTAACTTGGTACCAATGAATGGAAACCTGAATAAAGGCGCCTGGAAAGTAATGGAAAACGATTGGGCTGCAGCACTTGAGCAAGGCAAATCTGTTAAAGTAGCTATTACACCAGTTTATATTGGGTCTTCCAAGCGGCCTGTAAGCTTCGATGTCGAGTATGCAATTGGTAATGAGTTTCCTGTAGTAAAAAATATCAAAAATACACCTGGTGGTACTTAAATGAGAGAGTCTGATATTTACAAAAGAGTTGGCCAACTACTGTTCAATGGTTCTCCTGAAGGGGCGCATTCTTTAGTTATGGATGCTGAAATATCTGAAGATAATGATGCAACTACTTTTAGAAATACATATTTAAACTCGAAGGGCGATGTAGGATGGTTTCGATGTGATCCGAATGCAAACCACGAAATTTCAACACTCTTGGTTGAATTGAGGGAGTTGTTTGTCAAAGAGCAGAGAGGTTTTTGGCTTGGGTTAGTTTTTAAGTTAGATCTTAACAGTGGTAAATTTGATGTGGAATTCAAGTACAAAGAATAATAAATAAAAAGACCACAACGTGAAAAAAGCAGAATTAATTAAATACTTTAAAGCGCGTTTTCCGGCAGTGAATGAAGGCGGAGGAGACTGGCGTTTTACACTTATTGATGATGAAACAGCTTATTCTCATATGCGACCGAAACTAGGTGGAACCCAATTAAATCAATATATTGGAATTTCTTTTGTGATGAACCCGCGATGGTTTAACGAGCTGGGAGCAGCCATATTTCAGGATGTGGCGGGACCTTACCTTATTTCAACTGGCGATGGTTGTGTGCAGGTGAACGCGAATGGGCCTGTCGCTGAAGCTCATTTAGAGGAAGCTATCCTGAAGGCAAAACAATGGTATCAGCGATGTTGCACCCAGGAAGTCATGGAAGAAATAGCACCGATGCTCAAACGTAAATATGAAGTTTATAACAGACCCGGCGGCTGGCAGTTTATTCATATTATCGCCTGCGTCTTAAAAGGCGATGTAGAAAAACTACAAAGTTACCTTGATGCATTTAAACGAGGTGACCGGATGGAGTTTATTCCTATGATCCATCAGGAGTATTTTGAGCGAGCTATTCCGCTGGCAGAGAAATACCGTTCAGGTGAGTTAGTATCGCCAGTCCGGTTTTAATTGTGTTTAACACTTAGCCATCAACCACTGTAACCACTAAAAAATCCGGCCACTTCGCCGGATTTTTTTATGCCTGTAACTTTTGGTTTTCCGCTTTTTTCCTTGCCGAAAAAACAACCTCCCATCTCGCTGGTGTCAGTGGCGGTGCCAGTGTAGGCAAGAGAGAAACACAAGGCAGCAGTGCCTGGGTGAATGAGCAAAGCAGGGCACAGTGCAGCAGCAACGCAATGCCAGTCAGCCGCAGGGACAGCAATCTTCAGTCTTTCTGACCGAGCAGCAGGTGCAGGTGCTGACGCAGGAACTTGGCTTTGACGAACAAGTGATCAATCAGGGCCAGCAGGTGCTGTATGCATCGCTCAGTCAGCGCGATTTAATGCCGGATGGCGTCACCATTTATTCGGGCGGCAGTATAGATCTGGAGGTGACCAACGATATTCAGCTGCACGCTGGTATTGGCGCTGCTGACGAGTTGTGGCTCAGCACCCAGGGTAATCTGGATTTGGGCAACAATGGCTTCTTTGACAGCGAGCATCTGCTTGGCCTGTCTGTGGGTGGCGATTTCAGCACAAACCGCGATTTATCCAGCGCCAATTTACTGTTGGATATAGGCGGCAACTTCAGCAATAACGCCAGTCTGACAGGGACTGAGCTGTTGAGTATCAGCAGCGGCAAAAGCCTACTGAACCAGGGGACTCTGAGTGGTGGCACCGTCTGGCTGGACGCTGGCACTGATCTGATCAACCAGGGGCGGATCCAGGGTTCAAATGTTGGCTTGCAGGCAGGCGGCGACATTATCAACCGCACTGAATTCAGCCAGCATACTATTAAAAATGGTGAGAACAGCCAAACCTATACCATGGTAGGCACTGCACCACAAATTATCTCCACCGACAGCCTGAGCATGAACGCCGGCAATAACCTTGACTTGCAGGGCAGCAAACTCAGTGCAGCGGGCGATATTAGCCTGAGTGCAGGGAAGGATGTGTTATTGGGTGCAGTAGAGAAGGTGTTTGGCAGCGAGAAGTACTTTAAAGGCGGCTACGACATCAGCTACGACCGCACCTACGATGTGGTAAGCCTGCAAGCGGGCGGCAATTTATCTGTGGCGGCAGGGAATAATTTGCAGTCGGAAGGGGCGCAGTTCAGCGCTGGTGGTATAGCGGCTTTATCTGCCGGTAACGAGCTGAATTTACTGGCCGTGACTGAATCACACTACGACGCAGATAAAACCACGAAAAAGAGTACCTTCAAGAAGAAAGTGACAGAAACGGTCACGCATCAGGAAGAAGTGCAGGGCAGCAGCATTACTGCGGACAACATTTTGCTCAATGCCACAGTGGACGAAAACGGCCAGGTCAGCCAACTGACGAATGGCAATATCACCATGGTGGGCTCAGTGCTGGACGCTAAGCAGAACATTATTGGCTTTGGTAACGATATCACGCTGACAGCAGGTACTTATCAGGATTATGCCTACAGCCACACCAGTAAAAGCAGCTTTGGTGGCCTTAAATCGAAAAGCCGCGAAGAGCTGGCGCAGGATGCGCTGCTGTCTGGCAGTACATTGAGTGCTGGTGGCACTATTTCACTGGATGCGGGCAATAACTTAAGCATTCTGGCCAGTCATCTGGATGGCGGGAACATAGGGCTGACCGCTTTTAACGACTTGCTGATTGCTTCTGGCGAAGAGAGCAGTATCCGTGAAGTGCGCACTAAATCCGGTGGCTTTTTAAGTGGCGGCAGCCTGTTTTCTTCCAGCGAAGCGTTAAACGGTGTCGCCAAAATCACAGCCGACAGCTCAACGTTGAACGCAACAGGCAATCTGGTGATAGATGCAGGCAGCGCTACTGTGATTGGCTCGAAGCTTAATGCCGATAAAGGCATGCAAATCAGCACAGATATTGGTGATATCAATGTGCTGGCGGCGAAGGAGACGGAGCAAAGCTACCAGTACACTAAAGAGATGAGCATAGGCTTGGGTGATGTGCTCAAAGCCTTTAGCAATCCGGTTGATATGGCCAAAAACATGCTGGATGGGGCAAAAGACAGTGGCCGTTTAAGTTTTACTCTGGCCAATGCCGATTATCTTGAGTCGGAAACCACCACGTCCATCCTCGCCCATAAAGGCAGCGAGCTGACGGCTGGCGCTAACTTAGTGCTGAACTCAATCAGCAACATCAGCATTGCTGGCAGTCAGCTGGCGGCTGATGCGGATGGCAATGGTCAAGGGGCGCTGGGGCTGACGGCCGGACAAAACATCAACGTACTGGACGTGACGGACACCTTTAATCAACGCAGCGAAACCACTCAGGGCTCGGCAGAAGTGAACCTGATGGTAACGCATCAGGCGGCAGAGGTGGCTAATGCAGCCAAAGCAGCAGAAGCAGCGGCGGAGCAACTGGAAGATACCCGCCGTAACTACAAAGCCTGGCAGCAACAGCAAGACAATTTAACGGCCCAGATAGCGACGCTGGAACAAGAACTGGCCCAAGGCAAGCCGGGTGTCACTCAGGCTGATATTGATGATGTACGCACCCAGCTGGATATCCTGAAAACCGATGAAGCCTGGCATTTAGCTAACATTGCGGTAGCGGTCGATAATGCAGCGACGGCCACCAAGGCTCTGTACCAGCAAGGACTGGCAACAGCAAACAGCACCACAACGCTTGGCTTTAACGCGGGCCTTGAGCTGAACGTCAGTGCCACGCACACCAAAACCCAGGTGCAGGACAGCTATTCGGTAGGCTCCGTGTTATCAGGCCGTGGCGTCTACCTTAAAACGGGCGATGACGGCCAGCTGCTGGTTAAAGGCTCTGCCATTGACAGCAGTGGCGCTATGGCGCTGAACGTTGGCAGTCTGGTGATGCAGGCGGGTGTCAATACGCACGACAGTAGCACCCAAACCCAACAAGGCAACCTGAACATCAGCCAGACGGTGTGGGGCGCGGCAGCGGGTGGCCCTGTGGTCAATGCCAGTTATAACCAAAGCGAACAGCGTGACCATAGCACCAGCTATACCAATGCCTCACTGACTGCAGCCGACTCCCTGCTGCTGAATGTGAAAAATGACGCCACCCTCATTGGCGCAACCATCCATGCCGACAAAGGCTTAACGGCCACTATAGGCGGTAATTTAACGCTGGAGTCGTTACAAAACCTGGCTTATGGCTCGAGTAAAGGGGTAGGTGTCAGTGGTGGTGTTGGTTATGAAGGCGTTGCAGGCAACACGGCAAATACTACAGCCCCAGGCCAAACCGGGGATGCAGCCACAGCCAATGCGGGTGTAAGCCTGAGCAATGGCAGTTACTACACCAAAGAAACAGTGCTCTCCAGCATCACCTCAGGTGGGCCGCTGAACATCGATGTGGCAGGCCATACCGATATCACAGGTGCGCTAATCGCCAGTATTGACGAGAGCGGCAAAGACACAGGGCAGCTCACACTAAACACCGGCAGCCTGAGCTTTACAGATTTAAGAAACACCCATCAAAGCTCCGACAGCACGGTATCGCTTAATACCAATGTGCTGCTGAATGAGGATAAAGCCCCGGAAAAAGGCACCACCAATGTGCCACAAGACAGCAAAGGTGAAGACCAGCCGACAGGCACTACTAATCTGGGTATTCACCAAAACAGCAGCGAAAGTGCAGGTAAAACCTTAGCCACTATTGGCAATGGCAGCATTACGGTGGGCGGAGAAACTACAACACCAGAAGGCTTAAACCGCGATATCGAGGAAATAGACAAAGAGCTGTATGCCATTGACAGAGTAAAAGGCGACCTGGACCTGACGGTGGAGAATAAGACCATTGAAGAAGTGGCAGAAGCTGTGGTTCAGGTGAAGCGTGAAATACAAACATGGGGAGAGCAAGCACCTAAGGATATTCAGGTTTTTATCCCAGGTATTGAGAGCTTTATAGAAGAACAAATCCGAAAAGGTGTAGATGTCGATGATTTGATGGACACCTTGAAGTCGCCGGAGTTTAAAGCTGCGGTAGAAAAACTAAAGCCACTTGTTGAACTGCTGGAGAATAATCCGGAGCAATTGCAAGCGGCCTTGGCTGAAGCAAAAAAAATAACACCAGACCAAATATCGGTGAATGCTGACGGACTCACAGTCATTGATATTAAGGGCAGTAAAGAGATCCCGATTAAAACTGAAGTACTGCATGCCATGGGGATCTTGAACCAGGCTGTTGAAACTGTAATGCAGAGCGAATCAGGTCAGATGGTTCAACTGCTTGCAGCAGCATTGGGTGGCTTACCAAGGCTGGTAGCAAGTACAGCAATAGATGAAATCGTAGGAGACGAGCTTGCCGAGCTACAGAAGAATGCAGCTATAGCGATAGGTGCGTGGGGCACGGGAAGAAGTTCTGCAGAGTTCAGTGAAGATGTAACGGATGAGCAAATTTATAAGGATCGGAACTTCTTCCAAACGGTAGAGGGCGGTGCTAGCCTATCGATGACGTTGGGTAATATTTTGCTTATTGGTAAGGCGGTTGATGGGAAAAAGGATAGTTCCGAGGGTAGTGCCGTTAGCATTAATGAGCCTCGTGATGGGTTTACAGGGCCGTATAATTCGAATACTACGCGAGCAGATTTAGAAGCGACGCATGGAGCGGACAATGTTAGCTCAACGACGAATCCTAATAATCCTGTACAAACAGTAAATTCCAATCCGGAGAAGGGCATTGAAGTCATTCATGGTGCTGATGGCGGCAAAGCTGTTCGTGTTCAATATAAAGACCCAGTGACGGGCGAGCCAAAAACCGCAAACATTCCTTACAATGATCGTGGTTTGCCCATCTTTGATGATCATGCGAAATACACTACCAATATTGATCATTCTCTCAGTTATCAAGGGCAGATGAGACAAGCTACTCGTGATTTGAGAGATGCTATTAATTCTGGCAAAGTTGATAAAAGCCAATACACTGTTAAGCAGTTGCAACAAATTCAATCTGGTTCTTCCACAATTGATAGCTTTACTTGGCATCACAATGCGGATAGCGGCAATATGCAATTAATTCCTAAGGAAGTTCACAATGCAGTTAGACATACTGGCCAAGGGGCTCTAAATCAAGGTAAATAGTTATGGCGTTGACTGTAGATAATTGGAAATCAGATAACCCGAAAGTAAGTGAACTTATGGTTAATGAGGTTGAGCAAGTGCTAGGAGTTAAGCTGCCAGAGTCCTATATTTCGTTAATGAAAAAGTGGAATGGCGGCTATCTCGAAGAAGAATATCAGGTTGTACTATTGAATGATGTGCCAGAAAATCTCGATTACTATTTAGGTGAAGGTTTCTGGAGCTTAAATCTGATAGCAGGTATTTCTAGCGACATAAACAATAGTGAAGGAATTATTTATACAGCACAAACAGCGCACGAATGGGGGGTGTCAGAAAAAATCATTGCTTTTGAAGGTAACGGCCATACATGGCTTGCTTTGGATTACCGAGAGAACAAGGATAACCCAAAGGTTATTTTTGTAGAAACTGACAATTTACTATTTTTTGATCTGGCAAAAAGTTTTGATGATTTTATTCAAAACCTTATACCTTCATATCAGGTCTATGATATTAATGGCAGTGTTATTTATAAATCAGGTCGGTAGTTGTGCGAACTGTCTCGTTCATACCGTTCACATGATTTGAGCTCTTAAATTCAACAGGTTTTTGTTTAAAACTTAGCCATCAACCTGTTGTAATTGCTAAAAAATCTGGCCACTTTGCCGGATTTTTTTATGCCTGTAGCTTTTAGTATTTTGCTTTTCTGTATTTCAGGCAAAGCAAAGCTGCATTCTATGTGAACGCTTTTTTTTCCTTGCCGAAAAAACGACCTCCCAGCTATTCCGGAACATAATACCCGCATAGCACTCCATGCCATGCGCTCACCCACAGCGCTTTTTCTGCGTTTTTGTTTTGCCTGCCATGCCATACTTCGGCAGGAGTTAAGCCGCCGAGATTAGAATGCGTTCGCACGCTATTATACCAGGTCCGATAAATATCCAGTTCGGTTTGCAAGTCACAGCCGGAGAAATCCAGTTGCCTGAATTTCTCTTTAAAAGTACCAAAAAACCGCTCTATGCGACCGTTCTGCCAGGGGCTTGCGACGGCAGTTGTTTGCTTTTTTATCCCCAATAATTTCAGGCCGCTCTTCAGCCACCAGGAATTAAAACAGGATTCGTTGTCTGATCGGATTAATTTTGGCAATCCGAATTGCCGGATCGAACGGCAGATTTCGAGTAGCAGCACATCGGAATGTTTGGATTTTAGCTCCCGCAACGCAATACTCAGCCTTGAGCCGTGATCTACTATGCCCAGAACCAGCCTCTGCTGTTTATTCAAAGTGACCGTTGTTAAATCCATGCCCCAAGTCTGGTTTATGGGAGTTGCACGAGGCGGTTTGTGTTTAATATCCCGCCGCAACACCTTGATTTGATAATGCTGATTTTTCATCTGGTAGTACACAAAGGTTTTGCTGACGCTATCGCCGTTGTGGTTATAGCGCTGGTTAAACAATTCAGCCACTTTGCCAGCGCCATAGCCAGATATGGCTGCGAGATACAGCACTTTATCAATCACCCACTGCGGCTTTTTACGGTTTCTGCAAGAAGACGGAGCAGGTAAAGCGGCTTTGATGGGGCTGGCGTAAAAGTTAGGTTTGAGTGGTGTTACTGTCAAAAACAGTCGAAACAAAAGCAAGAGCAAAGCCCGCAACGGAAGTTGCAACAACAGCAAAAAATACAACATAAATCCCTGAAATCGTTTGGCTTGGTATATAGGTTTTGTGTTTCAGAGGATAAATGATGGGAACAGTGAGCTGCATGTCCCTGTAATTGACAGGCTATTTTTACAGCTTGAGCTGCCGCAGGCCTATAGGCTATGATGAGAACAATTCTTATCGAGGATGTTATGCCAAAACCCATTCTTCGTTTGGTGTTGTTAATGCTGATTATGCTCAATCATGCCGTTTCGGCCTGTGACAGCATTGTTATGCATTTACCAGATGAGGATCACCCTTTTGTCGTGTTGGACAACAGCACTCACTCTGACTTTCCTGCACATAAGCATTTCGTTAATGCGCAGTCTGACAATCAAGATAGTTCTGATACCACAGACGACCACCATCCTACTCATGCTCATGTTGCCTGCTATATAGCGGAGCTTTATTCAGTGTCTGCAGCTCCTGCTGTGCACAAGGCATCAGCTTTAGCTCAGTACGCCTTAATTACCACCACTTACAGCCCACCAGTACCGCCTCCTAATCAGTCGATGTTGATTTAAAAATTAGATTTTCTATTTTATTTCAATCATTTACTGGATTTAGTTATGACTATAAAAACCAGCTATGCAGCTTTTCTGCTGCTGGCCTTGCTGTGGGCTATTTCTGCCCAGGCGACTGAACTTAGCCTTGCCGAAGCCTTAAAACGCACTTTAGTGCAAAGCCCTGACTTGCAATTGTATCCCTATCAGCAGCGTATCAATGATGCGGCTGCTATTAGTGCCGGCATGCGGCCTAACCCTGAACTTCAGCTGGAACTGGCTGATGTGCTGGGCACTGGCGATAGCCGCACTGCTAAAAATGCAGAACTGACCTTAAGCCTGAGCCAGTTGATTGAGCTGGGCGATAAACGTCAGAAGCGACTTGAACTGACAAAGTGGCAGAGCAAATTAACAGAGCAGCAATACCAGCTGGATAAAGTAGATGCGCTATCTGCCACTATGCGCAGCTTTTTGCTGGTGTTGCATCAGCAGGCTTTGCTGAAGTGGACAGAGCAAAAAATAGCGACAGAGCAACAGGCTCTTGCAGCAGTCAAACAACGCGCCAAAGCGGGCAATGTCACAGACGCCGATATTAGCCGGCTGGAACTAAAAGTGCTGCAAAGCCGGATGGAGCAGAAAAACCTGTTGGCCGAAAAGCAGGTGAACCTGCGTCTGCTGGCCAGCCATTGGGCAAAGCAGCCTGATTTTGACGCGGTGTCCGGTGATTTGAGTCTGCTTCCTACTTTGCCTCAACTTGCTGATGTGTTGACGCTATTACAACAAGCGCCACAGCTGCAATGGTGGTTAACACAAAACCGGCTGCTCGATAGTCAGTTGCAGCTGGCTAGAGCTTTAGGTCAGGCCGATTTAACCCTTGGTGCCGGTATTCGTCGTAATCAGCAAACTAAGGACACGGCTTTTGTGTTGCAGGTGAGTATGCCATTGGCACTGGAAAACCCGAATCAGGGCGCCATTCTGTCCAGCGCAGCCTTGGCCGAACAAGCCAAACTGCAGCAGCAACAGACAATGCAGCAACTGCAATTGCAAACAGAGCGCAGTTATCTGCAGCTGACTCAACTTAGCGAGCAGATCGGCGATTATCAAAAAGCCGTGATCCCGCTGTCACAACAAGTGCTGGATCAAATGCTGGCTGGTTATCAGCAAGGCGTATTTGATATGACCGACTTACTTGCAGCGCAGCAGGACATTTTACTGGCCAAACGCCAGGTGATTGACCTGCACTACGCTTTGCATCTGCAACTGTTAGAACTGGAACGCCTGACCGGTTTACCTATGGTGGTCAATAGCCCTGAAGTTTTATCTCAGCAATCCGGTGGATCCTCTCTCCCTGCAAAACAGGAGCTTTCTCAATGAATTTTTTCAGGTTTTTATCTATTTTAGTGCTCGCTATCAGCCTTAGTTTTACCGCTACTGTCAGTGCCCATGGTGATGAACACGACGAAGATGCTGAACACCAGCATGCAGAACCAGCCAAAGGCCCACATGGCGGGCGCTTGCTGACCCAGGATGACTTTGCGCTGGAAGTCACTATTTACGAAACCGAAGTAGAGCCTGAACTGCGGCTTTATCTGTATCAAAACGGTGAGCCAATCAAAACCTCGGAGCTAAAACTGCAGGTGACTTTGCAACGTTTAGGCGAACCGGCAGAACTGATTCACTTCAGCCCTGAACTGGATTATTGGCTGGGCGATACTGTCATTCGTGAACCTCATTCCTTTGAAGTGGAAATCAGCGCCAGTTATCAGGGCAAAAACTACCAATGGCGTTACGATTCTTTTGAAGGCCGCACCGCTTTATCAGGACGTTCTGTGCAAAAAGCCGGCATAGAGCTGGAGCAAACCCAGGCGGGAAAAATTCAGACGCAGCTGCATTTATTTGGCGTCGTAGCCCCTGTGCCTGAGCAGCAGTATCAGCTTGGCGCTGCTTATGCTGGTGTAGTGCAACAACTGGCGGTAAAAGTCGGCGATAAGGTTGCTAAAGGTCAGCTGCTTGCTACAGTGCAAAACCCGGTGAGCTTAAAAAACTACAGTGTTTTTGCGCCTGCAGCAGGTGAAGTAACAGCTAAATACGTCAGTGTCGGCGCCAAAGTTTCAGAGCAACCAATAGTAGAAATCAGCGATTTTTCATCGGTTTATATCGAAATGTCGGCTTTTCCTTCGGACACGGAACAACTGAAGTTAGGGCAACAATTTTTGGTAAAAGATTTACATGGCCATCAAGCTGCAGTCAGTCAAATCAGCTACATAGCGCCACAAATGACGGGTGGCCATATAGCCCGCGCCCGTGGTGTGTTAGCCAATCCCGACGGCCATTGGCGGCCTGGCATGCATGTCAAAACCGATGTCACAGTAGCGACAGTAGATGCCCCTTTGGTGATCAAAAAATCAGCCTTGCAGTTATGGAATGGCAAAACTGTGATTTTTATCAAAGTTGGCGATGAGTTTGAAATTCGTATGCCGCAGCTTGGTCGCGCCGACGATACGCAATTAGAGGTCTTATCCGGTGTGCCGCTGGGTGTGCAGTACGCTACGACCAATAGTTTTATCCTCAAAGCCGACGTGATGAAGTCTGGCGCCAGCCATGATCACTAGGAGCTTCTGATGATAAACAATGTATTAAAAACAGCGCTGGCAAGGCCTGTGCTCGTCATGCTGTTGACGCTGTTATTGGCCGCTGCTGGCCTGTGGCAGGCGTCCCGTTTACCAGTAGACGCCGTGCCTGATATCACCAATGTGCAGGTACAAATTAATACCGCAGCTGAAGGTTTTTCGCCGCAGGAAACCGAACAGCGTATTACTTATGCCATTGAAACCGCTATGGCGGGCTTGCCTCAGCTTGAGTACACCCGTTCTTTATCCCGCTATGGTTTGTCGCAAGTGACAGTGGTTTTTACTGAAGGCACTGATATTTATTGGGCCAGACAACAAGTATCGGAGCGGCTGCAAAACGTCAGAAATGAGCTGCCTGCTGATATAGATCCGGAAATGGGGCCCATAGTCTCAGGCCTTGGTGAGATTTTTTCCTACACAGTCAAAGCTTTACCTGATGCGAAAAAAGCTGATGGTTCTGCTTATAACCCTGAGGATTTACGCACTATTCAGGACTGGGTGATCAGGCCGCAGCTACTCAAAGTACCGGGTGTGACCGAAATTAATACCATAGGTGGTTATGTCCGCGAATATCAGGTATCGCCTGATTTGGTGAAGTTGCTGGCCTTTAAACTGACGCTGGATGATTTGGCCCAGGCTTTGGAGCAAAACAACAGTAATGTTGGCGCTGGTTATATTGAGCGCAACGGCGAGCAGTGGCTGATCCGATCGCCTGGCCAATTAAAGTCTTTAGAGGACATTAGTCAGTTGGTGATTGCCAAGCGCGACGATGGTCCGGTGCGGGTAAAAGATGTGGCCGCCGTGGCTATAGGTAAACAACTTCGCACTGGGGCAGCTACACAAGATGGCAACGAAGTGGTGCTGGGCACAGTGATGATGTTGGTGGGGCAAAATAGCCGCACTGTATCGCAGCAAGTCGCCAGTCGGCTTGATGAAATCAATCTGCGCCTGCCTGCAGGAGTGGTGGCCGAAGCCAATTACAACCGCACTACCTTAGTGGATAAAACCATTAAAACAGTTGAAACCAACTTGCTGGAGGGGGCAGTGCTGGTGGTAGTGATCCTGTTTTTGTTTCTCGGCAATGTCAGAGCAGCCCTGTTAACTGCGCTGGTGATCCCACTGAGTATGCTGTTTGCCATCAGCGGTATGGCGGCCAATAAAATGAGCGGCAACCTGATGAGTTTAGGCGCTATTGATTTTGGCCTGATTGTCGACGGCTCTGTCATCGTGGTCGAAAACTGCTTACGCCAATTAGGCTTAGCTCAGCATCAGCAAGGGCGTTTACTTAGCTTAAAAGAGCGCTCTGTTGTGGTGCTTGATGCCACTAAAGAAGTGATGACGCCTGCGATGTTTGGCGTATTTATCATTATGCTGGTGTACCTGCCGATTTTTGCCTTAAGCGGCGTCGAAGGCAAAATGTTCCAGCCTATGGCCTTTACCGTCATAGCAGCTTTGTTAGGTGCTTTGGTGCTGGCTATTACCTTTATTCCGGCTGCTATTGCCTTGTTTGTCAGCGGTAAAATATCGGAAAAAGAGAATGCTTTGATGGTGGCGTTGCGTCGAGGCTATCAACCTTTACTGGCGCTCTCTATTAAAACGCCATTACTGGTATCAGGTCTGGCGATATTGTTGCTGACCAGTGCCTTGTGGTCGGCCAGTAAAATGGGCTCGGAGTTTTTGCCTCAACTGAATGAAGGCGATATCGCCATGCATGCTTTGCGTATTCCTGGCACCAGCCTGAGCCAGTCGGTTCAGATGCAATTGCAACTTGAGGCGGACATTGCCACTTTGCCTGAAGTAGAGCGGGTGTTCTCAAAAATTGGCACGCCGGAAGTGGCGACAGACCCTATGCCACCTAATGTTGCCGATACTTTTATCATTATGAAAAATCAGCAGGACTGGCCTAATCCGGCCAAAACCCGTGCTGAATTTGATCAAGAGTTACGGGCCTTAGTGGAACAAATTCCGGGCAATAAATACGAGTTTACTCAGCCTATCGAAATGCGCTTTAACGAACTCATTGCAGGGGTTCGAACCGATGTGGCCGTAAGGGTGTATGGCGATGATCTGGATCTGTTAGCGGAAGTAGGTGAGCAGGTGGCTGCTGTGCTTGCTGCTGTACCTGGTGCTGAAGATGCCCGTATGGAGCAGTCAGCAGGTTTGCCTTTGCTTTCAATCGAACCACAGCGTGACCACTTGGCTTTAGTGGGGATGGACGTGGCGCAAATGCAGCAACTGATCCAAACCGCTATTGGTGGCCGTCAGGTTGGGCTGATGTACGAAGGGGATAAGCGCTTTAAGTTGGTGCTGAGGTTGCCAGAAGATCTACGGCAAGACCCAGCTGCATTGGCCCGTATTCCTGTGACTTTGCCAGTCGATGATTCGCCTGAATTACGTTATGTGCCGCTGGGTGAGATCGCCACTATTAAAGAAATCACAGGACCAAACCAAATCAACAGAGAAAGTGGCAAACGTAATGTAGTGGTGACGGCTAATGTCACAGACCGCGACCTGGGCAGTTTTATCGCCGAAGTGCAGCAGCGTATGCAGCAATTGCCTTTACCAGACGGTTACTGGCTGGATTATGGCGGTACCTTTAAGCAGTTGCAGTCGGCCACAGAACGCTTAAGCATAGTGGTGCCTTTAACGCTTTTGCTGATCCTTGGTCTGTTGTATGGCGCGTTAAACTCAGTGCGTGACACTTTAGTGGTGTTCAGCGGCGTACCCTTGGCGCTGACCGGAGGCGTCTTTGCCTTGATGCTGCGTGATATGCCGCTGTCGATCTCGGCCGCCGTAGGTTTTATTGCCTTGTCTGGTATAGCAGTGCTGAATGGCATAGTACTGGTCAGTTTTATCCGCCAGCTGCGTGATCAAGGCTTGGAGCTGTTGGACGCGCTGGAGCAAGGCGCTCTGTCTAGGTTAAGGCCTGTACTGATGACAGCCTTGGTCGCCAGTTTAGGTTTTGTGCCTATGGCCTTTAACACAGGCACAGGAGCAGAAATTCAGCGGCCACTGGCTACAGTGGTGATAGGCGGCATTATCAGTTCCACCTTGCTGACTTTGCTGGTGCTGCCTGCTTTATATCGGCTCGTCAACTTGAGAAAATCCTGACGATAATATTGGGTCGGATCATAGTGTTCAGTGTTAACACTGTGATCTGACTCTATTTTTACAGAAGATCCTGCGCTGTTGCCTTAGCTGGTTTTTATTGTTAGCTTTGCCTTTTGTTTCTGCTTTCAAGCCATTACTGGGTTCTGTTTGATGCGTTATCGTGCTGAGATCGACGGTTTAAGAGCCGTTGCTGTTTTGCCTGTTATATTTTTTCACGCTGGATTTGAGCTGTTTTCTGGTGGCTTTGTTGGTGTTGATCTGTTTTTTGTGATCAGTGGTTATCTTATTACCAGCATTATCATCAGCGAATTACAACAGCATCAGTTTAGCCTGATTAGATTTTATGAGCGTCGTGCCAGGCGTATTTTACCCGCCTTATTTGTGGTGATGGCAACGACTTTACCTTTTGCCTGGTTTCTGTTGCTACCTGCAGATATGAGCAGTTTTTCGCAGAGTCTGATCGCTGTGTCGACTTTTTTGTCGAATCTGTTTTTCTGGACTGAGCGCGGTTATTTTGGCACCGCCAGCGAATTAAAACCTCTGATCCATACCTGGAGTCTGGCCATTGAGGAGCAGTATTACTTTATATTTCCGTTGCTACTGATGGGCGTGGCGAAAATCAGAGCCGCTGTTTTTGCCAAGCTGGTCTTGTTTATACTGATCTTCAGTTCCAGCCTGGCCCTTTGTATCTGGCTAAGCAAGGTGCATCTGGACTCTGCTTTTTACTTATTGCCTACCAGATTGTGGGAACTGATGTTAGGTTCCTTTACGGCTATGTTTTGTATTTTTGCCAAAGACAGTGTGCACAGATTTGCCAGGTACCGGCTATTTTTGGAATTTTTGGGCCTGAGTTGCATAGTGCTGGCCTTGTTTATGTTTGACAGAAATACGGTTTTTCCCGGATATGCCGCGCTTTTACCGGCACTAGGCGCCGTCCTTATCATCCTTTTCAGTTCAGCTCAGAGTCCTGTAGGTAAAGTGCTGAGTACAAAAGCTATGGTTGGAATTGGACTGATCAGTTACTCAGCCTACCTGTGGCATCAGCCTGTTTTTGCTTTCGCCAGACATTTTTATGAAAAGCCGATAACTCCGGTCTGCTACCTTGTTTTGATACTTTTGGTGCTGATTTTATCCTACTGCAGTTGGCGTTATGTCGAGCAGCCCTTTAGAAACTCTGCGTTATGGAGTCGTAAAGGTATTTTCACCTTATCCGCTGCTGGCCTGGTGTTGTTCAGTAGTTTAGGCTTTTTGGGCTGGAAAACTGAGGGTTGGATGCTCAGATACAAAGCTGCCGACCAGCAATTGCTCAGTAGTTTTGTTGACGCAAGTAGTTATGTCCCTGCTACTTTTGACCGCTTGCAGTTGGCAGACTTTCCGGCAACAACGACGAAGAAAAAAGTACTGGTGATAGGCGACAGCTATGGCAAAGACTTAGTGAATGCTATTACAGAGACCGAATTGTCAGAAAGGATTAGCTTATCTACCTATCAGATCAACTCAACTTGCGGCAATCTGTACTTAGATCACAGCTTTATCGGACAAATTGCAGCAAAAGAGCGAGCACGCTGCGAAGTGAAAGGCTGGTATGACAATGCCAGATTAGTTGAATTAATCCGCCAATCTGATGCGATTTGGTTGTCATCTTTATGGTTTGACTGGGTTGCAGCATTACTGCCAGACAGTGTACGGAAGCTGGAAACTGATTTTGGCAAAACTGTAGTGGTGTTTGGCAGAAAAAGTTTTGGCCAAATCGATGAAAAAGCACTACTGAAGATGTCTTTAGAGCAGCGCCTGGCGGCAACCAATCCGTTAAGTGAAAAGCATAGTCTAGTGCAAGACAGCATGAGGCGCAGTCTGGGTAAACACCAGTTTGTTGATCTGTCGTATTTATTCTGTGCGAGTGACCAGTATTGTCGGATTTTTACGCCACAAGGTGCTTTGATTTCTCATGATGGGTCTCATTTGACCAAAGAGGGTGCTTTTTACATGGGGCTGTTGTTACAACAGCATCCTTTGATCCAGCAATTTCTGCAACAAGCTACAACAGTGCCAGACAATAAAGCAGGGACTTGAAGCAAGCCTCTGCTTTATTTCAGTGGGCTGGATCAGAGCTTAGTGACATCAGTTTTGCTGACATTACAGCTGGCACTGTTCCAGTATTCTTTATCTTTAACAGATTTCCCTTCGCCTTTTTTCACACCAGTGTAGTGTTCACAGACAGGAGGTTTGCCTGCGGCATAGTCTTTAATTTTCAGATTGCGGATAGTGGCCACATCTTTGTAGTTGCTGTTAACCCCGGCTATGCTGCCAATCTTGCCGTTGACAGTAACACCTGAAATGGTGAGATAACGTGGGCCACCGTTATCAGTGCAGTCACCGCACGAACGCCATAACTTGCCGTTTTCGCCAGTCAGGGTAAAGTTGCCTGTAAGCACTGTGGTACTGTTTTTTGAGTTCTGCTGAAACACTTTGTCTGGTTTGCCGCCAGGGCCGTTGGCACTGTTAAAAGCCATGCCGCCTTTGACTGTCATCGTCTTGCCATTATTGGTCGCTGCATCTTCACAAATATCTTCCCAGACGACGTTTTCAATGGTGCAGTTACCGCTACTGCAGTGAATACCATCAGCAGCACCACTGGCCGAAATACGCAGGTTTTTCACTGAGGCATTTTTCAGCGTGATCACTGGTTTTTGGCCCTCATCATCGCTGGCGCAACTGCTGCCCACAGTGACACCGCCGCAATCTATGCTCTCATTTTCAAAGGTGGCTCCGGCTTTACAGCGCGCATTTGCAGTGGTTGCAAAAGGCTGAGCACTGAATTCAGCCAAAGTTGCTGATAAGTTCGACAAGTGTTCCTGACCATCCGCATCTACTACTTTCAGCCAGTACCAGTAATCCTGATGGGCATCGGGGCTGATGTCTTCTGCTACTTGCTGATAGGGGTCAAGGATGGCAATACGTTCTGCCAGTTCAAATACGCTGCTGGTGCCACGGTAAATTTCTTGTCGGGCAACAGACTGCACTTCACTTGACCAGCTAAGGTAGGTTTTGTCCGCCTTTTTTGTCAGCATTAATGTAGTGTTGGCTTCGCTTTGTGCTGTGACGGACAGCGACAAAGGCAATAACAGGGCATAAGATAATACTTTGATTGAATTGCGTAGTAAGTTCATAGAACCTCCGGTTGTTGTATTCCTTTTAAGGGTACGAGCAGGAGGCTGCTAGGTAAATTAATTGTGAAGTTTTATCTGTTTGTTTCCATTGGTGGAATAAATGCCAGGCAAGGCGTTGGATTTCAGTGATGGGACACAAAAAGTCTTGGACACCGCATCACCACTTTTTAGTGCAGTGGTGATGCGGCAAAGCAGGCTTAGACTCTAAAACGGCCTACGTTGTTATTTAAACCTTTCGCCATCCTTGAGATATCAGTGGCGACTTGTTTTGTCGAGCTGACAATCTGCATGTTTTCTTGCGACAGGCTGTTGAGCATAGTGACGTTGCGGTTAATTTCATCCACCACTTTGCTTTGCTCCTCGGTCGCTGTGGCGATTTGGTAGATCATATCGTTGGCCAGATTCACAGCGTCTTCAACACTATGCAGGGAATCCTGGATACGTTGCGACATAGCTACAACACCATCCACATGGCTGGTTCCGGTTTGAATGGCGTTAACAGCCTCTGATACTCCGTTCTCCAGACCAGCGATCATACGCTGAATATCTTCGGTCGATTTTTGGGTTCTGCTGGCAAGGGTGCGAACTTCATCTGCCACCACAGCAAAGCCCCGTCCTTGTTCTCCGGCCCTTGCTGCTTCAATGGCCGCGTTCAGCGCCAGCAAGTTGGTTTGTTCCGCGATACTGCGGATCACATCCAGCACCTGAGTAATGTTTTTGGATTCATCGGCTAATCTGCTGATCACCTGACTGGCATGGACAACAGAGCTGGACAGTTTAGTAATACTGTTGATGGATTCATCCACCACTTTGCCAGATAAGCTGGTTTTGTCTTTTGCTTCACGGGTTTCGGATAAAGCGGACTGTGAGTTATTGGCAACCTCGTGAACTGCATGGCTCAGTTGATTGACCGCTGTGGCAATCTGGTCCAGATTATGGTTTTGCTCTGCAGAGACGTCCTGACTTTTTTCGGCTGAGCTATTCAGTTGCACTACAGCCTGGTTCAGTGTGCTGGCATCGCTTTGGATCATTTTGATCAGCTGTTGCAGCTTGCGCATCAGACCATTAAAGGTGCCTGCTAATCTGGATAACTCATCAGTACCTGAGCTGTCCAATTGACCTGTTAAATCACCTTCGCCCTCGCTAATGGTGCCTATCATCCGATCCAATTCCTGCACTCTGGTGGTCACCATTTTTGGACCAAACATCACGCTGACCACACTGGCCACAACAACAAGAATGATCACTATGATCAGGATAGTTCGTTGAGTGTCACCGGCAGCTTTGGCTTCTGCTGACACTTGGTCCGCTTTGTTTTTTACGTTTTCCCCCGACACGTCATAGTGATCTCTGAGCGTCTGAAACAGTGGCATCACTTTGGTGCTACTGTAGTTGGCCGCTTCACTGGCTTTGCCTTCATCGGCCATTTGAAAGACTTTTTTGGCCTCAGCCAGCCATGCCGCATAGTCGCGTTCAAATTCAGCTTTTCCTCGTTGAGCCTCAGGATAGTCTTTTAACAAATCAAGTACCTGATTCATCCGATCCAAAGCTTGCTGAGCGTTCTCGTCAAAAGACTGCCGATCTTCAGCTGTATTCTCTAAGCCTATAACTTTTTTTGTGACGTAGTTTTGGCTGGCTGTTAGCGCCTGATACAGATCCCGGTCGGCGTTCAGGCCAACATTTATCGCCGTCATAAAAGTGGTGGATAGCAAATGCGCATCGGCGGATAAACGTTTGCCGTTATTCATACTGAGGATACTGATTAATATAGTAAATAAGCTTATCGCAATCAGTGGAATAGAAAACTTGGTGCGGATAGTCAGTTCGTTTAGTTTCATGATAGTACTACTTCCCAAGGCTATAGGTGTGGGGGGTATTCTATTTAATTTAGCTCAAGCAAATGAAAATGCTGCATTTTTAGCAGATTTATTCTGAAAATTTCACCCTTGGTATAGCGGAAATATAAAACTATCCTCAGGATTATGCGCCACAGCCGGAGCTTGGACTGCTATGCATCCTTTGCTGTGACAATTTGTCGCAGTGTCGAGCTCCGATGCTTTCACTATAATTCGCTCCCTGCAACTTTGTGTCATAACTCAATGAAACTGCCAGGGATTTAATTTGAACACCTCACTCTCTTCAGCTGGATTTAACAAAAAGCCCATTATTCTTGCCCTCTCTTTAGCCATGCTAACTTTGTCAGTGCAGGCTGATTCTGCCTCAGAGCGCCGCACTAACAAAGTGAAAAAAGGCGACACCAGTTTTCAGATTGGTGAACATATTGAAGTGGTCGGTAAAGGTTTGACGGATGCCAGTCGGGTGCTGACCTCAGTCGATCGAATGAGTGCCGACGTGGCGCAAAGCTCAGAAGCCGATTACGCCTGGAAACTGCTTGGCCGTTTGCCTGGTGTGATGCTGACTGAATTTAATCAGGGCTCGTCCAGCGGTAAATTGTCTTTCCGTGGTTTTAATGGCGAAGGCGAAGTTAATGCGGTGAAGTTGCTGATCGACGGTATACCGTCCAACTCCAATGACGGCAATATGCCTTACATGGACATGATTTTCCCGCTGGAAATTGAAGTGGCTGAAGTAGTGCGCGGTACTACAGACCCCCGCTTTGGTTTGTACAATATTGCAGGTAACGTCAGCTTCGTCACCCGCAGTGGCGGAAATTACCTCGACAGCCGGTTGTCTGCCGGCTCCTTTGGTAAATCTCAGGCTCAGTTCGCAGCAGGTATAGAGCAGGGCGATCTGCGCCAGAATTATGCCCTGAGTTATCGCAAGGCTGATGGCTACCGTGACCACTCTGAATCGACCCGCTACGGCCTTTCTGGTAAATGGGGCTGGGATATGACGGAGGCTCTGACGCTCAATGCCAGCGCCCGCACTTATCAGGCTGATTTAGAAGAGCCTGGTTATCTGACTGCGGACCTGGCCTACAGCAACCCCAGAGCGACTAATGCCTATAACCAAAGCGATCTGGACGAGCGGGCTATGGACCAATTTAGTCTGGGACTAGACGCCAAACTAAACGAGCAGGCTGATGTAAAAACTCTGGTCTGGATGAATCAGCTAGACGATGACCGTTTTGTGAAGTTTTCAGCTGCCGCGTCTCAACAAAACCGAGTGACGAAAGAGCAGCATTATGGCGCTTCCAGTACGCTGGGATTTAGCCCGCAAGTTGCTCTGTTACAGCGCCTTTATCTGGAATTCGGTGCCAGCCTTGAAGTACAGGACAATGAATCCAGACGTTATCTGACGAAAGAACGAGTGGTCACCAGCCAGACCAGGGATCAGCAATTCGATCTGCAGGTGCAGGGTATTTACGCCCAGGCCACTATGGAGCCGAACGACTGGCTGCGTATTACGCCATCCTGGCGTATTGATCAGGTCGAAGGTGACTTCACTGATGTTCGCTCTGGCACCGATGCTCCGATCAATGATTATGGCAACATCAGTCAGCCAAAACTGGCCGTCGCTGTGCTGGCATCGGACGAGCTGACTTTGTTCAGCAACTGGGGCCGCAGCTTTCAGATTGGTGCAGGTTCAGGAGCTTATTTAATTCCGCCACGCCAGGTTGATTTGGCGCCATCGATCAACAAGGGCTGGGAATTGGGTCTGAAGTATCAGGGCGAGAATGATCTACAACTGCGTACTACTTTATGGCAACAAAGCGCCAGCGGCGAGTTTAAGCGTAAGCTGAATGACCCGCTGGGCGATTTTGATAACCTGGGCGCGACTGAACGCAAAGGCGTCGATCTGCAATTGGGCTGGACACCGCTGCAACAGTTGAGTCTGTGGGGCGCTGTGGCCTGGCAGCAGGCCGAGATTGAAACGCCAGACCCTGCCACACCTGCGCTGGCGGGCAAAGACATTGATCATATACCTCAGTGGTTATACAGCGCCGGAGTGGATTATATCCTGAACCAGCAACTGAGTTTCTCTGCGGCAGTGCGGGCGCAGTCCTCCTATGAACTGACGACCAGCAATGATAAAGGCCGTTTTGGTGATTTCCTGCTGCTGGACCTACAGGCCAGCTATCAGTTGAATGAGCAAACTGAATTCAGTGCACAAATTCAAAACCTGACCGATCAGTATTATGAGTATGTCTGGTGGGACGGCAGTCAAACTTTGCATAGCCCTGGTGAATCCAGAGCGCTGAATTTATCAGTGCACTTGCGTTACTGATGCAGCTCTGGTCCTGGCGAAAAATAGCACGGCGATTGCACCTGTGGCTTGGCCTGTCGGTTGGGCTCTTGCTGGTGCTGATCAGCTTATCAGGCGCGGCAGTGGTGTTTTATGTGGAGCTGGATCAGGCGCTGCATCCAGAGTTGCAGCAGGCTCAGGCTGAACCTGATTATCAACAGGCACTTGCCACAGTGCGGGCGCTGTATCCGGATCGTACCGGTCCCTGGCGCTTTGAGGTCACAGAGTCTGCCGGAATAATCCCAGCCCGCTACTACAATCCGGTAGAATCTGTGGGCCAGGGTTTTGCGCCTTTGCTGCTGTGGTTATCAGCAGATGGTCGTACTGTCTTGCGGCAAGAATTCTGGGGCCAGCATCTGATGACCTGGTTATACAACCTACATTATCAGTTGCTGCTTGGCAGCACTGGCACTGTGGTTGTGGGTTATCTCGGCCTGGCAAGCCTGTTGCTGCTTCTGTTGGGACTTCTGGCCTGGTGGCCAAAAGCCGGGCAATGGCGCAAAAGTCTCAGTTTTAAAGGCCGCAGTTCAGCCATAGGTGCGCTGTACGACTGGCACAAAAGTCTGGGCTTGCTTAGTGTTCTCCCCTTATTACTGCTCACCCTGACTGGAGTTATGCTGGCGTTGCCAGAACCTACGGCTGCAGTGTTGCAACAGCTACCAGGCCAAAAGGCCAAGGCTGCACCATCTAGTACGCCAGAGGTTAGTGCGCCAGAGGTGAAGCCCGATCAGCAGCACATCAGTTTAAAACAGGCTCTGAGTGCAGCCCAAGGTGCAGTACCAGAAGGGCAACTGGCCTGGATTGAAACGCCAGCCCTACAGGGGTCTTACTACAAATTCAGGGTTCAGCTGCCGGGCGATCCGTCCCGTCGTTTCCCGCACAGTTACATTCACATTGATGCCTACAGCGGCGCCGTGGCTCAGCTGCTGGATATCCGCGAGCAGGGTAGTAAAGAACGAATATTAAACTGGCTGCATCCTTTGCATGATGGCAGTGTGGGTGGTTTAGCCCTACGCTGCTTATGGCTGCTGTGTGGATTTTTCCCACTGCTATTGGCCTGGCTGGGGATCAGGCGTTATCAACTGCGGCTTAAGGGCAGGAGTTGAAGCAAGGTTATCTAAATCAGCTATTTAGCGCTAAGATATCTGACAGATACTCAACTATAGCTGTGATACAGCCTAAAAGGCCTGTGTCTCAGCGCTTTATCTGGTCGGAATCTATTTATGCCTCAGTGGTTTAATACGTCTTTACAGCGAAAAATCAGCGGTTTATTGGTCGTGCTGCTGTCGTTTTTGTTTGTCGTTATTCTCTATTCAATTTTTAAGCTCAAACTGATAGACGCTGAAATGCATGAAGTTGCAGAAATTGACGTGCCTTTGACTGAAATGGTCAGTGAGCTGGAGATGATGCAGTTAAAACAACACTTACTGATTGAGCAGTTTCGTCTCAAAGGTGAAAAAGCGACGGTCGCGCTCAAGCCAGAGCAGGCTTTTGCAGCCCAGCGTGACGGCCTGAAGTTGATTTTGGCCAAAGCCGAACGGATTTTAAATAAAAGTTTGCAGCAACATCAGGTTCGTTTTGCACAAGCTGAACATAAGCAAATTCTGGACAGTATTAAGGCGTTTCATCAGCAAAGTGACAGTTTTGAACAGCAGCTGAAGTTGGCATTACAAAAAGGCCATACCACAGATCAGCAATGGCAGAAATTTGAAGAAGAAGCGGCCGGTTTGGACCAAAACATTATGGCCATTTTACGCCATATGGAAAGCCTGACACTCGAAGCCAGCCGCTACACAGATAAACATGAAAACGAGTTTATGCTGGTCAATTCCGGCTTAGGTCTTTGTGCTTTTGTTATAGGTTTATACCTAACGTTTTATATTTTGCAGGTTTTTCGCCAGCGTATTGGCCGCATTCAGACAGAAATTAAAAACGTGCAGCAGTCCATTGAGCAAGGTGCGCCTATTAGCAGCCCGGTATTTCATCAGCCTGCGCACCAGGACGAACTGACTGAACTGGAGAACGATTTAAAACTGATGGTGCAACGCCTGTCGGAAGAGATCAGCAACAGGCAAGAGATAGAGCAGCAGTTACTGACGCTGGCGACCCGCGATAAGTTAACCGGAGCTTTTAACCGCCATAAGTGGGACGAACAATTGCGGATGGAGTTGAATCTGGCAGAGCGGGGTGGGGTCTTCAGTATTGCGCTATTGGACGTCGATTACTTTAAAAAGGTCAACGACCAGTTTGGTCATCAGGCGGGCGACAAAGTGCTGCAGACTTTAACTGAGCACCTGACCAGAAGGCTGCGCAAAACCGATACTTTGTTTCGTTTAGGTGGGGAAGAATTTGTGATTTTATTACCACAGCAAAAAGCCGAAGCAGCCTGCCAGTTGGCTGAAATATTAAGGCAGCACATCGCCAGTTTAGAGGAAGCAGACTTACCGGCTTTTACTATCAGTTTTGGTGTCACTGAGTATTGTCAGCAGGATGACGAAGACTCTATTCTGAAAAGAGCAGATCTGGCGTTGTATCAGGCCAAGGCTATGGGTAGAAACAGAGTGCAGCTGGGTTAAAAAAATTACAGTTCTACACAAATTTGGTCGCATTAAGGGAGCAGCTGCAAGGTAGCATGGATATGCAGACACTTTTTAGAGGTGTGGTCAGGGAGAGTGCAGGATGATATCTAGGTTGTTATGGTTGGTTTTTTTTGTTTCGTTATTTAACCCTGTGGCCGCAAAGCCTCAGCTGCGTTGGTGCCTGGGAACTTTTCCCGGCTTTTATGGATTTAACGCCGTTACAAAACAGCCTGAAGGACCTTCGGTTCTGTACTTACAGGAAATAGCCCGAAGAGCAAACTTTACGCTGCTGCCCAGTGAAGAGACTCCTTCTTCACGATGTTTTGCCCAAATGAAGGCCGGAGAAACCGATCTGATGATCAATATTCTCAAGCCAACTCGGAGTAGCCCTGACATTCGTTATATTCAGTTTGGTGCCCGTTGGCCGGACAGGATTTATCATGCAATAGCCAAAACCTTGCGGCTGGACAGACCCAGTCAATTATCGCCCTTAACCTTGGTCACAGTGCGAAACTACAGAGCTGTAGCTGAAATCCAGGCTGTGTTGGACCAGATGAAACCAAGGCAACTGGTGCAGGTGGGCTCAGTGCTAACAGCATTGCAAATGGCGGCCAAGCAACGAACAGATGCGGCTTTGCTACCTCCTACTCAGGTCGCCGCCGTGTTAAAGGACCATCCTGAATTAGCTGCAGAACTAAAAGAGATCAGCTTCTCCGCTGAACAGGTCACTGCCCAGTCCATCTATATGGGCTTGTCCAGTCGCTGTAACTGTGAAGAGTTAGAGGCCGCCATAAAACGTAGCATTCAAAGCATGATGGATGACGGCACCACTCAAAAGATTTTTGCAGACAAAATCATTGTAAAGTTCTGAGCTGTTTTTAAGGTCTGAGCCGATAAGCCTGTACTGAATTGCCGAGAAAAGTCGGTACATACAGAGTTTGAGTGCTGGGATTCCAGCCAATGTCCGCTGTGTTTAGTTTGGCGTCTCTGGTATCCAGCAACAACCTGATCTCGCCATCGGCAGAGACCTTGTACAACAAACCAGCCCAGCAACTGACCAGAAAATCTCCATTGCCTATAGGTTCCAGACCATCTGCCCGCTCGGCGAAACCACTAGCAACCTGGCTGATCGTCTTGTTTTGATCGGCTAAATCAACGCTGAGCAACTTATCACCCGCTGCAATATAGAGTTTTCCATCCACCACTTTTAAACCATTGGCGGCTTCTACATTGTCTAACCAACTGAAAATCTGGCCTTGCTCCAGCTTGTAGATACGGTTTTTACGGGTATCCGAAATATAAACCAGACCTTTGCTATCCACTGTCACATCATTTAAAAACACGGAATCAGGGGCAGGGATTTTCTGCAGTACTTTTGCTGATGCAATATCCACTATGACGAGTTCAGTTAAATCAGCGATATAGAGTTTGCCTGCAAAAGCAGCCAGACCTTTGGGCGCATTTAAACCCCGCAGCCAGTCTTTATGCCGGACGCTACCATCAGTATTTAATACGGCAACACCACCCACGCCATCTGCGGCACTGCCCTGGCCATCAATTTCTGATACAAATAACAGCGCTTCTGTTTTCCCTTTGCTCTGTTGCTGATACCAAAGTACGGATTCTGGCACTCTTAATGCTTTGGTGTGCCATAAAGTCTCCAGGCTGTCTTGGGCTGATAAAGCTTCTTCGGCCAACACTGTGCTGGACAAGAACAGTGGGAGTAGACCCAGCAATAAATGGATAGAGCGTTTCATTTTATCGTCCTCAGATGGATATCTTGGTGCTTACCATACCTTAGTAGCAGGTCAAAATGCGACTACTGAACTTGATCACATCAGGTCTGTCTTCACTGGACTTGTTGCTTTTAAAAATATATTCGCTGTTCCTTATACCTCAACTTGCTAAGTAGATAACCTCTGTTAGGCTTTTTTAAATAAGGAATAAGTGTTTTATCTAGTGAGTTAAACACTGCTGTTCGTTTTGCAGATCCTTGTGTACTTCAGTTTATTTCAGCCCTATACCAGAATTCCCATAGTTTCTACTCTGGGCTTCGGGTGATCTGTTCTTTGTAATAGGAGTATCTTATGCCTTGGTTCCGTACTATTCGTGCCCGATATACCCTGGTGTTCAGCTGTCTTAGTCTGGTTTTTCTTGCTGTGGTCACAGCAGCTTTTTTACTGATTAGTTTTATTCAGTCCAGCGTTGGACGTTACGCTGATGGTGCTTCTTTGATCCAAAATGCGGACCGGGACTTGTACCAGTCCAGATTAGCTCTGACTACTTTGTTAACCAGTGCGAGTGCAGAGCCTGCGCAACAAGCTATCTGGCGTGGTGATACACAAAGTAATTCCAGCCAGGCCTTTCAGCGTATGCAAACTTTTCAAAAGCTAACGGCTGAATTGCCGGAAATTGTCACCTATTTACAGCCATTTCCTCAGTTGTATCAAAAGTGGCAGCAGGACAACGACAAACTATTACAGCAAACCGGCTTGTCGGCGAATGAGGTGCGACAGGCTCTTGCCGATTCAGAACAAAGTTTTACTGAATTACGTGCTCTTTACGATGGTTCAGAGGAACTGATCAGTAAATATGCGGCTGAAGAGAGAGAGCAGATCGACCAGCTAGCGTCTCAGTTTAAAATGACGGTCACACTGATCTCGGCACTGGTTGTTGTTGGAAGTTTAGTGATGGCTTGGGTTGCGCCCAGGCGTATCTCAGACGCCATTCAGACGGTCACCACAGATGTGGTTCAAATCAGCAGTGGTGATGGCGACTTATCCCGCAGGATCAATAGCAGCAGACAGGATGAGACTGGCGATTTAAGCCGGGCTTTGGACGAGTTTATCGGGAAGTTAGCCAGTTTGATCAGTGAAGTGAAACGGGGTTGTCTGACGGTTCAGACCGAAATGCAGCAGATGGGCATGACGGCAGAGCAGGCCAGTCAACTCAGTTTGCAGCAGGACCAGGCGCTGGACATGATAGTCACTGCTATTGAAGAGATGAGTGGAGCCACTAAGGATGTGGCTCATAATGCAGCCGAGACAGCTCATCAGGTTCATGATTTAACCACTGTGTCAGCACAGGGCGAGCAGGCCTTGCAGGATTCGACCGAACGTTTACATCAGCTTTCTCAGCAAGTACAGCATGCGGCCGCTGTGGTTGCTCAGTTGGCTAGTCAATCTGAACAAATAGCTTCAGTGACTGATGTGATTCAAAATGTGGCTGAGCAAACGAATTTGTTGGCATTAAATGCTGCGATAGAAGCAGCCAGAGCTGGGGATCAGGGCCGGGGTTTTGCTGTGGTTGCTGACGAAGTCAGAAGTTTGGCCAGTAAAACTCAACAGTCGACAGAAAACATCAGGTTAATGATCCATCAATTGCAAACTGGTGTGGCAGAAGTAGTGAATAGTATTCAGGACGGTGTAGTGTTAGCCGGCAGTACTGAACAGCTGAATACCAGAGTGAGTGAGGCGTTTCACTCTATTCAGCAGGCTGCATCACTGATTGAAGAGCATGCGACACAAACTGCCAGCGCGACAGAGCAACAAAGCGTGGTCGCTGAACAAATTACCCAAAATTTGAGCCATCTGTCTGATATGTCGAAACAATTAAATCAGATTGCTCAGCGTATTCAGCTCACAGTGCAGCAAACATTGGGCAGTAGCAGTGAGTTAGCTGGGCGGGTGAAACGTTTTTCTGTCTAGTGAAAAACCTCTGAGATCAGGCGAAGACGATAAAGTCGTTCGTTTTCGCCTGCTAAGGCTCTCCTGAGCTGAACTCGTTATCTCCGGTTCAGCTTAACTAATTTGAATCGTTTTGTAGGCCAGCAAAGAACCGTCTGAGTTTTGCTGGTAGTCAAACAAAAACTCGTTATAACTGCTGCCAAACACTGTGTCGCGGCCTGCACTTAATGTAGTGTCCTGAATGCCCCGGCTGGCGTATTCGCTGTGTGTGGTACAAATTTCTGCGGTAAAAGCGTCAGGAAAACAAAACTGCGAAACCACCTCATCGTTATTGTTGTTGCGTACTCTAAAGTGAATATGAATAGTTCGGCCCGAGTACCAGCCTGGGAAGCAGGATTTGAAGTTGACTCTGCCATTGCTGTCGGTAATTTGCGTGCCTCTGAACCATTTGGAGCGCAGTGCCGCACTGTCATTACCTGTGCAAAAAGATGATGAAAACCCACTAGCGTCTGCACTGCCACTGGTGTTCCCTGAATACACACCTTCCACGTCACAGTGCCATACTTCAACCTCAAGGCCAGATAAAGGGTTGCAACTGGCGTCTATCACTCGTAAGCAGAGTTGCATTGGCAATCCGCCTTGGGCTTCGGAAATATCATCCAGAGTATCCGCCGTGAAGTAACAAGGGCCTTCCGTTAAGTTTTTAGTCAGTGCCAGAGTGCAGGCTGTGCCCAATGCAAACAAAGAGTCATCCGGAAAGTTAGCTGTCATTGACGAGGTGCCACCTTTAGCCCAGGTTGTAGTGGTGCCACCAGACGAGCTTCCGCCTGACGAACTGCTGCTACCAGTGGAAGAATCTGTTCCGGTACTGGTTGTGTCTGTGCTGTCTGAACCGCTGCCACAAGCGACTAAGCCAATCAGAGGAATGCTGGCCAGCCCTAGTCCAAGCTGTTTGATAAAACGTCTTCTTGATTGATCATTGGTGACTGTGTTTTTCATGGCTATGCGCTCCTGTGTCGTTTTGTTCAATCAGTATGACGGCGCGGCTCAGCACTGGGTTCAGAGATAAACCTAACTTTACCTTTGCTAATATAAGTTTGGGAGCAGGCACCGTGCCTGACTCTAAAGATTGAAACATCAGTGTCGTTAGGTTAGAGTTTTTCAGTTTATTAACAATAAGATAACTATGAGTACTCTGATGACGAATTCGATATTCAGCCTGGCTATGGCCCTTTGCTCGCTGTCGTTTTGTGCAGGCCTGACTGCGGCTGAAACACAACCAGCATTACCCTCCAGTGCGCAAGGCTGGGCAGAACTTACCCTGCAGGATATCGAAGCCGCCTATCAACTCACCGCTGAAAATCATCCGGGTATGGCCGATCCACAGAACCCCAACTTTCGCCGTCAATTGCTACAAGCCAAAACCAATGCGCTGTTGTTGCAGCCAGAGGTTCGTGATGCCTACGGCTACGAAGCTGCTATTGAGAGGTTCAGCGCCAGTTTGCGTGACGGCCATGCCGGGGCTTTTGCCACGCTGCCGGATTCAGTGGCCACTGTCCGGCGCTGGCCAGGCTTTATCGCCGTCTGGCGTGGCGATGCCTTATGGGTGTATTACAGTGAACAAGCCGGAGTGACAGCAGGTATGCAAATTCTGTCCTGCGACGGCAAGCCCATAACAAGCCTGATGAAAGACAGGGTGTTTGCTTATGCAGGCCAGGCAGATCAGCCTGGTCACTGGTGGTCCTATGGCGGGCGTTTACTGCTGGATGACGGCAATCCATTTAACCCGCAGTTAAAACACTGCCTGTTGCGGCAAAGCAGCGGAGACACTGTGACAGTTGCACTGAACTGGCGGGCAAGGCCGGATTCAGTTATGCAGCATGTGCAAGCGGCCAGCAATGGAGACAGACTGCCGATAGCACTGAGCTGGCCTAGCCCGGAACTGGCCTGGATTGCGATGCCTACTTTTAGTCCTGAACCTGAGGAAGTGAAAGACTACGAAAGCTTGTTCAGCGAACTTCAGCAGCAGCGCCCGCTATTACTGGAGGCCAAAGCCATAGTGCTGGATTTACGCCACAATCAGGGCGGGTCTTCCTACTGGAGCCTGCAGGTTGCCAATGCATTGTGGGGCAAAGACAGAGTGCAGCCGTTGCGTGATGCTTTATTCAGCCGCACTGCAGTCTGGTGGTTTGCCTCCCCTGGCAACACTGCCTACGTAAAGTCCTTGTATGACGTACTCAAAGCCCAGGGCCAAACGGATTCCTTGCCTTGGATCCAGTCTGTTGGCACTGGCATGCAACAGGCCTTGCAATCTGGTAAGCCGTTTTATATTGATGCGTCTGACACTCACGCTGCGCCGCCACCAAACAGCGCTGCCCAGCTGCCACCAGAATTGAATACTCCTGTGTATGTGATTATGCCGGGCCAATGTGCCAGTGCTTGTCTGGACGCAGTGGATATATTCAGTTTGTTTGACAACACTAAGCTGGCAGGCGCCACCAGCAGTGCAGACTCTACCTATATGGACGTCAGAGTTCAGGCCTTGCCTTCTGGTCTGGCAAAGGTGATTATTCCCAACAAAGTCTATGTCAACAGACCCAGAGCCAATGGCCAGTATTACAGTCCGGCTTTAGCCCACAACCAGCTGGACTGGTCCAGTGCCGCTTTGCTGCAACTTATACTGCAGGATCTGGCAGGTCAGACCCCAGTCAACGCAGAGGAAAACCATGTTTCAGTCCGTTAAATACCTTGTAGTCTGCTGCGCCATGCTACTGCTACTTAAGAGCACTACCGCGCACTCAGACACCGCTTTGGCAACAGGCTTTGTAGCCGAGCAGCAATTGTTACCTCAGTTAGACCAGTTGCAGCGCAAGACGGCTGCAGAGCAGAAATTGTTGTTGCTGGTGCTGGGGGGAGAATGGTGCCATGACACCAAGGCGCTGCAGCAGCATTTTGCTGAGCCTGCTATGGCTGCTGCTTTAGCAAAGCGTTTTAACATTGCTTTTGTTGACGTTGGTTATCTGGAATTTGGCCAGGCTACAGCGCAGCGATTTCAGTTACCGCTTTACTACGGCACGCCTACGGCGATGATCATAGCGCCCGACAGTGGGCTGTTACTGAATAAAAACGATTTAATGCATTGGACCAACGCCGCTAACTTTGATGCTGCGGCCTACAAAGCCTACTTTATCGACACGGATTTTAAGCAGAAGTTTGCGCAGCAACAGCAGCAATTAGCGGGGATCCCACCAGCCTTAAAGCAGCAAATCAGCGCCTTTGAACAGCAGCAAGCTTCTGCGTTAGCCAAGGGATATCAACATCTGGGGCCTTTGCTTAGAGCCTACAAAGAGTCTGGTCAGGCTGCTGGTGCAGAATTTAATCAGGCCTGGAAAAAGGTAAGAGCCTTTCGCATAAAAATTATGCCGCAGCTGGCCGAGTTAGAGCAGCAGGCTAAAACTGTGGCTCCGGGTCAAGCTTTGCAGCTGCCAGCAACTGAAGAGATTAGTTTCTCAACACACTGAAAACTACAGCATCAACTCTAAAGCCTGAAGACTTTGGCAAGGCTACTGCAGTAATTTCTGCCAGTAGCCTACATCACGCCATTGCTCAAACTTATAGCCAACTTGTTGAAAGTGGCCACATTTCTCAAAGCCAAATTTTTCATGCAGCGCTACGCTTTTTTCATTGGGCAGAGTAATACCTCCTATCACCAGGTGTAAACCCAAAGCTTTTAGCTCGTTGAGCAGCTGCTGGTACAACTGACTGCCTATACCTTTGCCGGTAATACCTTCTTTGACATAGACGGTACTTTCTACTGAAAATCGATAGGCCGACCGTACCCGCCATTTGGTGGCATAAGCATAACCCAGCAGTTCGCCGTTTTGCTCCAATACCAACCATGGCAAGCCATCCGCTTTTACCAGCGTAATGCGCTCCGCCATTTGTTCAGTACTAACTGCCTGCTCTTCAAAAGTGACGCTGGTGTTCAGTACATAGTGGTTATAAATGGCTGCAATAGCTGCTGCATCTGCTGTAGTTGCCTGGCGGATCATCTTCTCTCTCTTAGGTCGCAACGAAAAAATACAGCATGCCAGCTTTGACCTTGTCGGGGCAAGCCACTCATCTACAGGCCCACAAAACAGCAGTTCAAAATAAACTCAAAATAATTGTAACCCAGGGGTTGCAAGTTGATACCTTTAGGTCTCATAATGAAACCTAAAGGTATCATCAAACAATAAAGGAGCACGTTATGACCCAATGGAAACCTGAACAACAAATCACAGCATTAAAGTATGGGGCTTATACTGTGCTGGCTTGTTGTCTGATATTTATCAGTGGTTTAGTTAGAGAGATACTGGCTACTTTGCCAGACCAAAGCACTACAGTACCCAATGTGCTGGCTGCACTCAGTGCTATCGCCCTTATTTTGGTGGTGGTGCGATGGAGTAAGGAAGGCCATGGTAGTGGCGGCTGGCGCGAAATTTTTGGCTTGTACAGTGAAGAGTTTGCTCGCGACTTGAATCGCAAAGCCTGCAGTTATGCCTGTTTAGCTATGCTAGTGCTGTTACTGCTGGCTGTTACTATGGGCGACCCCGTGTTGTTTAATCAGTTGGAGGTCAGCATGCAAGTGCTTTTTAGTCTGAGTAACTTTAGCGCTGTTGTCTTGCTGTTAGCCGGAGTCGTTTGGGCTACCACAGTACTGCTCAACTTGCGCGATGAGGCCGATGACTAATGGATGAATTAACCAATCAAATAGCAGTACTAAGAGCAGGACGGCAGATCTCACAAACAGAGCTGGCCGAAGCCATAGGGGTGTCGCGCAAAACCATCAGCACTGTTGAAACTGGTCGTTTTACACCCTCAGTGGTCATAGCACTAAAGCTGGCGCAGTTTTTTGCAGTACCGGTTGAGCAGATTTTTAGCCTGAAGGCCGCTGAATAAGCCAAGGCTTAAAACAAAAATGCCAGTTCAAAGACTGGCATTTTTTTCGTATCGACTTGGGCTGTAGCCTAAAGCTTATTCCGCTATCAAACCATAATCGCGGCCTAACACCTCAATAATTTCGGCTTTAGGGTTGGCGGCTAATTCAATTTTACGGCCTGTGACTTTTTCCGCTATGCCAAGGTAAGTACGGGAGATATCCATCATCACTTCAGTGGGCAGGGCGTTGTCGCGCGCCAGTGCTGCGCGCTCTGGCATACGGTCTTTATTCAGTAAAATATCCGGATCCGGGAAGTTGCTCAAAAGCCACTGGCGGAAGCCTTCTTTCGATTGCTCGACAATGCTGCCACTGCGCCAGCTGGCGCCATCCCAAATACGTGAACTGTCTGGCGTGCCCACTTCATCCATATAAATCAGTTTGCTGTTGCCATTGGCATCATTGACATAACCAAATTCAAACTTGGTATCAACAAACATCTGATCCAGCGCAGCTAAAGCGTCGCTGATTACGCCAAAACCTTGTTTTAACAGGGTTTCATATAAGCTGATATCGGATAACTGTTCAAAACCAAAAGCTGCGCTATGACGTTCAATATCGCCGCGTGAAATGTTTACATCGTCTGCTTCAGGCACACCGGCTAAGCCAGTCAGAATACCTTTGGTCGATGGAGTAATTAAAATCTCTGGCAGTTTTTGATCTTTTTGCAGGCCTTCAGGCAGGGTAATACCACAGAATTCACGTTCGCCTTTACTGTATGCACGCCACATAGAACCCGTAATGTACTGGCGGGCTATAGCTTCAATTTTCAGTGGGCGGGCTTTTTGCACTATCCACACCAGCGGGTGGGGAATGTCCAGAATATGACTGTCGGCCAGGCCATGTTGTTTAAATAAGGCGAACCAATGATTCGAGATAGCGTTTAATGCTGCACCTTTGCCAGGCACACCGTTTAAGCCATTTTCGCCATGCCAGATGCAGTCAAAGGCTGAGATACGGTCGCTGATTACCATAATGGCCAGCGGCGTGTCTGGTGCTACAGGGTAGTTTTTTTCCCGGATCAACCGCTCGCTGTCAGCGGCAGTCAGCCAGTACACACTGCGAACTTTGCCTGAATGAACTGGTAAATCTGTACGAATGGGCAAGTCGTCATTGACTGCCAGGACCTGAGTTGCAAGAGTCATCTTCACATCTTCTGTGGCTGAAAAAAGGCGCGGTGGAGTTTAACAGAAAGTCTGGGTGAACTGAATCAGTCTGACTGAATATGCAACTTGTTGTCCAATGGGTCGTTATTCAGGTTGTTAGTTATCGCTGCCCTGAGTTGCTTCGTTAAAGTTGCTGTAACCAGTTTCATTGCGGTTTTTTTCCGATCCTTACCTAGACTTTAGTCGAATGCTCTTCTGCTGTGAATTAACCACAACTCTCTGTTATTCAGGCTTTAATTTGCTCTTGGTTGTAGTTTTTTCTCATTTTGGTTACAGATTTATTTCTTATTAACACTTGCATGAGAATGTAACCGGTTATATTTTTGTTCTGGTGCATTTCTAAGCTGTGTTGCACCACTATGGGACAAAAGCGCTGCTACAAAGCGAAAGACCATAACAAAGCGAACAACAGGGTGAAAGATGACAGGGCGTCTTGGGGCTCGCCGGCATTATCTGACACTTAAAAGAATCATAAAAACAGTAAGATAGGGGTGGAATAAATGAACACATCAGCTCGATTGCCGCTGAAGCTCTCGCTATTGGCGGTAAGCTGTGCGCTGGCATTCTCTGTAGCTCAGGCGCAACAAAACAGCCAGACGCAGGATGATGCAACCGCAGCAAGCGACAATAAAAAAACCGATAAAGACATCGAAATTATTAGCGTCAAAGGTATACGCCGCGCTCAGGAAGCAGCCATTGATGTCAAAAGGGCTGCCAGCAACATAGTGGATTCTATTGTGGCAGAAGATATAGGTAAGTTACCTGATGCTACTATTGCCGATTCGTTACAGCGCATCACCGGCGTACAAATTGACAGAACTGCAGGCGAAGGCTCTAGTTTAAACGTGCGTGGTATGCCGCAGGTTCTGACGACGCTGAACGGCGAGCAGTTTCTGAGTCCCTGGTCTATTACCAATGTACAGGCTAACTATTCTGATATTCCGTCCGCTATGATTTCCTCAGTGGATGTGCACAAATCTATGCCAGCTTCGATGATTGCCGGTGGTATCTCTGGTGTGGTGGATTTAAAAACCCGCAAACCTTTGCAGATGTCGCAGGGCTGGACCGCATCAGCAGGTGTTGAAGGCTCTCGAGGCTCAATCACAGAAAAAGATAACCATGATGCCAACGCTTTTGTTGGTTTTAACAATGGTGATATTGGCTTTACGCTGGCGGCTTTTAATTCAAATAGCAACTCAGCCAACTACCAGATGTATGAAGATTCGCGTATGGCCTGGCCGAACGCTGGTGGCGATCCAACAGATTTAAATGGCAATGGTAATACAGTCAATGACAGATTTCTGGTGCCAGCAGGGTATGGCGTCAAAGCTTATGTGATGGAGCGTGAAAGAGAAGGTTTTGCCGGTTCATTGCAAAAAGTGCTGAATTCAAGTTGGACCGCCAGTGCCGAGGTGTTTTACACCAAAATGGATCAGTTTGACCGTGGTATCGAAACCCAGTTTAACGGTAGCAACAACTCCAATTACGACGTGTTAAGACCAGGCTCAGTCTTGACTGAAGAAGCCACAGTGAAGGGCATAGGCGGCGCGCCTGACAGGGTGCTGCATTCACTGCAGGTCGCTGTGATTGAAGCGCCGGATTTTCAGGCCACAACCCGCAGTCGTCAGAACCATACAGATGCAACTAATACTAATCTGCAGCTGAATTTTGATGATGGCGGCCCTTTCACTGGTTCAGTCCGTTATGTCTATGCGACAGCAGAAAAAGTCTATGAAGACGCCACTTTCCAGCAAGGTACTCCAGCCTGGTATTGGATAGATGCGGATAACAATGGTCAGAATGATCCAAGAGATCCATTCCATGTCACAGTGGATTTCAGACCTGAATACCCAACCTTTAGCTATACAGACAACCTCTCTGGTGTAGACAGGCTGAATCTGTATCAGGCTTATGCTTATGGCATTAAAGATGAAGCGACCATGGACGCTTTCCGCGCTGATGGTAAGTATGAGTATGAACTGGGCGATTTTAGTTCCTTCGAATTTGGTGCCCGTGTTGGTACCCGTGACGTTGATACCACCCGTTATGATTACCTGACGCCTACAGGCCGTTACTCCACCTGGTCTGATCCGAATGTCGATCCGAGTTTATGGTACCAAATGTTACCAGGCGATAAAGTATGGCAACGTTACCCGGACTGGCGTGATTTTAAAGGCGATGGCAATCTGGGGTTACCAGCAGCCACTGACTTACAAAGTCAGCTGATTTCTTACACGGATTTTGGTCCCTTCAAAGGCTTTGAATCTGGTGTTGCAGGTTTAGATCCGAAGTCGCTGGATAATCTGGCCCAGTTTATGGACTTTGTTTATCCTGGCGCGCAGAAGTTTAACGACCCAGCCAAAGCCTACAATGTGGAAGAACGTTCAACTTCCGCTTATTTCCAGGGCAATTTTGATAATGCCATAGGTATTTGGGGTATCCCTTATTCTGGTAATTTAGGCATGCAGGTGGTTCGCACTGACCGTACCGTAGTGCAAAGTGAAGTGCCTTTGTATTATGAAGAGGGCAACCATTTTGGTGGTGGCGCTGATGGCAGCCAGTCCTGGAACTCGGTATTTAAAGCCACTGGCACTAAAGTAACAGAAGTAGATTTCACTGATTATTTACCTTCAGCCAATATCAACTTCTTCCCACATGACGATGTGGTTGTACGTTTCTCTTATGCTAAAACCATGAGTCGTAACGATTTAGTCAACGTAGGCGAAGGTTTAACCTTGTGGTATCAGCAGTACACTGTGACAGATGCAGATGGTACAGAGCGGACAGTCACCAGTGCTGGTGGTGGTAACGATCAGGGGAACCCTAACGTGAAGCCATGGCGTGCTGTGAACTACAACAGTTCAGCTGAATGGTACTTTGCTGAAGGCGGCATTTTAGGCGCAGGTATTTTCCTGATCGACGTAAAAAGCGCGACTGAGACCTTACAGGAGCAACGCCAGTACGCCGATTCGGACGGTGTGATACGCCGCAGCGTCAACGTCTGGACGACAAAAAACGTTGGGGCTTCGGATCTGAAAGGCTTTGAGCTGGGTTATAAACAGTCGTACAACTTCTTGCCTGAGCCTTTTAACGGTTTAGGTTCAGAACTGAACTATACCTACTCAGATAGCGAATCGACGGACAAAGATCTGGAAGGTAATCCTTTCCCGCTGCAGTCCAACTCTAAGCATCAGTACAATGCGGTATTGTGGTATCAGGCTGGTCCTTTCAGTACCCGTGTCGCTTACAACTGGCGTAGTAAACAGTTTAATGGCCGGGTGGGTTTAAATACCAACGAAGCGCCTATTAGTCTGGGCAACTGGGCTAAAGATGCGGGCTATCTGGATGCTTCGATTAACTACGATCCAAACCAGCATCTGACTGTCTATCTGCAGGGCACCAACTTAACTGAAACTAATCAGCGCAGTTATGCTCAGTTTGAAAGTCAGTTCCACTCCATGTCAGTGCAGGAGCGTCGTATCACTTTAGGTGTGCGTGCCCGTTTGTAACTGTAAAGCGAAAATCGATGGGCGCTTAGCCCATCGCCTTTTTAAGATGTGCTGCAGTCTCCCACTCCCCCCGCTGTAGCGCATCTGTTTTAAGGATCATCTATGAATCTAACCAAGCTAATTGCAGCTGTGGTGCTGAGTGTCAGCTGGGCTGTTTTTGCTGTGCAGCCCCTAACAGCTCAGCCTTTGACCGCAGTAGACCCTGAACTAACAGCACAAGGCCGTTCTTTGCTGCAGTATTTGCATCAACAGCAGGGCAAAGGCATTTTATTTGGCCAGCAGCATGCCACGACCAAAGTACTAAGCAAAAAACTCGACGCCCAAGCCCATTCTGATATCGCCAGCTTAACAGGGCAGATGCCTGCCATTTATGGCTGGGATACTTTATCCATCATTCAGCCAAAACCCGAAGGGGATATCAGCGCTGCAGTCAAAGCCGCATACAGAGCTGGTGGCATTATTACCATCAGTACTCACTTTTATAACCCTGTCACAGGAGGTAACTTTTGGGACACCCAACCTGCGGTGGCACAAATACTGCCAGGTGGCAGTGTTCATCAGAAATTTAAAGCTGAATTGGATCAGGTGGCTGATTGGGCTCATCAGCTCAAAGCGGATGATGGCAGCTCTATTCCGGTGATCTTCCGTATTCTGCATGAAAACACCGGCAGCTGGTTTTGGTGGGGTGCAGCACAAAGCAGCCCTGAACAATACAAAGCTTTGTATCGCTTTATTGTCGATTACCTGCGACTAGAAAAAGGTGTGCATAATTTTTTGTATGCCTATTCACCTGCTTCAGGTTTTGCCGGCGATAAAGCAGCTTTTGCCGAGCGTTATCCGGGCGATGCTTATGTCGACGTGCTGGGGTTTGACGACTATCAGCACGGCGATACTCAGGCTTGGATCCAGTCTGTGGTTGCCACCAGCCGTACTTTAGTGGAATTTGCCAAAGAAAGGGGCAAAGTCGCGGCCTTAACCGAATTTGGTCAGGGTGAACCCAACAAAGCCACAGCAGGTTTTTATCTGCCCTTGTTGCAGGCTTTACAGGCTGATCCTTTAGCTTCGCAGCTGGTTTACATGATGACCTGGGCGAATTTCAGTGCTGATCACAGTTATGTGCCTCTATCGTCCGAGCCTGCAGTGCGTGTTGATGATTTTAAAGCTTTTGCCGCCCAACCTTATCTGCTAATGGCAAATAAACTACCTGCCACTTTGTATCAGCAGGAGGTCGATGTAGTCCCTGCAGCTGAACAACTGGTGTTGATATCGCCTTTGGCCTGGCAGCCTGTCCAACACAAGGTGTTGGTGCAATTGAAGGTGCAATCTGCACAGCCCGTTAAACAAGTCACAGTAAGGGCTCAGGGTAAAAGCTGGCCTTTGCAGCAACAAAAGTGGTACTGGACTACAGAGCTACCGCTGGATCAGTTGTCGTTTCAACAGTTACCTTTACAGCTGGACATCAGCGCAGAGCTGAAAAACGGTCAGCGTTTGACTGAAAAGCTACCTCTGCTGCCGGCTCAGCCGCAGCCTGATGCCACAACGCTGTTTGATCCCAACTGGTCCAGAGGTTTTTCGCAGCGCTTACAGCAACTGATAGCCGGGACAGGGGATGGTGTAAAGGTTGAGGCGCTTTGTGCTGTAGCCAAAGACTGTCTGCTGTTGGCGAAGTACAAGTTGCATCCAGCTGGCCATACGGGCTTAAGATATATGCCAGAGCAAGCAGTACCACTGTCGGCGGACCGGAAGCTGAGCTTCTATCTGCAGCCCGATCAAAAGATGCAGCGTCTGGCGTTGGAGCTTTACAGTGCAGGTAAAGCTTATTACTACAGTCTGGATCTCAGCCAGTGGCCTGTGCAGCCCGGAACTGAGTTCAGACAAGGCCAGGACGTGACGCTTGAGTTACAGAAGTTTTGTAATCAGCAGCAGTGTTTTAGCGGTGGAGAGCTGAGTCAGCTGGCGTTGTTTATCCATGCGGCGGCTCCGGCTTTGGCAAACCAGACCTTATCAGGCCAGATGAAACTGGGAGCCATTCGGCTGCAGCCTTGACTCCCGCTTGCTGGTTATTTGAATGCGCTGCTGCCTGACATCAGCGCATTCAGGGCTTGTTGATCCAATACTTTGTTGTGACGCCTGTCCAGTAAAGTACCAGTGTCCCAGTAAAAGGGCACTATGCCATGTGCTATGGCGCTTCTGGTCACGTAGTTGAAATAGTGGGCCCTGCTATTGAGGTGGCGTGTTCGCTCATCGCCTGTGAGCTTACTGCGGGTGTCCGCACCAAACTCGCCCAAAATAACGGGTATGCCCGCGTCGACAAATTGTTTTTTCACGGAGCTAAACATCTGATCGACATAGTCTTCGTCTGTGCTGGCGTTGCGTTCAGAATCCCTGACAGACATAAAGTCTTTGCCCCAGTAGTAAGCCGCTTTGCCCCAGGATGCATCTTCAGCCATCAGAGTGAAGTTATAGGGGCTGTAATAGTGCAGCTCCAGCATCATTCGATCCTGAGTTGGATCGGTCGGAAGCTGATGCATCCAGTCGCGGGTTTTTTCGATATCAGTTGCAGGTCCTTGCACAACCAGAGTCCGGTAGCTGTTTTTGCCGCCTGTGGCCCGGACTGTATCAATAAAGGTCTGGTGATAAGACAACAGCACTGCCATCTGCTCAGCGTTTTCGACATGTGGTTCGTTGGCGCTGGCAAAGATCAGGCGCTCGTCAAAATCACGCAATAAGGTCGCGATTTGTTGCCAGTAGGCTTTTTGGCGGGCATTCACCTGCTGCTGTTTTTCAGGCGTCACATTAAGCTCCAGCCAACCACCATCCCAGTGAATATTCACCAGCACATACAGGTCGTTATCGATGCAGTACTGCACCACCTGTTTAATGCGATTTTTCCAGGCTGGATCTATAGCTGCAGTGCTCTGGTTGGCATATTGGTCCCACGACACAGGTAAACGTATCGCATTAAAACCAGATTTTTTTGCCAGGGCGATAAAGTCGGCTGTGATGGCTGGATTACCCCAGGATTTTTCCCCCTGGTTACCAACCGCTTCCAGCGTATTGCCTATATTCAGTCCTATCCGGATACGGCTGGCCAGTTCGCTGGCAGTACTGCTCATTCCAGTCTTATCCGGTGTCGCAGCATTGGTATTGAAATCTGGAAAGTGCACCAAGGCTGAGGCTGCATTAGCTGTATCCTGCAGCGCAGGTGAGCTGGCGCTGCCACTGCAGGCGCAAAGTGAACAGCAGGTCAGGAGCAGAATCAGGCGCTTCGTTTGGGCGAGCCTAAGGTTAAACATAAGATGATCCTCCTGGTGCAAGGAGCCAGCGCCAGAAGTTCTGGCGCCGGGCTGTCTTACTTAAAGCGCTGCGCAGTTTTTATCTGCTTTATGGGTTTTGCTCAGCTCAACATCAGCAAAACTTAGCTTTAAACTACCGCTGCTTTGCAAACCAAAAGGTTCCAGCACCAGTTTAAACAGCGCTTCAGGCGGCTGGGCCAAACCAAAGTCCGAGCCTGCGTCCGGGAAACAGTTCAGCGCTACCGCAAAATCCTGCCAGCCTTTACCGGCTCGAGCTTTCAGCTCTGCTGTGATATCCACTTTTGATAAGCAGGAAGGACCACAGCCTATAGCGACAAAAGCTGCAGCACTTGGGGCTGCGCTGACATTCAGTTTAAATTTCAGCACAGCGCCGTCACGCCAGTAGGCGGATAAATCCTGACGGTTTTGGCTGGCCAGCATCACTGCGCCTAAACCTTTGCCATTCCAGCTGACTTCGCGGGCATCTTCCTGCACCTGATAATCTACAGCTTTAACACTAATGGAATCGACGCTGATGCTTTGGCCTGTCATCAAGGCTCTGTTGTTTTCTGAGCCTATGACTTGCACCTGCCATGGGGCTAAAGGCCGGCGCTTAAATAGCGCCAGTTGATCTTGTGACACTTTGGCTTTTGGCATCACTTCAGGCAAAGCTGTGCTGAGCTTGTCCTGTTCGCCGTAACTCAAGCCATAGCCATAGGCGAATAGCGGCTGGTAGTTGGCGTCAGCTTTATTCAGCACCAGTTGTTCTACTGTGGCTGGCCAGGAGAACGACAGTTTGCCTTTGACAGGGTAGGGTACTGAACCGTCTTTGGCTTTGAAGATCACATCGGCGACACCAGCACCTTCGGTACCAGGTTGCCAGACCACCATAAAAGCGTCTGCTGCGTTCAGTTCACGGTTCAGCCATAAAGGCCGGCCTGTAATAAACAAAGCGACCACAGGGATACCCTGAGCTTTCAGTTGCTTCAGTAATTTGAGGTCTGTGTCGTCGCCGTTTTTATACAGCAGATTCTGGGTGTCACCCTGCATTTCGGCATAAGGTTCTTCACCAAAGACTACGACCGCGACGTCAGGTTTTTGTTTAAAGCTGGCGTCTTTACTTAACTCGATTTGACCACCAGCAGCAGTTACAGCAGCGGCCATACCCTGATAAATCGAAGTAGCGCCCGGGAAATCGCTGTTGCTGTTGCCTGTGCCTTGCCAGCTTAAACTCCAGCCTGCGGTTTGTTTGCCTATATTGTCTGCGCCATCTCCTGTTAGCAGGATTTTAGCTTGTGGTGCTAAAGGCAATAACTGTTGTTGGTTTTTCAGCAATACCAAAGACTCACGCACAGCCTGACGGGCAACAGCTCTGTGCTCAGCCGAGCCTATCAGTTGCTGCTGGCCTGCCAGAGCTCGGCTGGACGGTAAGCCTTTGTTAAATAAACCTGAGCGGAACTTGACCCGCAAAATACGCCGCACAGCATCATCCAGTCGCGCCGCTGGAATTTCACCGGATTTCACCTGAGCCAGGGTATTAGCATACAGCTCTTTCCAGTTGGCATTCGGTGCCATCAGAATATCGACACCTGCATTAATAGAAGCAGGGCAGCTGACTGGGCTACAGCCGCTGACAAAACTATGGCCGTCCCAGTCACCTATCACCAGACCGTCAAAACCCATCTGGTTTTTCAGCACTTCGGTTAACAGATAGCGGTGACCATGCAAACGCTCCCCTTGCCAGCTGTTAAAAGACGCCATAATAGACTGCACACCAGCTGCTATAGCGCTGTAGTAACCAGCGGCATGGCGCTCGCGTAATTGCTGCTCGTCGATCACCGCATCACCACGGTCTATGCCATCTAAAGTAGCGCCATCACCAATAAAATGTTTAGCGGTTGAGATCACCTGGCCAGCACCAAACCAGCCCGTGCTATTGGCTTTGCCTTGCAAACCCTCCACCAAAGCGGCGGCATAAGAGGCCACCAGCTCTGGCTGCTCTGCATAGGACTCGTAAGTGCGGCCCCATCTGTCATCCTGAGCCACGGCAACTGTAGGAGCAAAGTTCCAGTCCAGCCCAGTAGCTGCAAGTTCTGCCGCTGTGGCTGCACCAATTTTCCGGATCAGTTCAGGGTTGCGTGTCGCACCTAAGGCGATGTTGTGTGGGTATAAAGTGGCGCCATACAAGTTACCTACACCGTGCACAGCATCAGTGCCCCAGGCAATAGGAATGGCAGCAAAACCATCGGAAGCATCCATAGAAGCCTGATAGTAGGAGTCGGCCATCTTCACCCAGTCGCTGGCTTTATGTTGTTTGATGCCTTGTGGCACTGAACCGCCGCCATTCAGTACTGAGCCAATATGAAATTTGCGAACATCAGCTGGCGTCAGGTGTTTGATTTCCGGCTGGATCAGCTGGCCGACTTTTTCTTCAGCTGTCATTTTGCCAAGCAGCTGATTAATTTTTTGTTCCAGCGCCGGATCCGCTTTCAGTGGCGACTGGGCTTTGGGCCAGCTGTCTGCCGCCTGCGATGCTGTGGCTGCCAGAGCCACTAAGCTCAGCAACAGCGAAGTTCTGTTCATGTTCTGTATCCTTGTTACTTTTATTAGAGTGCTGCAGCGCTCGTCCAGCTTTGGATGTTGGACGGTGCTGACTGGCCTGTTTCGTTCACCGCTATCACACGGTAATACACTGGGCCTTGTTGTTTTAATGCGGTCGGGTCGGAAAAAATCCTATCTTTGGCCGGGTCAAACGGCAGTTTGGCATTTGAGACTTTGTCAGCTAATAGCTGCCATGGCCCTTGTGCTGAACTGGCTCTTTCGATGCGGTAATGCCGGGCTACAGCGGCGCCAAGCCATTGGATATTCATAGGATCTGTGATGGCTCTGAGCTTAGGCGCCAAAGGCAGAGGTAAAGCATCAGGTTGGGCTTTACCCGCCAAAGTCGCCTGAGCCTGGCGGACTAAATTCACCACCTGTTGCTCATCATTAAAAGCGGCCTCCGCAAAACCGGGCAAACGGTAGCTGTAATGACCTGTGTATTCTTTGTGGTAATAAAAACCGCCATTGTGACGCTGACCACGCCAGCCCCAAACAAAAACGCCTGCGGTTTTAGCGCCTTTTACTTCGCTATGCACAGCGGATTGCAGAATAGCGCCGATATTCTTCGTGTCGGTTAAACCAAACTCACCAATCAGATACACCTTTTTCCCGCCAATAGCAGCCAGATCTTTTGTCACTTGCTCTGGGTTATTATTGTTGTTGGTGGTGTAAAAATGGTTGGAGATAATATCGACCTGCGGGTTGGCCAGTGACTCTGGAATAATCTTTAAATAAGTGCCGTCAACTGCGAGTTGGTTGGGGGCGTATTTTTTGATTTGAGCCACTGTTTTTTGCACAAATTCTGCGGTGCTGTCTTTCAGTTCATTGCCGGTTTCCCAGGCCATAATGGCTTTTTCTTCTGCGTACAAACGACCTGTGATGCTGTTTTTTCGCTGGATCACCTGGCGGATAATATCCAGATAGGCCTGATAAGTGCGGCTGTCGGTGCGGTAAAAATCATCGGTCGTTTCGCCGTAAAAAGCGGCCAGTTGAGCCCGGCCGCCCCACCAATCCCAGTGGTCGATAAAAGGCAAAATCAGCCGGATTTGATACTGTTCAGCCAGCGCTATCATGCGGTCATACACCAGCATGGCTTTTTCGTTCAGCACCGGCATGCCGTCTGCTGTGGCCGGCGGCAGAATATGAGTTTCACGGCCACAGGCGGCATCGGCCGGATGCGCCACAGACAGCACGTAAACCCGCATGGCTTTATGGCCGGTAAAACTTAAGGCCTGAAACCAGTTTTCCTGCTCTTCTGCCGTTGGCCAGTTAAAGTACTGGCCCCAGCCTCTGGGGTCGGCAGCGCAAACACCGCGGGCGTCGTCTTCTAATCGATGCAGCTCAGGCGCATGCAAGCCAGCAAATCGGAATTCTTCTGTACCATCCAGCAATTGGTGGCCCTGACGGCTGATAAAGTGGTCAAAAGCCAGAACAGGACTGGTACTGATACACAACAGCAGACTGATCAACCAGCGATGCATGCTTACTCCTTTTTACCATAAGATTGTTTAGTGAGATTGCTCCAGCAGCAAAGCCGCTTCCATCATGGCGCGACCACTATGGTAAGGTCCTTTCCAGAAACCTACTTTGTACTGAGTCGCACGGTCCGGATTAGATGCTGCCAGCCAGTGCCATTCACCGCCTACAGCGTCTATATGTTCGCGCTGAATATAATCCCAAAGCCCTTCGGCAGCGCTGAAATAGCCCATATCATCGGTTAAACGCCATGCGGTTAAAAAGCCCACTAAGGCTTCAGCCTGGATCCACCAGCAACTTTGCTGATGCTGCTGTTGCGTGGCAAGATGCCACTCATCGGCCAGATGACCATCTGCACATAAGCCTTGCTGCAACGCCACTTCTGCCATCTGCAGCACCAAAGGCCGGTATATCTGCAGTAAGTGGTGATCGTCCAAAGCGCGCAGCGCTTCCCAGAGTAACCAGCTGGCTTCAATATCATGACCATAAGAATAAAAAGGCGAATGATCGGCCCAGTCCATATCCATAAAAAGCCGTAAATGGCCATTGCTGGCATTGACGATACGCTCGGCAAACAGCAGCGTCAGCCGCTCTAACGCCTGCTGCACTTCAGCGGTTTTATGCTGCAGATACAAAGCGGTATAAGCTTCCAGCACATGCAAATGGGTATTCATGGTCTTAGGATAATTTAAATCTTTGTCACTTAAGCGCAAATCCTGCAGTACCTGCCAGTGTTGTGAAAACGCCTCCAGGTAACCCAGTTGTTGCTGATCCCAGCTGTGTTGCTCCAGCAGCTGAAAATAGCACAGGGCTTTATCCAAAGCAGCCTGCTCGCCAGTGGCCTTGTAATAAGCACACAAAGCGTAAATGGCAAAAGACTGGGCGTAGGTTTGTTTTTTGCCATTAACCAGCTGGCCCTGAGCATCCAACTCCCAAAACACGCCACCGGAAGTTTTATCGTCAAAATGATCCAGCAGGTAATGATAAGCCCGGCTGGCCAGGGCTTTACATTCTGCCGAATCAAGAAAAACGGCGGCTTCGCTGAAAAACCACAAAATACGGGTATTCAGGATAATGCCTTTATTGGCATTGACTTCGACGCTGCCATCATCATTGATTTGACCATAAAAGCCTCCGGCCGGATCTACTGCATGATCGCTCCACCAACGCGCAATAGTTGCGCAGTGCGCCCGGCAATGGGGCGCCGTCAGAGGCAACGTCTGCATCATAAGCCTAAATCCTTTAAGACCTGCTCATTGCCGTCGACCAGTGCATTGATACGCTGCACTGTTAATGCAGAGCGATACCCGTCTTCCGGTGTATTGATAGCGTAATCCACCAGTTGAGCCACTGTGCTGGTGGCAACATGCATGCGGGTGTCGGATGAGGCGTAATAAATAAAAACTTCGTTGTTTTCGTTTACTATCCAGCCGTTACTGAAGGTCACGTTTGATACGTCACCCACCCGCTCTGCGCCTTCAGGGGCAATAAAATGACCTGCTGGTCTGTGGGTCACCAGCCAGGGTTTTTCTAAGTCTGTCATAAAGACATAAAGCACATAACGTAAACCTGCCGCCGTGTTACGCACCGCATGAGCCAGATGTAACCAGCCTTTGTCGGTTTTGATCGGGGCAGGGCCCTGGCCGTTTTTCACTTCATGAATAGCGTGATACACCTTAGGGTCTACGATCAGTTCCTGCTTCACTTCGGCATTGACCATGGAGTCTGTTAAACCCCAGCCGACACCGCCGCCACTGCCAACACTGATAAAACCATCTTGTGGTCTGGTGTATAAGGCGTATTTGCCGTCGACAAATTCCGGGTGCAGCACCACGTTGCGCTGTTGGCCTGAATAAGTGACTAAATCCGGTAAACGTTCCCAATTGACTAAATCTTTAGTACGGGCAATACCACACTGAGCTTCAGCTGCGGAGGTATCATTAGGCCGGCTTAAATCTTTACGCTCAGTACAAAACAAACCATAGATATAACCATCGGCATGAGCCGTCAGACGCATATCGTAGACGTTGGTGTCCGGTCTGTCGGTTTCCGGCATAGTGACTGGCTTGGGCCAAAACACAAAGTTATCCACGCCATTGGCACTCTCTGCCACAGCAAAAAAGGATTTACGGTCGTTGGCTTCAACCCGCACCACCAGAATGTATTTGCCCTGCCAGTAGATAGCGCCTGAGTTAAAGGCTGCATTAATGCCATTACGTTCCAGCAACAAAGGGTTACGTTGTTCGCTAAAGTCATAACGCCAGGTTAAAGGCGCATGAGCGGCAGTTAAAATAGGGTTTTGCCAGCGGCGATACACCCCATTGCTGGCCGCAACAGGCTGATTAGGTAAAGAGAGTAATTTTTGATGCTCTGCGAATAATTGCTCTACGTTTTGCTTAAAAGTCATGGGAACTGTTCACCCTTTCTCGATAGATAGCTGATGCTTTGTTGTTTCTGAGTTCCCAATATCTCTGTTATTAGGAACCGGTTACATGTTTATCTTTAGTTGAGCATAGAATAGCCAACCAAAGATGATGTTTTTTTATTTATGCGTAACGATTTCGCCTGAAGCTGCCACAACAACAGGCCGATCATCGGGATGATCGCGCAATTGGTCCCACCAATAATATTTCAGGAAAATACTGGTCAGAGCCGCTACCAGCATAGTGCCGGCAAAAGCGCTCCAATATTGGATCACCATAAAAATCGGTGCCGCTGTTAAGCTGGTATGCCAGACAATACCTACACAAACATTGATCATATCGCGGCCAAAATCGCGGTTTGGCGCAATAGCAGGATCATCTTTTTGCAGTTCGGCTAATACGGGCGCCCAAAAGCCCCAAGGCCTGGTTTTACGATAAAACTCTTTTAACACTGCCATCTCATCGGCCTGTGTCAGCAAGCTTGCTACGACGCAGGTCAGCAAACAAAATGCAAAGAGCACAGGGAAAGCATACAAAGGCGATACTGAGGTAAACATCATTGGAATAGCAGTGACAATACCGGCCAGCATGCCACAGAAATAGCCATAGCCGTTAAAGCGCCACCAGTACCATTTCAATAAGTTAGCTGCGGTATAGCCACCGTACAAAGCGGATACCAGCCATAAAATCAGTTCGTTCAGCGATGGAATAAATAAGCCTATGGCTGTGCCTATCACGACAAACAACAAAGACACCAGGTAGCTGAGCTTGACGTAAGTTTTAGGTGCTGCGTCTGCATTGACGTATTTTTTATAGATGTCATTGACCAGATAAGCAGGGGCTGCATTGACTGTAGCGGCAAAGGTCGACATAAAAGTCGCCAGTAAACCCGCTATGACTAAACCCAATAAACCAGCAGGGATATAGTTGACCAAGGCAAAAGGCAGAATTTGCTCAAAGTCGACATTCGGGCCCATCGCATTCAGTTCATCGCGGAAAAACACCAGAGCCAGCACAGCTAAACCTGTGATCATCATGTAACGTGGAAACAGCAGCACCACATTCACAACCCAGCTCATTTTAGCCGCTTCTACCGGAGTTTTTGCTGATAACACCCGCTGCATATCGTAGTTAGGTGCAGGGCCTGCCATGCTCTGTAAAAAGCCTTTAAACAGTACCAACATAAAAAACACTGAAAACAAAGACCAGCCATCTTCAACGATCTTTTGATTAGCCGACGCCAGTAGTTCTGACCAATCCAATTCTAAGTTCCAGCCAAAGGCCAGGCTATGCCAGCCTTCAGGCACAGCGGCAGAGAGCATCTCCGGCGACACCTGCACCATGGCAATTATCCCTATGGCGATACAGGCGAAGGTCATAATAATAAACTGCACCACTTCGGTGATGACCACACTGAACATGCCACCTTTGACCACATAAGCTGTGGTGATTAAGGTGATGATTAAACCGTACAACACTTCGTTGCTATGAGCATCAGCCGACAGTTGCCACGGCAAAAAGGCCGCTGCAAATTTACCTATGCCGATAAAACCATAAGCCAGAAAGCCAATCACACTCAAGAGTGCAAACAGTACGACGATCAAATGGCTCCACTGTGCGCCACGGCTATTACCGAAGCGGAAGGTGATCCATTCAGCGCCTGTCATCACACCAGAACGGCGTAACCAGATCGATAAAAACACCATCAGGAAGATTTGATTGAAGGCAGGCCAGAGCCAGGGGATAAACACACTTTTTAAGCCATAGATAAACAGCAAATACACCATCCACATAGTGCCGCTGATATCAAACATACCTGAAGCGTTCGACAAACCCAGGTAATACCAGGGCATTTTGTTACCGCCGAGGAAGTAACTTTGCATATCTTTATTGGCTTTGTTGGCAATCCAAAAGCCGATCCATAGTGACAGGGCAATATAAGCCAGCACTATGGCAATATCTATGGGCGCTAAATTCATCTGTAATTCGTCTCTGTTGACTTGTCCGGCCCCGGCTGTTGTTGAGCTGTCAGCAGGCCTGTTTTTTGTTTTATTTTTGACAGCACCAAGTGCATGAAAAGTCATGTAACCGGTTACTGGTTGGTTTTGAGTTTACCTTTTTATGTTCAGTTGGCAAGCTGTTATTTGCGTTTATTTCTACGCTGGCTTATAACGCTTTGTGTAGAATGTCCCCTGAGAGCTGTTGAAGCTGCCGCTGTGTGACTCGCCTTAATCAGGTAGCCTGACTATCCTGATCTATTGGTGTGCCTTTGATACAGCGCTGCGTTTGCAATGGCCTTGGGTTAAAAAATAAAAACGCAGAAAAACTCTAATAAATCAGTCACAAAGGTTCGTACTCATGTCTACAATCCGCGATGTATCCAAACAGGCAGGCTTATCTATAGCTACAGTGTCCCGTGCTTTGAGTACGCCGGAAAAAGTGTCGCCTGAAAGCCTGAAAAGGGTGCAGGCCGCTATCGAAAAACTGCAGTACAGACCTAATATGTTGTCGCAAAAATTCCGCTACAACAGCGCCAATAGCATAGTGGTGCTGGTGCCCAATATAGCTAACCTGTTTTTTTCTACTGTGATCAGTGGCATTGAAAACGTGGCGCAAAAGCGCGGTTTTAATGTGTTACTGGGAGATACTCGCGACTCTATGCAGCGTGAACAGGAATTTATTCATTTGGTGGAGACCCGCCAGGCTGATGGTTTAATTCAGTTGCGGCCTTATAAAACCAACAACAGTTTGTTGCCTAAGGCCCATGTCACAGCAGTCAATGCCAGCGGCTGTGAAAACACACCTTATCCGGCGGTGCGTATCGATAACGTTGCTGCTGCAAAAGAGGTGATGCAGTATCTGATTTCGCTTGGGCACAAGCGCATTGGCATGATTTCAGGCCTAAAAGACAACCCGCACGCCATAGACAGGATGCGTGGTTACAAAGCAGCTTTGGCGGAAGCTGGCATCGAATTTGACCCTGCTTTAGTGGCTGAAGGCGACTTTACCTTATGGTCGGGTTTAAACGCATCAGGGCATTTCAGCCGTATGGCAACACCGCCAACTGCGCTGTTTTGTATGAATGATGAAATGGCCATTGGCGCTATTAAAGGCTTGAAAAGTAAGGGGTTCAGAGTCCCTGAAGATATCTCAGTCACAGGTTTTGATGACCTGGAATTTGCCAAATACAGTGACCCCGCATTAACCACCATAGCCCAGCCTGCAGGTAAAATAGGTGAAAAGGCCGCAGAGTTGCTGTTCCAGTTACTGGACGGTACTCATGAAGGCAGCACTGAGTTTGTTTTACCTTATGAATTTGTGATTCGTCAAAGCACAGGGCCAGCGCCACAAAATCAAAAGTAAGTTCAAAAATCAGCTTGTACTCTGCTGAAAATCGATTTGCAAAGCGTAATGTAACCAGTTACATTTGGGGCAAGATTAGCTTTGTCAGCATAGTATTGGCCGGACTTCCCCAAGCAGACCTAAAAATACTGTGCTGGCATCCTGTTTCAGGTGTCCCTGCATGTCGTCGTTACTGATCCAAAGCCAGAAATTCAGTGCCTGGCTGAAAAACTCAGCACTGCCATTCTGGAGTCAGCAAGGCATAAATCCACAGACTGGTGCTGTGTATGAAAAATTTAATGCCGATCATCAGCCAGACTTGAGTGCTGTGTTTAGAAGCAGGGTCCAGGCCAGGCAAGTCTTTGTGTTTGCAGCGGCTTATCAGCAAGGCTGGTTACCTGATGCACTGGAAAAAGTGGCAGGTATACAGCAGTTTTTAAATCAGCACGCAAAAAAACACAGTGCTTCTGCAGGTTATGTGCACAGCCTGAACTCTGAAGGCCAGCAGTTGGATCAAAAACTGGATGCCTATGATTTTGCTTTTTTCCTGCTGTCTTGCGCGTACAGGTATCAGAGTTTTTCTGATCTGCAGGCGCTGGATCAGGCCAATAAATTGCTCGAACACATAGAGCAGCAATTCCGCGCTGCTCCTGGTGGCTGGATGGAAGGCGACTACAATAGCCCTTATCGTCGGCAAAACCCTCATATGCATTTGTTTGAAGCTTTTTTAGCTTTGTATCAGGCAACAAAAGACGGCAAATGGCTGGCCAAAGCAGGTCAAATTTATACCTTGTTTGAGACTGTGTTCTTCCGCCCGGAGCCCGGGATTTTACTGGAATACTTCACTGAGCAATGGCAGCCGATGCCAGGAGTTCAGGGCCAAATTGTTGAGCCAGGTCATATGTTTGAATGGGTCTGGTTATTGCGCTGGTATCAGCAACTGACCGGCACTCCTGTTGATCAGTACTGCGAAACCTTGTATCAAAATGGCCTGAAGCTGGGCCTTGAAGCTGGCTCAGGGCTGATTTATGACGAAGTATTGCCCAGTGGCGAAGTGCTGAAAAAAACCAAAAGACTCTGGCCTCTGACTGAGCTTATTAAAGCCAGTCTGGCTCAGGCCAAAGCCAGTTCAGACTCAGCCTATAAGCTTCAGGCCGAGCAGCAAGCGGCCTTGGCTATAGATTTATTGTTTCGTTTTTATCTGAACTCAAATGTAACCGGTTTATATGTCGATCAGCTTGATGCCGGCAATCAGATTTGTCTGGCCGATGCACCAGCCAGTACACTCTATCATCTGATGGTCGCGGGCTTAGAAGCTCAGGCTTATTGTCAAACGCAGCACAATGGACAACTCTGATGTGGTCAACTGACTGTTTTAAAACCTACGATATTCGCGGCATAGTGCCAACTCAGCTGAACGAAGGTCTGGCCTATCGTATAGGCCGGGCTTTGTGTCAGCAGTTGTCCGCCAAAACTGTAGTGATAGGCCACGACATTCGTTTATCCAGCCCGTCTTTAAGTGCAGCTTTAGCGCGCGGTTTGCAGGATGGCGGCGCTGATGTGATTGACATAGGTTTGTGCGGCACTGAGCAAGTGTATTTTTCAGTATTTCATCTGGACGCTGATGCAGGTATTTGTGTCACTGCCAGCCATAACCCGGCCAATTACAACGGCATGAAGTTTGTTGGAAAAGGCTCAGCTCCTATCAGCGCTGACACTGGCCTGAATGCGATTCGGGATTTAGTCGCCAGTGCGGAATTTCTTGCGCCAATGACAACAGGTTCTTATCAGCAGCAGGATACCTTGCCTGCTTATGTTGAACACCTGCTGACTTACCTGGATGTCAAAGCGCTGAAACCACTCAAAGTAGTGATGAACCCAGGCAATGGTGGGGCAGGGCTGGTGGTCAATGCCTTGGCGCCTCTGCTGCCGATAGAGATAGTCCAGCTGCAGTTTGAACCGGACGGTAGTTTTCCGCATGGTGTGCCTAATCCTTTGTTGGTAGAAAACCGCCACAGTACCAGCGCTGCTATTACTGCTCAGCACGCCGATTTAGGCGTCGCCTGGGATGGTGACTTTGACCGCTGCTTCTTTTTTGATGAAAAAGGCCAGTTTGTCGATGGTTATTATCTGGTGAGTTTATTGGCCAAAGCTTTATTGCTAAAAGCTCCTGGCGAAAAAATCATTTACGATCCAAGGCTGTATTGGGCGACGCAGCATACAGTAAAAGCTGCAGGTGGTGTGCCTGTGATCAGTAAAACCGGCCATGCTTATATCAAAGAAAAAATGCGCGCTGAAGATGCGCTCTATGGCGGCGAAATCAGTGCTCATCACTATTTCCGTGACTTTGCTTATTGCGACAACGGCACTATTCCTTGGTTGCTTATTCTGGCCTTGTTATCTGCCACAGACCAACCTCTGTCGGCTTTAGTTGAGCAGTTGCAGCAGCAATTCCCTTGCAGTGACGAGCTGAACTTTAAGGTCACAGATGCAAAAGCCGCCATAGCTGCTATTGCCGCTTTGTATCAGCCGCAGGCCTTAGAAGTAGAGCTGCTGGATGGTTTAGGCCTGAGTTTTGCCGACTGGCGCTTTAATCTGCGGATGTCGAACACTGAGCCTTTGCTGCGGCTTAACGTTGAAACCAGAGCTGACACTAGATTATTGGCCAGTAAAATTGCCGAAATCACCTCAGCATTACAGCCCTTTTTGGCTTCGTGAGGCTAAAGGCTTGAAGATAAAAAAGGGCGCTACCAGCGCCCTTTTGTATTTGGATAAAGTGTTTATTCTGGCTTACAAGCCATTAATCACTGTCGCATGCGCCTTTAACAGGCTGATGGTGCTTTGGTCCTGATCAAAGACTGAATTTAAACCCTGAGGTTCCTGTGGCGGATCGCCCAGATAATCATCGCCTGCTTGCCAGATAAAATCTGCTCTTTCAGTCCGTCCTGCACCACCCCAGGTCCAGAAGTTCGAACCTGCAATAGCGCGGCCTGCTTTGGCTTCTTGTTCTATCAGCTGGAAAAACTCGGTGTAAAACTTGTCACGCCAGACTGTAGTGGCTTCGGGCCTGTAATCAGCGCCGTCTCTTTCTATGCCAAATTCTTCCATCACCAGCGGCTTATTCATCTGATCGGCCACAGCTATATGTTGTTCTATATAAGCTTTGGACGCTGCTAAACCTGAAGCGTAGGTCTGCTCGGCCTGCTTGATATCAAACCATAACCAGTTTTTCGGCCAGAGGTGAAAGGTCAGGTAGTCGACATAAGGCGATTGGTGAGCTTTGATAAACAAGTCCATATTATCCAAAGCGCCACGGCTGCCTTCGCTGCCGGTCGAGACCAGCTGTTGTGGGGCCAGCTGTTTAATAAACTGAGCTGTATCATTGACCCACTGCACATAAACTTCGGCGTTTTCAGCTCCGGCCTCACCGCTACCTGGCCGCGGTTCATTCGCTAACTGCCAGCTCATAATAGTGGGGTCGGCTTTGTAGGCCACTCCAGTCACTGTATTTGTGCGCTCTATCAATTGCTTGATCAGGCTACGGTATAAAGCCTGCGATTCGGCCAGGCGATAAAACCGTGCCGAGTTTTGCATAAAGGCGTTCCAGTCTTTGGTTAAGTCGGGGTCCAGCACAGGCTCGCCTGTTTGCCAGGCCACATACTGTGACATACCACCGGACCACTGCCAGAAGTTATTCAGAAACAGCACAGCTTTCATCTCGCGTTTCGCCATTTCTGACAGCAGGAAATCCAGTCCTTGCCAGAGTTCTTCATCGATTTGGCCTGGTGCTGTCTGGATAGCAGGTTTTAACGACATCACCAAAGCACTGGCTTCAGAAGCCGCCAACACCCTTAAGTTAGTCACACCCGCAGCTTTTAATTGATCCAGCTCTTTGATTAAACGAGCTCTGTCACCTTTATCGCCAGCGGCGCCCAGGTAAGCGCCATACCAGAAATTAGTGCCAACAAAATAATAAGCTTTGCCCGCTAACTGAAACTGCTTACCTTTCACCTGCACAAAAGCAGAAGGCGCTGCTGAGTCTGTTGCTACAGTAACGTTTTCGGACACAGGTGCTTTGCCACAGCTGGCTAAAGTAGCCAGCAGCATCAGCCCCAACCAAGTTTTCAACGATTTCATTTTGCCGCTCCTGCAGTAGCTGTCTGTTGTTCACCAGCCCGGAAAGGTACTGCAGGTAAGCCTGCACTGTTGTATAAATTGGCGTAGGTGTAATCGGCCCAGCCAAAACGCAGAGAAACAGGAGTTTTTACTTGTTCGCTCCAGACCAGTACCTGATCAGTGCCCAGCAGTTTGGCCTGAGCGTTATGGTATTTGCCGTCATGTCCTGCAATAGCAAAGCCAAGTAACTGATCGCCTTTGACTGAGAGTCCAGTGCCAACCTGATCAAAGGTTAAACGGAAGCCTGCATCCCTGACTCTGATGCTTTTTAACACCGGGCCTGAATACAGCACATCTTCAACATAAACCACAGCGCGGGCCGCCAGATACAAACGCTCTGCGACAGGCTTTTTCCGGCGTGGATGCACGTCTTCGATATCGCCTAAGTCGGTAATCACCGCCATAGCAGTTTGTGGTAAGGCCAGAGTTTTAGTTTGGGCTTCACGTAACTCAGCCCAGTTACTCTCCATAGGGTAAGGCTGAGGTTTCATATAACTGGCAAGCTGCACATATAAAAACGGCAAAGGTTGTTGCCAGTGCTGACGCCAGCTTTGAATTAAGGTACTGAATAACTTGTGGTAATACTGCGGTTTATCGCCATTACTTTCGCCCTGATACCAAATCACCCCTTTTACGGCGTAAGGCATCAGTGGTTTGATCATGGCATTAAAGAGTACACCAGGTTTCCAGTTCAGGAATTTAACGTCCGGTAATTGAGGTTCAGCGTCGTTTTTATAACGCCAGTCACCTTCCAGATTAAGTTGGCTTGCATCGGCTTTTAACCACAACTGACCAGCACGGCCTACTGAGACTTTATTGTCCCAGCTGTTGATCACCCGCAGAGCTATCAGGTTGTCACCGGCTTTTAACAGCCCTGCAGGCAACTTAATTTCAGTAGTAGAGTCGGCCCAGCTTTCTTCGGCCACTTGCTGACCGTTAACAAAAATACGGCCAATTTGATTGATATCACCAAAAAACAGCGAGGCTTGAGCCGGTGCTTTTTCCAGTTTTACAGTTTTGCGTAACCAGACAATATCACTCAAGGGTTTGGCATTAGGTAAGCTCACTTTTTGCCACTGACTGTCATCTGTGGTTGGCTCAGCCAGTTTGAGCTGTTCAACACCAGCATTGCTGGCTATCAATTGCCATTTTTGCTGGTCTTTTTGTTTGTTCTCTTCGATACGTTGTTGCCATACTTCAGGCTGCGCTTGCATATCCGCTGCATCTTTTTCATAACCAGGCACATTGAGCAGCGCCTGAGCCGGAGTCCAGGCTTCGGCTGCTGTGCCGCCCCAGGTGGCATCAATGACACCTACAGCAACGCCTTTTTGCAGATGATTTTGTTTGGCAAAAAACCAGCCAATAGCAGAAAAATCAGCCACTGTTTCTGGCGAAGCTACAATCCAGCTGGCAGCCGGAACAGGCTGATTGGGTAGGGCAGATAAGGTTTTAGGTAAGGTGTAAAACCGGATTTGTGGCAACTTACTGTCTTGCACTTCCTGTTGCCAGTTTTCAGTTTGAGCACCCAGTTTCCATTCCATATTGGACTGGCCCGAGGCAACCCAGACTTCACCCAACCAGACATCGTTCAGACTGATGCTCTGGCTTTGGGTTTTTACGATCAGGCTATAAGGCCCACCGGCAGGCTGAGGTTTTAATGTTGCCAGCCATTGGCCATTAGCGTCAGCCTTTACTGAGGTTTTACCTTGTGCCAGCTCCACTTCTACAGTGTCACCTGCTTTGGCCTGGCCCCAGACTTTCAGATCCTGATCACGTTGCAACACCATATGATCGGCAAAAAGTGCCGGTAAGGTGAGTTCGCTTGCCATCAGGCTTGTGCTTATCAAGCTCATAAAAATCAAACAACTATGGAGTAATTTAGACATCAGTGTGCTCTTTTTCTGGTTAGCTGCTCAAGCAGTTCAATGCATTAAACTGGCCTTAACACGGGAAAAAAACAAGCCGGACTAAAGTCTAAACTGAAGTCCGGCTGCGCTTTAGTTAGAAACGTGCTCTTAACCCTAAGGTATAACGACGCTCATAAATGTTCTGATTGATTTTCAGACTTTCCCATTGCAGATAACTTTCTTCGTACTCTTCAGTCAGGTTGGTACCCTGAGCAAAGACAGTAAAGTTGTCTGTAATGTCATAACTGACGGACGCATCCACATATGCTGTTGGCTGCTGCCAGAAACCAAAGTCGGCCTGACCCCAGACATTGACAGGGTACTGTAAACGCTTGCTGCGGTAGTTATGTGCTACACGAGCCTGGAAGCCATCTTTTTCATACCAAATGATAGAGTTGGCTGAATGCTCTGAGTTATCCGAAATAGGCAGAGTTTCGCCATAATAATCTTTGCTGGCACTTTCGCTTGGCGCATAAGTGTAGTTAAAGGTTACGCCAAAACCGCTCCAGAAATCTGGCAGGAAATCAAAGGCTTGCTGGTAACCAAACTCGATACCATCAATAGTGCCGCCTTTGCCATTTTGTTTGGTTTGGGTTGGCACCGCAGTGTTACGCACCACGCCATCAGAATCCGGTATATCAGAGCGCAGCACAGTACCAGTCTCAATAAAAGACTCGATATCCATACGGAAAGCGCCCAGGCTTAATAAACCGCTGGAGTTGAAATACCATTCCAGACTGATATCAAAGTTGTCAGAGCGCCATGGGTCCATCATAGGGTTACCATTGGACTGAGCTTGCTGAGCTAAAAACAAACTGGAGTTGTTTGGATCTATAGTGCGGGTGACAGATAAGCCTAAACCTAAATCGTCGGTATTAAGCGCCGTCATGGTTTTGGCATAAGCAGCGCGCAGTTTCAGCTCTTCTGTTAAATCAAAGGAGATATTAAAAGACGGCAGCACGTCTGTGTAATCTCTGTCGGTAATCACATCACCGGCATCTGATAAAGGTGTGCCTGAGATACCTTCGTAATCTACGCCATCTACTGTCACTACTGAGGTTGCGCCCAGAATATTCTGCAGCACATTCAGTTGTGTTTTAATCACCTGCACGCCGAGGTTACCGCGGAAAGGCAGATCTAAAGCGCTGATATCCCCTTCAAAATTAGCCTGAGTGTAGACAGTGCTGGTTTTCTCTTCGACATCATAAGAGTCGGCCGGGTTTTTCTGCCGGACATTGCCACCGTATAAGGCATTCTGGAAACCCAAGGCATCGTCCATCACTTTAGGATCAATAAAATACAGCCCGGCTGAAGGTAAGCCTGTAACAGGGCCAAAATCACTGATTTGTTTTACCCAACCTGCTGGTAAACCAGAAAATGGCTGTAAAGCAGCAATAGACAAGCCAGTGTCAGGCAAACTTGAGGCTGGATCTTTCCACTTGGCGTAGACAGTTTTGCCAGCGCTTGAGGTAAAAGGTGAGACTAAATCATAAGTAAAACGGGTCACATCACGTTTGGCATAACGCACACCAAAATCGACAGAGGTGATGTTTTCCAGCTCAAAAGCATAGCTGCCGTCCGCTCTTAAAATATCTAAGTTGGCTTCATCATCTGAGTTGTGTTCAGAGTACGTAGAGACCAGACCGTAATTGGCCATATTGCCGGTGTCGACCCCTATGTTCCAATCCGGATGTTCACCACGGTAATCGATAGAGACCGGAATATAGTAATACAGGGGTAAACCATTGCTGCCAAGCAGCGGCTGGCCATTGGCCTGAGTAATAGGTAAACCTTTGATACCACCTGGGTTTACAGCCACAGAGCCATTGCCAAAATCGGCGTCTGCGCCCACTTGAGACAAACCATCATTTAAGTAGGAATCGGCAAAGTTTTTAGTGCGCTCAGCTGTGGCTTTGCCATGTAAATAACGCACTGAGCCTTTAAATCTGTCGCCGTTGTCGTAATCCAGCTGCAGATTGGTGTTCAGTGATTCACGGTAATCCACTTCACTGCGTGAGTAGGCATTTAAACCACGAGCTTCTAAATCCACCGACTCAACGGCATAAAAACCCGGCGCTACTTCAGTGGCTGCATCTGGTTTAAACCAGCCCCAGTTTTGCCAGGCATTGTGCGCCACTATGCCTGAAGCACGGTCAAACTGGTCCATGTCGGTGTAAAACACGTCGGCAGTTAAAGTTAAAGTGGAAGACAATTCGTATTGGAATGAAGTGGTTAAACCTAAACGCTCACGTTCAACAAAACGGTTCATGGCGCTGTGGCTTTGGAAGCTGAAAAAGGTGTCCGTGGTATCGCCGTCAGCATTGACATCAGCAGCACCCTGAGGCCAGGCCCAACTTTCGCCAGCTAAACCCCACCAGCCGTCATTTTGCGCGCCGTTGCGGTAATTGGCTAAGTTAGAGTTGGAGTAAGTGGCAGAAAAAGCTGCGCCCCATTTGTCGGCGTTGTAACCTGCGAACATGCTGGTTTTGTCGTCCACTTCTTCAGTGTACGAACCATAAGTGCCTTCAGTGGCGCCTACTAAAGTCCAGCCTTGTTCCAAATCAAAAGGCCTGTGGCTTTTCAGGTTAATAGTGCCGGAAATACCGCCAGCTAAAGTGCTGGCAGTGGGCGACTTTAATACGTCGACACCAGAAATTAATGACGAAGGAATATCAGTAAAGTCAGGTTGTACTGTGGTAATAGAACCAGCACTTAAAAATTGTTCGCCGTTTAGCAGAGTAGCGACTTGTGGCATACCACGTACGTTGACTGTAGAACCTTCGCCTGCAGAGCGGCGGATTTGCACGCCGTTAATACGTTGTAAGGAGTCGGCAATAGTCGTATCAGGCAGCTTACCTATGTCTTCTGCCACTATGGAATCAACCACCTGATCTGAGTTACGTTTAGTGCTGATCGAGGCAACTTGCGAGCCTTTGACGCCTCGCACCAGGATTTTTTCAATTTGGGCATCTTCGGCTTGAGTTTTTTCTGCTTGCTGAGCCTGAGCATAACCTGCACTCATGGCCAATACGGAGCTGATGCTTAAGGCCAGAGCACAGCGCTTAAACTGGTTGTGGGAATTGTTCATATCTCTTTGTCCTGTTGACTGGTCGGGCTCTTTTGCAAGGCAAGACAGCAGGCACCTTCTCCGTTAAGACAAAGTGGCACAGCATGCAACACAAAACACCCGTTGTATTTCTAGTTTATGTAACAGTGAAACTTCACAGTCAGGGTTTATACTTTAACTGATGGTAACCGGTTACATTTTAATTTAAACCTTCCCCAAGGTTTCTAGAATGTAGTGCATGCGAAAATTTTACACAACCGTCTGGTGAATTTTTTTTCATCATGGCCAGCCCATTTAAGCAAGAAGTTATAAAGATAATTATTAATAATCAATTGCTTATCATTTGGTGTTGCGGCTGGTGTTTAGCTGCATCAGTGATAGCTTACTGATAGTGTTTTGCCAAAGGTAAGGGGCTGGATTACTGCTTCTCTTTCCAAAAAGACTATGAAATTTGTAACCGGAACCATTGCCGGTTCAGCGGTGTTTTATTAATCGGGCCCGGTTCTGCCTGCCAGAGCCGGCTGATAGTAGTCAGAGCGAAAACAAGTGATGAAGAGGTTCCATCTGTTGATGCAGTATTACCAATGGCTTGCTTCAAGTGAGGATCTTTATTCCTGAATATGATTACGGTACGGTCGTCAAATAAATGCGTTCGTGGTTATTTTGCTATTTTCTGCTGAAATAGATATATAACTTACACGAACGCATAAATTATTTGACTTTATATAGTGCGTTGATCATTATTTACACGTTCGCACTTAATTTAAGAGCTTGTTATGGACATCATTGTTAAAAGTGTCGCGCAGATTGCAGACGCAGCCCGACTAACCCGTAAAGCCCAGGGTATCGATCAGTTTGCGGCCGCTTCCTTATCTGGCAATAGCGTCACCTTTATCAGCCAGTTTGAGAATGGCAAAACCAGCGTTGAAATAGGCAGGGTACTGGAGCTTTTAGATCAACTGGGTATTGAGCTGGTATTAAAATTACCTATAGATCAAGCTGAGCTAAAGCCTGCTCAGCAAAAGCTGCTGCATGATGCTCTCTACGGGGGCGCTTAATGAGTCGTTCCCTCCATGTGTTTATAAACAATGAACAGATTGGAACTATTTACGAAGAAAATGCGATCTGGGGCTTTGCCTACACAGAAGCATGGCTCAGCCATTCTGACGCCTTTGCTTTATCCTTAGCCTTACCACTTGAGATCGGCATTAAGTGGGATGGCGCTACCACTCGTCCCGTACAGTGGTTTTTTGACAATCTTTTACCTGAAGAAAATGCGAGAGTTTTACTGGCCGAAGACGAAAAGGTAGATGCCGGAGATATCTTTTCGTTACTGCTGGCAATAGGTGCAGAGTCGGCAGGAGCTCTGACTCTGTTAAGTCCGGACGAGATATTGCCTGTAGGTGAAGCTCATCCATTAACCGCAGAAGAGCTTAATCAACGTATTGAAGCTTTGCCTAAAACTCCACTGAACGACAAAAACAGAAAACGCATGTCGCTGGCTGGCGCTCAGCACAAGATGTTGGTTATTTATCGTGATCATGCTTTGGCTGAGCCTTCGGGCCAATGGCCATCCACTCATATCCTTAAACCAGAGCATTCACAGCCTGCCACTTATCCTTTCACCTGTCGCAACGAATGGTTTGTGATGAAGCTGGCAAAATTATGCAAAATGAATGTTCCTGAAGTTGATGTTTTGTATGTGCCTCAGGCAGCCTATGTTGTTGAGCGCTTTGACAGAACCGGTACTTATCCGGATCTGCAAAGGCTGCATATACTGGATGGCTGTCAGTTGCTGAATATTCCTCCAGCAGATAAATACAAAGCAAGTCATGTTGAGTCGTTGGCTAAAATGGTTGAAAGGTGCCGCACTAAAGCACTGACCCAACTTATTTTGTTTCGTTGGGCTTTGTTTAATGCTCTGGTCGGCAACGGCGATGCGCATATGAAAAACCTGTCCTTTCGTTTTGAGCGGGGGCAGGTGGCTATCATGCCGCATTACGATTTGCTCTCAACCGTTATTTACGAGGAACGCGGCCAGCATTTAAATGCTGAACTGTCTCAGCCTATGGGCGCAGCCAGAACCTTTGCCGATTTGAGGTTACAGGACTTGCTGGCGTTTGCTGCGGGACTGGGGATTAAAGCCACTTTGGCTGAGCGTGAAATTAAAACCATGACTGGCCTCATCACCAAGGGAGCAACAGCCTTAATTCAACAGGTAGAGGCTTTGCCCCTTTACCCGGGCAAAGCGGGTGAGCTGCGTATGCTGCGGCAAATTGAACATCTGGCCATTCATGAGATGATTCGCAAAATAAGCTGAACTACCTGCGCTTATACAAATACCGGAACCGTAACTTTAGGTACAAGCTACTGTTTTATATCTTATTTATGGTGCCAACAAAGTCATTTTACTGCGCTATACTGAAGCCGTCTTTGTGCCGAGCTGGCTCGTAGAGTTATCTTGCCAGCACCAGTTGGAGTTTTTATGCCTGCCTATGACGATATCATCCGCAGAAACAATGTGCAGATCACAGGAACAGGTCAGCAGGTGATGCTGATGGCTCACGGTTTTGGTTGTAATCAATTGATGTGGCGTTTTCTGCAGCCTTACCTGAGCAGTCAATACAAGTTGGTGCTGTTTGATTATGTGGGTTCTGGTGCGTCCAACCTTGCCGCATACTCCAGACAAAAATATGCCGATTTGGACGGCTACGCTCAGGATATAGTAGATATTTGCACCAGCCTCGATTTGCACGATGTAGTGCTGGTGGGCCATTCTGTGAGCAGTATCATCAGCTTACTGGCTGCCAGGCAAATACCGCAGCGTATCCACAGCATAGTGATGGTTTGTCCTTCACCCTGTTTTTTAAATGATCCGCCTGAGTATATGGGAGGCTTTAATAAAGCCGATTTAACCGAGCTTATTGATCTGATGGATAAAAACTACATTGGCTGGGCTCAGTATCTGGCGCCTTTAGTTGCCGGTAATGCAGAGCAAGACTTTGTCAGTGCTGAGCTGGCCGAAAGCTTTTGCAGCACTAATCCTATCAGCGCAAAAAACTTTGCTAAAGCTACCTTTTTCTCCGACTATCGCGCCTTATTGCCACAAAATACGCATCCTGTTTTGTTGCTACAAAGCCAAACCGATGCGTTGGCTGCTTTGTGCGTTGGAGAATACATGCACAAACAGACACCAAACAGCGCACTGCAGGTGGTTGAAGCCAAAGGCCATTGTTTGCATATGACGCACCCACAGCAGGTTGCTGCTCATATAGTGCAGTTTATGCAGCAGCTGCAACCGGCAGAAAGCCTGGTATGACGCCAGATTTCAGTCCACAAGACTTTCCTGTAGGACTGGTTGTCACCAGCCTGAGTGATGGCGAAATCCTGTTCGCTAACCAGTATTTTTATCAGGTAAGCCAGCAAGAGCCAGAGCACGAAAGCCGTTTTGCCGCGCTTTTTACCGCAGCTTCCAGCATAGTGCTTGAAAGTTTTGTGATGCCTATGTTGCTGCATCAGGGCTACTGCAATGAAATTCAGCTCAGCCTGCGAATCAAGCCTGATGGTGTTGTACCTGTGCTGGTCAACGCCCGTATAGAGCAGGGTGAATCGCCCTGTATTTATTGGGCTATCAGCACGGCGCAACAACGCGACAGCTTGTATCAGGAATTGGTGAACCTGCGAAACGACTTAGAACTCAGAGCTGAGCGACTGGAGGTCTTGTCGCAAACCGATGAGCTGACCGGCCTGATGAACCGCAGAGCCTTTGTCTCCAGAGCCACCACCTTGATCAAACAAGGGTTGCGCCATGGCATAGCCTATTCATTTTTTATGATCGATCTGGACCACTTTAAACATATCAACGACCAACAAGGCCATGATGTAGGTGATGAAGTGCTACATAAAGTGGCGCAGCTGCTGGCCAGCAACAGCAGAGAAAACGACCTGCTGGCCCGGATTGGCGGCGAAGAATTTGCCATTATCACGCTAAACCAAAGCAGCGAATCGCCTATGCAGTTCGCCGAAAAGTTACTCAGTAAAATTCGCGCAGAAAAAATTCATGGTATGGACCTGACAGTCAGCATCGGCCTTGCCATCTCAGCCAAAGCTAGTTTCGAGCAGTTGTACAAAGGCGCGGATATACTGCTGTACGATGCCAAACACCAGGGCCGCAACAGGCTGATGTGGCGGGATATTGATGGGGACTAAGCTAAAGCTGGCGGAATAGTCTGGTTTGGGGACTTGGCTTTCCGCTAAAGCTTTGTAATAGTGGACCTATTCTGGCGTCAGCCATAGACAAGGATTGCAGCTTAGGCATGAGCAGTAACATTGATATTTACCATCAAGTGGCAGAAGGTTTTGCCAGCCAATACAACGCGTTAAAACCTGAAGAGGTGCATCAAAGCTGGCGCAGTTACTGGCCAGCTGCAGAGGCCTTAGTGCTGGATATTGGCGCTGGCAGTGGCCGCGATGCGCTCTGGCTGGCACAACAAGGTTGCGAAGTATTTGCGGTGGAACCAGCCAAAGCCTTACGTGAGTTAGGGCAACAACAAACTGCTACTTTAGAAGGCGGCCAACACAAACCAGTTCACTGGCTGGACGACCGCTTGCCAGAGCTAAAAACTGTGCTGCAACTGGGTCTGAAGTTTGACCTGATTTTAGTTAGCGCAGTCTGGATGCACCTGACCCCAGCCGAACAAGAACGTAGTTTTCGTAAATTATCCAACTTATTAAAAGCCGGTGGCCGTTTGGTGATTAGCTTGCGCCATGGCGACTTTAACGACGGCCGCACTGCCTATCCAGTTAGTATTCACAGCATAGAGCAGCTCTGCGTGCAACACGGGCTGGAACTTAGTTTTCAGCAGCAAGGCAAGGACGCTATGGGCCGTAGCGACGTAGAGTGGCAAACTGTTGTCTGTACTTTACCGGACGATGGCAGTGGCAGTTTAAGTCAAGTACGGCATATCATTTTAAATTCGTCCAAATCATCCACCTATAAACTGGCCTTGCTGCGCACTTTGGTGCGTATTGCCGATGCACATCCGGGCGCAGTGCTCGATAGCAGCAGTCAGCAAATTATCTTACCTGTCGGCTTAGTGGTGCTGTATTGGATCCGACAATTTAAGCGCTTACTTGATGGGTATAACCTGCAACAAAACTCTGATCCTTCAAAGCGTTTAGGTTTTCAAAAAGCCGATGGCTGGGACTTACTGACGCATTTGGCCGCAGACGATTTTGCCATAGGCGCTTTGTTTACCGGCCCTGATGCCCAGGCGCTGCAAAAGTTATTTAGCCATTGCATCGATACTATCCAGCAAGGCCCGGTGACTTTTATCTACCAAAAAACAGCGGATAACCCGCTTTTTGCGATAGAGAAAAAACGCCGCGCAGCGACAGATACGGTGCTCATCGACAAGGATTTTCTCGCCAGCTTTGGCCATTTCATAATTCATCAGGACAAACTCTGGCAGTGTTTGCGCCACTACGGTTGCTGGATTGAGCCTTTATTAACCCGGCAATGGGTGGATGAAATGGCCAAATATCAGCTGAATAAAGCACGGGTGCTGCCACTTGAAACCTACTATTTAAGCCTGCAATGGCTGGAACAAAAACGCGAAACTGCAGCAGTGCGCGACAAAGTAGTGCAGCTGCAACAACAAGGCGAAAAAGTGCTGTCGGTATGGAGCGGCAGTTCGCTAAAACAATTCGATATAGACCACTGCCTGCCATTTTCCTATTGGCCCAATAACGATCAGTGGAATTTATTGCCTTGTACTGCAACAGAAAACCGCAGCAAAAGCGACCGCCTGCCAGGTCGCGATTTACTGCACCACAGCCGTGGCCGCATCAACAACTGGTGGCAACAAGCCAACAGCACGACAGCCGAACAACGGCGCTTTTTCACCGAAGCTAATTTGTCCTTGCCAGGCCTCAACAACCAAAACCACGACTTTGAACAAGTATTCGAAGCCCTGCAGTTTTTGGTGTTTGGCGTAAAACAACGGTTGCAGGTGGGGGAGTGGCGGCTATAACTAAAGTTTGTGGATTGATTTTCGGGATTGAAATTCAGGCGTTTCTGTTATAGGTTCTCAGCAAATCATGGATGTTGTGGTAAATCAGGATGATTGTAAAAGACAAATTGCAAAAAGCCGCCGCTGGCGTGCGTCAGAAAGCTGGAGACCAGCAAGAACAGGATGTAGCTTTTTACCTGCGTCGTGCTTTTAAAGACGAAGATAGGGTGAGAGTGTTTCATGATATTCAGCTGTGTTACGACGGCGAATTCGCCCAGATTGATCACCTTATCGTCTATACCTTCGGTTTTATTGTGATTGAATCTAAAAGCATTAAAGGCGAAGTACGGGTGAATGCCGAGGCCGAATGGTCACGCAGCTACCGCCAGCAATGGCAGGGAATGCCATCTCCGGTGAAGCAAGCACAATTGCAGCTGAAAGTGCTCAGAGATGTGCTTACCAATAACCATGAAAAAATGCTGGGTCGTTTGTTTGGCTTAATTCAACTGGGTTTAGGTGGCCGTTGCTATGACGTTTTATGTGCCATTTCCAGTGATGCAATTATTGACCGAAGCAAAGCGCCAAAAGACGTAGCTGCCAAACTGGTGAAAACCGAGTTTATTGCAGACGCCGTGAAAGACCTGATGCGTTTGCCTAAGTACCTACCCACTAAGTTACGTGTTTATGATTCCAGACCAGATTTTAACTCTGAGGAACTGGATTCCATTTGTAGTTTCCTGCTCACTGAACACCTGAAGTTAAGGCCGGAAGAACAAGATCTGGTGCGCGCAGCTCAGCCACAGCCTAAAAGTGCAGCTAAAGAGGTTGAAGTTCAGACTGTGGATCTATGGCAAGTCAAAGAGAAAACGAAGTCTAACCCGGCAGAACCCATTAAAACTGCCGCCAGCCACACCGAACCCTTGGTCAACGGTTTATGTAAACATTGCCAAAGCTGGGATCAGCTGTCAGTCCATGCTGGGCGTTATGGTTACTATTTGAAATGCCATATGTGCAGCAAGAACACAGCACTAAAACAGCCCTGTACTAAATGCCATAGCCAACACACCAAAGTACGGAAAGAGGCCGACAAGTACTTAGTTGGCTGTGAAAGTTGTGGTCACAGCTGGCGGGTGTTGTAGGGCGCTTTGTGCCAAAAGTGAACATTGGTTGTATATATGGTCGAATACAGATTTTTATTCGCTTGAATCATAAAACAGGCACGTTTTGAGCCAATTAACAGACGCACTTATTTGTTGCTAAAGAAGGAAAATCACGCTAGCTTAGATACTTATAGTTGGCTAACCTAAAAATAGCAGGCCAGATAAAAGTAATAATGTGCCGACACGTTTTTGGTCGTAGCGATCAGTGGTTGATTTTGATTAATTGCTTTTTATCAACAAGTTAAAGCTCGTTTGTCATCTGATAAAATCATAGAAAACGTGCCAGCACAAATGTTATATGACAAGGGAATCATGAGTGAATTTCTAGATCTACTCACAAACAACGCATTAATCTCAACTCTAATTTGCGCTGCAATTACTGGAATTTTAACGTTGTTATGGGGTATCTACAAAGACGACCGAGATAGTAAGGCGATTGTCAAATTTCTCACGGAATCAGCCACAGAAACCTCGCATACTTTCCGTAGCACTGAAGCCATAGCTTCTAAAACCAAGCTTACACAAGGTCGAGTTGAAGTGCTTTGCGCGAAGCACTCAAAAATTTCGCGTAATGCAAAGGAAAAACAATCATGGAAGCTCAACTTGTGAGGTGCCATATAACAAGTTACTTAATTTTCGTTGCGGTCACAAAAAAATTGGCATCCACGGGACTAACTACGCTGTGGCGGCCAATTGGTAGTGGCATGGTATTTAAGAAGTTATTTGCAATAGGAGAAGTAAATGCAAAATAGAAAACCACTTGGAAAAAAATCTGGATTTAGCGTGGTCCAAGTAGATGAATTGGATGCAAATGGGAATGTTGTAAGCACGTCTTACGAGGTAGTAGATCCCAATGGAAATGTTATTGGACGATTCGGATCCTTGAAAGACGCTCAAGATTTCCTCAAGACTGTATTACCACAAGAGCCAGAACCACCAAGACCTTCTGGTCCCAGAATGTAAATATAACAAGTCAAGTAAGAGGGGCGCCAAAAAGCGGCGCTCCTTCTTGAGGAGTTAACGTCTGCTATTCGCTCAGAGATAACATTCGCCAACCTCTCCAAACTCAAAACAGAGATCTACAAACCATAACCTAAAGGTTTATATGCTTTAGACCTCTACACCAATAGCACGAGTTTTCTTCACCCCAACGCACTCCTCACCATAGGCAGTATCCTGCGGCTAACTGGTACTTGTTCGCCGTTGTTCATTAGTAAAAAGCCTGTGCTGGCAGCTGTGTTTTGCTGGCTTGTGGATTTTTCTAATGCAGCTATGCAGTCGGTGTTGACTACGTAGGAGCGATGCACCCGTAAAAAGGTGCTGGGTAGCTGGTTTTCCAGTTCTTTTAAATTGCCGCTGTAGAGGATGGATTTTTGGTCGCTGAAAAATAGTTCGGTGTAATCGCCTGCGGCTTTGCAGTACACCAGGCTGTCGGTGGACACCCATTCTACTTTGCCGGCGCTGCTGATTTTAAGTTTATGTGGTTGTTGTTTTTGCTGCAGTTGGTCCAGCTTCAGTTGCAGCTTCGCCACTTGCTGCTCTTCGGTTTTTCTTCTGGCTTGTTCTTTACTAAGTTCCTGCGCCTGTTGCACAAATAAAAAGCCTAACACCAGGCTTATCAGGTAATAAAACAGGCTGTCGTGAAAACGGCCCAGACTGAGCTGGATGGCGGCGCTAAGCAGGCCGTACACCAGCAGAAATAGCCATAATGTGAGGGATCGCTGCTGAGTGAGCCTATAGGCAATAAGCAGTGTCGAAAGCAGCGCTGGCATCAAAATAGCCGTAGAGGTTTTCGTATCAAAGCCTGTCACCAGCAGCACAGTAGCAAGAGTTAGGGCTATTCCGCCGCCAATCCACAGCGCTTTGTGTCGCTCGGCAAACTTGCGCACATTGTAAACCCACAGGCTGCAGCCAAAGCCCATGGCAAAAGACACAATCAGCAGTAGCCGCACATCGTGCATGGGGTAGGTATAGCTGAACAAGGGGCGGGATAATTCGGCCAGTAGCTGACTGGCGGCGAACAATGCCATCAGAAAAAACAGCAAGTGCGACTGCCGGCGATAGGGGGTAAAGCTGGACACCGCAAAATACAAGGTGCCCATGATCAGCGCACCCAGTGGGATCAGGGATAGCCAGTTATCTTGCCATATCGAACTGGCCTGCAATGCATAAGAGCCAAGCCCGATAAAATGAATAGGTGTTTTAAGCTGTAAAAAGCCGTGATGCGACGACAGCTGCAGTACCAGTTCGTTGTGGTTTTGTTTGATCAAATCCGGTGGCAGATAAAAGCTGGTGTCCATTAATCCGGCAAATTCTTTGTTGGCCGAAAGGCTTGGCGTGCCATTTTGGCCCAGATAGTGGCCATTAAAAAACACCCGGCTGGACGTTTTGGCGTACACATAAATGGCATAAGGCTGATCGTTTTTCAGCACCTGGTCTGGCAGTTCGAGCTTAGCCTTAAGCCAAAGCGCTTTGTTTTGCGGGTCTATTTCAGCGGCCGTTACTGTATTGCAGCCGGGCTCGTTAAATGCAGGCGGCGTTTCGCTGTCGGAAGTGGCCGGGCAGACTATCACCTCGTTAGGGTCAATAGGGAGCACGGTCTGAGCCAGAGCATCGCCGCAACAAAGAGCTGCAAGCACTAAGCATTTCAACAGCAGAGTTAAATAGTTCAGAACAGCCTCTCTACACTCTATTTGTTTTTAACATAACCGCTTATCGACCCTTTGCTACCGCTTATCGGCCTTTACCGAAAAAGCACTGCCGCCAGTAGATTAACAGCTGAAAAGCCAGCCGGATAGAGTAATAGTGAATGCAGTTACCGCACAATGAAAAGGGAATCACCGTATGAAATTCAGATACTTAAGTACCATAATCATCACCATAACCACTTTGCTGCTGAGTTGCACGCACTCTGCTATCGCAAGCGCAGCGCAACCCCAGGTTTTTGCCAATGAAAAAAGTATCATCTTTGAAAATGATGGCCAAAAAGTAGCGGCTTATGAAGGCAGTATTCAGGTGCCAGAAAACCGGTCTAAACCAAACAGCCGCTTGATCCCTGTGAAATACATCCGCTTTCCGGCCACAGGCAAACAAAAAGGCTCGCCTATTATTTACCTGTCAGGTGGCCCTGGTGTTTCTGGGATTCAAACCGCGCGGCAGCCTAATTTTCGCTTTCCGCTTTTTATGGCATTACGTGAATTTGGTGACGTGATAGCGCTGGATCAGCGCGGCACTGGTTCTTCGGATATCACGCCTGAATGTGTCTCTGGCCAGAAAGTGCCAACGACAAGAGTGTTCACCGACAGCGAAGTGGACTTGCTGCATAAAAAAGCCGCTGCTGAATGTGTTGAGTTCTGGACTAAAAAAGGCGTCGATGTCTGGGGTTACACCACTAAAGAAAGCGTGTTTGATTTAAACGATTTAAGGCAGCATTTTAACGCCGACAAAATGACTTTATGGGGTATTTCCTACGGCAGCCACCTTGCGCTGGCCAGTTTGAAATACATAGACCAGCATATTGATAAAGTAGTAATCGCCAGTGCCGAAGGCTTGGACCAAACCGTGAAATACCCGGCCCGCACTGACGAGTATTTTGACCGCCTACAGCAGGCTATTAACCAACAACCTGCTGCAGCCAAAGCTTATCCGGATATTAAACAACTGATCCGCCGCGTGCATGCCAAACTGGAAAAACAACCGCTGGCGCTGAGCATACCGCAAGAAGATGGCAGCGAATTTAAATTGCTGTTTCAGCGCAGCCATCTGCAAGGTTTTGCCTCTGCCATGATTGCCGACCCGGACCGCGCTGTGCCTATGTTCCTTAGCCTTTATCAAACGTTGGATCAAGGCAATACCGACGTGTTAATGGCGATTTTAAAACAAGGTTATATCACTGATGATGCTATTTCTTTTCGGGTGATGCCCTTTGCGATGGATATTGCCTCAGGCATTACCGAACAGCGTTTAGCCTTAGTCAATCAGCAGGCCAAAACAGCCTTGTTAGGCAAAGCGCTGAATTTCCCAATGCCACAACTGAATAAGGCGGTAGCTGGCTTAGATTTGGGCGATGAATTCCGTGCTCTGCCTCAAAGCAAAGTGCCAACTTTACTGCTGACAGGCACATTAGATGGCCGCACTTATATTCAAAGCCAACAAGAGGCTACAGCAGGTCTGACTAACTTAACTCAGGTGATGGTGGTAAACGCCGGACATAACTTGTTTATGTCATCGCCCAAGGTGACTGAAGTGATTAAAGACTTCTTAAAAGGCGAAAAGGTTAGCACTGACGACATTCAGGTAGAGCTAAAACCTTTACTGGCGAACTAGCTGAGAGTTGTTGCTGACAAATGTGGCGCAGTTAGAGCAAACTGCGCCACAATTTTCAATGGTAAATGGCGCAGTTCTATGAAACCGCGCCACTATTTTCAATGGTAAATGGCGCAGTTCAATGAAACCGCGCCATTTGGGCCCTCAGCTTTTTACAACCCAACGCCCTTGTTTTTTCGGGCCTTCAAACTTCAGCAAACCTCCGGTTTGCCACACATTTCCGCCCAAGTACGGCGTTACACTGATATGGCTATATTCACTTCAGGCATTGACAGGTCGATGCCGGACGTAAGTTCATTCGCAATAGTGTGAGTGTCCGTCAGTAGTTTTTCTATTTCACCCAACTGTTTTTGCGTTTCTTTGTCATTGTCTTCTGTGCGTAACAAGGCTTTTAGTCTATTGAATAAAGACTGTAGCTCTTGTGCTGTCTCCTGCAGCAGGCGTTGATCTTCACGGCGCTGTTTCTGAGATTGTTCTTTTTCTGTCTGCTGCGACAAAGATGTAGCTGTGGACGCATCGCTCTGTGCTGCTTTTTCCTCATCAGGGGCTTGTTCATCCTCGCCAGAGGTGGCCTCATCAGCAGCTTGTGCTGTGTCTTGTTGCTCAGCGCCCGTATTGTCGGTGGTACTCTCTTCAAACGGCTCAGAAAGCGCAGCTGTTGATTCTGGCTCAGTGCCTGTTAAACTCCCGCCAATAGCAGTTCCAGCCGAGCCGTCCCAGCCCTCTTTTAGCTCGTTGGCTGTGCTTTTTAGCTCATTTGCCAGTTGTTTCAGTTCCCGCAGCAGTGCTTTGGGGGCCAAAGCGCCTAATAAAGACACCAGTCTTTTTAATTCATCAACGCGTTGTTTAATTTCTGCCGCCCGTTCGCGGGCTCGGGATTTTTTGGCTTCCGACATCTGGTGCTGATAGGTGTTGAGTGAAAGGTTCAGCTTCAGTTTTTCCTGTGCCGCTGCGCTAAAACTCACCTTGGTGGATTCAGAGCTCTGTTGCGCCGCAGCATCCACAATAGGCTGAGGTAAGGCTGAGGTTTTAGTGTCTGGCTTAGTTTTAGTCACAACATAGCTTTGCAACAGGTTATTCGCTGGAATGGGGGACACCATAAAAAAGCTGGCCTTTTAAAACAGTTTTGCATGGTATCGGCCAGAAAGGTCATAGATTGAACTGTATTTCAATGCTGCACGAGTTGGAGTCTCAAGCGGTCTCGTCACCAGACGACGGGGAAAACCTTTCTACTCTGTCAGCGCTTTGTCCGGAACTGTATATCGCTGAATTCGAATTCACTGAAAAGACACTTCAACTGTGTCAGAGGTTTAATTAACCTGATGTGATGGGACATCGAGATTTTCCGCCTAACTTAACCAGATAAAAACAGGCTATTTCGCTCATTTTTCCCGCTGTTCGTTGCAGCTTTTCCGCACTTCGTCGCATTCTGACACTGGACATAGCGGCAAATGAGCGTTAAAACAAAGTAATAATAAAGTTGACTGTGGTAGCGTGGCGCTTGGGTGGCTGGAAGATAGCCCGCAGTGCTGTTGCGTTAGTGCTGATACAACTGCAAAAAAATAAAAAAACAAAAAATAAAAAAAGCCAAAAAATGGCAGTTTCTATCGACAGGGGAGCGAACAATTAAATTGTTTAGCAGCGTTTTGAAATTTATATGGCGGAAAACTCGGAGTCTTTCGTCTTGGTATTCTGCATGGGGGAGAAACATGCAGGGGGGATATCGAAGCTTCAAACGGCTTTTATGGATAGTGTTGATTGTATACAGCCTGAATGCTGTCACAGTTGCCAATGAAATGCCTGCTGAAATTGCTTTCAATATACCAAGACAAAGAGCTGACTTGTCACTGATCAGTTTCGCCGAACAAGCCGACATCACTTTGCTGTTTCCGTTGGAAAAAATGGCAGACAAAGAGACCAATGCTTTGCGTGGGCGTTACTCCATCCATCAGGCCTTAAGCCTGATGCTGATGAACACGGGTTTAAAGCCGGTGATCAGTGAAAGTGGGCAGGTATCTATTCAGATAGATGCTACTTTCGAGGGTAATAACGACATGAATTATAAGAAAAACAAACTTGCAACAGCAGTATTGGCTGTGGTCGGTGCCGCAGCTGTGGCTCCTGCAGTAGCTGCAGCGCAGGAAACCAAAGAAAAGAAAACCGAAGTGATTGAAGTGCGTGGTATTCGTGGTGCATTGGGGCGTGCCATGGATTCAAAACGCGAAGCAGGTGGTGTAGTTGATTCCATTTCCGCCGAAGACATAGGTAAGTTTCCCGACACCAACCTGGCAGAATCTCTGCAACGTATTTCTGGTGTTTCGATAGACCGCTCAGGCGGTGAAGGCCAATTAATTACTGTGCGTGGTTTTGGCCCTGAGTTTAATACTGTGCTGGTGAATGGCCGGCAGATGGCCTCTGAAAACCAAAGCCGTGCTTTTAGTTTTGACACTATAGCGGCCGAGCTGGTGCGTAGTTTAGATGTGCATAAAACCTCAACTGCCACTCAGCAGTCGGGTGGCATAGGTTCAACTGTTAATGTGAATACAGCGCGGCCGTTCGCTATTGGCGGCTTTAAAGTGGCTGGTAGTGTCAAAGGTGTGTACGAAGAAAACAGCGAACAAACCTCGCCTCAGGTATCAGGTTTAATCAGCAATACCTTTAACGATGGCAGCATGGGCGCTTTATTGGCTGTGTCGCATCAACAACGTGAAACCAGACTGGATCAGGCGCAAATCGACGGTTGGCTGGAAAACGTCGGTGTGCCAAACCCTGTCACTCAATCCGGTCAGGCTTATACAGGCAATATTTTTTCGCCTCGTAACTACGACCATAAAGTCACTTTTGAAGACCGCACCAGAACCAACGCCAATTTAGTGCTGCAGTATGCGCCGTCCGATAGCCTGGAAATCACTGCTGACGCGCTTTATTCAGACTTTGATGTTGAAGCTGATACCACCTCTTATGGCCACTGGTTTACTGCGCCTAACTTAGAAGGTTTTGGTGGTGCTGCAGGCCCTGTGGTGGACGCCAATGGCACAGTGATAGATTTGTATCAGGAAGTGGGTTTAGCCACTGATATGCACGCCAAGAAATTTGACCGTTTAACTGACACCAGCTCATTAGGTTTAAATTTCAACTGGGATGTGAACGACAAATTAAATATGAAGTTTGATCTGAGCCACTCTTCAGCCGAGCGTGAGCCCAATAACGGCCGTGGTGATCAGCTGTCATTAATAGGTTATGCCAACAGAGTGCGTTTCCAGGTCGACAATAATATTCTGCCGTACGCCAGCGAGTTTGCTGCTGCTAATCCTAATATTTTCAGCGGCCAGCAAGAGTTAGACGGCGTGGCTTATCAGCCTGGTGTTACACCTGCTGGTGTGTCTGATCATTTGGATCCAGCCAACAGTAAGGCGCACGTGATGTTGCGTCGTGGCTGGGCTGTGGAAGATGATATTGACCAGTTACGTTGGAATGGTGTGTGGAACGAAGACGCCAGCAGCGGTTTAACCAAAGTAAAATTTGGCGCTATGTACTCCACTGAAAGCAAAAGTCTGGAACGTTGGGACAACGAAGGTGTAGGTATTCACTGTACTTTCTGTGGTTATCCTGACGCGCCTAATATGGCTGGTTTCCCTCAGTATGTGTTTAATGCCGGCAGCGACTTTTTAGGCGATGTCAGCGGCAGTGGCCGTATGCCAACGTCCTGGCTGGCTCATGATGGCGAAGCTAATTTTGTATTCCTGGAGCAATACGCTGCATCAATGGGCAATCCAATCAGCTTTGATGCGGTGCGCCGGAACAAGTCGTACGAAGTAGGTGAAGATACAGCCTCTTTCTATCTGGAAATGGATTTTGAAGGTGAATTAGCTGGCATGCCATTGAGCAGTACTGCAGGTGTGCGTTATGAGCGCACCAGCGTCGACGTGGACGGCACAGATGCGCCTGTCACTGGCCTGACTATTCTGGACGAAACTGAAATGTTGGCCCAGTACGGTGCAGCTCAGTCGATCAGCACTAGTTCCAGCTATGAAGCGATTTTGCCAAACTTCAGTGTCAAACTGGATATCTCAGATGATTTGGTCGGTCGTTTTGCCGCTTCGCAAACGATAACCCGCCCTACGCTGGAAAGCATGTCACCAGTGACAGTGATAGGCACGACCCGTCAGGGCGGCGACTTAACCTCAAGCTCAGGTAACCCTGAATTGGATCCGTTCAGCTCAACTAACCTCGATTTATCGCTGGAATGGTATTACGCCGATGCCAGTTATTTATCTGGTGGTTATTTCCGTAAAAACGTGTCGAACTTTATTACTACTATTACCGAAGACAAAACCTTTGTGCTGGCCAACGGTAGCCCCTTAACTGATCCGTCCACTGGCACAAATTCAGGTGCTGCTGACAGTGCTGACAGTGTGGCTGTATTTACCAATACGCTGCCGGATAACGGCGAGTCAGCCATAGTGGACGGTTTTGAACTGGCGTTACAGCACACGTTCGACTCAGGTTTTGGTGTGATGGCAAACGCCACTTTAGTGGATAGTAATGCCGAGTTAGACCCTGCTGATATCAATCAGGTCTTCGCCTTAACGGGTTTAAGTGATTCCTACAACCTGGTGGCCTTCTATGAAGATGGTCCATTCCAGGGCCGGATCGCTTATAACTGGCGTGATGCTTTTGTGCAGTCTTTAACCCAGTCCAACGGCGATGGTGTGGTCATAGTCGAAGACTATGCACAAATTGATGCCAGTGCCAGTTATGACGTAACGGACAGTTTAACCCTGGTGATTGAAGGCATTAACCTGACCAACGAATACGTACATAAACGTGGCCGTTTTGCTAACCACCTGTTGTTAGTCGAAGACAGTGGTCGCAGGGTTGCGTTTGGTGTGCGTGGCAGCTTCTAAGCAAAGCTGAGTCGTCAGATAAGGCGTTGGTCTATACCCACGTCACTTGATGTTGCAGGGCGGCGACAAGCCAGCGAGACCCCAAGAGCATAGTAAACCTATGTGATTGGGGCGAGATGGCGCAGTCAACAAAGCTGCAGCTTCAAGGGCAACGGGTATACAACGCCTTCTTTACGCTTAAAAACATAACTAGAAGAGACAACTATGCTGGATGCAGACAAAGCGGCTGGCCGCACTGTTCAGACTGTAGTGATAGTAGGTGGTGGCAATGCAGGCTGGTTAACGGCCGGGCGTATAGCGGCCAAACATAAAGCCAAGTCTGGTGGCATTAAAGTGGTGCTGGTGGAATCTCCTTCTGTTGCACCTATTGGCGTAGGTGAGGGCACCTGGCCCACTATGCGCAGCACACTGATTGCTTTGGGCATCAGTGAAACCGAATTTATCCGCGAATGTGACGCCACTTTTAAACAAGGGGCCAAGTTTGCCCGTTGGGTCACAGGCGAAGAGGATGATTTTTACTACCATCCGCTGGTGTTGCCTCAGGGGTTTAGCAAGGCGGATATGGCAGCGTATTGGTTACAAGCTCAAAGCAAGCCAGAGCTGGCACCGCAATTTAGCTCCTTTTCCAATGATCTCTGTTATCAGGAAGCCATTTGTGAGCGCAGTTTAGCGCCCAAAACTATTAGGCACCCCGAGTTTGGCGCTGTGGCTAACTATGCCTACCATCTGGATTCGGGCAAATTTGGTCTGTTTTTGCAAAAACACTGCACTGAACAACTCGGCGTTGAGCATATTCTGGATGACGTCACAGCCATTCAAAGCGCAGCCAATGGCGATATCACTGCTGTGCAAACGAAGAACTCCGGTCTTATCGCAGGTGATTTATTTGTTGATTGCACAGGGTTTTCCTCTTTGCTGTTGGGCAAACATTATCAGGTGCCTTTTAAAGCCTGCGACGACATTTTATTTATCGATACTGCACTGGCTGTGCAGGTGCCTTACCCTGATGAAAATTCGCCTATTGCCTCCCATACCATTTCGACAGCTCAGGACTCCGGCTGGATTTGGGATATAGGGCTGCAGCACAGACGCGGTGTGGGTTATGTCTATTCCAGCAAACACTGCTCAGAAGAACAGGCCCGCGCCACTTTGGCCCGTTATGTTGGCCCTGCTATTGCCGATTTGCCGGTACGAAAAATTCCTATTGTCAGTGGCCATAGAACTGAATTCTGGAAAAACAACTGTGTGGCTGTGGGGTTATCCGCGGGTTTTCTCGAACCGCTGGAAGCTTCGGCTTTAGTTCTGGTGGAAATGTCAGCGCAGATGATTAGCGAACAACTACCAGCCAATCGACAGGTGATGGACATAGTCGCCAAGCGTTTTAATCAAACCTTTTTGTACCGCTGGGACAAGATTATCGACTTTTTAAAGCTGCATTATATTTTGAGCAAACGCAGCGACACGGCCTTTTGGCGCGATAACAGAAAGCCAGAAACTATACCGCAAAGCCTGCAGGACCTGATGCAGCTTTGGTCGCATCGGGCACCTTGTGATCTGGATTTCACCAGCAATAACGAAGTCTTTCCTGCGGCCAGTTATCAGTATGTGTTGTTTGGTATGGGCTTTAAGCCGGACCTGTCGGCGCAGCAGTATTTGCTGGATAACTGGGACTTTGCCGCTCAGCAATTCCAGCAAAACCGCAAAATGATTGAGCAGGCAGTGTCTACTTTACCGACACACCGCGAGTTGATTAGCAAAATCCGCCATTATGGCTTTAGCAGGATTTAATCTTCAGGCCCCCCAAAAAAACAAAATCAAAATAAAAGGTAAGCCATGGCGCATTTAGTTGCAGTGGATCCCCAGATCCACAAAGAGTATTACGTTTATCCTGAGCGAGCTGAATCTGCCGGTGCAGAATTACAGCTGATCCCTGTGGTACCGGCTGAAGTGGCTCATATTGCCTGTCAGATGCCGGTGCTGCTGACGAAAAATGAACTCACAGGCCAGTTTGTGCTGGCCGCTATGACAGGTTTTGAGCCAAAGCAAAACTTGTTCTGGCAGGACGGGCGCTGGCAAGGATTGTATCTGCCGTTGCAACTGCAGCGTCAGCCGTTTTTTCTCGGTAAAAATGACGATGGCGCTGACTATGCTGTGTGTCTGGATATGCAAAACCCTGCTGTTGGTCAGGGCGCTGTGCCGGAGGGAGCGCAGGCTTTATTTAGCAGTACAGGGCAGGACACAGAGTATTACCGCAATGCCAAACAGGTCTTAGCCAGTATTTTGCAGGGCGAAGCTCAGGTGCAGCAACTGACAGAGCTGTTGTTGTCTATGGCGCTTATTCAGCCGCTATCGCTGGACATCACCTTTGCTGATAAAAGCTCAACCCGACTGACAGGCTTGTACAGCATAGATCAGCAAAAACTAGCCACTTTGGATCCGGCCCATCTGGTGCTGTTGCATCAACAAGGTTTATTGGCTGTGGTCTACACCATGTTGAGTTCTATGTCGCAGATCTATGGCTTGATCGACAGGAAAAACCAGCAATTGGCGCGCTTATGACTGTAGAAGTTCGTGTTTTAGATAGTCAGATCCAGTTTTTGCAACTGGGGCAAGAACGCACACCACTGCTGGTGATCGACAACTTATTGCTGGATACAGACTGGTTGTGTCAGCAAGCACAGCAGGCAGATTTTAGCGGCCAGGCCGATAATTATTATCCAGGCATCCGTGCTGCTGCGCCTTTGGTCTACCAACAGGCTATCACTCAGGCTTTATTTCCTTTAGTGCATAATGTGTTTGCGCCTAAGGCCAGTGAGCTTCGAATGCTGATGTCGGCTTATTCCATCGCCACCACCAAAACATCAGAATTGCGGCCCATTCAGATGTTGCCGCATTTTGATACTGTGGAGCCACTGCAACTGGCTATGGTGCATTATCTGTGTAGCCAAGAGTTTGGCGGCACCTCCTTTTATCGCCACAACGAAACAGGTTACGAGCGTATTACGGCGGCCCGCTTGCCTGGTTATGCAGAGTTATTAAAGCAACAGGCCAAGGCGGCCAGATTGCACGAAACACCGGGTTATATGAATGGTTCTACGCCTTTGTTTCAGCGCTTGCATCAAGTGTCGGCGCAGATCAACAGAGTGGTCATTTATCCAGGGAGTTTGCTGCATTCCGGCGATATTCAGCAGGCTCTGTTGTCGGCAGACCCAACCAAAGGCCGACTGACCATCAGTAGTTTTTTACAGCTATGCTAATTTTTGAAGTTTTTTTATTTGGATATAGCGGATTTTTATCAGCTGTTTCGTCTGTAGATGTACAGGGCAGACTTGTTGTGCAGCACCACAGCAGCAAGGTCTCGAATTGGCAGCCAATAAAAACATTATAAATGGACGAAAATGTCAAACGATTCATTGTTTTATAAGCTATATCTGGCGTCGCGCCGCGGTATTTACCGTGCTGTGTCGCGCATAGTTCCGCCACACGAAATTGAAGATATTTTACAAGAGACTTATGTGCGGATTTGCCAGATCGAAAATAAAGAGCAGATCAGTTCGCCGAAATCTTTTATGTTTACCATAGCCCGTAATCTGGCGTTGGACTATAAAAAACAGGCCAATGTAAAGCAGGTCGATCATGTGGATGATCCCGAATTACTGGACCAGTTATTGTCCGAAGACTGCCGCGATGAAGTCTATGATTTGGTGTTATCCGGCACTGAGTTTGGCCATTTTTGTGAAGCTGTACGGCAGTTGCCATTGCAATGTCGCAAGGTATTTGTGTTAAAGAAAGTCTATGGTTATTCGCAAAAAGAGATAGCCACTAAATTAAGAATAAGTGAAAGCACTGTAGAAAAGCATATAGCTACAGGCATGAAAAGTTGTACGCTCTTTATGCGCAAAGCAACAAGTGATGATTCAGGACAGGGTCAAAGTAACGCCAACCGACACTATAGAGGAGGATCTTATGAATAACGTTCACCCGATCCATCTGCTGTCGAAACGCCATCAGGCTGAAACTGATGAGCAGCGTTTGGAACAGGCCTGTGACTGGATTTCCAGAATAGATCGTGGTTTGCAGCCCGAAGAACATCAGGCCTTACAGCAGTGGCTTGCCGAACATCCGCAGCATCAGGACGTGCTGCTTGAAGTGGCGAAATTATGGGACAAAATGGATGCATTAAGCCGGTTGTCCGATTTATTTCCAGCGACAGAAAAAGCAAAAAGCACAACCTCAGGCAAGCACTGGGCTATAGCGGCTTCTGTGTCTGCTTTATGTTTGCTTGGCGCTTTGTTTTATCGCGCCCAAGTGTTGCCACCGCAAGAGTTGGTGCAACAAACAGCGGCCACCTCATTACATGCCACCTATCAGACCAAGGTTGGTGAAAATAATACGATAGAGCTGCCGGATCGCAGCAAGCTGGTGCTCAATACCAATAGTTTTGTCACAGTGCGTTACAGTGAAAACAGCAGGATTATTGAGCTGTTGCGCGGTGAAATTAATATTGATGTGGCGCATGACAAGTCCAGGCCATTAAGCGTGATTGCAGGTGGTAAGGTCATTCAGGCCGTGGGCACAGCCTTTAACGTTGATATCCATAAAGACTATGTCGAGCTTATTGTCACTGATGGCAAAGTCTTAGTGGGGGCTCAGCCTAAAGCCATGGATGATGCCGCTGAACAGTTATTAGCTAAACCTTTACCTGTCAGCTCTTTGGCTATATCCAAAGGCGAGCGGGTGGACTTGGATCCAAAAGCTAAAACTACAACAGCTCAGGTGAGGAAAATTGATCAGGGCGATATAGCGGCGAGTTTATCCTGGCGCTCAGGCAATCTGATTTTCCGCGGTGAAACTTTGCAGGAAGCTTTAGTTGAAATCAGCAGATACACCAATATCCAGTTTGAGCTGGGTGATGATGAAAAAATGAAACAACTTCCGGTCGCAGGTATGTTTAAAACCGGTGACGTTGATGGCTTGTTGGAGGTGTTTAAAAACAACTTTAACGTCAGCCATGAACGATTAAGCGCGGACAGAATACGCCTGAAATACGCAGGTTAATCTCCATCAGTTGCGGTGGCTTTGCGCCGCCGCAGCTTAGTTTGCAAGCCTGTGATCAGGCTGCACCAGACTGACACTCAACAAGGACATCCTAAAATGCCAGCTTCTACCGAGGTCGAACAAACTCGCCCTGAAATCAGCCACACCAGCACTCATCAAAGCTCAGTGTTGTATGTATTTTTTATCTCAGCTGTCGCTGCTATTGGCGGCTTTTTGTTTGGTTTTGATTCGGGTGTGATTAACGGCACTGTGACTGCGTTAAGTAAAGCCTTTCAGTCCGACACTGTGGCGACAGGCTTTAACGTGGCCAGTGTGTTGCTAGGCTGCGCTTTGGGCGCTCTGCTGGCTGGTCCTGCGGCCGATAAGTTTGGTCGCAAACCTGTGATGCTGGTGACTGCATTAGTCTTTGCCATCAGCGCCTGGGGATCAGGAGAGGCTACCACAGCTACAGCTTTTATTTGGTACAGAGTGATAGGGGGTTTAGGTATAGGCGCAGCTTCTGTTTTGGCTCCCGCTTATATTTCGGAAGTAGCTCCTGCTGCATTCAGAGGGCGGCTCGCCACCTTGCAGCAACTGGCTATTGTGTTGGGTTTGTTTGCAGCTTTTGTCAGTAATTATCTGATTGTGCTGGACGCAGGAAGTGCTGAAGCTTTGTATTGGTTTGGGCTTCCGGCCTGGAGATGGATGTTCTGGGTTGAATTATTTCCTGCGTTGCTTTTCTTAGCCGGCGTATTTTTTATCCCTGAATCACCACGTTATCTGGTAGCAAAAGGCGATATTCAGCGCGCCACTACAGTCTTTAGCAAAATTTCTGACGAGCCTGCGGCGGCGCAAATTCAGCAAGTGCAACAGTCGTTACGTGGCGATCAGAAACCTGGCCTGAGAGACTTAGTGATCCCAGGCAAAAAGGCCATTCATCCTGTGGTGTGGGTGGGCATAGCTTTGTCTGTATTTCAGCAATTTGTTGGTATTAACGTGGTGTTTTATTACGGCGCTGAACTCTGGCAAGCTGCGGGTTTTGATGAATCACAGTCTTTATTTATCAATGTATTAGCTGGAACCACTAATATTCTGTCGACTTTTATCGCTATAGCTTTGATTGATAAAGTTGGGCGTAAACCTCTGTTGCTGGTCGGCAGTGTGGGTATGTTTTTCAGCCTGGCGGTTTTAACTTTTGTCTTCGCCAGCTCTGGTTTAGATGCTGCAGGTAAGCTGATGCTGACGGACGCTATGGGTGTAGTAGCCCTGGTAACTGCCAATTTATTTGTGGTGTTTTTTGGCTTGAGTTGGGGGCCTGTTGTCTGGGTTTTATTGGGTGAAATTTTTAATAACAGAATACGTGGTGCAGCTCTGGCCGCAGCGGCCAGCGCGCAGTGGATAGCGAATTTTGCTATCACCATGACTTTCCCTATCTTGTTAGGCTCAGTAGGTTTGGCTGGTGCTTATGGTTTTTACACCTTGTCTGCCTTGATTAGTATCTTCTTTGTGCTGCGTTTTGTTAGCGAAACCAGAGGAAAACGACTGGAAGATATGTAGCCAAAGTTGCTGTCCGAGGCTTGTTCTTGAACAAGACCAAGCCTCAGCCAACAGCTTTTTGCTGCAATTGAGCATACAAGGCACATAAGCTAACAGGCTTGGATAACAGGTAGCCTTGGGCTGAATCACAGTCCATGCTGCTTAAAATATGCAGCGTATTTTGCTCTTCCACACCTTCAGCAACTGTCGCCAGCCCCAGCGTTTTGGCCAACACTACTATGCCTTTTACCAGATTGTAGTCCTGAGCCGAATTACTGAGTTTTTTCACAAAAGACTGATCAATTTTTAAGGTGGCCGCCTTAAATCTACTCAGGTAGTGCAGGTTGGAATAGCCGGTTCCGAAGTCGTCAATCGCAAAACTTATGCCTTGCTCGCTTAAGGTGGAGATCTGTGAGTCAATGGCGTTTTGGTCCTGCATCAGCATGGATTCAGTGATCTCCAGCTCCAGGTAACGGGCTGCTAATTGAGTTTCTGCCAGAATGGCAAGTACATGCTCAGGCAGCATGCCACTGCGCAATTGAGCGGCAGACAAGTTGACCGATACCGGCATGTCGTAGCCTTGAGCCACCCAGTCTTTGCAATCCTTGCACGCTTGTTTCAGAACAAATAAGCCGATGTCATCAATCAAGCCTGTTTCTTCAGCCAGAGGAATAAAAGTCGCGGGGCTGACCAGACCAAAGTCTTTGGATTGCCAACGCACCAGAGCTTCAACGCCATTAATTTTTAAACAGGCCAGATTGTATTTAGGCTGATAATGCAAAAACAGCTCGTTATTTTGTACCGCAAAACGTAATGCCTGAATCATCTCTGACTTTTTGCGTTGCTCGTCCTGCCATTCCGGCAGATAGAGCATGGCTGTATTGCGACCTGAGGACTTGGATCTATACATGGCTAAATCGGCTAAACGGCATAGCTCATTAAAATCTGCAGCATGTTCAGGGTAGTGCGCTACACCTATCGAAGCCGAAATCTTGAATGTCCTGTGTTCGATCGACATCTCATGTGCTATCTGATCTAACACCTGCTGATAACGACTTTGGCTTTCATCCTGCTCTGAATGCTTCAGAATAAGCACAAATTCGTCGCCACCAAAACGGCAGCACAGCTCGCCAGGCTCTAATAAATTGGTCAGGCGTTCTGCCAGGATTTTCAGCGCTATATCGCCATACACATGACCGTAAGCGTCGTTGATTGGCTTAAAGTTATCAAGGTCGATAAAAACCACAGCAAGACGCTGCTCTGATACCACTAGCTTATTAAACTCCAGCTCCGTATTGGCTCTGTTGTATAGGCCTGTTAGCGGGTCGAGCGTGGCGATGCGCTTAATTTCTTGTTGCGAGCGTTTGGATTGCTGGTTTTCATTTTTTAATTCACGCAGCAGAGCATGGAAATCTCTGGCTATATACCAGGCGGTAAAACCTGTGATGGCGACAAAAATATTCATCGCAATGATGGAAACGCCACGGACTTTAGGTTTAGGGGTAGGCAGTAGCTCCAAAAGAATGCCAAGCAATAAAGCCGAGCAATAAAGACCGATAAAAATCAGCAAACTGAAAAATATTCGTTTGGAAGTAAAAAGCGCGGCGTACATCAGGATCAAGGCATAACAAATAATCAGTGGATCGTAGACATTATTATTAATAGGCAACAAAGCGCTGATTAAGAACGTGGTTAACCAGAGGAAAGAATTAATAGCCAGATTGTTTTTGTGGGTGGAGAAAACCAGCCAAAATATGCCACACATCGCCAAAGCTGCTGTGAATAAAATCAACTGAGATTTGGGGCCTGACAGCAGAGCGCCTACAACACAACTAAAAAAGTAGACACAAAGCACCTGAATAAAGCGACGTCTTTGCCTTTGACTGGACTGGTCTGATTCAAACAACATTATCGGCCCTTGGGATCCATAAGCATGGCCTGAGACTAACAAATTAACTGGCCCGACTCTAGCTCACCGAAGCTATAAGTTGCATTTAAGTGACTAAAATAGATTAGCTTTATCGAATATGGGTAAATTATATCCGGTTGAAAATGGATACTTCAGTGTCAGACCTGTTCTGCATCAGCTATCGTACTATGAAGCAGCAGTATTTTACTGTAGCTTTCATACGCCAACTTTGGCTTGAGCACAACACGGCAGGCTGACTATGCAATGGTTTAAATCCAGACTGATATTCCGCGTGTTTTTCACAACATTTTTTCCAACACTGTTGCTGGTATTGGCTTTTTTCCCTGTCTACCAAAGCAGTCAGCAAGCCTCGGTTGCGAACCAGGAGGTTGCTGAATCCTACGCCATTATTGCCGACTCAAATCAACTGGTGCAGCTTATTGTAGATGCGCAAACCGGAGTACGTGGTTATCTGCTGACCGGCGACGAGTTATTTTTAGAGTCGTATTACCAGAGTGTGCCGTCGTTGCGTGCTTTATCGCAGCAGATGGCAACCAACAGAGAGCTTACAGATCCGCAAAAGGATTTACTGCAGCAAATAGAACTTGGGTTTACCGACTGGAAAAATAGCGTGGGGCAACTCCAGATTGAGCTACGTCGTGCTGGCACAGTGAAGCCCGACGATGCTTCTGCAGCTCAAGGCAAGAAGCGGGTCGACGCTTTGAAACTGCTTGCTAATCAACTGATATTTATAGAGCGCGAAAGATTAAAGCTCAGAGAAGAGCAAAGCGAAGTCGCAACAGAGAAAACCCGCTCTTTTCTGCTGATCAGCGCTTGTTTCTGCTTAGCTTTGGCTTTTGTATTGGCTAGTTTTACTGCTTTTTACACATCAAGCTCGCTGACCCAGATCACCAGGGTAGCCCGAGCTTTTGCTGCTGGCGATTTAAAGCAACGGGCAGGTACTGATGGTAAAGATGAATTTAATATTTTGGGCGCAGTGTTTAATCAATTGGCGGAACAGCTGCAACAAATGGTACAGCTTGAAAAGCAACAGACCCAACAATTGCATTTGCAGGTAGAGAAATTAGTTAAAGCACGGATTGAAGATGCCCGTCAGTTAAAACAAGTGGGGGAGTTATTACAAAGCTGTCAGAACCAGGCCGAAGCTGCTGATGTAGTAAGGATAAGTTGTCAGAAAATTTTTGAAGGCAGCAGAGGTGCGCTGTTCTTGGATAGTACTCAAGGTTTTGAGTTGGCATCTAGCTGGGGGGGCGACTCATTTAATCCACATTTTGGTCATGATGGATGTTGGGCGGTACGACGTGGCAAGTTACACTTTTTTGATTCCAACGACACAGCCTTGAAATGTTCACATTTAACCGAGCATTCGCAGCCTGCTTTGTGTATTCCTCTGCTTGCTCGTGGCGATTTAGTGGGAGTTCTAACTATAGAGCCTGATGCTGATTATACAGATGCAGGCCGTTGGCTAGAGGAAAACCAGGAGGCGGCTGCTAATCTGGCAGAGCAACTGGCATTAGCGTTAATGAATATAAAGCTGCGTGATTCCTTGCAGGAACAAAGCATACGTGATGCTTTAACCGGGCTTTACAACAGAAGGCAGATGGACAGCAGTGTGGCTGATATTTTTGCTAAAGCAGTGCGGCAGGCTTTGCCTATGTCTGTGCTCTTGATTGATATCGACCACTTTAAAAAGCTCAATGATGTGCATGGACATGCGGTAGGTGATGAGGCGTTAAAACTATTAGCTGGCTTACTGCAGGACATGTTCAGAGGTTCTGATCTGGCCTGCCGTTATGGCGGCGAGGAATTTGTGGTGTTACTGCCTGGCGCCGATCTGCAGGCGGCACTTAGTCGTGCTGAAGAACTAAGAAAACGTTGTGAGGTGATGAAGCTATTTATCCATGATCAGGCGTTGAGTTTTACTCTATCTATTGGGGTTGCAGCTTTAAAAGATGGCGTTGGTCACGCAGAGGAGTTGTTAAAACTGGCTGACGATGCACTCTATAATGCAAAAAATCTGGGGCGTAACAGAGTGGAAGCGGCCTTTTAATATTATTTTGTTTTGAACTGCCTCATTTGGCTTAGCCTTGTTCAGAAAAAAATGCTTATCCGGCTGATTTTTCAGGTAAACCTTTTGCATCGAATTGACGTAAACTAAGGCCACTTAGCCGCAATAGTCATGGATCTGCGATGCGTTATATCAATACTCCGAATTACGACCACAAGCAAAACGACAAAATCGGCATTTTGCTGACCAATTTAGGCACACCTGATGAGCCAACTCCAAAGGCACTGAAGCGTTATCTGAAACAGTTTTTATCAGACCCAAGGGTAGTGGAAGTACCCCGTTTATTGTGGTGGCTGATTTTAAACTGCGTGATTTTGCAAATCCGGCCACGGCGCTCGGCCAAAGCTTATGCCACAGTCTTTACCGACAAAGGCTCGCCGCTGTTGTTTAACACTCAGGCGCAAAGCGATGCTATTGCCGCTCAGCTGCAACAGCAAGGGGTGCAGAATGTGGTAGTTGATTTCGCCATGCGTTATGGCAATCCAAGTTTTGATGCCGTGCTGGACAAAATGTTTGCGCAGGGCGTGCGTAAGTTATTGGTATTGCCTTTGTATCCGCAGTATTCGGGCTCTACTTCTGCTTCGACTTTCGATGAGCTGGCGGCGAACTTTATGCGTCGGCGCTGGTTACCTGACTTACGTTTTATCTCGCATTACCCGGACTACGCGCCATTTATCCGTGCCGCTGCTGAGAAAATTCGCCAGCACTGGCATCAACATGGTCAGGCCGACAAACTGATGTTGTCTTACCACGGTATTCCAAAACGTTACTTACTCAATGGCGACCCTTACCACTGTGAATGCTACAAAACCTCGCGCTTAATTGCAGAGGAGTTGGGGCTGAGCAAAGATCAGTACCTAACCACTTTCCAGTCGCGTTTTGGCCGCGAGGAATGGTTAAAACCTTATACTGATGAAACCTTAAAGGCGCTGCCGGCTCAAGGCGTAAAAAGTGTTCAGGTGTTTTGCCCAGGCTTTGCTGCGGACTGCCTGGAAACTATTGAAGAAATTGGCGAAGAAAATAAAGAGTATTTCCTGCATGCAGGCGGTGAGCGTTACGAATACATCACAGCACTCAATGCCGAACCCGCTCATATCGATGCTTTATGTCAGCTGATCCACGAAAACCTGCAAGGCTGGCAAGTGGAAGCTGACGCACAGCGTGCGGTTAGGGCTGAGGCTTTGCGGGCGGAGAAGTATCCGGGCTGAGCCCGCGGAATAGTGAAATCGCAGAAGGGATTGATTGCCTGATATAACAAAACCATCTGAAAAGGTGGTTTTGATGTTTAGGTAGTGATGCCGCCAGGAGTACTCGGCGCTTCCTGCGCCTCGCCCTGCGGGCAGCACTTTGCGCTGTGCCCAGTGGCTATCCTGCCACAGGGTCGAACGGCGCGTTCAAATCGGGCAGGGTGCCAAAAACACAAAAACCACCTGAAAAGGTGGTTTTGATGTTTTGTGGTGCACCCGCCGGATTGACTCGGTACATCCATGTACCTCGCCCTGTCGGGCGTCGCTTCGCTCCGTCCCAAACGGCTTTCCTGCGTACTACTCGTATCATCCTGATACTCGCCCTTACGGGCCAGCGGAGCTGTTCCAGTTTGCTCCCGGCAAACTGGTGGTCGAAGAAGGTTCGAACCTGTGGGTATCGCAAACAAAAAAACCACCTGAAAGGTGGTTTGATTGTTTGGCGCACCCATCAGGATTCGAACCTGAGACCTCTGCCTCCGGAGGGCAGCGCTCTATCCAGCTGAGCTATGGGTGCGCAACGGTGGGCATTTTATGGGGCTTTGTGGTTATTGTCCAGCCAGCATTTGGCCTAATTCCTTCCTTGCGGTTTGAGGGCTTAAAAATTGACCAACATCTTGTTCAGCAGTAACCTTCGGCGCAGATCCTGTAGCTTTGTCCCAAAGGTTACATAATTCCCTCTTTGTCATCTTGTGTGCTTGCAAAAAATATGTAACTTTCAATGCAATGGGAAGATGTTGATTTCACAGTAAAACAGTCGAAGTCAGCTAAAAGTATTGAGTGCTGGGGTTGGCTGTCCGGCTTGAGGTGGGTATGGAGCCAGTGAAGGGGAAAGTGTATCGGCCTGCTTTGGGGCTGATGTTTGATAACAAAGTGATAGCCGCGTTTCCTAATCTTTGGCGCTCTTTGGGGCAGACTGATTTTAGTACTGCTGTGATGGATGTGCTGGATGCGGTTTGTCCTACAGATTCATGTGGTGTGCTGGTGTTTTACCGGCAGCGCAAGCCTTTAAGTTTATTGCACCGCTTTAATCCGGTAGACCGAAAAGTCTCGGCTGATATTTATTCCACCGGGCCTTATGCACTGGACCCTCAGTACCGTTTATTTTTAGCAGGTTGCCCTACCGGCGCTTATTGGCTGCGTGATGTCGCGCCCGATGATTTTTATTCCAGCGAATACTACGAAACCTTTTATTCCAAAACCGGTGTAGCTGATTCTGTTGATGTGCTGTGGCGCATAGATGAGGACTCGGCGCTGGTGTTTTTTATGCAGCGTAATATTCATAGCAGTGAATTTACTGCGGCTGATTTAACGGCACTGAATATGGTGTTGCCCATTTTATCTGAAGCTTTAACTAAACATTACCAGCTGGCTGCTGCTTTGCCGCTGGCGAATCCTGATGATAAAACTCATCAGCAAGTGGAATGTACCTTAAGTCATTTCGCCAGTTCTTTGCTGACTAAAAGAGAGCGTGATGTGCTGCTTTATATGCTGCGGGGCTATTCGTCGGCGTTAACTGCAGAGAAGCTGAATACCTCAGATGGCACAGTGAAAATTCACCGCAAGAATATTTACCGCAAGCTGGAAATTGGCTCACAGGCTGAGCTTTTCTCGTTATTTATCAACTGTATTCCTTTTGCGAGACCAGAGGAAAACACTGATCCGCTACAGCTCTACCAGCAAAGCCATCAACATATGCGCCATTAAAGCCACAGCTTTGTTGGCGGCGCTCGCTGTGACTGCAATTACTTTGGAGTACTTTCAATATCCTGGTGCTGTGTTTAAAAAACAAACTACTGCTTTCTGGGTAGCCTTTGTATCTGTCGATCTGCCTTGAACCTCCTGCTTCTACCCCCAACAGGATATATAAGCTTTGGCTTTTACTCTCTATCATCAAACTGAAATCAAAAAACAGAACAGGGCAGTAATAGCTAAGGCACAAAGAGGCCGGTTGTTACCAAACAGACCCTATATACCCAAGTAACATGCAGTTGCGGGCAGGCGACAAGCCAGTGAGCCCCAGGAGCATAGTAAACCTATGTAACCGGCGCGAAATGACGCAGTCAACAAAGCCGCAGCTTCAAGTGCGACGGGATAAAAATAATAACAACAGGCGGACATGGACCTGTAGCAACAAGCCGGAGTTAACAACATGACACAACAGAAGCTGAAATGCCTGCGCCGTTCCGCTTTGGCAGCGCTTATTACCGCAGCCCTTAGCCAGAATATGGCCTATGCCGATTTATCCGTTGGTTCTATTTTTGGTCAGACCGAAAAGGGTGTGACTATTTCAGTGAAAAACTTAGAAACAGGCTTAAAACGCGAACTGACCTCAGACAACAGTGGCCGTTTTAATTTCTCCCAGTTACCCAGTGGCCGATATCAGGTGGTTGCCAATGGGGTGACTCGTGAAGTGACTGTCGCTATAGGCACTGGTACGCCAGTGAATTTTAGTGAAGAAGCGACCGAACGTATCTCAGTCGTGGGTTCCAGCATCAGTCCTATTGATACCTCCTCTGTCGAGTCGAGCACTGTCTTTACCGCTGCTCAGATGGAGCGTTTACCTGTAGGCCGTGATATCAGCGATGTAGCTTTATTAGCGCCAGGCACAGTGCGGGGCGACAGTGGTTTTGGCAAGCTGGCGTCTTTTGGTGGTTCTTCTGTAGCTGAAAACGGCTACTACATCAATGGTTTTGATGTCACCAACGCCCGTACATTTTTATCTTATGGCCGTGTGCCTTTTGACGCCATTGGCGAGCAGGAAGTGAAAACCGGTGGTTTTGGTGCTGAGTATGGGCGCGCCTTAGGTGGTGTGGTCAATATAGTCACCAAACGTGGTACCAATGAATGGAAATTTAATGGCTCAACTGTCTGGTCTCCTGCTGATTTAGCAGCGTCAGGCAGGGATGTGGTTAGCCGTAGTGGTGAAGCAGGCGAGCGCAGTTATTACTCGGCTTACCGTTCGGCAGATGAGCAAGAGGAGCTGTCTTACAGCTTGTCCGGTGGTGGTGCTATTGTGCAGGACAAGCTGTTTTTTTACGGCTTACTCGAAGGCAAAAAAGACAGTTTTGATTCGTATAAAAGTGACCGCAGTACTGCAGGTGAAAATACCTCGCCTAATGGCCTGGCTAAGTTCGACTGGTATATGACCGACAACCATATTCTGGAAGTGACAGGCATTCGTAACGTCGAAGAAACCGACTACACAGAATACCTGAACCCTGAAGATCAGTATTTCACCGGTCAGCATGGCAAGGAGCGGGTGCGTTACACCGAACGAAACGGTGGCGAAATTCTGATTGGTAAATACACAGGGCATTTAACTGAAGATTTTACAGTAGGTGTATTGGTTGGACGTTTAACCAACGACTCAGGCTATATTACGCCAGACCCACTGGCGGGCGATGATTGCCCTTTAGTGGATATTTACGATCAGGACACAGACGATGTGATTGATGTCGGCTGCTGGAACAATATAGATGTGCGTTCGCTGGAATTTGGTCCTGATAACGACGAGCGTAAAGCGCTGCGTTTAGATGCCGAGTGGCGTATCGGTGAACATACCTTACGTTTTGGTTATGACGACGAAACCTTTACCTCCCGCATTGCTGGTGCTGAATATTCAGGTGGCGTGTTCTACCGCCGTTATACCCCTGTTGATTTTGAAGACAGCTGGAACGGGGTCGATATTCCTGCCAATGCCCATGTGGTACGTAAGCGTACCCGTACTTCGCCTTCTGGCAGCTATGAAGTGAAAAACTCGGCTCTGTATTTAGAAGACAGCTTTTATGTCACAGATAACCTGATGTTGTACGCAGGTATCCGCAGCGAGTCTTTTGATAACCTTAATGCTGATGGGGTGTCCTTTGTTGATGCCAGCGATATGACTGCGCCACGTTTAGGCTTTGTCTGGGATGTGGAGGGTGATGCCAGCTCTAAGCTGTATGCCAACGCGGGTCGTTACTATATTCCTATTGCCGCCAACACCAATATCAGGGCGTCAAACTGGCAATATGTCACCACCGAATATTACCTGTACAACGGCGTGGTGGACCCCACTACTCAAGCTCCGGTGCAGCTAGGTGAAAAGCTGGGCGATACTTTAACCAGTGGTCGCAACAGCTCACCAGATCCGGCCACTGTCGCATCAGCCAACTTAGAGCCTATGTTGCAGGACGAATTAATTCTGGGTTATCAGCGCGAGTTGTCCGACTTATGGACTGGTGGTGTCAGCTTTATTTACCGCGAAGTGAAAAACGGTGTCGACGACTACTGTGGTCGTCAGGCCTTTATCGACTTTGCCGAAGATCAGGGCTTTGAAGATTTTGACTCTGATTCATTGGCCACTTGTATGATCTTAAACCCGGGCAAAGATCTGGAAATGGATATGGATGTCGCCGGTGATGGCGTGCTGCAGCGCGTGACTGTGCCAAACAGCTACCTGCAACTGGCCGACTACAAACGTACTTACAAGGCATTGGAGTTTAACTTCGAACGCGCAAGCGACAACGGCTGGTATATGCAGGGCAGCTATGTTTGGGCAAAAAGTCAGGGCAATAGCGAAGGTTTAGTCAACAGCTGGCTGGAATCTGAATCACCTGGTTTAACCAACGACTTTGACCATAAAGTATTTGTTGATGGCACAGATGGTTATTTATCCAATGACAGACGCCATACCTTTAAGTTGTTTGGTGGCTATGAGCTGAACGAAGAAATGGAAGTATCGGCTAACCTGCTGGTGCAATCCGGTCGTCCAGTCAGCTGTTTTGGTTACGCGCCCTTTGATGTCGATGATCCTGAGTATGAAGTCTTTGAACGTTATGCGGCGTCTAGTTTGTACTGTCGTAATGCAGAGGGTGAACAGGAGCTGACGCAAAGAGGCCAGTTTGGCCGCACACCTTGGACTTATACAGTGGATTTAGGTTTCTCCTATCGCCCGGAATGGGCCAAAGGATTACTGCTGCAAGCTAATGTATTTAATCTGCTGAACAGCCAGCGTGTGACTGAATACGATGAAAAAGGTGATTTGTCGCTGGAAGATGAAGGCCAAAACCCGAACTTCCGGAACGATCAAAACTACCAGAGCCCACGCTCTGTGCGGCTAACAGCCCGTTATTCTTTTTAAATGTAGTTTTGAAGCTCAAGGCGGACTATAAATTGTCCGCCTTTTCTAAACAGCCAGGTGTGAAGCAACTGGCGCAACGGAATTAAATCTGATGCTAAATCCATCTAAAAAATCCCTCACTCTGCTGCCTCTGGCGTTGTGCTTGTGTGCATCTGTTCAGGCTGCTGAAATAACCTCAGGCAAAGAACTTTGGCTCTTTGGTGGTGGTGAACCTATTTGTTCGAGTGTTGAACTCAAACGTTGTGCGCCAGATAAACAAGCCGCAGCTGCCGCTTATTTTCAGCAGCATCAGGGGGTGACTCAAAAAATATTCAAGCCTGATGCTAAACGCATAGCTGAGTTCAAGGCTTTGCCCAAATGGCCAGATAAAGCCGCCAGGCAGCAGCAGCTCAAAGCTTTGCTACTGACTAAATTAGAGCAGATGCAAAACAAAGACTGGCCGGAAGACAGCTGGTACAGCGAGTTTGAGTCTTTTGAGTTATCCGATGACGAGCAGAATTTACTGGATGATGTATTTGAACAGCGGCCTATACTCAAAGACGGCAGCACAGCTCAGGTTAAAGTCTATTTTGACGGCACAGAAGTCTATGTGCAGCAGATGTTTCAGCACTTTATACAGTCGGCAAAACATCGTGCACTAGCGCGCGCTAAAGCCTCTGGTGCTGAAGCCGTTGCCAAAGTGACAGCACAAAAGCCTAAGTTAGTTTTGATCAGCGCATCCTCCAACAGCCCTATGGATTGGGTGGATTATTACCTGCAACTCTTTAATGCAGCTGGTGCCGATGCAGTCTGGCTGCCGATCGAACCTGCCTTAGTGCAAGTGGGCAACTGTGACACTTTGGACCAGGACAGATTCCGCTGGAATGGTCAGTACAAAAGATCCGAACGTTACCCTGAGCTGGCAGCCTATCAGCAGAAGATGTGCCGCAATCCTGAATTAATGAAGCAGTTGCTGTTGGATGCTGACGCTATTTTTATTAATGGTGGTGATCAGTCACTGACCATGCGTAGCCTGCAGAAAAAGCCGGGCGAATTTACTGAACTTGCCAAGCTGTTGCATCAGCGTCTTGATGCCGGAGTACCACTGGCAGGTTCCAGCGCTGGTACTGCAGTGCAGTCAGGTAATACCAAGAAAAAGATCCCAATGATCAGCGGTGGCCAAACCATCAAAGCGCTGCAATACGGTGCTTATGCCACTGAACCTAATGCGCCTTTGTGTTACTACCATCAAAGCTGTAGCTCAGATTTGGATGGCAGCTGGTTAACCTACAGAGCTGCAGGTGGTTTGCAGTCTTTTACCTTAGGGGTGACAGACACACATTTTCGTGAGCGCAACCGTGAAGGCCGGTTATTACGTTTGCTAGTCGACACCAACACAGACTTTGGTTTTGGTATGGACGAAGCCACAGTGCTGCGTGCGAATTTTATCGACCCGGACACAGCCCAGTTACAGGTCGAAGGCCGGGGTGGGGTCTGGATAGCAGATGCCAGTGAGGCGAAAGCCAAGGCTGTACAGCAAGGCGATAAAACCACAGGCTGGGCCGCGTCCGGTATGAAGTTCAGCCGTCTACTGGCCGGCGATACCGCTTTTTTCCAGCAAGGTATTCAGCAGGCGAAGCTGCAATGCACTGCACCTGAGCTGGTAGAGAACAGCAAAGTAGCTCCCGATACTTACGTTGCGGTGGATGGTCGTGTCTGGCAAGCCTTACCAGGCAAGGTACAGGCTTGCCAGCGCGAAGATGGTCGCTGGCGCTACCTGAATCTGCCTATGAGTTTACAGGTGAGTTATGAGTGAGTTGCCATCCGGCATCAAAGCAACAGGCTGGCGTATGCCAGATACCTTACTCATTGTCTTTGCGGTATTGCTTTGCTCAGCCTTGCTGACTTTGATAGTGCCGCAAGGTCAGTTTGATACGGCTTTAGATACCAACACAGGGCGGCAATTGCTGCTGGCCGACAGTTACCGCACTGCACATAACGGTGAGCCTCAGGCTGTGTCTTTATTTGCCGACGGTGAAAAAACCGGTGTCTTGACTGCATTTTTTGACGGCATGACCTCAGGCTCCAGAAATGGCTCAGCCATTGGCGTGATTATTTTTATTCTGCTGGTGGGCGGCAGTTTTGGTGTGCTGCTGCGCACCGGAGCCGTCGATGAATTGCTGAAGCTGTTGATCAGCAAAATGCAGCACAAAGCCCGGTTGTTATTGCCTGTGATGGCGCTGTTTTTTTCCTTAGGCGGCGCTATTTTTGGCATGGGTGAGGAGGCCATGGCCTTTGCTATTTTGTTGGTGCCTTTGGTTCGAATGTTGGGCTACGACGCTATTACCGCTGTGCTTCTTACTTATGGTGCCACTCAGATAGGTTTTGCCACGTCCTGGATGAACCCCTTTTCTGTGGCTATAGCTCAGAGTATTGCAGGTTTGCCGCCTTTATCCGGCTCGGGTTTTCGTATTGCCATGTGGCTGGCCTTTACGCTGATTTATATCGCCTGGTTTATCTGGCGGGCGGAACGGCTCAGACGTAAAGCTGATACTCAGACTGATTTTCAGATTGAGCATCAGTTTCACTCGGGCCATTCGCTGGTCGTTTTGACCTTAGTGGCTGGCATGGTGTGGGTGGTCTGGGGCGTGGTGACTCAAGGTTATTTCCTGCGGGAGATCGCCACACAGTTTTTTGTCATGGCTATTGTTGCTATGACCTTCGGCACAGTGCTGAAACTAAATAATGCCAGCTTAAATGACTATGTCGACGCCTTTAAAACCGGCGCCTCTCAGTTGTTACCTGCAGCTTTAGTAGTGGGCATAGCCCAAGGCATTATTTTGCTGCTGGGCGGCACCAATCCTGAACATCCCACCATTTTAAATACCATGCTGCATTATGCCGCCAGCAGTATTAATGGCCACTCAGAGCTGTTTGCGGCTCAAGCCATGCTGGTGTTTCAGAGTGGTTTTAATTTTTTTGTCACTTCAGGCTCAGGTCAGGCCGCTTTGACTATGCCATTGATGGCACCTTTGTCCGATCTGGTGGGGATCAGTCGTCAAACTGCAGTGCTGGCTTTTCAGTTGGGTGATGGTTTAGCGCATCTGTTTTATCCCACCTCAGCCGCTTTGATGGGCACGCTGGCCATAGCAGGTGTTGAGTTTACGCAGTGGCTGCGCGCTATGTGGCCGCTTTGGTTATTACTAACCGGCATGAGCATGCTGACTATGTGTGTCGCTGTGGCTATAGGCTACTGAGTCAGGTTATTTAGTTTTCTCAATCAGGGCTGCTGTCAGCCGGAGCAATAAGGATTTTTTATGATCACCAGAATAGTAAATGGGATCTGTTATTCGCCTGAACCTTTGGGCCACACTAACCTACTGGTGGCAGGACGGCAAATTGCAGCATTAGGCACTCAGGCAGAGCTTTCGGGCGATATAGTGCAAACTGTCGATGCCAGTGATTGTTATGTAGTGCCGGGTTTAGTCGACTCGCTGGCACATATTATTGGCGGTGGTGGCGAAGGTGGCTTTCGTAGCCGCACCTCTGAGCTGAAAGTAACAGATGCTATTGAAGCTGGCGTCACCACTTTAGTGGGTGTACTTGGCACTGATGCTGTGACCCGCACTTTAACCAATCTGTTGGCAAAAGCGCATGCGCTGGATGAAGAAGGCTTAACCTGTTATTGCCATACTGGTTCTTATCAAGTGCCAGCTTATACTCTGATGGATGACTTATTGCAGGATCTGGTGCTGATCGATAAGTTTATCGGTGTAGGTGAAGTGGCGATAGCCGATCACCGCTCGTCGCAGCCGACTGTGCAGGAGCTGGCGCGTTTGGCATCACAGGCTCGTGTGGGCGGTATGCTGTCAGGCAAAGCTGGTATTGTCAGTGTGCATGTTGGGCCTTCGCCTGAAGGTATCTCACAATTGTTGCAAGTGGCGTCTAACACCGATATTCCTCTGACCCAGTTTTATCCGACTCATATGAATCGTAATCAGGCCTTGCTGCAGATGGGTTTTGATTATGTGCGACAAGGCGGTTATATCGACTTAACCACCAGTACGACGGCGCAGGATTTAGCTCAAGGTGAAATTAAATGTGCCGATGCCTTGTTGCAGGCTGTGCAAGCAGGCGTGAATTTACAGCATGTTACTTTTTCGTCTGATGCCAATGCCTCTTTGCCGATGTTCGACGCACAGAATAATTTTGTTGGCTTAGGTGAGGGCCGTATCGCCAGTTTGTATGAAGAAATGACGGATGCGATCCGCTTAGGCGTGCCGCTGCAGGATGCGCTGCGGGTAGTGACTTCAAACCCGGCCCGTATTTTAAAGTTGCCGCACAAAGGCCAGTTGCAGGTTGGCGCTGATGCTGACGTGTTGCTGATTGATAAAAACACTTTGGAGTTAAAGGCGGTGATGGCGAAAGGGCGCTGGTTATTTTCAGATGGCAGGGTTGAGGTACAGCGCAGCAGTTTGTTTTTTTAATCTTCAAGGATAAGCAAAAGTGTTGATCTTTCAGCACCTTTGTTTCCACAATGGCAGCCCGAACTGATGCAAAGGATGCTGCCATGACTCCTGCTGTTTTACTGTTGAAAAAACTTAAAGTGCCCCATCAGGTAATGGAATACCAGCACGACCCTGCGGCTGAATCTTATGGTCTGGAAGCTGCGACTAAATTGGGTTTAGCTGCACCACAGGTGTTTAAAACCTTAGTGGCCGCTTTGGATGGAAAAGAGCTGGTCACCGCCATAGTGCCTGTGGATCAGCTGCTGAATATGAAGCAGTTAGCCAAGGCTGCTGGTGCTAAAAAGGCCACTATGGCGGCTGCTGCTGATGTGGAGCGCAGCAGTGGTTATGTGCTGGGTGGTGTCAGCCCGCTTGGGCAAAAGAAACTGCTACGGACTTTTATTGATGAGTCGGCAGCTGGTTTTGAAACTATTTATGTCAGCGCTGGCAAAAGAGGTCTGGAGATAGGGCTCAAGCCTGCGGCTTTACAGGCTTGCCTGAAGGCTAAGCTGGTGAGCTTATGTCAGCATGAAGCTTAAGAGCTAAGCCTAAGTCTTAACCAAGCGTTGTATCCAATACCATCATTACCGCAAAACCCACCATTAAACCCAAAGTAGCTGCAGTTTGATGGCCATTGCGATGGGTTTCGGGTATGACTTCATGCGATACCACAAAAATCATAGCGCCTGCGGCTAAACCTAAACCCATAGGATAAGCAGCGGCAAAACCACTGGATAAACCTACGCCTATCAGCGCGCCTAGAGGTTCTAAAATACCGCTGGCTGCTGCAACAAACACAGCAAAACCAGGTTTAAAACCTGCGGCTCTTAAGGATAAAGCCACAGCTAAACCTTCAGGCATATCCTGCAGCGCTATAGCAGTGGCCAGAGGCAAACCGACCGACATATCGCCATTGGCAAAACTAACGCCCACCGCCATGCCTTCAGGTAAGTTGTGTAAGGCGATAGCAAACACAAATAACCAAATGCGATCACAAGCTTGAAAACCCGGGCCACAAGGGCCGGTTTTGTCGTGTTCATGTGGGGTAAAGGCATCTAAACCCAGCATCAACAACACACCAAGTGCCATACCAAACACCACCACCAAAGCGCCCAAGCTATCGCTTTGAAACAGTTCTGTGCCTGCTTCAATACCTGGTAGTAACAAAGAAAAAGCACTGGCCGCCAGCATCATGCCAGCAGCTATGCCTAATAAGCTATCTTCCATCGCCTGAGGCAAACTACGAAATAACAAGGCTGGCAGAGCGCCCAAAGTAGTGGCGATAAAACCTGCGCTGCCGCCCAGTAACGCCAGTTTTAAGTTTTCAGAGGAAGGGGAGTTGGATAAATGCACCAGGCTTTGTGCCAGCAAAATCAGTACGGCAAATAAAGCAACAACTAAACCTGCAGCGGCGAGCTTGTGTTCGCTGGCATGCTGTTTAAGTTCACCCAGCCAGTCTTGGCTTAGCGGTAAGGTTTTTTCGTTCATGCTCAGTCCTTTGGTGAATTAGCGCTTCAGTTAATCAAGTTTGCTGGCAAACCGCAAGTTGCTTCAGTTTGACAGGCAATGCTACAGTGAGTCGCTAATAAAAAAGGCCAGCAATGTGCTGGCCTTTTTCTCCCCTGTCGAACGTCTATCGTCCCCTGTTGTTTTTATTCTTTTTGCCCCTGATTTTTATCAGCTTTGGCAAATTTGGTTACTCGTTACAGTGACTGTTTCGAGTATAAAAAATCAACTGCGTTAGTTATAACTAATTTACTCTGTAATCGCCACCTTCTTTTGCACGAAAACATGGACTATTTTGTGTATTGCTTACACAAGGCTCTGGTTGAGCGTTGCCGCGTATCATGCTGAACCAGCCAGTTTGTTCGCCTGTCAGCTGCAATTGGATATCTTCAATACCAGCTTTATCTAAGGAACCATGAGCTCCTTTATGGCAAAACAATAATTCGACATGGCGCTCGCCGTCTTTTAATAATAGCGATTGCGGTTGCTCCGGATGGCCGCCAAAAGCGACAAACTGCGCCGGTGTTCTTAAGCCGCTGTTGCTACCGTCGGCAAAAAAAGCCAATACATGCTGGTAGTACACCACATAACTGCAGACTTCTTTGTGTGAGCCTCTGTCCAGTGGAAAAACTTTGTCCAGAAAAGCTTTGGAGTAATCCATGATTTGACGGACATGACTCTGGTTCAGCTCTGCGATATAGCTGATCTCTTCCCGGATATCATGGTCCTGGTGGGAGTGTTGGGTGGCTGTCATGTTCATGATTTCTGTCCTGTTGTGTTTTTGATCAGTTCTGAAGGCTGTAGGGCCAGTAAAGCAGCATTGCTGTTGCTTGATATTTAGTCTATGTTAGTTTTCTGAATAATTTCACAATTAAAACTTCACAGTGTGAATTTTACAAAATGACAGCTAACAAAAGTTTACTCAGAAAGTCGCATTTCCTTGGTACTAAGATCAGAAACCTGAGAAAGCGCAATAACTTAACAATGGAAGACTTGTCGACCCGTTGCATCAGAGTGAACTCTGAGTACGCGCCGTCCGTGTCTTATTTGTCGATGATCGAGCGTGGCAAAAGAGTGCCAAGCCTGGATATGTTGCAGGTCATTGCTGAAGTTTTTCAAAAAGACGTCGAATGGTTTTTGGATGGCGAAGAACAGCAACTGGATATCACACCGCAAAAAGGCAGTAGGGGTGGTGTGTCAGGGATGGCGCTGGAGCCGGGCTTTTTGTTTTCTAACGATATTTTGCAAATTGCTATACCGGAAATGCTGTCACAAACCGGTATTAGTGGGCGCCAGTTTGCCCAGTTGCTGATCCGCGCGCATCAGGAGCATCATCAAAACCACTTCCCTGAGCTGGAACGGGCCGCTGAAGAAGTGGGCCTGAAGCGTATGCCATTGTCGGTGGAAGATCTGATGCAGATAGTGCAGCAGTTAGGTCTGCAGGTGCGCTGGTTTGAGCAAACGCCCAAGGAGGTACTAGATGAACTGGGCGTCTTGTCAAAAAACGTGCCTACATCCTATTTTTTACCGCCCGCAACTCTGCATTTAAATAAGTTGCTGCAGCAGTGGCCCACCCGGCTGAAATACGAGCTGGCCGTGCATATTGGTCATGCTGTGCTGCATAACAAAGATGGCGTGAAAAGCGGCATGATGGTGGGTGGTGCTTTTGAATCTGTGCCAACGGACGACAGTGCTGTGGCACCGCAGGATATTTTGCACGCCTGGCGTGACTTTGAGTCGAGCTTTTTTGCCGGAGCTTTGTTGTGTCCTAAAATGCCGTTTCGCCAGCTGCTGGACAAACAAGGTTATGAAATCAGTTCACATCAATTGGCTGGCGTGTCGGCCTCTGTGGCTATGCGCCGTATGACAGCTGTATCACCCTACAGTCATTGGCATTATTTTGATGCCTATACACCAGGCAAATTAAAGGCCGTGTATAGGGGCAATGGCATTCCCTTACCCTGGGGCAATATGCGGCAGGTGGAAGACCCTTGTCAGCACTGGGCTGTATTTCGCATGTTTGAAGCGGCTGAATCTGCCCATTCAGCTCAGCTGTCTATTTTAGATGTACAGGGCCAGCCACGGATTTATTGTTGTGAATCCACCAAAGTCTCTGATTTAGCGGGCAATGCTCATGTGCTTTGTGCTGGTATTGATTTAAACCCTGCTATTGAGGCTCAGGGCATGGATGTCGAGACTATGGCGCATGAGTTAAAACAATTGTGTCGCGGTCAGGGCGGTTCAGCTGTGGTGCCTAAAACTATTCGCTCAACTTTAACCACTGTGTCGAATATTCTGAATATTAACTGGGTGGCTCGTAGTTTAGATAAACCAGCCCAACTGATTTGTTCGCGCGGCAATCATTGCCCTCGTGAACCAGGTTGTTACTGCGGGGTCAGAGCCTTGGCTCTGACCCCCTGAATCAAAAAATGCCTCTAACGCAGTAGCAAAGCTGATAATTCACTCTATTGTTGAATTTGTGTGAATTTTCGGGGCTTTGTAATGGCACGAGCAAAACGGTTAAACATACCAGATGTACCTCAACATGTTATTCAACGTGGTAATAACAAACAGGTCTGCTTTTTCAGTGAGCTGGATTATCGGGTTTATCTGAGCAAACTTAAGGAATACAGCGAGAAGTACGCTGTTGCCATTCATGCTTTTGTTTTAATGACTAACCATGTGCATTTGTTAGCAACACCCACTACGGCAAAAGGCATAAGTGGCTTAATGCAGAATTTGGGGCGCTATTACGTTTGGTACGTCAATCAACGTTATCAAAGAACCGGAACCTTGTGGGAAGGACGATTTAAATCCGAGCTGGTGGATTCTGAACTCTATTTGCTGCAGGTCAGTCGTTATATTGAATTAAATCCGGTACGGGCTTTTATGGTCGCTGATCCTGCTGACTATCCGTGGAGCAGTTATCAGGCAAATGCATTAGGTAAATCCATCCAACTGCTAACCCCGCATCCATGCTACCTGGCTCTTGGCGCAACTGCGGCTGAGCGACAGCGGAACTACAGAGGACTGTTTGCGAGGTCAGAGCTTAGGCTCTAACCTCCATGCAGTTTTCCACATCATAAGCCAGTAACAGCATCTATGTATGGGGTCAGAGCTTAGGCTCTAACCTCCATGCAGTTTTCCACATCATAAGCCAGTGACAGCATCTATGTATGGGGTCAGAGTCAAGACTCTGACCCTGTCTGCTTCAACTGCCAGCTTAATTGCTGCTCAGCGAAAAATGGCACTATAGGGCTGCCATCAGGCAAAGTGATCTCCGCTGGTACTGTCCAGTCTTGTTTCACTAAAGTGATAGTGCCGCTATTACGTGGCAGGTTGTAGAAGTCCGGGCCATAGTGGCTTGCGAATCCCTCTAACTTGTCCAGGCAACCCAAGTCTTCAAATACCTGAGCATAGAGCTCAATAGCGCTCCAGGCACTGTAACAACCAGCGCAGCCACAAGCCGCTTCTTTACGGTGCTTCGCATGAGGTGCTGAATCTGTGCCTAAGAAAAACTTTTTATTGCCACTGGCCACTACAGCACGCAGCGCTTCCTGATGTGTACGGCGTTTTAACACCGGCAGACAGTAGTTATGTGGTCGTACACCGCCTACTAACATATCGTTACGGTTCAGTAGTAAATGCTGAGGTGTGATGGTGGCGGCAATACGGTCTGGCGCAGCTTTCACAAATTCAACAGCGTCAGCCGTTGTGATATGTTCAAACACTATTTTAAGGCCTGGGATAGTATCGACCAGCTGAGTTAAATGCTGATCAATAAACACTTTTTCACGATCAAATATATCGATATGGCTGTCTGTCACTTCACCGTGAACCAAGAGCAGCATCTGCTGTTCTGCCATCACTTCCAGTACAGGATAGAGTTTACTTAAGCTGCTGACACCAGAGTGAGAATTGGTCGTTGCGCCTGCCGGATACAGTTTAGCTGCTACTACACCTGCGGCTTTGGCGGCTTTAATGTCTTCGGCTGTGGTTTTATCTGTTAAATACAACACCATCAGAGGTTCAAAATTGCTGCCTGTTGGACGTGCGGCCAGAATACGTTCTTTGTAAGCTAAAGCTTCTGCAGCGTTGGTTACAGGAGGAACAAGATTGGGCATCACTATAGCGCGCTTAAAACAACGGGCAGTGGCTGCCACAGTTTCTTTGAGCATATCGCCATCGCGAAAATGTAAGTGCCAGTCGTCCGGGGTTTGCAGAATTAATTCAGTCACAGCGCTTCTCCTCTACTGATGCAGTGTCATGCCGTCAGGGCGTCGCAGTTTACCACGGCTTGCATCGATACTCAGCACAACTTTTGTCAGACCTTTTTGTCAGCTCAGTTTGGCATAGAGATATCTGCTGGCTTTAGGTTCTAGTCTTTGGCGATATCAGAAGTTGTTTAACAGGTGACTGACCATGGAACAGAGCAGTGTAGTACAACACCAATCTGATTGGTTGCTGCCTTGGCACTGCGCTGAACAATCAGTATTGTCTTGACGCTATCAGATGCGGGCTTTAGCACCATGTGCGACTATCGCCACACTTGTTGCTAAAGCCTTTTCGATCAAGATTTTAAGCTAAAAGTTATACTTAAAACCTAAAGCGGCGGAGCTATCATTGTCAGATTCGAAATCCAGCGCGGACAGCATAGAGTAAATCGTCAGCTCTTTATTCCACGCATAGTCCAAACCTACGCTGGTCAATCTGCCGGTTTCGCGATGGCGCAGTTTGCTGTCATCACGTTGCCACTGCAATTTGTAGGTGAATGCTTCACGTTGGTACGCCAGTTGCGTCATGATCGCATCGCCTTTTGTGCCGCGGGTTGCATGCTCGCTATGTTGCAGCAGCAAACCCGCAGACAGCTTACCATCGTTAAATTCGCCAATTTTACCGTTGATTAAGATGCGTCTGGCATCCAGATTATTCAGCTCGTGAGTCTGGCTGTAGGCAACGTAGTAGGGATAGGTTTTAAAGCTGGCATCACCATAACTTAATGTCCAGTCATAACCTCCGGCGACTTCGTCACTGGCTCCGGTTTGATAAGTGGCGGACCATTGAAAACCATTCATCACAGGGCTTTGATAGCCAACAATGTTTTCTAGTCTGTCTTGTCCTGCTGTTAACTGAGCTATGTCATTTAACGTTTCATTAAATAAATCTATTTTGCCTTCTGACTTTTTAAACTTAGTGTCGTTTTTACCAAACACCAGTTCACCCCAGTTGCCAGCAACGCCAATATAGGTATTGCGGCTCCCTAACCTGTGATCCTTGTTGGCGTCGTCGAGGCCATTTACTTGCCATTCGTAAACCATGATCAATTTCAGATCGTCAGTTAGCTCCTGACTTGCTTTAAAACCAAGTCGGGTGAAAGGAGCTTCGATTTGTGCGCCTTGATCTGAGTAGCGGTACAAACCTTTATCTACATACAAACCTTGCAGATCAAGCTTGCCATACAAGTCCCATTCAAAAGCCTGGGTATTGTGACTAAGCAGTAACAAACAACTCATAGCACTGTAATATTTTATGTTCACAATTCGTCTCCGAAATCATTTTATGTTGTCTCTGAAGTACGCCAGCTAGTGTCTGGGCCGAAAAACGTCCTATTTACAATTCCCTGTAAAAGTGATCAGCTTTTCATAGGGTTCTAGCGGATAAAACGATCTTCGTCAAAGTTTTAGCGTTTTTTTCATTAAATAGATAAATAACTGATGCAGATTTATATAAATTATTTTTTTTGTTCTATATTTCCAAGAGTTTAACCTCTTTTCGGCCTGGTATTGCAATTTTATTACAGTTTTAAGTGCCGACGAACGCTTAGTGTTTAACTGTATTACTCACAGCTATGGGATCTAAAATGCTAAAAAATATGTCTTTAAAAAACATGATTTTATCTATTCTTCTTATGTTCACAGCAGGTTTGTTGATTCTGATCCTTTATTCCTGGAATAGTGCAAAATCAAGTGAAAAAGCCATGGTGGATTTGTACGAATTATCCGCCATGCAAGTGAACCCCATCAGTGATATCTACGGCTTACTTTTGCGTAGTCGTTTGGCTTTGGCTGGCGGTTTTATTGAAAAAGAAGGAGGACAAAACGACAAAGCCCAAGTCAGTGCACAAAGAGCGGAGAAGTTTCTCAAAGAGGCTATAGAAAAGTTTGATGCTTTTGCTGAGCTTGGGTTAAAGGGCGAAAACAAGGAACTGGTTAAGCAAATGCAAGCCATCTTTACTGTCTACTTTGCCAGCGTTGAAAAGACAGCGAAAGAGTTACAAACCGGAACCAGCGAAAGCTATGTTGTCGCCAATCTGGAGGCGAGGGATGCCAATGCAAAAGCTCAGGAACTTGTTGCCCAGTTTGTTGAAAAAGCGAATGCCGTAAACAATGATTTGATGCATGTAGCGTCAGAGCGCTACACAGCAACAGCTGTACTTTGTGCTGTATTTCTGGTGTTGTCCTTAGTGGCCTTAGTGATGAGCTGGTATCTGGTTAAAGTGATGTTGATACAGCCGCTGGACCTGGCAGGAACCCATTTTCAGCGTATGGCTCAGGGTGATTTAAGCAGTCAGATTGTTGTGGATAGTACCAACGAGATAGGGGCATTGTTTTCCGGTCTGAAGCATTTACAGCAGAGCCAGAAAGACACCATCAGCCAGATTAGCAGCACTGCAACTCAACTTGCGTCCGCTGCTGAAGAGTTAAGTATTGTCACTTCACAAAGCACCGAAGGCTTAGATTTACAAAACGCTGAATTACAACAGGCCGCGACTGCTGTGAACGAAATGACAGTTGCAGTAGAGGATGTGGCGCAAAACGCCTTGTCTACTTCAGATGCGTCCAAAGCTTCGAATGAGTTGGCAAGCCGCAGTCTTGAAGAGATCAAACAGACTATTGCCCAAACCCGCAGTATGGCTGCAGAACTGCAAACATCGGCTAGTCTGGTGCAAGATTTAGCTGTGCAGGCCGGTAACATAGGCAGTGTGTTAGATGTGATCCGTGCTGTTGCTGAACAAACTAACTTGCTGGCACTGAACGCTGCGATTGAAGCAGCGCGAGCTGGTGACGCTGGTCGTGGTTTTGCTGTGGTGGCTGATGAGGTCAGGGCTTTGGCGCATCGTACCCAAAATTCCACTAAGGAAATTGAGCAGTTGATTAGCCAAATCCGTCAGGGTACAGCCAAAGCCGTACAGTCCATCGAGGCGAGTACAGGACAGGCAGACAATACGGTTGAAATGGCAAATAAAGCAGGTTTGGCTTTTGAGCAGATTTGTAATTCCATCAGCCATATTAACGAACGCAATATGCTGATAGCGACAGCTTCAGAGCAGCAGGCTCATGTCTCCCGCGATGTAGACCGCAGTCTGGTGGCTATTAAAGATTTGGCAGTACAAACTTCAGCAGGAGCGAATCAGACCAATGCGGCAAGCCAGGAATTGGCAGGTATGGCATCACGGTTGATGGACATGGTAAGACGTTTTAGAGTTTAAGTGACAATGCTGTCAGACCAAACAAGCCTTTGGTCTGACAGCCATTCAATTAGTCTTTGTATTCGAAGGCTTTGATTACTCTGGCTACGCCATCCACATTGCGGGCCAGTGCTACAGCCTGGTCTGCTTCTCGTTGACTGACTAAACCCATTAAAAATACTTCACCGTTTTCCGTGACTACCTTCACGTTTAAACCGCTGACATTTTTATCGGCCAGAAATTTGCTTTTGATACGGGTAGTGATCCAGCTGTCTTTGCTGCCAGTGCCGAAGCTGATTTCGCTGCCAACACGCAGTTGATTATGCACGTCTTTGACGCCCTCAACTTTGGATATTTCTCCGGCCACTTCCCTTACTCTCTCGTTAGGCACCTGACCTGTTAACAGCACTACGCCGTTGTAACTGGTCATATTGATATTGCCCTTCTTTTTAGTCTCAGGGTTTTCATCTAAAGCCCGCAGTACTTTGAGCTGAATGCTTCTGTCGTCAATCTGGCTACCCAGGCTACGTGGATCTCCTGCAGAAGTGACGGCTGTAGCTCCACCTGCCAATACAGCAGCAGCGCAACCCTGTAATAACCAGCTTGTTGCTAATACCAGTAATAATTTATTCAACATCAGAGATCTCCTTGTTGCGGAAACAGTGTTACGTCTATGAGTTCGCATAACGCATGCAGTAAAAAGGTATAACATTCAAATACCCGTGCTGGCCTGTGAGCTGGTACCTTGAGTTCAGTATCCTGATTGCCCAGTAAACCAGACAATTCACCACTGTTATCTACAGTCAAAGCCACGACCGTCATATCTTTGGTTAAGGCCGCTTCCACGGCTTTGATCAGATTATGCTCTTCACCTGTCATGGAAATAGCGACCAGCACATCGCCGGCCTGACCTAAAGCCCGCACCTGACGCGCCAGATGGTCAGGATTATCCTGATTACCAGGCTGTAAGCTGGAGTTGTTACTCAATAAGGCAAAAGCCGGTAAACAAGGCCGTTCAGCTTCAAACTGATCCAACAGCAGTTGAGCGAAATGAGTCGCTAAAGCCGCGGATGCGCCTTCACCGCAACAAATCACCTTACCGCCATTGATCAGGCAGTTCACCAGACTGGCAGCTGCGTTTTCGATAGGGGCAGACAAAGCTTCGCCTGTCGCTATCATGGTTTGAATATTTTCAGTAAAAAGTTGCCTGATATGGTCTTGCATTAGTTCACTGTTCCTGCAAAAGCGTTTTTAATCCAGCAAAGATCTGCCGGCTGTTCAGTAATGGCCACTACATCAAAACGGCAATGCTGCTGACCATAACTTTGTAGATAACATAAAGCGGTGCGGGCCAACTTTTGCTGCTTGCTCAAAGTGACAGCAGCCGCAGCACCACCAAAAACTGTGCTGCGCCTGAATTTCACTTCAACAAAAACCAGCGTTTGCTGCTCACGCATCACTAAATCAATTTCTCCAAAGCGACAACTGTAGTTTTGCTGCAGCAGTTGTAGGCCTTGTTGCTGTAAAAACACTAAGGCTTGTTGTTCATAAAACTGCCCAGTGCTTTTACTCATTTAGGGCGTCCGCGGTGTCAGCAAACCATCCTTACTGTATTTACCCCAGGTTAACTGCCGCTGAACCTGTCCACCTGTAGACAAGGCCAGATTCCCTGTTAAACCCTGATAACGTAAGGCCGGAAATTGTTGCTGCTGCTTCAAACGGAAAATTAAGTTGTAGGAGTCGTATCCCATGGCAAACAAACGTTGCAGGGTTTCATCCTGTTGAGGGAACAGCTGTTCGAATTGCTGACGGAATTCTTGCTGCTGGCCGGCGCTAAGCATCCAGGGCATTTCGGTAAAGGTTAAGCCTTGTAAGTCACGACGGTCGGTAAATTCTGCTGACTTTTGGTGGCTACGCGAACTGGCGTACACAGGCACAGTAGTTTTAGTTGGAGCCACAGACACATCAATGTAAGGCTTAAGCAAGCGGGTTTGTGAAGGGTCAGCCAGTAAATAAATAGCGTCTATGTCCTGACGGCTATGAGGTTCGGCTTTGACGCCTTCACCTGCTAATTGACTGATTTCACGGATACGCTGCTCGCTGGCTGCTGTCTCCAGTAACTGTTTAATAGTACTTTCCATGCCAGCCTGATCGGCAAACCAGTAAACTTCAGGCTCTTTACCCGCTACCTGTTTCCAGTCACGGCCAAATTGCTCGGCCATGCGCTGACTCAGAGGATTACGGGATGCCATCAGCACAGGTTGTTTATAGTTTTTTTGTTTAAACAGCATCGCCATTTGATGTGCTTCATCTTCCACACTTAAGGAAAAATAAAACTTATCGGCAGACTGCTGAGCTACATCGGTTTTACCATTTAAAAACAAGGTAGGTATGGTCCAGTCTGCTTGCTGAGAAATAGCATCTACCTGTTCTTTTAATAAAGGACCAATGACAAAATCCACTTGTTCAGTCGCCAGTTGTTGTTTTAATGCTGAGGTTTCAGTCTGGCTGTCGATAAAAATTAAACGGGCTTCCTGGTTCGCAGATGCCGCCAGTATGCCCTGTTGAATGGCTTCAGCGTGCTGGCGGAAGTTGCTGCTAAAAGGCAGTAGTACCGCAATAGTTTTAGGCGAAAAAGCATCCACTGCGCTCAACTGCTGCACTTCCGGCGGCAATTGCTGTAACGAGGGCAGTGTGGCGTACTGTTGTTGCCAATCGCTAATAGCTTGAGTTAAAGCCTGACTATTGCCTAAATGCTGCTGGTGCAGTTGCAATAATTTGGCCCAGCCTTGAGTGACGGCGTCTGTGCTGCTGCTCAGACTGTCTAATTGATCCGGTGTCAGCATCCCCAGCTGTTGCCACAAGGCGCTTTGTGCAGCTGTCTGTTCTGGTTGCAATGCCAGTAATTGCAGGTAAGTTTTAACTGCTTGATCCGGCTCTCTTCTGCTGCTTTGGTACTCTGCCAGACTTTGCAAATAAGCCGCTTTGTCTTCGTCTCTGAACGAGCTCAAGGAGTACTGCCTGCTGAATTTTTCTATATCTTCATGTTCGCCCGCTGCAATCAAGCCCTGAAAAAAAGGCAAGAGGTTAGCTTGTTGTATTTCAGGTGCAGCCTGCTGTGCCAGCACACGACTTATCGCCTGAGCCTGTTCAGTTTCACCTTGTTGTAAATGGGCTTTGGCCGCTTCCAGCAATTGCCATTGCTGTTCTGAGCCTTGTTGCTGACCGGCTTGCTCAATAAAGTCGGCACCAGACAAAGGCTTTTCAATTTTCACAACTTCCACTTCCTCCTCAACCAAAGGCGCAGGCTTGATCACAGGCGCCTGTCTGACAGGAGCAACCTGCTCTGGTGTGGAAGAACAACTGGCTAACGCTATAACGCTGCCTAAAAGAATAAATGGCTTCAGTTTGCTGGATTTCACAATGCACAGGTACAATGAAGAAAACAATGCGGGTATCTTACTCAGTGCCGTGCCTAAGCTCAATGAATTCCAGCCAAAGTAATTCAAGTACAACGGATTAAGCGCCATATGACTGTACAAAGCGGAAATTTATACATAGTAGCCACACCTATTGGTAATTTAGATGACATCAGTCAGCGTGCTATCAAAACCTTAAGCACAGTCGCCTGGGTGGCGGCTGAAGATACAAGACACAGCGGTAAGCTGCTCAGTCATCTTGGTATTTCAGCCAAAATGCTGGCTTTACATGACCACAACGAAAAGCAACGTGCTGCTACTTTGCTGCAAAAATTGCAGGCAGGCGAAGACGTGGCACTGATTTCAGATGCAGGCACGCCGCTGATTAGTGACCCTGGTTATAGCCTGGTGCGTTTATGCCGTGACGCTGGTGTCCGCGTAGTGCCTATCCCTGGTCCTTGCGCTTTGATAAGTGCCCTGTGTTGCGCTGGTTTACCTACAGACAAATTCCACTTTATAGGGTTTTTACCAGCCAAAAGCCAGCAGCGGCAGAATGTACTCAGCGCTATTCCGCAAGGTGTGGGCACCTTGATTTGCTACGAAACAGCGCGCCGTATCAAAGATTGCTTAGAAGATGTAGTGAAGGTGTTTGGTGCAGAACGTGAGCTTGTCCTGGCCAAGGAACTGACCAAAACCTTTGAAAACTTTGTGTATGGCACAGCCGCAGAAATCACAAACTGGCTGGACGAGGATCCGGCCCGTTGTCAGGGCGAAATGGTGCTGATGATAGCGCCAACTTTAGCGGCTGAAGAAGAAATTAATCCTGCAGCTCAGCAAACTCTTAAGCTCTTAATGAGCGAGTTACCACTGAAAAAAGCCGCGGCTTTAACAGCAGAAATTCACGGTGAAAAGAAAAACGCCTTGTATAAGCTGGGGTTAAGTTGGGATACCGAATCGTAGGGGCGGGTCTTGTACCCGCCCGTTTCAAATTCCAATCTGATGTTAATCGGGCTTGTCTCCGCCCGTGTCTGCGATTATACAACCTGGACTTTAGCTGCATGAAAATAGCTTCACACTAAAAGCCTGACTGGCTGGTGTGAACCCAAATCGCTAGTACTTGTTTGAGGTTCTCAGTTCAACCCGCAATACATCAGACAACCAGTATTCCTGATCAAATTCCATCACTTTACAGTCGGCGTCATAACTGGTTCTGGTGATCAGTGTGCCAGGTGTACCTGGCGATACATGTAAAGATTTAGCATGCAGATCGTTAAAAGCTATAGGTGTGATTTGAATGTCGGAGTACTTCACTTTAATGCCATAGATATCGGCCAGCACTACACTCAATGAGCTGTCCAGATTGGCATGATGTAAACCCGGATAACGGGATAAATCCAGATAAATATCTTCAATTAATACAGGTCTGTTATTGATAGAACGCTTGCGTTGTATATGGTAAACAGGGTCACCTTTGCTGATGTTTAACGCTTCCGCCAGCATGCTGGATGCCATTTCTTCTTCACAGAAAATCAACTCAGTGGTGGGTATATACCCCTGATCGCTGACATTGGTCATAAAACCTTTATCTAGGCCTATGTCAAAAGATAAACGCTTACCTGAAACGTACCAGCCACGGCGGTCCATCCTGAAAACTTTGCCTTCAATTTCCAGCTGGAATAAAGCATCCCGCAACGTCAGGCGGGTGGTTTGTAATTCTTCTGCCAATTCACGTTCTGAAGGTAACCTTTGATTCGCCTGATAAAAACCGGATGCTATTTTCTCTGCGATCACATCCCGCAAAATCAGGTAGGTTCTTCTATTTTTCTTCAACTTTTCCATTCATTCCGGCTCAGATTCAGACGTCTTGGCGAGTTTACCTGCATTCGCCTCACTGAACAACGCGTACACTTTAGCTTTCTCTAAATTGTTTGTACCAGATTAAATATTTAATAATCTGGTATAGTCCAGATCATCTAACTGTCATAAAGCCATGGTTAAATTCCCTGCTAAATACAATCACTAACATTGGGAGTTTGGTGTGAATAATAAAATGCAGAGAAAAATCAGTATGTTGAGTCCAGTCGCCAGCGCTGTGTCTATGGCTTTGTTCTGTTCCTCTTTTGCTGCTGTAGCGGCAGAGACGGCGGCAGCAAAACCTGAGCAGGCCATTGAGCGGATTGCGGTCACAGGAAGTTATCGTGAAAGTCTGGCTAAGGCTGTCGATATGAAACGGCTGAATATTGCTGTATCGGACTCCATAGTTGCGACTGATATTGCTGATTTCCCTGATCAGAACCTGGCTGAAGCGCTGCAGCGTATTCCTGGTGTGGCTATTGAGCGTGATAAAGGTATGGGCACCAAGGTCAATGTGCGTAGCCTTGGCACTGAATATACTCATACCACTATCAATAACGTCTCGACGTCTTCAGGCAGTGGTGGCCGTGACGTGAACTTCGACATTTTTGCCTCTGAATTGATCCAGTCTGTTACCGTGAAAAAATCGCCGCTGGCTTCTGATGAAGAAGGTGGTGTGGCTGGTGTGGTCGCTATTCAGACTGCTCGTCCTTTTGATTTTACCGGCAATAAAGCCATAGCTTCTGCTGAAGCTGCCTATAACGATTTGTCAGAAAAAACCGACCCACGTTATTCATTTTTAGTCAGCACCAATCAGGCGGATAAATGGGGCGCTTTATTGTCTTTTGCCGCTGAAGACCGCACTGTCCGTACTGACCAGGCTGATACCGCAGAATTCAAAACTTTGGGCACTATCAGAGATGATGCCTATAACATCACCTATAAAAAGTCCAAAGCAGCAGGAGCCAGCGAAGCCGCCGCAGTAGCAGCAGCCACAGCAGCCCGTCAGTCCGCTTTGCCTTCAGGCGTATCTCCTGACGCGCTTTATGCCGAAAACGTGCGCGATGACATTATGCTCAACGCTCAGGAGAAATGGGGGGCAACCTTAGGCCTGCAATACCGTCCTATGCAAGATATGGAAATTAGCCTGGATGCGATGTCGGGTAATTTCAAAGGTAAAGAAGATGACTATATGTTTGGTTCCTGGACTGGCGATGCAACTAAAGCGTCAGATCTGACTATTGATGACAATGGTGTAGTCACCAAAGGGACCTTTGCCAATACTCAGCACGAGTACAAGTCCTATGACAGATACCGTGATGAAGACTACAACCAGGCTAGTTTAAAAATGGATTGGAGTGTAGACGGCTGGGACATCGAAGCTTTAGTTGGCTTTAGCTCAGCAGACCGCACTTATCAGCGTACTCAGGCCAAATGGACCAGATATGCCTCTATGGTGCAGCAATACACCAACAACGGCATGATCCGCAGCTCAACCGACTTTGATCTGGCGAACGACCTGACAGGTTATGGTTTTCAGTTCTGGGATTTTGACAACACCAAAGTTGAAGACGAAAAAATGGTGTACCAGGCCGATGCTGAGAGAAAGCTTAATTTAATCGCTTTACCTGCCTTAGCTTCCGTCAAATTTGGTAGCCGTTATTCTGCAAAGTCGATGAAACATGACCATGGCTGGACTGAAGTCAAAGGTGCAACAGTGTTCCAGGGCGAGGGCGGTGAGCAATACACCTCTACTGAATGGCTGGGGACTGGTATTCCTATTGATCAAACAGTGTCGGTCAACGATTTGATCCCAGGCTCCGATTATATGTCACAAATTCCGGGTAAATTTAATGCATGGAAAGTGGTGCCAAATGCCTGGGCCCGTGACAAGTTTTATGTCAACGGATTAAAACCTAACTACTTCTTTAATGACCATTATCAGGTTGATGAAGATGTATTGGGTTTGTATGCCATGACGAACTTTGCATTTGAACTGGCTTCTTTGCCTGTGGATCTGAATGCCGGTGCACGTTATGTCTCCACCAGCCAGACCTCTTATGGTTATCAGAGTCTGGACGGTGAGTGGAGCGACAAGCCGTTGCAGTTTGATGCGGACTATAAGGATGTTCTGCCTAGTATCAATATGACGATGAGCCTGAATGAAGACATGCTGGTGCGTTTTGCTGCGGCCAAAGTGATGTCCCGTGCAGCGTTAAATCAGCTGTCAGGCAAAAGAGACATCAGCACCAATAACAAAACCATCAAGATGGGTAACCCTGAACTGGATCCATTACGTGCTAACCAATTTGACCTGGCCTTTGAATGGTATTTCCAGGAAGGCTCATTGATGGCGCTTACGGCTTTTTACAAGGATCTGGAATCTTTTATCACTGAAGCTAAAACCGGCACTACTGAGTATCAGGGCCAGACTTATGAAGTGTATTCCTACATCAATGGCGAAGGCTCGAAGATCAAAGGTGCTGAACTTGTGCTGCAGTTCCCGTTTTCAGAGTTAAGCCCGGCTTTGGACGGTTTTGGTGTGAATGCAAACTACACCTGGGTAGACAGCTCTGATGGGCATATCTCAGATATTGGTCTGTCTGTGCCTATGTTTGGTTTATCAGAAGATTCTTACAACGCCACTTTGTATTACGAAAACTACGGTTTTGATGCCCGTATTGCGTACAACTACAAAGGGGAATCTGTTGAATCACTGGAAGACAATTTATACCCGGTGTATCGCGAAGGTTATGGCCAGTTTGATTTATCCGCTGGTTACGAAATGACAGAAAACCTCAAAATTACGGCAAAAGTCATCAACTTAACTGACGAATACATTTCGCAATATCAGGTTGATCCTGCTTATCCAATGATGCTGCAGACCTCAGGTCGTCGCATCAGTCTGGGAGTGCGGGCTTCATTCTAAAGTTGTAGTTGCTTTGATGCAGAAACTGTAGGGGGTGACACAGCTCACCTCCTACGGTTTTTTAGTTATTTTATTTTTGGGAATTAAAACAATGAGTTATTTAAGTAAACTAGTGGGGTTGTCGGCTCTGGTGGTAGTGTGTGCATTAACTGGCTGTAAAGAGCCTGCTGTAGCACAACAAAGCACGCAAGCTCAGGCTGCTAAAGCAAAACATCTGGTGATCATAGGTGTAGATGCAATGAGTCCGGATGGTATTCTAAATGCAAAAACGCCAGTGCTGGACAGATTGATGAAGTCGGGCTCTTACACCTTTAACGCCAGAGGCGTGTTGCCTACGTCCAGCAGTACCAACTGGAAATCTATGATGTCAGGCTCAGGTCCTGAACAACACGGCGTTACCTCTAACTTCTGGGAAAGAGACGATTACAACTTTGCACCTGTGACTACGGGTATGGAAAACATCTTCCCTACCTTGTTTGGCCAATACCGCCAGCAAAATGCTGATGCCAAAATTGCCGCTATTTATGCCTGGGATGGTTTTGGTCGTTTAATCGAACGCTCTGCGCTGAACTATGATGTGGCAGGCGAATCGGATGAAAAAACCACTAGCCTGGCGGCAGAGTACCTGGTCAAAGAAAAACCAGAGTTACTTTTTGTGCATCTGGATTGGGTGGACCATATAGGCCATGAAAAAGGCCATAAAACGCCAGAGTTTTATGCGGCGATAGAGCAAATCGACAGTCAGATAGGCCAGATAGTGCAAGCTGCTGAATCTGCCGACTTACTGAAAGACACTGTATTTATTATTACCTCTGACCATGGCGGTATAGGCTTAGGCCATGGTGGCGAGAGTCTGGATGAACTGGAAATTCCTTTTATTATTTTTGGCCCAGGTATCAAAGCCGACCATGTGATTAAGCAGCCTGTTTACACTTATGATACGGCCGCAACAGTAGCTAATATTCTGGGTTTTGAAGCCCATCCGGCCTGGATTGGCAGAGCTGTGCGTACTGCTTTTGTCGGCGAAGCTGAGCCAACATCAAAAGTGGCTTTGGTTCCAACTAATACCCTTGCAGCGCCTGTACTTGCGCCTAAGGCGGGATTGTATGAAGCAGCTGGAGGTTTGTTTGCGCCTGAACAGGCCAAGCTTGTGATCCACAGCAGTGTCGAAGGTGCAGAGATCCGCTACAGCCTGGATGGTTCTGAACCCACAAGAGACTCAGCGCTTTATCAACAGGAAGTGCTGCTAACACAATCCGCTATTGTCAAAGCCCGGCACTTTAAAGGTCAGACTGAACAAAGTGGTATAGCCACAGGCTTCTATCATCTGATCCCGGACAACCCTGAAAACGGTATCCACTATAAGTATTACGAAGACGATCGCTGGCAGTTTTTACCTGCTTTATCAGCTCTAACTCCGGTATCGACCGGTACCACCTATCAGTTCAGAGTGAATGATATTGCCAAAAGCCGTGGCAATTTTGGTATCAGTTACAGCGCCTGGATTAAGATTAATGTGGCAGGTCAGCACAAGTTTTACACTTTCTCTGACGATGGCTCCAAGTTGTATATAGACGATCAGGAAGTGGTAAATAATGACGGTGACCACGGTACTTTAGAGCGGGCTGGTGTAGTGGAGTTAACTCCTGGCATGCATAAAATCCGGGTGGATTACTTTAATGCAGGTGGTGGTTACTGGCTGGAGGTGTTCCATAAAGCGCCGGGTCAGCCAAAACAACTGATTAAACCTGAATTACTGTTTTTGAATCCACCTGCTGCCGGCAACTAAGCAGGGATACTGAGCTGCTTTATGAAAAAAGATCCGTCCAAGCCACAGACCTGCATTCAGGTTGAGCATATGCCGTCAGTCTCGGACCCTGCAATCCGTCTGGTGCAGGTGCCGGTGCTGCGCGCCAATTCTGACAGTTTTGCGGCTTTTGGCCGTCTGGTTAGGGATTATCAGGCGGAGCAGGTTTGGATTGAAACCTGGCCTGCTGCAGGCTGGCGTCCTGTGGAAGCAGGCACTGGCAACGAAGGTGGCATTGCCGAAGGACAGTTTGAATTTTCACGCTCTGGCAGTCTGATGATTGCCAGAAATCATGCCGTCAACGGCCATTATATTACCGGCTGGTTTAGTGACCCAGCCAGTGCCGGGTCGGATGATACCAGTGCAGATTACACTAGGGTGCTGGTGCGCGAAGCCAATTATCATCCGGACAGTGGACAGGTATTTTATCCACTGAACGCCGAGCCTTTTATGGCTTTATTGGCTTTGCCAGGGGATGACGTCAAACCTGAAGATTTTGTCGCTTTTTATTGTGATGGCAGCTTTGGTATTCAGATTTTGCCCAATATCTGGCATCAGCCGATATTTCCTTTAGCCGCTAATGCTAGTTTTATCGGTAAACAAGGCAAAGTCCATGCATGTATTGCCTGCGACTTTGTCAGGGAATTTAGCTGTTATTTGTCTGTGCCTTTGGCCGCTTTACCAGATGAGAGTAGTCACAGTGGACCCACATAAAATAAAAGTCGCTTTTGATTTGGATGGCACTTTAATAGCGATAGACAGTGCCCAGAGCTGGTTGAGTTTTTTGCATGACAATGGACTGGCTGGGGCGGAACAAGCTTGTTTATCCTGCTCGCAAGTGATGCAGCATTATCAGGCCGGCACGCTGGATATGACGGCTTATATGGCGGCCTGGTTGCAACCTGTAGCGGGTTTACCTCTGAGCCAGGTGCAGCAATTGGCCTCTGAGTTTGTCAGTTGCTGTGTTGTGCCTGCCATTTATCCTGAAGCTCTGGCAAAGCTGCAGTGGCATCAGGCCAAAGGCCATCATGTCGCTATAGTGTCAGCCAGTCCGGCTTTGATTGTGAAGCCTATCGCCAATTACCTACAGGTTGATCAGGTGATGGCGATTGAAGTGGACATCAGTATGGACCGGGTCACACAAAAAGCTATACCGCCTTTTCCTTTTAAAGAGGGCAAAGTACTGGCGGTGAATCAATGGTTGCATCAAGCTTCAGCCAGACAACTGGATTATGCCTACAGCGATTCAATCAATGATTTGCCTTTGCTGGAAATGGCAAAACGCCGATTCTGCGTCAATCCTGATCCGGCATTAACAACCAGGGCTGAGCGCAATGCCTGGCCGATTTATCAGTGGAATTTAACAAAGGATGCTGTATGACAAAGCCTGATACCGCAGAGCGTCAATCTCTATCGCCGGATTTGATCAAACAAGGCTACAGCCAAAGACCGGGTTTTTTAGCTGCAGCTGAGCTTGAACAGCTTGAAACTGCTTATGCGCAGCTTGCAGCTCAGGCTGATTCGATATTGGCTGACATAGCTCAGCAACAGCTTTCTTACTCAGAGTATTACCAGCAAGGTAAAGCGCGTTTAATTGCAGTGCCTGAACTGACCAACCCAATCCAGACCTGCAGGTTTGAGTATATTTATGCCAGCTCAGAGTATTTTCGCGACAGACTGATGCCATTGTGTGCGGCAGAAATTGAGCGTCAGCTTGGCCGCAAGGTCGTGCTGTTTAAGGATAAGTGCAATCTGAAAAGCCCGGGTGGTGGTGCTTTTACTGCCCACCAGGATATTCCTGCTTATATAGATTTTGGTCCAAAACTACATATCACGGCCGCTGTATTTCTCGATGATGCCACAGCCGAAAATGGTGCACTGGAGATGGCTGAAAACTATATGACGCTGCAGGACAGCGAACCAAACCAAGCCATACACTGGGTGGACACAGCACTGGGGGCTTATCCTTTGTTTGCCACTTACCAGGGCGGCAGTGACAATGGTCGTATAGTACAGCAGCTGGAACAACAATTACGCTGGAAGCCTTTGTATGCCAAAGCAGGCGATATGATGTTGTTCCACTCATATATACCGCACCGCTCAGCGGTAAATGCTTCCATCAGCACCCGCAGAGCCTTCTTTTTTACCTTTAATCTGGCAGAAGAAGGCGATTTATATGAAAGCTACTACCAGAGTAAAAGAGCTGATTTTGCTCACCCAAGATTTCATGTGGCCACCCCCACAGCTCACTCAGGCATGTAAAACACAGCCAATCTGGTTTTTGCTTTATAAAGAGGGTTGCCCACTTGGCAACCTTTTTTGTCCCAGTTTATTCAGAAAATACCAGGCGGACCCCAAGACTAAAAATGAACCCACTATGCTGATGAGGTAAGAGCTTTGGATCAGGAAGTTCAGCCAACTTAGCTCAACATCAAAAAAGCTTTTGTACAGCAAAATACCTACGCTGCCTGCGTAGCCGACTGAGTCGGCCAGATAGATCAGAAAACCAGCATTGGCTTTATCTTTTAACACCGCCAGCATGCGATCAAACAACAAACAGTTAAAGGGGATATAAGCCAGATAAATACCAGTGGCATGCACTACCATCCAAAGCTCACCAGAAATCAGACCTTGCTCGAACAAAAAGGTACTGCCGCCTATCGTCATGATACCTGCGGCAATAAAGCCATGGTTCATCATTAAAGCCCGCACATTGTCTTTCACAAACATGATAAAACTGAGCAATAGCAGAATAGCCAGCGAGGTATAAAGTGCTGCTTCAGAAAAAATTCCGGGCTGATCGCCATAGCCGAGGCTGGTCCAGATTTCTGCGGCAAAGTTATCACTGTAGTCGCGAATAGCGGTTAGCAGCATGTACGTCAGGATCAGCGCAACCAGTCCCGGTAAGTTACTCAGTAGTAATCTTTTGCGGTCCTGTGCATTCATAGGTAAACGAATATGCCGCTCTGCTATATCTGCGGCATTAGGCGGTGGAATTTGTGCCAGAAAAAACACTGAGATAAACAGAGGCAGGGTAAAAATAAAGCCAGCTGCAGCCGGCATCCAGTATTCAGTGACGGAAAACTCTACCATCAACCATTTGCCCAGCGATTTCACCACACCTGAGGACACAATAAAGCTGATACTCAAGCCAGCACCGAGAATTTCCGACACCCGTCGTCCTTCGAGGAAACTAAAGACCAGACCCCAAATCATGCCCAGAGGTAAACCATTGAAGAACAAAGCCAGAGGCTTCCATTCCACAGGCAGCACAGCAAAAAGCACTAATGCGATTTGTGACGCCATCACCAGCACTAGTATCGCAGTAGCTCTGCCAGTAGCCGTCATTTCAGAGACAACTTTAATGCCGATAAATTTCGACAAGGCATAGCCTATCACCTGAGCCAGAATGATGGCGGTTTTAAAATCAATTTGATAATCCCAGCCTGCTGCGACTTCAAAGCTGGCGACAGAAAATGTTTTTCGAAAAGCATACATAGAAAAGTACGTTAAAAAGGCAGCTGTTGTGGCGTAAATGACAAACCAAAGAGTGCTGCAGCGTGTCAAAAACAAAGTGATACTTTTCACAAAACCATCCGGCATGGAATTCAGGTGATTAGCACTTTATGCTGCTTAGATGACAGAAAATAGATTGGTATATACCAGCGGGGGTTTTTTCTGCTGATATGAAAAATAATACTTTTCTCTGTGGCGAAACAGAGCTAGACTCGCCCTGAAATCTGGTCTATACCAACGGGTGAGTATGAAGCAGAATATTAGTGTGGCCTTACAGCGTATTGCTCAGTTGTATGCTGAATATGGCGGGCAAAGTTATGAAGAAAAATGTACCCAACTGCAACACGCAGAGCAGTGTGGCACTTTAGCATTGGAGTGGGGGCTGGATCAGGAAGTGGCACTAGCTGCTTTTCTGCATGATATAGGGCATTTTATCGCTCAGGACAACAGCTTGCCTGGCACCACCAGCTATGGCTATGCCGCTCATGATCAACTGGGGGCTGACTTTCTGGCTCACTGTGGTTTTTCCGACAGGCTGGTGCTGCTGATCCGGGAGCATGTCGCGGTCAAACGTTATTTAGCTGCAACCAAAGCGGATTATCTGGCTCAGCTCTCTCATGCCAGCACTGTCACTTTGCAGCAACAAGGTGGGCCTATGAACGCAGCTGAAGTGGAGCTTTATGCGAGAAAGCCAAACCTCAAAGACATTATCCTGCTGCGTACTATAGATGACTCAGGCAAGCTACCAGAAATGGCCTGCAAGCCACTGTCTTACTGGCTAGAGTTAGCAAAAACAGAACTGACAAAAGCTCTTGCTTGATAAGGGAAATAACCAGAACCTTCGAAGTTGTAAGTAGACGGTTTTGTCGGGGCGCGGGCTTGTCCCCGCCCGTAAATGTCATCGATATCCATATAGTATAGAAAGGGCCTAGCCAACAACCTTGCAGCTTCGAGGAAGAAGGGGAATAGCCAAATTCATCGGAGTTGCAACACGGCGATGTTGTAGGGGCGCGGGCTTGTCCCCGCCCGTAAATGTCATCGATATCCATATAGTATAGAAAGGACCTAGCCAACAAAGTTGCAGCTTCGAGGAAGAAGGGTATAATGCGCGCCGTGAGTTGGCCCAGACAATCGCTGCCTGCGCAAGCAGGGGGAGGAAAGTCCGGGCTCCATAGGGCAGGGTGCCAGGTAACGCCTGGGGGGCG